>Ga0268266_10005801_pt1 | contig 11432 bp, 5 predicted proteins | sample KBSS13metaG_FD_190356 | JGI IMG/M metagenome (GOLD analysis project Ga0268266, IMG submission 190356) | Switchgrass rhizosphere microbial communities from Kellogg Biological Station, Michigan, USA - KBS S1-3 metaG (SPAdes) (version 2) | ecosystem: Host-associated > Plants > Roots > Rhizosphere >... | reverse complement strand
CACGATGAGGCCCGCCGCCGCGAGATCGGAAAGGCGTGCGGCGAGCACGTTGGACGAGATGCCCTCGACCGCCGCGCTGAGCTCGCCGTAGCGGCGCCCGCCGCCCGACAGCGCCCCGAGGACGAGCATCGACCAGCGGTCGCCGACGAGTCGGGCGACACGGTCGAGGACGTCGAGCGGGAGGTCGGCCACGGCGCGAGTCTACGGCTTGCTACTTTTGACTTGCAGCTCGCAAGTGAGAAGGGATGTATGACTGCCATCGAAGACATCGCCGCACGCATCGGACCATCGGTCGTCGGCCTGCAGGACGGATCGCGCGGCGGATCGGGCGTGCTCGTCGCGCCGGGCGTCGTCGTGACGCTCGCACGCAACGTGCATGGCGACGCGCTGACGCTCGTGACCGGCGACGGCGCGACGCACGACGCGACCGTGCTGGGCATCGACCCCAGCGTGGACCTCGCCGTGCTGCGCACCGGCGCGCCCGCGCCGCCGGCCGCGTGGTCCACCGCGGCCGACCCGCCGCGGCTCGGCGTGAAGGTCTACGCGCTCGCCGACCCGGGCGGCCGCGGCCTGCGCGTGACGTCCGGGAGCGTCGCCAGCGCCCCGCGCGGCGTGCGCGGCCCCGCAGGGCGCCTCATCCCGGATGCCGTCGAGCACACGGCGCCGCTGCCGCGCGGCGCCGGAGGCGGCCCGCTCGTCGACCGGTCGGGGGCGATCGTCGGCCTCAACGCCCTGCGCCGCGACGGCGGGCTCCTGCTCGCCTGGCCCGCGACGGCGCTGCGCGAGCGCGCCGCCGCGCTGGCCGCGGGCGAGCGGACCGCGCCGCGCCGACTGGGCATCGCCCTCGTCGGCGCGCGGCAGACCGGCCGGATGCGCGCCGCGGTGGGCCTCGACCCGGTCGACGGCCTGCTCGTGCGCGGCGTGCAGGAGGGCAGTCCGGCCGACCGGGCCGGCTTCGCCCACGGCGACGTCGTGGTCGCTGCGGACGGCGCGGCCGTGGCCGGCCTGGACGACCTCCACGCCGCGGTCGACGCCGTCGGCCGCGGGGCGCTCGAGGTCGAGGTCCTGCGCGGCACCGAGCGCCTGACGCTGCGCGTCGAGGGCGAGGAGGTGCACGCATGAGCGCGGCCGTGACCCCGCTCCCGACCGAGGACGAGGCGATGGACGCGTATTCGCGCACGGTGTCCGGCGTCGCCGAGGCGCTGGCGCCCTCCGTCGCGAACCTCCGCGTCCACGGCCGCCGGCGCGACGGCGCCGAGGTGGCCATGGGCGCGGGCAGCGCCATCGTCCTCAGCCGCGATGGCTTCCTGCTGACGTCCGCGCACGTCGTCACCGGCCGGCGCGGGGGCACGCGCAGCGGCGTGGCGTCGTTCACCGACGGCCGCGAGACGCGCTTCGCACCGATCGGCGCCGACCCGCTGACCGACCTCGCGGTCGTGCGCACGGAGGACCACGACCTCACGCCCGCGACGCTCGGCGACGCCGAGCGCCTGCGCGTGGGACAGCTCGTGGTCGCGATCGGCAACCCCAACGGCTTCGCGGGGTCCGTGACGGCGGGCGTCGTGTCCGCGCTCGGGCGCTCGCTGCCCGCGCGCGCGGGCGAGACCGTGCGCACCATCGACAACGTCATCCAGACCGACGCCTCCCTGAACCCCGGCAACTCCGGCGGCGCGCTCGTCACCAGCGGCCTGCGGGTCGTCGGCGTCAACACCGCCGTCGCGGGCATGGGCCTCGGGCTCGCCGTGCCGATCAACCACGCCACGCGGCGCGTCATCGGCGCGCTCATGACCGACGGCAGGGTGAGCCGCGGCTACCTGGGCATCGCGGGCTCGCCGCGCCCGATCCCGCCGGGCCGGCGCGAGCACCACGGCGACGGCGACGTCGTCGCGGTCGGCGAGGTCGTGCCGGGCGCACCCGCCGATCGCGCGGGCATCCGCACCGACGACCTCATCGTCGCGCTCGACGGCATCCGGCTCACGGGCGTCGCCGACCTGCAGCGGGCGCTCGAGGGCGACCGGGTCGGCACCCGGCTCGTGCTGACACTGCTGCGCGACGGCCGCGAGCGCCAGGTCGTCGTCGTGCCCGACGAGCTCGGCGGGTAGCCGCTCGCCCACTCGGCCGGGTGGGGTGCCTTGACCGCGCCTCATCCGGCGGACTACGTTCGCCTGGTCGTTCCATCGAGCCTGGAAGGCGCACGCATGGACGCGAAGGCGAAGAAGGCGCTCGTCGACACGCTGTCGGACGCGAAGAACTTCGACACGCTCTATCCGACCGACAGCCGACGGTGGTTCGTCGACATGGCGATCCGGGCCTTCGAGGCGCAGAGCATGTCCGACGTCCAGATCGAGACGAAGACGATCGATCTGATCGTCAAGGCCACCAGGATCGTCATGGCCAAGCGGGACTTCTCGATCGGCCTCAAGGTGGGCTCGTCGCTGGACAAGATCCAGCGCAAGCGGCGGGTGGAGATCCTCTACGGCGCGATCGCGAGCCATCCGGAGTTCGGGGAGACGGCGAACGCCGACCTGCTCGAGTGGGACGCCCGCCGGCGGCTGCGCGGCGTCACGCGGATGGACTTCTTCGTCAACCCGAACTCGCAGGGCTACTTCCGCTATCCGAAGACGTGCCCGACGAACGAGCGCTGGCGACTCAACGTCGACGCGCAGGCGTTCTGGGAGGAGTCGCCCGCGCCCCCCGCGTACCAGTACCCGTTCCCGCTGAAGCGACCGACGACCGGCGACCCGAACTACGTCACCGCGATCGGCAAGGTGTGGACCGCGAAGAAGAAGCCGTGCGAGGGCAACCTGCTCGACTGCGGCGTCACGGCCGGCGCGGTGATGCTCGACTCGGTGCTGGAGGCGAAGGACCAGCCGAAGCTGCTCAAGAAGGTGGACTCCCGCGGCGCGACCAACCTGGCGATCCACCACATCAGCCGGGCCGACGACGACAGCTTCATCGGCGACCCGGGCGCCGAGGGGCTGTTCGAGCGCGGCAGCGTGGCCGTCGGCGACCTGCAGGTCGGGGACCACGTCTACATCTTCAACCACGGTCTCTACAAGGAGTTCCGTCCCACGGGCTCCTGGACCGGCGAGCACAGCCTCGTCTTCAACGCGGGTGACCGCAACTACCGCTCGAAGAACGGCTTCCACTTCGGCGGCCACGGCAAGGAGGGCACCGTCTTCGCCTTCTACGACGACTTCCTCGCGGAACTGCAGACGTATCTCCACCGGGCGTTCCGCATCGGCGCGATCTTCCTCGCGTGGAAGAACAGCGGCGGGACGACCGTCCCGGCCGCGCAGGTGCAGACCGTCCACGAGTCGGTGCCCTGGAAGGGCAATCAGATCGCGATCGACCTGCACGAGTTCAAGGTCGGCTACAGCTACCCGGACTACCAGAAGGCGCCGAAGAAGGGCGAGGGGAAGCCCAAGATCCGGGAGACCGGCTTCGTCGTCGCCTACGCGCCGGCCATCAAGCGCTTCCTGATCCTGAAGGCGCGCACGCTCCTGGACATCGATCCGCCGAAGTGGCACCTCGAGGCGATCACCTTCGAGCGCAAGGACGGGACGCCGGAGTTCGACCCGCTGGGCTGGGCGATCCTCTATGTGGATCCGACGAAGCCGGAGCCGCCTGCCGGCCAGGATCCCGTCCCCGAGCGCTACGAGGTGTTCACGAAGGACCGGACCGGGCTCACCCCGAAGAAGCTCACGATCGACGATCTCTTCAAGTCGCCCTTCGCGAAGCGCGACCCGAAGAAGGAGCCGATCGCGATGACGCGTCCACGGGTGTCGTTCACGAGCGCCTACAAGACCTTCCTCAGCGCCAACGGCGCGATCTAGATGGAGGACGGCGACCTCCTCCCGTGGGTCGAGCTGGGTCGCCGCTTCATCGAGCCACTGGCGGTCGCGGTCGAGAGCCCTCAGGAGGCGGAGGCGCTGCTCGCGGAACTCGGCTACCTCACCCCGTCCGAGCTCACCGCTCTGAACGAGCTCGGCGGCGGCATCGGGATGGTGGTGGCGGCGATCGACGCGCTCGTCGAGGCCATGGGCGCGCAGGACGACGAGGCCGCGCTCGCGGCCCTGGCCGAGCTCGCCGTCGGACTCGGTCGCACGTTCGCCGGGATGGACGCCGTCGTGACGCGCCTGCAGGCCGACTTCGCGGGCTCGGGCCTGTTGACGGACACGGACATCCTCACCGAGCTGCCGCGCCGTCTGGCGGACCACCTCGTCGTCCGCCTGCTCGAGGACCACTACCCGACGGTCTTCGCAGCACTGCTCCTCGCCGGCGTCGTCGACCTCGAGGACATCGACGACGTCCCCACCGAGTTCCACGTCGAGCACCGCCTCCGCCGGGTCGACTGGGAGGGGATCCCCGACCTTCTCTCGGATCCGGTGACCTCGCTGAAGGCGAACCTGCGCGACAACGACCAGTTCTTCTTCGAGCGCCTCATGTTCTTCCTTCGAGCCCTCGCGGTCTCGCAGGGGCTCGTCGCCTACTACGACAGCCCCGACCCCGACGTCCTGGAGACCCTCAACGACGGCACCGACCTCACGACGCGGGAGGACTACGACGAGATCTCGACCCTCCGGTTCCCGCTCGTCCGGGATCCCGCCGTCCAGCTCGGCCTCGAGTTCTACCCCCGCATCGACGTCGCGACGGGCCTCGCGAAGGGGCTGGGCGCCGCGTTGCGCCTCGGCGGGGAGATCGAGATCCCGATCGGCGACGACTGGAAGATCGTCGTCACGATCGGCGCCGCGCTGACGGACAGCCTCGGCCTCGTCATCGACCCGGACGGCACGCCGCGGTTCGTGAACAAGCTGTTCACCGGCAACCCGGAGGACCTCGCCGACGCGGTGCAGTTCGGCGTGAAGATCGCGATCGCACCGTCCGAGACCAGCTCGGCGAGCAAGCTCCTCACGCTCGGCCTCCCGCTCGGCGCGCGCTTCGAGCTGGGCTCCGGCGACGTCGCCATCGGGGTCGAGAAGCTCGATGCGCTGAAGATCTTCGCGGAGGCGGACCTCATCGGCGGCGTCTTCGCCTTCGGGACCGGCAGCGCCGACGGCTTCGTCTCCAACGTCGTCCCGCTCGACGACGTGCGGGCCGAGTTCAGCCTGGGCGTCGGCGTCTCGAACCTCGCCGGGCTGTACTTCAAGGGCAGCTCGGGCCTGACGCTGCGGCTGCCCCTCCACCTGCAGCTCGGCCCGATCGGGATCGAGCACATCACCCTCGGCGCCGAGTTCAAGGAGGACTCGCTGCCGATCACCGCGGCGACCGGGCTGTCGATCAAGCTCGGGCCGATCGCCGGCGCCATCGAGGACATCGGCGTCCGTGCGATCCTCACGCCGAGCCCCGACCGCACCGGCAACCTCGGGCCCATCGACGCCCGCTTCGCGTTCAAGCCGCCCAACGGCGTCGGGCTCGCGATCGACGCGAGCGTCGTCAGCGGCGGCGGCTACCTGTTCTTCGACACGGACCGCGAGGAGTACGCCGGAGCGCTCGAGCTCAGCGTCGCGGGCTGGCTGCGGCTCACCGCCATCGGGCTCGTCACGACCCGCATGCCGGACGGGTCGCACGGCTTCTCGCTGCTCATCATCATCACCGCCGAGTTCGGCTCGGGCATCCAGCTCGGCTACGGGTTCACGCTCATCGGCGTCGGCGGGCTGCTCGGGCTCAACCGCACGATGCGGCTGCAGCCGCTCATGGAGGGGGTCCGGACCGGAGCGATCAACGGGATCATGTTCCCGCGCGACGTCGTCGCCAACGCGCCGCGGATCATCAGCGACCTCCGCACGATCTTCCCGCCGAAGGAGGGCACGTTCCTCATCGGGCCGATGGCGAAGATCGGCTGGGGCGGGTCGATCATCACGCTGTCGCTCGGGGTCATCATCGAGATCCCCGGGAACGTGGCGATCATCGGGGTGCTGGGGCTCGCGCTCCCCACCGAGGACGATCCCGTCCTCATCCTGCGGGTCAACTTCGCCGGCGCGATCGAGTTCGACCGCAAGCGCGTCTACTTCTTCGCCGCGCTCTTCGACTCGCACCTGCTGTTCATGACGATCGAGGGCGAGATGGCGGTGCTCGCCGCGTTCGGCGACGACGCGAACCTCGTGCTGAGCGTCGGCGGCTTCCACCCCGACTTCGACCCGCCGCCGCTCCCGGTCCCCTCGCCGAAGCGGATCTCGCTGAACATCCTCAACGAGGCCTCGGCGAAGCTGCGCGCCGAGACGTACTTCGCGGTGACGACGAACACGGCCCAGTTCGGCGCGCGCGCGGAGCTCGTGCTGGGCGTCAGCGACTTCGGCATCCAGGGGAGCTTCGGCTTCGACGCGCTCCTGCAGTTCATCCCGCTGCACTTCGTGGTCGACATCTCGGCGTCGTTCTCCGTGAAGGTCTTCGGCGTCGGCGTGTTCAGCGTCCGGCTCAAGCTCAAGCTCGAGGGCCCGACGCCGTGGCGGGCGAAGGGCACCGGGTCGATCTCGTTGCTGTTCTTCGACATCAGCGTCGAGTTCGACCGCACGTGGGGCAGCCTGCTGGACGTCGTCCTCGAGCCGATCGCGGTCCTCGCGCGCGTGCTCGAGGAGCTCGCCAAGCCGGAGGCCTGGACGGCGCACCTCCCGCCGGGCGCGAACCTGCTCGTCTCGCTGCGCGCGCTCGAGCCCACCGAGGGCCTCGTCCTGCACCCGGTCGGCACGCTGCGGGTGAGCCAGCGCGCGGTGCCGCTCGGCCTCACCGTCACGAAGGTCGGCGAGCAGCGCCCGTCCGACGTGCGCAAGCTCACCATCGGCGTCGCGGACGGCGCGCTCGCCAAGCGCGCCGACGCCCTGGAGTCCTTCGCCCCCGCGCAGTTCCAGGACTTCGACGACGCGACGAAGCTCTCCAAGCCCGCCTACGAGGCCTACCCCGGCGGGATCGAGCTGTCGGTCGCCGGCGACCAGCTCGCGTCGGGGACGAGCATCAAGCGCGTCGTCCGCTACGAGCTCAGCACCGTCGACACGAACTACCGCCGCTTCCGGCGGCGCTTCCACACCTTCGGAGGCCTGCTGTTCGCACATCTGCTGGACGGCGCCAGCATCAGCCGGTCGCCGCTGTCGCAGCACGCCGGCTCGAAGCTGCGGCCGTTCGACGACGCCGTGCGCGTCGGCGGCGAGGGCTTCGTCGTCGCCTTCACCGCCGACAACACGGCGGCGGGCGGGACCGCCGCGTTCTCCAGCGAGGCGATGGCGCGCGAGGAGCTCGCGGCGCGGCTGGCGGCCGACCCGCGTCTCGACGGCGAGCTGCACATCGTGCCCGCCTTCGAGGTCGCGGCGTGACGACGCCGCTGGGCACCTACTCCTTCCTGCCCTGGATGCGCCAGGGGATCGCGGGGCGCATCGACGCGGCCGACCTGGACGAGGCCGTCGCGGCGCGGGCGTCCGTCCACCTCGATCTCAAGGTGTCCGGCGAGCCGGTGGAGGGTGAGACAGTCGTCGAGGCGCCCCTGCCGCGCGACGTCGAGTTGTTCGGCCCCGGCGACGTCGTGGGCATCGATCCCCGCGCGATCGTCCGCACCGAGCCGCGCCACTGGATCACGAACTTCGAGCCCAACCTCCTCGCGGCGATCGAGTTCTACGACGAGGACTTCCCGTGGCGCTACACGCCGGCGGCGCCGGACGCGACCGGCCTGCGGCTGCGACCGTGGATCGCGCTCGTCGTCCTGGCCGAGGGCGAGTTCACGGAGGCGGCCAACGTCGCGGAGGGGTCGCGGCCGTTCGTCACGGTCGGCGACTTCGCGGCCTTCCCGCCGGCCGAGGACCTCTGGGCGTGGGCGCACGTGCACGTCAACCGCTCGCTCGCCGGCTCCGACGCGGAGTTCGTGTCGACCGACATGGGCGCGGTGCTCCCGCGGATGCAGGCCGTCCTCGACGAGAACCCCGACCTCGCGTTCTCGCGCATCGTGTGCCCGCGGCGCCTCGCCGAGAACGTCGGCTACCACGCGTTCCTCGTCCCCGTGTTCGAGTCGGGGCGGCTGGCGGCGCTGCACGAGGACCCGGCGGGCGCGCCGCACGCGACGTTCTCCGCCTGGGCCCCGTACACGGACCGCGCGGCCGCGTCGAGCATGCCGTACTACCACCGCTGGTTCTTCCGGACCGGCGCCCAGGGCGACTTCGAGCAGCTCGTCCGGCTCCTGCGGCCCAAGCCGGTCGACACGCGCGTCGGCACGCGCGACATCGACGTCCGCCGCCCCGGCTCCGACGTGCCCGGCATCACCGATCCGGACCTCGGAGGCGTGCTGAAGCTCGGCGGCGCGCTGCGCGTGCCGCGGGCGAACCTCACGCCCGAGGAGCTCGCCGAGATCGATCGCGAGGAGCACTGGGACGACCCGTACCCCGACCCCTTCCAGCGCGGGCTGGCGAGCTTCGTGAACCTCGCAGACGAGTACGCCGCGCACCCGGCCGAGGAGGCCAACGCGGCCACCGGCCTCGGCCGCGGCGTCGAGGAGGATCCGGACCCGCTCGTGACCGCACCGCTGTACGGGCGCTGGCATGCGCTGACGCAGCGGCTGCTGGTGGACCGCGACGGCGACCCGGTCTCGCCCGACGACAACTGGGTGCACCACCTGAACCTCGACCCGCGCCACCGGGTCGCGGCCGGCTTCGGGACGCGCGTCGTGCAGGACTCCCAGGAGGAGCTCATGAGCGCCGCGTGGGAGCAGGTCGGCGACGTACTCGCCGCCAACGCGCGCATCCGCGCCGCGCAGCTCGCCAGGGAGGCCGCGCGGATCTGGTACGACCGCCACCTGCGGCCGATGCTGCGGGCGGACCCGGGGCGCGCGTTCACCCTGACGAGCCCGGTGCACGCCCGCGTGCTGGACGGCGGCGTGACCGTCCGCCACCTGCGCAGCGCGAGCCTCCTGGCGCCCGTCGTGACGTCGGCGCCGCTGCGGCGGCTCACCCGGCCCGGAGCGCGCATCGTGCGGGCCCTGCCCTTCGACGAGACGCGCCGGCCCCAGGACCTCGTCACGCGGATCAACGACGGCGAGGTCACCGCCGCGCCGCCGAAGACCGCACCGGCGGGCGCCCCGTCCGTGGAGTCGATCGCGGACGAGATCGGGCCCGACGGCGTCCCGCCCGCGGTGCGCGACGCGCTGCGCGAGCGCCCGTGGCTGGCCTACCTGCCCTACGCGCTCGCCGCGGTCGTCGTCCTGCTCGCGCTCCTCCTCCTGAGCATCGGCATCGCCATCGTCGTCGCGGTGGTCGCGGTCGCGGGCGCCGTGGCGCTGCACCGCCTGCTCGCGCGCTGGGCCTCCGCGGCGCGCGCGGCGCACGCCCTCGACGAGGCGGAGCTCACGCCCGCCGCGGTCGACGCGCTCCCGCACAGCCCCGACTTCGTGCTCACCGAGCCGGGGTCGGCCTTCACGCCGCGGTTCGACGGGACCGACAGCCCGGAGGCCGTGCGGCTGAAGACCGCGCTGCGCGACTGGGCCGGCATGGCGCAGGCGAGCGCGGCGGCGGGGAAGGCCCCGGAGCCGATGCCGCTCGCGCTGCAGGCGACGACGGAGGTCGTCGTTGGGCGGCTCGACCCGGATCTGACGATCCCGCGCCGCGCGCTGCACGGCATCGCGCTCCCGCCCCGCATCACGGCCGAGCTCGGCGAGCGCTTCGCGGAGGTCATGGCCTATCCCGTGATCGACCTGCCGATGTACGCCCCGCTGGCCGAGATCTCGCCCGAGCTGTTCCTGCCGAACCTGAATCTCATCGAAGCGAACTCGATCACGCTGCTCGAGACGAACCAGGCGTTCATCGAGGCGTACATGGTGGGCGTGAACCACGAGTTCGCCCGCGAGCTGCTGTGGCGCGAGTACCCGACGGACCAGCGCGGGAGCCCGTTCCGCCAGTTCTGGGACGCGCGCACCCGGCTCGGCGCCGCGGCCGAGGATCTGCACGACATCCCCGAGCTGCACACGTGGGCGGCCACGTCGCAGCTCGGCGACCACGACGCGCGCGAGGTTCCCGGGGAGAGCGAGCAGGAGGTCGTCGTCGCCATCCGCGGCGAGCTTCTCAAGAAGTACCCCACGGCCGTCATCTACGCCCAGCGCGCCCGCTGGCAGCGCAAGCCGGACGGCAGCATCGATCCCGCACAGGAGCGCGAGCTCGAGGAGCTGACCGCGGCCGAGGAGGACGCGCCGCCGCCCACGAAGCTGCGCACCCCGCTCTACGAGGCCAAGCTCGAGCCCGACATCTACCTCTTCGGCTTCGACCTCACCGCGGAGGAGGCGCGCGGCGGCACGGGCGAGGATCCCGCCGACGACCCGGGCTGGTTCTTCGTCGTCAAGGAGCGCCCCGGAGAGCCGCGCTTCGGCTTCGACGTCGACCGCACCGGGCCGCTGCAGACCTTCAACGACGTGTCCTGGGAGGATGCGCTGCCGGGCGGCGCCCCCGGCGCGCACGTCGCGGCCTCGAGTCTGGCGACCGTGGCGCTCGAAGGGCTTGGCGCGGGCGATGAGGAGAAGGCCGACCAGCACGCCGACGACGTGAAGGTCGCCGTCGCCGCGCCGAGCGCGGCACGGTGGGCGTACATCCTCTTCCAGGCGCCCGTGATGGTCGCCGTCCACGGCGCCGAGATGCTCGGGCGGCCGTCGTGACGGACTTCGACGGCGCGCGCGAGGAGCTCGCGGCCGCCCGTACGCAGGCCCGCGACGCGGACGACGAGCTCGCCCGCGCGCGAACGCGGCTGCGCACCCTCGCCGCCGAGCAGGCGCGACGCGAGCGCGTCCTCGCCCCCGACGACCCCGAGCGCGGGCGGCTCGCCAAGCAGCGCGGCGGCGCGGAGGCCGAGGCGCGGCGCGCGAGGGAGCTGCGTGACCGTGCGGCCGAGGCGGCGATCGGCGCGACCGAGGCCTTCGGCGCGTACACCGACCCGCGCGCGGACCTCGGCCGGCTCGGCGACGGGGACCCGATCCTGTTGTTCCCCGTGCGGCTCGAGACGCGCTTCCGCGACGGGCGGCTGCTCGTGCGCGTCTATCCCGACACGTGCACGATCGACACGTTCGAGTCGACGCTGTCGGAAAGCGAGGTCCGCAACCTCCAGGCCTACTGGCAGGGGATCTGGCGCGCCGCCGGCGTCGAGGCCGACGAGCGCACGGCATGGCGCGGCCTCGTGGCGAGCCACGGATCGGGGCGCGCGGCCTGGGCCATCGGGGAGTACGTCCCCGCAAACGCGGCGGACCGGCCGCAGAAGGCGCGCCCCGAGGACGTCGTGCTCGTGCTCGCCCGCGACGGCGCCGCGCTGCCCGAGGAGGACGACGTCGAGGCGTACTGGCTCGCGGTCTGGGCGGCCGACGGCGACCTCGCTGCCGAAGGCGCAGCACTGCAGGCGCTGCGCGACGCGGTCGGTGCGGCCCGCGCCGACGAGCTCGTCGCCGCGCACCGGCCGTTCAACATGGGCGACCGCGGCGG
>Ga0268266_10005799_pt1 | contig 11434 bp, 10 predicted proteins | sample KBSS13metaG_FD_190356 | JGI IMG/M metagenome (GOLD analysis project Ga0268266, IMG submission 190356) | Switchgrass rhizosphere microbial communities from Kellogg Biological Station, Michigan, USA - KBS S1-3 metaG (SPAdes) (version 2) | ecosystem: Host-associated > Plants > Roots > Rhizosphere... | reverse complement strand
ATGTACATCACGCCCAAACTTTGGCCCGATTTCGGCAAGGAAGATCTTTTTGCGGCGGTCGAAGAGTTCGGCCGGCGGCAGCGCCGCTACGGCGCGGTGTAGGTTGTGACAGTTGTGGCTGGGATCGGTGATCCCGGCAGCTTGGAGGTGCTTACTTTTTCCTTTCAGTCAGGTACTTTAAAAGGCAGCGGTTGTATGCCTCAGCGTAAATTTCAGCCCGATCTTGAAATCGGACCTCCTTTTCGCCCTTCGGGGTGTCAGTGGTACCTTTGAGTATCTTTATGCCATTTGTCCGCGAATAGCGGTCTTCATAATCCCCCACACCTGGAACAAATACCGCGAAGGACAGCATGCCGACGAAGCGCATATCGTTTTTCCGCAACGCATTTTTGCAATCTACCTCTGGATTAGCGTGTTCTACATCTACGCTTATGAATTCATGAGGTGCCGCGATGTTTTCGGAACCGTATTTGTGAATATCACGGTCGTTGTGACATCCAAGTATCAGCCATAGAAAAAGTGGAGCGATATTCATGCTCTATGGATGAATTACGGAATTATAAATTCTCCTACACAAACGCTTCTGCCACCGAATCAGCCAGAAAACGTCCGGCGCGAGTCAGCAGGTAACGCTCACCGGCCGACAACATCAAACCCAGTCGGACAAACTCCTGTACTTCGGCAGGCCGATCCTGTATCCAGTCGGCCGGCACGCCCTGATTGGTGCGCAGCATCAGCGCGATCCCTTCCGCGCGCTTCATCTGCGGGGTGAGAACCTCATCCCCGGTCGAAGCGGTTTCACCCTTCTCGATCCGGTCCATATACGCCCGGTAATCCGAAACGTTCTGCCAGCGCCGCCAACCCACCGTTGAAACCGCACTCGGTCCAAGGCCGAGATAATTGGCGCCGCTCCAGTAAGCGCGATTGTGGACTGACTCGAAACCCCGTCGGGCGAAATTAGAGACTTCGTAATGCTCAAACCCAGCCTCCTCTAGCAACTTTGCCGCGAGTGTGAAAAAGTCCGCGTCCGCATCTGCGTCCGTCCTGAATTCGCCGCGCGCGTGCCGCAGAAAAAACTCCGTGTCCTCCTCGTAGGTCAGGCAATAGGCAGATACATGGTCGGGCGCCAAGGCAAGGGCGCTAAGCAAAGTTGTCTTCCATCTCGCGAGAGTTTGGCCCGGTAGGCCGAACATCAGATCGATATTGAGATTCTTAAAACCGTTCCGGCGCAACAGATGGAAAGAGGCTTCCGCCTGCGCTGCCGTATGTTCGCGCCCGAGTAATTGGAGCAATCCATCATCAAACGATTGCACACCGAGACTGATGCGATTGACGCCAAAGTCGCGCAGCAACTTCGCCTTTCTTTCCGAAACACTTCCGGGATTCGCCTCCAGGGTCCATTCCCGCAAGACCGACAAATCGAGGCGTTCGGCAAACCCGCGTAACAAAAGCTCGAGTTGTTCCGTCGTTAGGGCAGTGGGTGTTCCGCCACCAAAGAAAATTGTCTCAGGGCGGAGACGAGTTCCTGTCGACGCCTCCCTGTGGGAGGCGCGGGAGTGAGTGTGGCCGAGTCCTCGGGCTTCCCACAGGGAAGCGGCCACAGCGCGGTCCAATTCCGTCAGGATCGCTTCGCAAAAGCGCATCGACTGCGCCGGATCGGCCCGCTCTTTGTAAAACGCGCAGTAAGGACAAATCCGCGCACAAAACGGAATGTGCACGTAGATGTGGCGCACCGGTTCCGCCATCGCGCAGTTGTCAATCCCGCCCTCGCCCATAAAGTTCACCATCGCCGCTCGACTCTTTCGCTCAATTGCTTTTCTGCTTCTCGGCGTCGGGTTGGGTGCGCTTTCAGCCAGCGGTGCGAGTCCCACGCCACAAGGACCGCCCGTCCCACCGGCATCACCGATCCCGGCTACAACGCCGCCGCCGCCAGCACCACCACCCTGGCCGGCTCCCCCGCCGCCTGTTTCGATCGTCTATCGCGCCTCCAATCCCGATGCGATTCGTGATTATCGCACCGATCCGGATGTCGTCAGGCAAATGGTTAATCGACTCGTCTGCGCCGTCACCCGCCAGTCGGATGTGGTGGCGGCCTGGCGTTCGCTGGTTTCGCCTAACGACAAGGTCGGAATTAAGATTTCGGCCGCCGGCGGAGAGCTGTTCACCACCCACCGCGACATCGTGAACACCATCGTGAGCGGTCTGGTCGCCGCCGGTCATCCGCGTGGCAACATCATTGTCTGGGATAAGTCGCTCGGTGGTATCAAGGACGCCGGTTATAGCAGTGACGAAGGTTACCAGCTCAAATCCATTTCGCCGCGCGATGGCTATGATCCGAAGGCGATTATCTCCGCGCCTTTTCTCGGCAACCTCATCTGGGGCGATTTCGAATACATCGGCAACCGCGGCGAGATACCATTGTTGAGTGAAACCGAGAACACGAGCAGCACCAGTCACCTCGCCAACATCGTCACGCACGAGGTGACCAAAATTATCAACCTGCCGGTGTTAAGCGACAGCGTGCGCAACGGCGTCGCCGGTTGTCTCTACAACGTCACGATTCCGAACATCGATAACTGGCGGCGCTTCGGCTTGGCTCCCGACTTCGGCGCTTCCAGCATTCCTGACATTTATTCAGATCCGCACATTGGACCAAAGGTCGTGCTCAATTTGATGGATGGCCTCCTCGCGCAATACGCCGGCGGCCCGGAATCGCAGCCCGGTTACGCTTTTCCTTTCGCAACTCTGTACGCGAGCAAGGATCCGGTCGCGATCGATTCCATCGCGCTGCGTCAACTCGAGGAGTGGCGCAAGAAACGGAAGTTGCCGCCGATCCAGCGTCTCGGCGCCCATGTCATGGTGGCGGAGCAATTTGGCCTCGGAAACGCCAATCCCGCCCGGATTGAAATTCGTGACGTCGGCCGGTGAAGGCGATCCTCCAATCGGTTTCGCGATCGTTTTATCTCACGATCAAATTCCTGCCGCGCCCGTTGCGCGAGCCGATCAGCCTGGCCTACCTGCTCGCTCGCGCTACCGACACGATTGCGGATACGGCGAGTATTGCGGTGGAAATTCGCCTAACGAACCTTCTGTCTTTGGCCCGCGTCATCGCCGGGGAATTGGATTTCGCGGCGATCGCCGAACCGTTGCGGACTTTTGCCGCGCAGCAGAGCGACCCAGCCGAACGGAAATTGATCGAAAACTTGCCCGGCTGCATGGCCTGGCTCGAGAAGCTGGACCCGGCCGATCGAACTGATATTCGGGCTGTCCTGCAAACCATCGTGAAAGGCCAGGAGCTGGATCTGCGTCGTTTCGGCGATCCCGCCACTGCGGTTCGCCTGCGCAATACAGCCGAGCTGGACGAATACACTTATTTGGTGGCGGGTTGCGTTGGTGAATTCTGGACGAACCTCGGGTTTCGCCGTCTCCCGCCATTTGCGCAGCGTTCGCCTGACGAAATGAAAGAACTCGGAATCGATTACGGCAAAGGATTGCAATTGATCAACATCCTGCGTGATCGCAGCGCGGACGAAAAAAACGGCCGCCTTTACTTTCCGGCCTCGGACGACATCAACAGCTGGATCGACCGCGCCGAGAAGCAGACCCGCGCTGGAATTGAGTACGCTGCTGCCCTAACGAACTGGCGAACGCGTTTCGCCACCGCCCTCCCGGCTTTGATCGGCGCTCGGACGATTGCGTTGCTCCGTGCCGCCGGCCGGGAAGCAGAAGCGCGCCCAATCAAGGTTCCGCGTCCGCAGGTCCGCCGTATCCTGCTCACCGCCAGCCTCGCGACGGCGTCACCGTCGGCGTTGCACACGCAATTTGAGCAATTGCTCAAATCAACTCGTTAGGCGGGAATACCGACTTGCTCGGCTCGGCTCGCGCCCGCTAAAGTCGGCGAATGAGACGCCTGCAAATTCTTATTGGCTTCGTCACTTTGATCGGCGCATCTGCGCCCTCTGTCTCCGCTCACCCGATCGCACTGGTCGGCGGCCGACTGATTGACGGCTTCGGTGGCCCGCCGCTCGCGAATAGCGTCATCCTGATCGACGAGGAGCGCATCACCGCGGTGGGACAGGTCGGTAAACTCGAAGTTCCAAAAGGTGTCGAAGTTATTTCCACCGAAGGCATGGATGTGCTCCCCGGTCTCTGGGATTGCCATGTCCACACCATGATCCTCGGGCACAGCGACTACGGGCACTGGGACAAGACCTATGAAAAACGCTTCGGCTCCGAAATCATGCCTGCCGCCGCGCATCAACTTCTCCTGGCCGGCGTGACCAGCGCGCGCGATCTCGGCGGCCCGCTCGAAGACAGCATCAACGTCCGCGATCGCATCAATCGCGACGAGATTCCGGGCCCGACCCTTTATGTCGCGGGGCCATTCATTCAGCACGAGCCCTATCCGGGCGAAGAACTCTATCGCTGGGGCGTAAAAGGCGCCGCAGATGCGCGCGCCAAGGTGAAAAAAATTGCCGAGGCTGGAGTCAACATCGTCAAGATGATCGACCAGGATCAAATGACGCTCGAGGAAGCGAAAGCGGTCGTGGATGAAGCGCACGCGCACAAACTGCCAGTCGTCGCGCACGCCCATCGTCCGGATGAAATTCGTCGCGGGCTCGCGGTTGGCGTGGACGATTTTGAACACACCGGCCTCGCGACCGCACCGGAATATCCGGAGGACATTCGCAAGGGCATCGCGGAGCGCACCGCCAAGATGAGTCTGGGTCCACTTTTCTGGTGCCCGACGATCGAGGGATTTCTCAATTATAAATCGTTGATCGAAAATCCCGAGCCGCTCGATGACACGGCCTGGCAGCTCGATGTGCCTAACGACATTATCGAGGACATTAAATCATCCATCCGTCACCCGGGCCAGTTGGCCTATTACCAAATCACGCCGCTCCGCGCCGCGACCGTCGCGAAGAAGTTTCATCAACTCCAGGATTCGGGCGTAGTCCTGCTCATCGGAACCGACAGCGGTATCCCGATGAAATTTCACAGCGGCTCCACCTGGCACGAAATGGACGCCTGGGTGCACATGCTCGGGGTGGATCCGATGACGACAATTCGCGCCGCGACCTACTGGCCGGCGGTGATGATGAAAGTAGATAAAGATTACGGTTCGGTGAGCGAGGGGAAGTTCGCCGACATCATTGCCGTAAAAGGCGACGTCCTGCGCTATATCGATCTTCTCCAGCGGGTCGACCTGGTGATTAAACACGGCCGCCGCTACAAATAATTATCATCAGGCGCACAACCGCACGAGGTTATCGCATCCTTTGCGTTGACGCCGAGCGCGAGCGGTGCAACGAAGGGCATTTTACCCAAACTATGGAAATACGGCTTCTTCTTGTCCCTTACGATTCTGGTCAACGCAACGTCCGCATGGGCGCCGGTCCCGAGCATCTGCGCGCGGCCGGGCTGCCGGAGCATCTCACTCGCCAGGGACATAATGTTGATGTGCAAATGATTGAGCCACATTCGATCAACTGGCGAGCGGAAGTTCAAACCAGCTTCGAGCTGATGCGCGCGGTGGCGCAGCAGGTAAGTGCGGCACGCGATGCCGGTCGATTTCCGCTCGTGCTTTCGGGCAACTGTCTTTCTGCGGTCGGAGTGATTGCCGGTCTGGGCGAGGGTATGGGGGTCATCTGGATCGATGCGCACGGTGATTTCAATACGCCGCAAACCACAACGAGTGGTTTTCTCGACGGGATGACCCTCGCGACTGCGACCGGCAAATGCTGGGTGGAACTGGCAAACGGTATCGAAGGTTTCATGCCAGTCCCGGAAGATGCGGTCGTGCTCATCGGAGCGCGCGACCTTGATCCGGGTGAAAAAGCCGCCCTGGCGCGTTCCAGTATCGTTAGGCTGGGTGCGGATGCCACCCCTGACGCAATCGAACCCGTTCTGCAAACGATCGCCTGCAGGATGAATAAATTTTATGTGCATCTCGATATGGACGCGCTCGACCCGAGTGTCGGAAGGGCGAACGGCTATAGCGCGCGGGGCGGATTCTCGAACGAAAATCTGCAAACCCTTCTCTCCACCATCAGCAGCCATCTTCCCGTCGAAGCGCTCACCATCGCCAGCTACGATCCTTCTTACGACACCGATGGAAAGGTTTGCGCCTCCGCTTTCGCGTCCGCAGCGACGGTCTCGGCCGGCCTTTCACATGTTGGCCAGAATCGATGACTCACTCGGACTGACCCGAAGGTGTGGCTCGGATCGGTGACCCGACTCAGGTGCGCGCACGTAAGACTATCGGGATCAGCGATCCCGGTTACAACTACTCGCGCCTCACTTCCGCCGGTACCTTATCTTCGCGCAGACCAAGAAACACCGGTGCCCGCAGCTTTGCGTCACGCGTCCATTCGGCAAATCTAACCTGGCAAACAAAGACCGGATCGATCCAACTTATTTTTCGCATCATTCCCGGCGTTATTCCCTGCACCCACTGCCCGCCTTGTTTCGAAGGAAGATCCGCAAAAGGACAATCATGGCGCGCCGCGCCCTGAAACTTCTTGTAAAGCATCGCGAGCATCTTGGTGTTGAACCCGGTCCCAACCTTGCCCGCGAAGAGGAGACGTTTCTTTTCGTAGTAGCCGACCAGCAAGGCGCCGAAATATTGTCGTGCGCCCTCCGGCGGAGTATATCCGCCGATAACGAATTCCTGCTCGCTGACGCATTTGAGTTTGATCCAAGCACCACTCCGCCGCCCTGCTTCATAGAAGGATTGCGCCTGCTTGCCGATGATTCCCTCGAGTCCGTGTCGCTGCACCTCCTTGAGGAGCGCGCTTGGATCGGTCCCGAGCTCTCCGGAGTGGCGAATGAGATCGGGCGCGGTCGCACAAAGCTGGTGCAATGTTTCCTTGCGAATCGTTAGGGGAACTTCCGTCAGCTTTTTTCCTTCCAGCTGGAGAAGATCAAAAACGTAATAGTAAAGTGGGGTGTTTCCCCCATCCATTTCATAGGACTGAAGAAGTTGAAAAGACGACCGGCCCTCCGCGTCGAGCGCGACAACTTCGCCATCGATGACACACTGCCCGCAGGGCAGGCTCCCAACCGCGACTGCGACCTGATCGAACTTTTTCGTCAGGTCATTCTCGTTTCGCGAAAGCAACTTAACCCTCGCACCATCCTTGATCGCCTCGACACGAAAACCGTCGAACTTCAGCTCGTAGATCCAATTGTCGCCCGCCGGTGGAGTCTCCACCAGCTTCGCTTTCATCGGATCGATGAAGCGGGCTTTACCGTTGGGGAGCGAATCAAGAACGCTATCTTTTACCCTTGGCGCGTCCGGTACTTTTTTTTTATTCCCGCCCTCTTTGCGCGCGACGGCTTTCCGAATGCGTTCGCGCAACGTCGCCTGTGAACTTGGATCGCCCTTGCGCTTGGATTGCCATTCCGCATCGCGATCCTTTGCGATCTGCTTCATCGTCCGGCCGGTCTTGACTGATTCATCATCGCTTTTTTTCGAGACCGGCCTGACGTCAGTGTCGCTTTTCAGCAGGAGCCATTGATTCTTTCCCCCCTCCATCCGAGTCCGAATCAACGTCCAGTCGCCCTTAATTTTTTTCCCCTCCAGCACCATGTGCAGGCGACCTTTCTTGAGCGCAGTCAGTGGCTCCTCGCCGTGGACAAGATAACTGCCGCGGTCCCAAACCATGACGGTCCCGCCGCCGTAGCTCCCTTCCGGAATAACGCCCTCGAAATCTTCGTAGTCGATCGGGTGATCCTCGACTTCGACCGCCAGATGTTTTTCACCGCGTTTCCAGGGCAGACCTTTCGGCACCGCCCACGATTTCAAAACGCCCTCCATCTCCAGCCGGAAGTCGTAGTGCAACCGGCTCGCGTCATGCTTTTGGATTACGAACCGCGAGGCGCCGGCGACCTTTTTCGGGCGCGCCTTTTTCGCGCCACTCGGTTCGGCCGTAACAGAGAAATTTCTCTTCCGCTGGTATTCGGTCAGACCCATTTCTCTATCAGGCTCCCACCAAAAGAAGAAAACGCCACTGCGATCACGCGGATCGCAATGGCGCTAATCCTTTTTATCGCTCTCGCCTAACGACGTGAGCGCGAGCGACCTGCGCCTACTGGCTCTTCAACCTCACCGGCCTCTTCGGCCTCGTCGTTCACGATGCCTTCGGCAATTTCGGTCAGCTTGTGGTCAGCAGCGCCTTCCTCGTCCAGCGTCTCCTGGAGCAAATCTTCCGCTTCGTCCTCGCCGAGGATCGAGGCGAAAGTGCGGACAACGCCGTAGCCCGCAATCTCGTAATGCTCAACTCGCTGCGCGGCAGCGATGATGCCGGCATCGATCACCGAATCGAGGCCGTCTTCGCCCATCATTTCCGAGCCTTCTTCAATCAGGCCTTTCATCGCCTTGCAGGTTTTGCCGCCTGGCTTCTTGGCGAGCTTGCTAAAGATTTCCTCGAGCCGGTCGACATGCCCTTGTGTCTCCTCGAGATGGGTTTCGAAAGCTTCCTTGAGTTCGGGCGTGGTCGCCTTTTTCGCCATCTTCGGCAACGCCTTGAGAAGTTGATTCTCGGCGCTGTAAAGATCGCGCATTTCTTCAATCCAGAGTGTGCGAAGTGAATCTAATTTCATAATTTTTTCCTCGTTGTTTGTTTTACCCTGGGACCGCCCGCAGGCGCGCCCCTGCGACGACTCCGTTGTGGAGATCGCCATGCAGAATTGAAACGAATCGGAACACACGAATGCGCGTATCAGCGGATTCGTGGAACGATATTGGAACTCGACGGACCGAAGGGCCGGGTTCAATCCCACAACTCGACCGAGACGATCGCGCCAGTTGCGAATTTCACACCGCTCGCCACGCGCAGCAACGCGTTCGCTCGGCTTAAGCCAAACAGCGCGTGCGATTCCTGTCGTCCGGTCACAGTAAACACTCCGTTTTGCAGCCGGCCGCGCAGGTAATGCGGTCGATTGCCATCATTTTCGACTTCGCTCGCCAATCGCGCCGGAACTTTACTCAAGTCAAGATTGTCATCCGACGCGCCACTCATCTTGAGCAATGCCGGACGGACAAATTTCACGAAAGTGACGAAAGCAGAAACCGGATTTCCCGGCAGACCGAAAATGCAACACTTTCCAGCACGGCCAAATAGGAATGGTTTTCCAGGTTTGATCGCGACCCGCCACACATCGGTCGCCGCGCCGAGTTCACGCAGGGCCGGTTTTACAAAATCATGATCGCCGACGGAAACTCCGCCGCTCACGATTAACGCGTCGCTTTCCAATCCCGCTCGGAAAATTTTTATCATCCGCTCGAGATTATCCGGGGAATGCTCTCGCCGCGTCACCTCCGCGCCAACGCCCAGGGCCAGCGCATGCAGCATGAGGGAATTGCTCTCGAAAATTTCCCCGGACCTCGGAGTTTTCCCAGGCTGCGCCAATTCATCGCCTGTCGAAACAATCGCAACACGCGGAACATCGCCGACCGTTACTTGTGACAATCCCTGCGCCGCAAGAATCGCTACGGTTTGCGACGCAACCTTTTCACCCCGGGTGAGAATTTTTTGCCCAACCGCGAGATCCGCGCCCGCGCGCCGGATGAACTCGTCCGGTTCGGCGTCACACTGGGCCACAATGGTTGCTCCTTCGCGCCTCACATCCTCCTGCATGACAACAGCGTCGGCTCCGGCGGGCAGCGGCGCGCCGGTGAAAATGCGAATCGCTTCCCCTGGTCCAATCGTTAGTCCCCGGTCCGCCCCGGCCGGTTGCTCGCCAATGACCGATAAGCGGGCACCGCTCCGACAAGAATTTGCCTGCACGGCGTAACCATCCATCGCTGAGTTGTCGAATGGCGGAAGCGGTCGTCCCGCAAAAACGTCCTGAGCGGCGAATCGCCCTAACGAATCGAATAACGGCCGGGTGCATTTCGGACGTGGCATCACTTTTGCCAGCACGGCAGCCAGCGCTTCGCTCTCGCTTATCATCGTACCACCTGGTCGCCGACCGCCGGAGCGCCGTCGATAATGTCGGCGGCAACAAAAGGGCGCTTCTGTTCGGGCGACGCTTTCAGATGCGCAATCTCGCCCTTGGCGTTCGTCGCGCGCAACTGCGTCCCAGGCGCTGGCACATACAGATTGGATTCAAGATCGACCAGCACAAAATGTTTCTCCGCGTCCACCACGGCGACCTCCCCAACGACACTCGGCTCGGGGGTTGCGGTCGTCACCGCCGCTGCGGTCGCTGGCGTTTTCTCCCGGGTTTCCGGCACGCAACCGCTCAGGGCAATAACCGACGAGATAATCGCCGAGTAAATGCACGGGATTAAGAAAGAGTTCGACACGAGCGGCAATCGGTTGACGAGCATGGAACGACCCCGATATTCTGGCAACTTCGACGGCGCAGTAGTCAGGTGAGGTGGCTGAGTGGTCGAAAGCAGCGCTTTGCTAAAGCGCCGTAACTCAAAAGGGTACCGAGGGTTCGAATCCCTCCCTCACCGAGCGCCAGCGAGGTGACGGAAATCGTCAATATGGGCGGCAATCCCGGATAGCGCGGGAGCGCGGTCTCTCCCTCACCGGACCGCTGATTATCTGCGATTTATGCCACCGAAATTCTCTCTCGTGTGCTCATGTTCGCCGTGGAATTTTCTCGTCTTCGCACGCACTGGTTCTTGATCGCCGGGACGGACGCGTTATCGGCCAAAACTTTCTCTCGCGTAAGTCGGTGCTCGAAGAGGCGAAGCCACCTTCGTCTGATTTAAGTCAGCTTGGGGGCTCGCTGCGCAGTCTACTTCTGTCTGCCTCCACATTTCGATACAAGTATTTATGGATGAAGTATTTGTGTATGCTCCTTGGCGCCCGTAATGCGTCCTCGGCGGAAAGGATAAGGTTGGCACGAAACGGGCTAAATTATGGTAGTTATGGTTTTTGCCCGATTCAATTGTTCCCGCGTGAGGAGGCGGCGTTCGATCCTGCGAATCGCGGCGCTTTTTCTCGCAACCCTGGTCGCGCCCGAAATTGTCGGACAAATTCCGCGCGGCGTTTTTTCTTTGAGTGGCAGTGGTCAGAGCGCCTCCCAAGCCGCGCTCAACAATCCCGATGTGATGGGAATTTCGATCCGCCAAGGCTGGATGGATCTTGAGCCGACGGAAGGAAATTTCGATTGGTCGTTCCTCGATTCGGAGGTGGCGAAGGCTGCAGCCGCCGGCAAACAAGTGATGCTTCGCATCGCCACACAGGCCGGCAAGCCGGCATGGGTAACGACCGCGATCCAAAATGCCGGGGGCCTTTTTTTCACCTTTGACGATGATGGCGTGTCCACCACCATCCCGGTGTTCTGGGATCCGACTTTCCTCGCGAAAAAGAAAGCAATGATCGCCGCCGTTGGAGCGCATTTTACCAATAATCCAGCGGTTAAAATCATCGCGGCGAGTTTTGCTAATTCCAGCAGCGAAGACTGGTCC
>Ga0268266_10005797_pt1 | contig 11437 bp, 12 predicted proteins | sample KBSS13metaG_FD_190356 | JGI IMG/M metagenome (GOLD analysis project Ga0268266, IMG submission 190356) | Switchgrass rhizosphere microbial communities from Kellogg Biological Station, Michigan, USA - KBS S1-3 metaG (SPAdes) (version 2) | ecosystem: Host-associated > Plants > Roots > Rhizosphere... | reverse complement strand
ATTTCCGCCCCTTCCTGCCGACGCGGCAGAATCCGGCCGGCATCACCGATCGCGCCCTGATCGATGCCGAGGTCGAGAAGAGCTGGGCCGCGGTGCGCGCCAAAGCGGCCGAATGACCGCACCGCTTCTGGAACTCAGGCGGCTGGCCGTCAGCTTCGCGACCGACGACGGCACCGTGCAGGCCGTCGACGGCATCGACCTCGCCTTGCAGCGGGGCCGCACGCTGGGACTGGTGGGCGAATCGGGCTGCGGCAAGAGCGTCACCTCGCTCGCCGTGATGGGCTTGCTGCCGCCGGAGAATTCAACGGTGAGCGGCGAGGTCCACTTCGAGGGTCGCGACCTGCTGAAGATCGCGCCGGGCGAGCTGCGCGACCTGCGCGGCGCGCGGCTGGCGATGATCTTCCAGGAGCCGATGACCTCGCTCAATCCGGCCTACACGATCGGCAATCAGATCGTCGAGGCGATCCAGCGCCACCAGGGGCTGGGCGCCGCCGAGGCGCGGGCGCGCGCGATCGCGGTGCTGAGGCTGGTGCGCATCGCGAACCCCGAGAAGCGGGTCGACGATTATCCGCACAAGCTCTCGGGCGGCATGCGCCAGCGCGCGATGATCGCCATGGCGCTCGCGTGCGGGCCACAGCTCCTGATCGCCGACGAACCGACCACCGCGCTCGACGTCACCATCCAGGCGCAGATCCTCGACCTGATGCGCGGCCTGCGCCGCGATACCGGCACCGCGATCATCCTGATCACGCACGATCTCGGCGTGGTCGCCGAGATGGCCGACGACGTGGCCGTGATGTACGCCGGGCAGATCGTCGAGCGCGCGCCGGTGCGATCGCTGTTCGCGCGCCCCGAGCACCCCTATACGGTCGGCCTGCTCGGCTCGATCCCCAAGCTCGACCAGAAGCGCGAGCGCCTGCCCTCGATCGAGGGCCGCGTGCCCGACATGGCCCACCCGCCCGACGGCTGCCGCTTCGCCGCGCGCTGCCCGTTCGTCGAGCCGGCCTGCCGCGAATCGGTGCCGCCGCTGGTCGAAGTCGCCCCCGACCACCTCAGCCGCTGCCGCCGCGCGCCGCTCAGCGGAGTACTGTCGTGAGGGTGGCCATCATTGCCTTCCCCCGTCTGCGGGGGAAGGTGGCCCGAAGGGCCGGAAGGGGGTCATGCGGCCACGCCTCCGGGCGATTGACGGCCATGAAGACGAAGACCCCCTTCCGGCGCTACGCGCCACCTTCCCCCGCAGACGGGGGAAGGCAAAGAAGCTCCCAGCCATGAGCGCGTTGCTCGAAGTGAAAGGGCTGGCCAAACACTTTCCGGTCAAGAGCGGCATGTTCGGCCGTACCTCGGCGCATGTCCGGGCGGTCGACGGCGTCGACTTCCACGTCGAGGAGGGCGAGACGCTCGCCATGGTGGGCGAATCGGGCTGTGGCAAGTCGACCGTCGGCCGGCTGGTGCTGCGCCTGATCGAGCCCAGCGCCGGCACGGTGCGCTTCGAGGGCGACGATCTGCTGGCGCTGGACGCCGACCAGATGCGCGCGCGCCGTCGCCGCCTGCAGGTAATCTTCCAGGACCCGTACGCCAGCCTCAACCCGCGCATGACGGTCGGCGCCATGCTGGGCGAGCCGCTCTATCTCCATCACCTCGTCGGCAACGAGGCGCAGCGGCGTGCCCGCGTCGGCGAGCTGCTCGAGCTGGTCGGCTTGCGCCCCGAGCACGCGCGGCGCTATCCGCACGAGTTCTCCGGCGGTCAGCGCCAGCGCCTGGCCATCGCCCGCGCCCTCGCGGTCGAGCCGCGGCTGATCGTGGCCGACGAGCCAGTGTCGGCGCTCGACGTCTCGATCCAGGCGCAGGTGATCAACCTCATGCGCTCGCTGCAGCAGCGCTTCGGCCTCGCCTACATCTTCATCAGCCACGATCTCGCGGTCGTGAAGCACATCGCCGACCGCATCGCTGTCATGTACCTCGGCAAGATCGTGGAGACCGCCACGACCGACGAGCTGTTCCGCAACCCGCGCCATCCCTACACGCGCGCGCTGCTGTCCGCCGTGCCGCTGCCCGATCCGACGGCGGTGCGCGAGCGCGCGCTGCTCGAGGGCGACATCCCGAGCGCGATGAACCCGCCCTCCGGCTGCCGCTTCCATACCCGTTGCCCGTTCGTGCGCGAAAGCTGCCGGAGCGATGTCCCGATGCTGGCCGGCGACGGCACGGGACATGCAACGGCTTGCCCCTGGTGGCCCGAGCTGCCGCCGGCCGCGGCGCTGATCGCCACGACCATGCCCCACCAGGATCGACGAAGATTAGACCGCCTGCAGGCGGCATTCGTGTCACAGACGGAGGAAACATGAAAAGACTGGCGAGCTGTCTTTCTTTGGCGCTGGCGCTGACGGCTGCAATAGCAGGCAGCGCGCTTGCCCAGACCAACCTTCGCATCGGTCTGGCCGAGGATCCCGACGTGCTCGATCCCACCCTGGCGCGCACCTACGTCGGGCGCATCGTCTTCGCCTCGATCTGCGACAAGCTGTTCGACATCGACGAGAAGCTGGCGATCGTGCCGCAGCTCGCGTTGAGCCACGAGACCTCGGCAGACGGCAAGACCGTCACCATCAAGCTGCGGCCCAACGTCAAGTTCCACGATGGCGAGCCGCTCACTGCCGAGGCCGCGAAATACAGCCTCGACCGTCACCTCACGATGAAGGGCTCGTTCCGCAAGCCCGAGCTCGGCTCGGTCGACAAGGTCGAGGTCGTCGATCCGCTGACCATCAAGCTCTCGCTCAAGGAACCGTTCTCGCCGTTGCTCGCCCAGCTCACCGATCGCGCCGGCATGATGGTTTCGCCCAAGGCGGCCGAAGCCGCAGGCGACAAGTTCGGCCTCAAGCCGGTCTGCGCCGGCCCATACAAATTCGTCGAGAGGGTCCAGCAGGACCGCATCGTGGTCGAGAAGTTCGCCGACTACTGGAACAAGGACCAGGTCTTCATCGACAGGATCACCTACCTGCCGATCGTCGACGGCACGGTGCGGCTGGCGAACCTGCGCTCCGGAGCCCTCGATCTGATCGAGCGGGTGCTGGCGACCGACATCAAGACGGTTCGCGACGACAGGAAGCTCAAGCTCAGCAAGGCTGTGTCGCTGGGCTATGTCGGCCTGACCATCAATCTCAGCAACGGCCCGAAGGCCAACACGCCGCTCGCCAAGGATGCCCGCGTGCGCCGTGCCTTCGACCTCGCGCTCGACCGCGAGGCCATCAACCAGGTCGTGTTCAACGGCGAGTTCGTGCCGGGCAACCAGTGGATCAGCCCGATGAACCCGTACTACCAGGAGAAGTTCCCGGTGCCGAAGCGCGACCTCGCCAAGGCCAAGGCACTTCTCAAGGAAGCCGGCGTCACCGGGCCGATCGCGCTCGATTTCATGGTGCCGAACGGCGCCGAGACCCGCGCCGTCGCCGAAGTCGTGCAGTCGATGGCGGCCGAGGCGGGCTTCGACCTGAAGATCCGCGTCACCGAGTTCGCCACCTCCCTCAAGCAGTCCGAGGAGGGCGACTATCAGGTCTATCTGATCGGCTGGAGCGGCCGCAGCGATCCCGACGGCAACTCCTATTCCTTCCAGGTCTGCGGCCAGCCGCAGAACACCAACGGCTATTGCGACAAGGATGTCGATGCCGCCCACGCCGAGGCGCGCGCGAAGACGACCCTCGCCGATCGAAAGAAGGCCTACGAGAAGGTTGCCGAGAAGTATCTCGCCGACGGCTCGATCAAATACCTTTATCACACGCAGGTGCTGGTCGCACATTCGGACAAGCTCGAGGGCTACAAGCCGATGCCCGACGGCCTCGTCCGCGTCATCGGCCTCAAGCTGAAATAGCGCCGGGTGACATAGAACGTGCTCGCCTTCCTCACCCAGCGGCTGCTGCAGATCATCCCGACGCTGATCATCGTGTCGATGCTGATCTTCGGCCTGCAGCAACTGCTGCCCGGCGATCCCGCGCTGATCATGGCCGGCGAGGAGCGCGATCCGAAGGTGCTCGCGGAGATCCGCGAGCAGTACAAGCTCGATCGGCCGATCCCGGTCCAGTATCTCTACTGGGTGAAGGGCGTGCTGACGGGCAACCTCGGTGAATCGATGCGGCTCAAGAGCTCGGTGAGCTCCCTGGTCGGCGAGAAGCTGCCGGTCACGCTGCAGCTCGCCTTCATGGCGCTGCTGATCGCGATCGGCGTCGGCATTCCCGCCGGCATCGTCTCGGCGGTGAAGAAGGAAACGCTGTGGGACTACGGCGCCAACCTGTTCGCGCTGTGGGGCCTCAGCACGCCCAACTTCTGGCTGGGCATCCTGATGATCTTCCTGTTCTCGGTGACGCTCGGCTGGCTGCCGGCGTCCGGCTATGTGCGGCTGGGCGAGAACTGGAAGGCGAGCCTCGCCACCACCATCATGCCCGCCTTCGTGCTCGGCAACGCGCTGGCCGCCGTGCTGATGCGCCACACGCGCAGCGCCATGCTGCAGGCAATGGGGACGGACTACGTCCGCACCGCGCGCGCCAAGGGCCTGCACGAGAATCGCGTCGTGCTCAAGCACGCCCTGCGCAATGCCATGACGCCGGTCATCACCCTGCTGGCGCTCGACTTCGGCACCTTGCTCTCGGGCGCGGTGCTGACCGAACAGATCTTCTCCATTCCGGGCTTCGGGAAGCTGATCGTCGACTCGGTCTTCAACCGCGACTACGCCGTGGTGCAGGGCGTCGTCCTGGTGACCTCCTCGATCTACATCTCGCTCAACCTGCTGGCCGACGTCGCCTACGTGCTGGTCAATCCGAGGCTGCGCGGATGACAGTCACCGCCCTGCCTCCGCAAGTCGCCACCACCGCCCAGGAAGAGAATCCCTGGGCACGCGCCTGGCGCCGGCTGAAGCGCCGCAAGGGCGCGATGGCCGCGTTGTTCGTGGTGGTGTTCCTGATCCTGCTGGCTGTCCTGGCTCCCTGGATCGCGCCCTATGATCCGACCGCCACCAGCTTCAGCACGGTACGCAAGCCGCCGTCGTGGGCGCACTGGTTCGGCACCGACGAGGTCGGCCGCGACGTGCTCTCGCGCATCCTGTTCGGCGCCCGCGCCTCGCTCAGCGCCGGGCTGGTCTCGGTCGGCATCGCGGTCGGCGCCGGCGTGCCGCTCGGCCTGCTGGCCGGCTATGCCGGCGGCTGGATCGACGCGGTGCTGTCGCGCGTGGTCGATGCGATGCTGGCAATTCCCTTCCTGATCCTGGCGATCGCCCTCGCCGCCTTCCTCGGTCCCAGCCTCAGCAATGCAATGATCGCGATCGGCGTCACCGCAACGCCCGTCTTCATCCGCCTGACGCGCGGCCAGACGCTCGGCGCCAAGGTCGAGGACTATGTCGAAGCCGCCCGTGCCGTCGGCAATCCGCACTGGCGCATCGCGCTGCGCCATGTGCTGCCCAACATCGTTCCGCCGCTGCTGGTGCAGGCGAGCCTCGCCATTGCCGGCGCGATCATCGCCGAGGCGGCGCTGTCGTTCCTCGGTCTCGGCCAGCAGCCGCCCGCGCCGTCGTGGGGCAGCATGCTCAACACCGCCCAGCGCTTCATCGCCCAGGCACCGTGGATGGCCTTCTGGCCGGGCTTCGCGATCTTCTTCGCCGTGCTGTCGTTCAACCTGCTGGGCGACGGCCTGCGCGACGCACTCGATCCACGCCATAAATAGGCGCCGGCCGCCTCGCCGGTCCGGGAGAAGCTTGTCCGAGCCTAATTCGGAAGACTGGCGTCGGCCTGGTCGAAGGCAGTCGCCCCCACGGTCGGCGGGACCGTCTTCTCCTCGATCAGGAGCTGCGCCACGGCGAGGAAGTGAACCACCTCCCCGTCCCCGAGACGCTCGGCCTCGCCGATCAGCTCGCGGAGGCCGTGCCAGATCCGGAACATGGCTGCGTCACGTTTGGGGCCGGTCAAAGGCTGACGGTTGCGGCGGCGTCGAACGTTCGGTTCGACGACGATGTCGAAGTCTCCCATCCATTCCCCCATTCATTCTCAGAGGGCTGCCCCTCCAGGCAGCTCACCCGCTTCCAAGGATGATAAGGACGATCCGCAGCGCCGTCTTCGATATATTGCATGCTTGGCGAAATTAATTCGCGCGAGTTACATTTCACAATACAGAATAATCGCCTTGAGCGCTTCGACCTCCTCAACCGTTTTACCCGGGTCGACTGCCTTGACCATGGCTACCACCTGGCGGGAGCCGGCGTTGCCCGCCACCGCGGAAGCCAATCGCCGCCAGCCCCGCTTCTCCCAGTAGCCGGTGTCGGGCGGCAGCACCTGGGCGTAGAGCATGCTGCAGCCGCGACCCTCGGCGAGGATGCGGCAGTGCGCGAGTAGCTGCATTCCGACGCCACGACTTCGGAAACGCTGCAACACCGCCAGCCGCTCGATCATGGCGAATGACTGGAACCAGCGCATCCGGACCGCGCCGACCGGTTCGTCATCGAGGTAGGCGATGACGTGGGTGGCGCCGTAGTCGTGGCCGTCGAACTCCTCGGCGAACGGCACCCCGAGCTCACCGATGAAGCAGGCCGCGCGGACCGCGAAAGCCTGCAGCGCATCTTCCATCTTCATCGCCAGCCGGATGGCAACCGGCGCGCCGTCGAGCGGACGAGCAGTCATTCTCCGGCACCCTCGGTCAGCACCCCTCGGGCGTTCCGGAAACGCCGGCCGCCTGCGGCGACTTCCGGAAGATTGCGTGAAATCTGGTCCAGCACGTCGGTCACGACCGCAGGTGTCATGCCCTTGGCACCCTTGCGGATCGCCGTCGCCGAGACATTGTCGCGGCGCAGGATGCGCCACGGATAGATCCAGCCGCAGTCGTCGCAGATGGAGCGCACCATCATGCCGCCGAAGTCGGTGCCGTGCAGCGCGTGCAGGCGCACGCCCGGATGACGCTTCCTGACCTCGGCGATCACGCCCTGGAAGCCCCGCGCGTCGTAGGTCTCCCGCAGGAAGAGCACCTCGACCTTGTCCCCCAGCCCTGCTTCCGCCACCGAGAGCTCGATCAGCGCCCGGCGTGTCTCCGGCGGCAGGAAGACGTTGCCGGTCGGGAAATAGTCGACATTGACGTCGGCCTTGTCGGTCCTCTCGTAGACCTGGAAGCCGTCTTCGCGCAGCCGGCCGACACGGATTTGGCCCTTGCGGAAGGCCTCGGCATAAAAGCGCGGGATCAGCGTCGGATGGATGATGATCTTGTCGAGCTGCCGCTCCGCCATCGCCTTCTTCAGAATCGCGAGGTGGGTGTTGTGGAAGGGATTGAAGGTCCCGAAAAAGAGACCGATGCCGCCCTTGGGCGCGAAGATCGAGCGCAAGTCCGACAGGATGCCGACGACGAGCAGGAACCCGCCCAGGCCGAAGCCGAGCAGCAGGAATGCTTCGCGTCCATACGGAAGGCCGGCCGTGCCGAGCGCGGTCAGGACGGTGTTGACGCAAAGGCCGACCAGGACGTTGCGGTTGAAGTCGCCGATACCGCGGGCGAATAGGTAGGTGCCGAGGTATTGCAGGCCCTGTGATGCGAGACTGGTGATCAACGCCGCGCCCGCGATGCCGCCGACGGTGGCCACGCCGCTTCGGCTGATGCCGCCGCCCCACAGCATCACGGCGAATGCCATGAGATTGAACGCAAACTGCGGCACGAAGCGGCCGAGCCGGCCGGCGGTCACGAAACCGAAACGGTTGTTGGCCCACAGCTCGGCCTTGTTGCTCAGCTTGGTGTAGGTCGGCATGAAGAGAGCGAAGAAGATCGCCACGCCGATCAGCGCCGGGTTCGTCCAACTGTCGTGGGCGTAGGCATAGGAAAGGTAGGTCAGGAGCCCGGCAAACGCCGCCAACCGCGTCGACGGGCTGTGCAGGTGGCGACCGAGCTTGTCCGGCAGACCGGACAGTTGCCCTGCCTTACCGTCAGGGCTGACTGCGGACACCGAGGTACCTCGCGACGACTGTCGACAACTTCCACAACATACTGATCAATCAACCAAAGAATACACCAGGGATAGGGATACAAAGACCAACCGATCTTTGAGCAGGACCGTCTAGTCCCCTACAAAAAAGACACAAAACGACATGCCACGATCAATACTGTAAGGTAGGCCATAAATTGCCGTTCAAGTGAATATTAGACTGCGAACAGATTGTATCGACGATATCGATGGTCAATCCGCCACCCCGCAAGACCAAAGTGCCGAACATCCTCGGCGATTGGGATGATGTGCGCTTCTTCCTGGCCGTCGCCAAGACCGGCAGCTTCAGTGCTGCGGCGACCCAGCTCAACACCAAGCAGACGACCGTCGGCCGCCGCATCCAGGCGCTCGAACGCCGGCTCGGCGCCAAGCTGTTCGACCGCCATCGCCACGGCATGGAGGTCACGCCGGCGGCGCGCGGCGTGCTGGTGCAGGCCGAGTCGATGCTGTCGAACGCCACCTCCATCGAACGCCACCTCGCGGGGCTGGACCGCGAGATGGCGGGCGTCGTGCGAATCGCCTCGACCGAGGGCATTGCGGCGCATTGGCTGGTGCCGCGGCTCGATCAGCTCCGCCGCAGCCATCCCGACATCGTCGTGCAGGTGATCTCGGGCGACCAGGTGCTCGATCTCGCCACGCGCCAGGCCGATCTCGCGATCCGGTTCTTCCGCCCGACCTCCAACCAGCTTGTTGCGGCAAGGGTCGGCCAATTCAACATGTCGATTTTCGCTGCGCCCGGCTACATCGAGCAGTACGGTCTGCCGCAAAGGCTCGACGACCTGCGCGAGCACCACATCGTCGACCACACGACCTTGCACAGCCTGCCGTCGATGAAGCCGTGGAGCGAGGTGGTCGAACGCAGCCCGAGCGTCGTGTTGCGCACCAACTCGTCCTACGCTGCCGTCGAGGCGGTTCGCGTGGGTTATGGCATTTCGGTGTTTCCGGATTACGTCACCAAGTCGACGAACCTGGTCGCGGCGCCGATCGATCTCAAGATCGTCCGCGACATCTGGCTGGTGAGCCACGAGGAGACGAACAAGGGTGCGCGCATCCGCACGGTGATCGACTACGTCCGCGACCAGTTCCGCCAGGACGAGCGCGAATGGTTCAGCATCCCGGCGAGCCGGGGATCGATGGGATCGGATTAGGCGCTCCGTTTTTCGCGCCCTTTGGCCTTCGACGGTCGGAACGACAGACAGAGGAGAGCAGACAATGATCACCGGCGGCTGCCATTGCGGCGCAATCCGTTACCAGGCTGAAGGCGAGGCAATCGTCCATGCGCTGTGCCATTGCACCGATTGCCGGCGCCACGCCGGGGCGCCGATGGTCGGCTGGACGATGTACCCGCAGGGCGCGGTCAAGGTTACGAAAGGCACGCCCAGGATCTACGAATCGTCCGAACATGGCCGGCGCCACTTCTGCCCCGACTGCGGCACCGGACTTTTCTACGTGAACGAACAGATGCTGCCGGGAGTCATCGACATTCAGAGCGCGACCTATGACGACCCGGACTCCGTACCGCCGCGTGCGCACATTCAGGTTGCCGAACGGATCGGATGGATGGAACGCGTGCACGAGCTGCCGGTGTTCGAGCGCTACCCGCCGCAGGAGTAGTCCTGACGAGAGCGTCGCTTCATGGGAGCGCGCAACTCCAGTTGCGCTCAAGCCTCATGAGCGCAACTGGAGTTGCGCGCTCCGATGAGCGGGCCGGAGGCCCGCGGCCCGGCAAGACTAGAGAGCCGCCTTCAGCCGTTCGTAGACCGCTTTGATGGCGGCCATGTCGCCGGGCTTGTAGGCCCAGTTGAGCGAGACGCCGTCACCGGCGACTCTCGGCATGATGTGGAAATGCAGGTGCGGCACGCTCTGGCCAGCGCCCTCGCCGTTGGCCTGCAGCAGGTTGACGCCGACCGGCTTCAGTTCCTTGAAGACCGCCTTCGCCACACGCTGCGCCGTCTTCGCCACGTCGGCCAGCACCTCGGGCGGAATCACGTCGACCGTCGGCCAATGGCCCTTGGCGACCGACAGCGCATGTCCGGGATTGACCGGATTGATGTCCATGAAGGCGATCGAATTGTCGTCCTCGAGGAGCTTGAAGCACGGAATCTGGCCCGCGACGATCTTGCAGAAGATGCAGGCGCCATCGGTCGGGTGGGTCATTTCGGTGTCTCCAGGGCGTTCGTGAGGAAGCGCAGGCGCTCGAACGGCTGCGCCCCAGCCGGCAGCGCGGCATCCAAGCCAAGTGCCGCCAGACGCGCAAGCCCCCGGGTGCCGAAACGCTCGCGCAAGGCCTCGCGTACCCAGCCTTCGCTTTGGCGATGACGCGCGACGACGAGCCGTCCGTCGCGGGCCAGGTGGGCGCGATGCCCATCGAGTGCGTCGATCAGACCCTCGATGCCCGCGCTGCTGCGCGACGACACGGCCAGCGTCTTCAACGGCCAGTCGCCGGCCGTGGCGAGGGAGAGCGCACCCGCGACGTCGGCGCGCGCACGTTCCGCGGCAGCACCGAGATCGGCTTTCGTCACGACGATCAGGTGCGGAATCTCGACGATGCCCGCTTTCATGAATTGCAGCGAGTCGCCCGAACCCGGCTGGACGCAGAACACGACCGTGTCGGCAACGCCTGCGACATCGGTCTCGGACTGGCCGACGCCGACTGTCTCGATCAGCACGCGGTCGAACAGCGCGCGCATCACGACCATCGCGGCAAGCGTCTGATCGGCCAGCCCGCCCAGCCGGTCGCGCGCCGCCATCGACCGCACGAAGCTGCTCTCGTCGCCCGAATCATGGACGATGCGTACGCGATCGCCGAGCAGGGCGCCGCCGCTGGTCTTCGATGACGGGTCGATGGCAATCACGCCGACGGTGTCACCCGACCGGCGCCAGCGGGCGACCAGCGCGGCACAGAGCGAGGACTTGCCGACGCCCGGCGGGCCGGTGACGCCCACGACGTGCGCGCGCGGCGCACGCCAGGCCTCGTCGAGAAGGCGTTGCGCCTTGCCGCTGTCGGGATTGCGCTCGAGCTCCGCGAGCGCCAACGCGAGCGCGCGCTTGCCGCCCCCACCCTGCGCAGCAGGCCGGAGCGCGTCGAGGCTCATTCCGTCTTGAGCGCGCCGCCCAGCGCTGCCTGCGCCGCCGCCAGCCGCGCGATCGGAACGCGGTAGGGCGAGCACGAGACGTAGTCGAGCCCAGCCTTGTGGCAGAAGAACACCGACGCCGGATCGCCGCCATGCTCACCGCAGATGCCGACCTTGAGCTTGGGCCGCGTCTTGCGGCCGCGCTCGCAGCCGATGCCGATCAGCTCGCCGACACCCTCGGCGTCGAGCGACGCGAACGGATCGTGCTCGAGGATGCCGCGCTGCTGGTATTTCTCCAGGAACGAGCCCGAGTCGTCGCGGCTGAGGCCGAAGGTGGTCTGCGTCAGATCGTTGGTGCCGAAGGAGAAGAACTCCG
>Ga0268266_10005795_pt1 | contig 11438 bp, 11 predicted proteins | sample KBSS13metaG_FD_190356 | JGI IMG/M metagenome (GOLD analysis project Ga0268266, IMG submission 190356) | Switchgrass rhizosphere microbial communities from Kellogg Biological Station, Michigan, USA - KBS S1-3 metaG (SPAdes) (version 2) | ecosystem: Host-associated > Plants > Roots > Rhizosphere... | reverse complement strand
GACCGGCAGCGTCTGCGTCGTCGTGCCGGCGCACAACGAGGAGGAGACGATCGCCCGGACGATCACGGCGCTGCTCAAGCAGACGCGCCGCCCCGACCGGATCGTGATCGTCGCCGACAACTGCACGGACCGCACGGTCGAGATCGCCCGGTCCTTCGGCAGGAACGTCACGGTCATCGAGACCGTCGGCAACAAGCACCGCAAGGTCGGCGCGCTCACCCTCGGCTGGCAGCAGCACGTGTCGCAGGGCTTCGACTACATGCTCGGCGTCGACGCCGACACCGTCCTCTCGCCCAACTCCCTCGAGGATCTCGAGCAGGAGCTCCTGGAGAACCCGAAGGCCGGCGGCATCATGGCCCGCTACACCTTCGATCCCGAGCTCGGGCAGACGAAGTTCGCCCGCCTGCTCATCCGCCTCCAGCGGATGGAGTTCTCGTCCTGGACGCTGGACATCCTCCATCGTCGCCGCAACACCTACGTCCTCGGCGGACAGGCCACGCTCTTCCGCGTGAAGGCTCTGCAGGAGGTCGTCGAGGGCGAGCGCCGCCACTCCCCGTGGGACCCGGAGGCCCAGGTCGAGGACATGGAGCTCACGTGGGCCCTGAACTCGCGCGGCTGGGACTGCAAGGTCTCGTCGACCGCGCGTGCCTACGCCGGCCCGATGTACACGCTGAAGTCCCTCTGGGCCCAGCGCCGCAAGTGGGACGAGGGCATGATCCGGCTGCTGCTGGGCTCCAAGCTCGGCACCGCGACGATCTACCCCTGGCGCATCCAGCTCAAGAGCGGCATGAACGCCATGACCCGCGCGCTCTTCGCGGTCCTGCTGACCGCCTCGATCGCGGTCGACGCGTTCGCCTGGAACTGGATCTGGATCATCCCGCCGATCCTCGCGATCCTGCTCAACCTGAAGCACGCCCGCAAGATCCCGGGGCGGACGCGCGCCGATCTCGTCATCGCCGGCACGCTGGTGCTCGTCGAGATCTACTGCATCTTCCGCCTCATGGCCTGGTTCGCCTCCTGGATGACGGTCATCGCCGGCATCCGCCGCGACGGCTGGGCCCGCCAGTACAAGGCCGAGGGTCTCCCCTCGGGTCAGACCCAGATCGCCGTCGGCGAGGTGCTGTAGCCATGCGAGACACCCTGAACCACATCCTCAGCGCCCCGCTGGACGTCGGCTGGAAGGTCCTGACCGTCCTCACGCTCATCGCGGTGCTGGACATGACGCGCACCCTCCTTCGCCGCGTGCGCCACCTCTTCCCCTGACGAGGCGGCCAGCCACAACCAGGGGTTGAACAACCGAGAGGCCCGCTCATCCACGAGCGGGCCTTTCGTCGTCCCTAGCCCAGCGCGGCCATGATCCGCGGCGCGACCTGCTTCTTGCGGCTCATGACGCCGGGCAGGTCGAAGGTCCCGCCGTCGGGATCGACCCCGAGGATCCGCGCGAGCGGCGTGGGATCGCCGGCGACGAGCAGCCGCGTCCCGCGGCTCACGATGTCGGTGACCATGAGCGCGGCGAGGTCGTGGCCTTCGGTGCGGCGCGCGGCCTCCAGCGCGTCGCGCAGCTCGGACTCGCGGTCGCTCAGCGTCTTGCCCACGGTCTCCACCTGGGCGATCGACACGGTGCGGCCGCCGACCTCGTACTCCTTGGCGTCGCGCGCCACGATCTCCTCGCCGGAGAGGTCCGAGACGTCGCTGGAGTACTCGAACATCTCCATCCCGAACTCGCGCGCGTCGAGCTGGAGCAGCTCCTCGAGATAGCTCACGACGCGACGGTCGCGGTCGGTCGTCGTGGGGGAGGAGAGGATCACGGTGTCCGAGAGGATCGCTGCGAGCAGCATCCCGGCCGTCGCGGCGCGGGGCTCGCGGCCCTCGGCCCGGAAGCGCTCGACGACGAGCGTCGCGGTGGACCCGACCGGGTCGAACGTCGCGCGCACCGGCACGCGGGTCTCGATCGAGCCGATGTGGTGGTGGTCGAGGATCTCCACGATCTCGGCCTCCTCGATGCCCGGCACGCTCTGCGCCTGCTCCGCGTGGTCGACGAGCAGCACACGGCGCGGCCTCGGCCGCACGAGCTCGCCGCGCGTGACGAGCGCGATCGGGACGCCGTGCTCGTCGACGGCGATCGCGGCCCGGTAGTCGACGTCGAGGACCTGCGAGCTGACCTCGCCGAGCACGTCGTCGGGCGCGACCGTCAGCGGGTCGCTGCTCACGACGACCGAGCACGGCTCCGACAGGCGGATCATGCGGCTCGTGACGTAGGAGTCCGAGGGGGAGATGATGACGATCGTCCCGCGCTCCCGGGCGAGGGCGAGCGCGTCGGGATCCGGGTCGATCCCGTTGGACGTGACCATCGCCGCGCAGCCGAGCTCGATCGCCTGCAGCTGGGCGTCGGCGCGGTCGCCGACGACGACGATGTCGCCCGCCTCGATGTTGCGGCCCATCGTGGCGACGTCCATGGAGATGACCCACAGGCGGCCGGTGATCATGGTCTCCGCGTTGCCGGTGACGAGATCGCCCTGCAGGACGTCGACGATCGTGCTCACCCGCGCGGGGGCGTCGGCGAACGTCGGGACGCCGCGGGACTCGCGCACGTACAGGCGCGCGAGGTCGCGCTCGGTGACCATCCCGGTCAGCTTGCCCTCGTCGTCGACGACGGGCATGAGGTCCATCCCGTGCTCGGCCATCTCGCGGCCGACCTGGCGGACCGGGTCGGAGCGGTTGGCGACGACCTCGAGCTCCTTCATGACGTCCGACACCCGCAGGCGGATGTGGGGGAGGAACTCCGGCTGCTTCGCGCCGCTGCGCTCGAGCGCCCAGGCGGTCTGCCGGTTGACGTCGCCGAGGCGGACCGGGGTGTACGTGTCGTCCGGATGCAGCCGCCCCATGAGCTCGGCGAGGCCGATCGCGGAGCCGATCGAGTCGAGGTCCGGGTTGCGGTGTCCGGTCACGTAGACGTGGGCCACGTAGGACGTTGTATCCGATGCCCTTGACTTCAAGTGCAATCGAAGCGGCATATTGGTGGGATGCCATTCGAAGTCACGGCGCCGTCCGCAGGGTCATCCGCCTCCCCGGCGGACGCGGAGGCACTGAAGATCCGCGACCTGGTCAAGCGCTATCCGACAGGGACGCAGGCGTTGCGGGGCGTGTCGCTGGACGTCCACGCGGGCGAGCTCTTCGGGCTGCTCGGCCCCAACGGCGCCGGCAAGTCGACGCTCATCCACTGCACCACGGGCCTCGCCGTCCCCAGCTCGGGGTCGATCGAGGTGTTCGGCCACGACGCCGTGCACCGCGCGGGCGACGCCCGCGCCGCCGTCGGCCTCGCGCCCCAGGACCTCAACCTGGACTGGTTCCTCACCGTCGAGGAGAGCCTCGACTACCACGGCGGCTACTTCGGGATGTCGCGCCGCGACCGCCGCGACCGGGTCACCGAGCTGCTCGAGACGTTCTCGCTCACCGAGAAGCGCGACGAGCGCACCCGGACGCTGTCGGGCGGCATGAAGCGGCGGCTGATCCTCGCGCGTGCGCTCATGCACCGGCCGCGGCTGCTCATCCTCGACGAGCCGACCGCCGGCGTGGACGTGGAGCTGCGCCTCGAGCTGTGGCACTACGTCCAGCGCGTGCGCAGCGAGGGGACGACGATCCTCCTCACGACGCACTACCTGGAGGAGGCCGAGCAGCTCTGCGACCGGATCGCCTTCATCGCCGACGGTCAGATCGTCGCCGAGGGGACGAGCGCGGCGCTGGCCGAGCAGTACGGCGTGTCGGGTCTGGAGGACGCGTACCTGGAGCTCGTGGGGCGCAAGGAGCTCTCGCGCGGGATCGTCACGGAATGACGGCGACGCAGATCCGGTTCCTCACGCTCGTGCGGCGCGAGGTCAGCCGGTTCATGAAGATCAAGCGCCAGACCGTCGGGGCGCCGCTCCTGGAGACGTTCCTCTACATCTCCGTCTTCGGCGCCGCGCTGGGCTCGCGCATCTCGACGCTGCACGGCTTCGACTACGTCGTCTTCATCATCCCGGGGCTGATCATGATGGCCTGGGCGATCAACTCCTTCTCGAACAACGCCTCGTCGATCCTGCAGCAGAAGTTCCAGCGGTCGATCGACGACGCGCTGTCCTCGCCCGCGTCGCCGCTCGAGCTCCTGCTCGCGTTCTCGCTCGGCGGGTTCCTGCGCGGGATGCTCGTGTCGCTGCTGACGTTCGTCGCAGCGTCGATCCTCGTGGACCTGCCGGTGGAGCACGTCGTCATCGCGGTCCTCGGCCTGTTCCTCGTGGGCTTCTTCTTCGCCCAGCTCGGGGTGCTCGTGGGTGTGCGCGCCGAACAGTTCGACGACGTGTCCTTCGCGCAGACGTTCGTGCTGCAGCCGCTCATCTTCCTGGGTGGGGTCTTCTACTCGGCGACGCTGCTGCCCGAGCCGTTTCAGACCCTCACCCACTTCAACCCCGTCTACTACATGATCGGCCTCGTCCGCTACGGGTTCCTCGGCTACCACGAGCAGAACATCGCTCTGTCCCTCGTGCTGTTGGTGGCCGCGGCCGCCGCACTGTTCGCGGTGAACATGCGGCTGTTCGTGTCGGGCTACAAGCTGCGCGCCTGAGGACATCGGCGAAGCCGATTCCCAAGCCTGAGGGCGACGCCCGTGGCCCTAGGCGCGCCAGAAGGCCCGCGAGAACCGCGCGATCCTGCCGTCCTCGAGGTCGTAGCTCGAGAAGAACCGCATCGTCACCGACTCGCCCGCGCGCAGCGGTCCCATCGGGTGGTCGGGGCGGTCGCGCTCGGCGAGGTAGGTGATGTCCAGCTCGGCCATGATCCGGTTCTCGTCGCCGAGCACCGTGATCGGGACCGCCGTCACGCGGACGCCGTCGCGGACGTTGCGCAGCTGGTCGAGGAAGTCGTCGAGCGACGTCAGCCCGTTCGCGCCCTCGATCCGCGCGTCCGGCGCGTAGTGCTCCAGGAGCGTCGCCTTGTCCTCGATGCTGTTGAACGAGCTCAGGTACGCCTCGTAGTCCATTCCAGCCTCCTTCACGACCAGGTCACATCCTGGTAGCCGCACGGTCACAGAACTGGCCTCGTTGCAGCGCATTCTTCAACACCATGGACGATCGCAGCAGTCTCAGTCGTGCGGACCTCCACGTCCATTCGGAGGCCTCGCAGGAGTCGCGGCTCGGTGTCCAGCGCGCCCTCGGCCTTCCGGAGTGTGCCACTCCGCCCGAGGAGGCCTACGACCTGGCCAAGCGCCGGGGGATGGACTTCGTCACCCTCACCGACCACGACACGATCGCCGGTGCGCTGCTCCTCGCGGAGCGCCACGACGACGCGTTCGTCTCCGAGGAGCTGACCACCTGGTTCCGCGGCGAGCCGCAGGCCGTGCACGTCCTGTGCCTCGGTATCACGCCCGACGACCACGACCGCCTGCAGGCCAGGGCGGCGGACGTCGAGGCGGTCGCCGAGTACCTGCACGAGCACGAGATCGCCTGCGCGCTGGCCCATCCCTTCTATGCGGTCACGGCCCCGCTGACGCCGCGCCACCGCCGCCGGCTCGCCCAGCTCTTCCCGGTCTGGGAGACGCGCAACGGCTCCCGCGCGCCGGAGCTGAACTCGCCCGCCGCCGTCTACATCGACACGCACGGCGGCATCGGGATCGGCGGCACCGACGACCACGCCGGCGTCGACATCGGCCGTACCTACACCGAGACGCCGCGCGCGGACGACGTCGAGGCGTTCCTCGCGAACGTCCGCACCGGCCTCGCGACCGCCCGCGGCGAGCAGGGCAGCGCCGCGCGCTGGACCCACGCCGCGATGGCGCTGACGATCCGCGCGCTCGGCCTCGGTGACGACAGCGGACCGGCACCCGACCCGATGACCGTCCTGCGGATGGTCGAGCGGGTCGTCAGCGAGGGCGACTGCCGCGGCGGCGTCGCCGGCGCGGGCCTCGGCCCGGAGGACGCACGCGCCCTGCTGCGGGGGTGGCTGCGCGCCGTCGAGCTCCACGACGTCCGCGAGCACGAGCTCCTGGAGATCCTCCAGGCCGAGGACTTCCACCACGCAGCGCTGGGCCGCAGGGCCCGGCGCTGCCACGAGCGTGCGCTGCGCCACGCCGTCGCCGGGGCGGTCGGCCGCGCGGGCGACGGCGTCGCATCGCTGCCCGCCGCGGCCGCGGCGGTGTTCGAGGCTTGCGTCCCGGTCATCCCCTACGCCCCGGCGTCGGCGTTCCTGGGACGCGAGAAGGCGCGGCTCGTGCCGCACGAGGGCGAGCCGCGCGTCGCCCTCGTCGCCGACGGCCTCGCCGGCGTCCACGGCGTGACACGGACGATCGACGAGCTGCGCGCGCGCGGCGTCCCCGGATGGGACGTCGAGGTGATCGGCACGGATGCCGGGGTGGACCGGAGGCTCAGCGCGGTGGCCGAGGTCGAGGTCCCCTCGTACCCGGGCCTGGTGATCGGCGTCCCGTCGCTGCCGGCGGTCGTCGACGCGCTGGCGGACGGCCGCTACGACGTCGTGCACGTGACGGCCCCGGGCCCCGCCGGGGCGATGGCCGCGGTGCTCGCGCGGATCATGCAGGTGCCGGTCGTCGCGAGCTTCCACACCGAGCTCTCCGTCTACGCCGGCATGCGCACCGGCGACCCGCGCGTCGAGGCGGCCGCGGCGATGGCGCTCGGCGTCTTCTACGGCGCGGCCGACCACGTGCTGTCGCCGAGCCCCGCGGCGGACGCGACGCTGCGCGGCCTCGGGATCGACGACGACCGCATCGGGCGCTGGGACCGCGGCGTCGACACCGCCCGGTTCGGCCCGCGCCACCGGGTGCCGGGCCTGCTGCCCGGCGAGCGCACCGTCCTCTACGCGGGGAGGCTCACCCGCGAGAAGGGGGTCGACCTCCTGGCCGACGCGTTCCTGGCCGCGCGCGCGCTCGATCCCGGACTGCACCTCGCGCTCGCGGGTGGCGGCCCCGAGGAGGAGGCCCTGCGCGAGCGCCTCGGCGAGCACGCGACCTTCCTCGGCTGGCTGGACGGCGACGACCTCGCCCGCGCCTACGCCAGCGCCGACATCTTCCTCTTCCCGAGCCGCACCGACACGTTCGGCCAGGTCGTCCTCGAGGCCCAGGCGAGCGGACTGCCGGTGATCGCGGTCGACGAGGGCGGCCCGGCGACGCTCGTGCGCGACGGCGCCACGGGCGTGCTGCGCCCCTCGGACCCCAGTGCGCTCGGGGCGGCGGTCGCACGGCTGGCCGCCGACCAGCGGACCCGGGAGCGGTTCGCCCGCGCCGGCCTGGACGCGGTCGCCGACCGCACGTGGGATCGCGCGCTCGCGCGGCTCGCCGACGGCTACGGGACGGCACTGGCGCCGGCCCCGCGCGGACAGGCGCGACGTGCGGCGTGACCGCGACGACGCGGTCGCCGTCGCGATCCACGACGTCGAGCCCGCGACGTACCCGCGGGCAGCGCTCATCCGCGACTGGCTCGACGACCATGGGATCGATCGCGTCACGCTGCTCGTGGTGCCGGCGCCCGACCTGCACCCCTTCTCGACGTCGAGCCCCGAGCTCGCCGAGTGGCTGCTGGAGCGCGCGGACCGCGGTGACGCGATCGCCCAGCACGGCCTCACGTGCCGCGGGCCCGAGTTCGCTCGCCTCGGCCACGACGAGGCGCGTCGCGCTGTCGACTCCGGGCGGCGGCTCCTGAAGCTCGCCGGAGTCGAGCCGCTCGGATTCGTGGCACCGGGCTACGCGTACACGCCCGTGCTGCGCGCCACCGTGCGCGAGCGCTATGCCTGGTGGGCCGACCTCCTGCGGCTGCACCGCGCCGCGGGACGCGACCCCGTCGCGCCGGCCGTCCGGCTCTCGCCGCTGGCGCTGCGCGCCGGCGCGCTGCTGGGCGGCCCGCTCCTGCGCATCGACCTGCGCCCGACCGACCTCGACCACACGCGCCACATGCTCGCGCTCGAGCGCGTGCTGCGCCGCGCGCGGCGGCGCACGGCCGTCACCTACGACCAGCTCGCGGCCGCCTAGCTCCCCGTGCTCCGAGGGGGACCCGACCAGCGCGACGATGACGACGGCAGAGAGCGCCGGCTGCGCGCCGTCCGATCCGTCCTGAGCTCCTACCGCCGCCGCAGCGCGATGCCCTCCAGGACGTGGGCGACCTTCTCGCAGGAGTCCACCGCGGCCTCGAGGGCGTCGAAGATGTCCTTCCAGCGGATGACGACCATCGGGTCGATCCCACCCTCGAAGAGGGATGCGACGGCGTCGCGGCTGACGCGGTCGCCTTCGTTCTCCAGCCGGTGGATCTCGACGAGCCGCGGCGCGAGGTCGACGCCGGAGCGCAGGGACCCGAGTGCGCCCGCGACCTGCTCGCACGCGCCGACGAGGACGTCGGCGAGCTCCAACGCCTGCTCCATCGGCGCCTCGATGCGGTAGAGGATGAGCTGGTCGGCGGCCTCCTCCGCGTGGTCGACGATGTCGTCGAGGGCGGTGGCGAGCTGATGGCCGTCGTCGGCGCGGATGAGCGCGCGTCGACGGGCCCCCCGTGGCGCACCGCCGTTCAGGCGGTGGATGATGTCGTGGGTGATGCGGTCGGCCTCCTGCTCGCAGCGCAGGAGCTCGCGGGCGACCTCCCCTTTCGCCGGCGGGTCGGCCAGGATCTCGCGCAGGAGCGCTGCCGCGCGCTGCACCGCACCGCCGGACTCGTCGAGCAGGTCGTGCAGGGGGCCGTCGGGCCGTCGGACCAGGGGAGCCATCGGGCGTCACCGTAGATTCGGACGGCCCGATCGGGCGGCGGGTTCACTGCTTGATCACACGCCGTTCACACCGGGATAACCGCTGCGGCGGCCCGTGCCTTCAACGTCCGTGCGCATGGCGGCGGACCTGGTCGTGGGAGACCTTCGCATCCAGAGCGGCTCGGGTCTCGTGGAGGCCGGCGACCGCGTGTTGTCGCTCTCCGTGCGCGAGTTCGAGCTGCTCGTGGCGCTGGCGTCCCGCGCCGGCCGGATCGTCAAGCGCGAGGAGCTCTTCGCGCTCGTCTGGCGGGCGCCGCTGCGTCACGGCGACCGGTCCGTCGACGTCTACGTGCACAAGCTCAGGGTGAAGCTCGAGGGGGCACTGCCGGAGTGGAGCTACATCCACACGCACGTCGGCTTCGGCTATCGCCTGCATCCCGAGCGTTCACACGACTTTCACGATGCGGTCACAGGCCGGTGACAGGACACCGCACCCCGCACGCGAGGGTCTCAGCTGCTTCTGAGAACAGAGAACGACGAGGAGGAAACGCATGAGGGCACAGCGCCTCATTGCTGCCCTCGCCCTCTGCGGCGCCATGGGAGTAGGCGTCGCGGCGTGCGGGAGCGATGACAACGACAGTTCCGGCAGCACCGGATCTGCAGGGTCGAGCGGCAGTTCGAGCGAGCAGCTCGGCGGCACGCTCAACGGTGCGGGGGCGACGTTCCCGCAGCCGGTCTACACCGAGTGGGCGGCCCGCTTCAAGGAGAAGGCCGGCACCACCGTCAACTACCAGGGCATCGGCTCCGGTGGTGGCGTCGCGCAGTTCACCGCCGGCACCGTCGACTGGGGTGCCACGGACTCGGCGCTCAGCGACGAGGAGCTCGCCGCAGCATCCAAGAACAGCCCGGCGCTCGACATCCCCACCGTGCTCGGCGCGGTCACGATCTCCTACAACGTCGAGGGCGTGAAGACCGGCCTCAAGCTGGACGGCGCGACGACGGCCGACATCTTCCTCGGCAAGGTCACGAAGTGGAACGACCCGGCGATCGCCTCGCAGAACTCAGGCGTCTCGCTGCCGGACGCGGACATCACGGTCTGCCACCGCTCGGACGAGTCGGGCACGACGAAGAACTTCACCCAGTTCCTCGCCGACTACTCGCCCGCGTGGAAGGACGGGCCCGGCGTCGACAAGACCGTCAAGTGGCCCGTCGGCACCGGCGCCAAGGGCAACGACGGCGTCGCTGCCTGCATCAAGCAGAACCAGAGCTCGATCGGCTACGTGGAGCAGGCCTACGCCCTGCAGAACAACTTCACGTTCGCCGACGTCAAGAACAAGGCGGGCAAGTACATCACCCCGACGCTGGAGGCCACGTCGGCCGCCGGCGAGGGTGCGAACCCGCCCGAGGATCTGCGCTTCAGCACGATCAACGCCGAGGGTGACGCGTCCTACCCGGTCGCCGCGGTCACGTTCATGCTCGTCCACGAGGACGTCTGCAAGGGCGGGCTCGCCGCGGACAAGGCACCGCCGCTGAAGGGCTGGCTGGACTACGCGCTGGGCGACGGCCAGTCGGTCGCGAAGGAGCTCCAGTACGCCCCGCTGCCCGCTCCCGTCCTCGAGAAGGCCAAGGCCAAGGTGGCCGGCCTGACGTGCAACGGTAAGCCCATCTCCTGAGATGGCCGCCACGAGCCTGAAGACAGGCACCGACCGCCCGAGCAGGATGCTCGGGCGGTCGTCGGCCAGCCGCTCGCTGGATCCCCTGATGCAGTGGATCCTCACCGGGATGGCAGCGTTCATCCTGCTGCTCATCGCGTTCTTCTTCGTCCGCCTGTTCGTGGAGGCGAAGCCGGCGTTCGACGAGTTCGGCTACTTCGGGTTCACGTTCGGCAGCGACTGGAACGTCGCGAAGAACATCTACGGGGCGCTGCCGCTGCTGACCGGGACGCTGATCACCTCCGCCATCGCGCTGGTGATCGGGGTCCCGGTGGCGGTGGCCGTCGCGGTCTACGTGACCGAGCTGTGCCCCCAGCGGCTGCGCCAGCCGCTTGCCTCCCTCGTCGAGCTCCTCGCCGCGGTGCCCTCGGTCGTCTACGGGCTCTGGGGCGTGTACGTCCTCATCCCGAAGATGCGCCCGGTCGAGACCTGGCTGAGCGACACGTTCTCGTTCCTGCCGCTGGTCGGGGCCCCCGTCGCGGGCCCGAACCTCTTCATCGGCGGGCTGATCCTCTCGATCATGATCGTCCCGATCGTCTCCGCGATCTCGCGTGAGGTCATCCTCACGGTGCCGCCCGATCACAAGGAGGCCTCGCTCGCGCTCGGCGCGACGCGCTGGGAGATGATCAAGATGGCCGTGCTGCCGTACGCCCGCTCGGGCATCGCCGGCGCGTCGATGCTCGGCCTGGGCCGCGCGATCGGCGAGACGATCGCGGTGACGCTCGTCATCGGCAACTCGCCGAACATGCCCAAGGACATCTTCGCCCAGGGCTACTCGCTCGCCGCCGTCATCGCGAACGAGTTCAACGAGGCGGCGTCCGATCCGCTGCACCGCGCGGCGCTCATCGCGGCCGGCCTCGTCCTGTTCGTGCTGACGCTCTTCGTGAACGGGATGGCACGCAACTACGTCCACCGGGCCGAGCGCGGTCAGCGTCAGGTCCCGAAGGGAATGGCGGCATGAGCGCCACGACTCCTGGGCTCGCGCCCATCTCCGGGCGGCGGCGCGCGACCGACCGC
>Ga0268266_10005792_pt1 | contig 11440 bp, 16 predicted proteins | sample KBSS13metaG_FD_190356 | JGI IMG/M metagenome (GOLD analysis project Ga0268266, IMG submission 190356) | Switchgrass rhizosphere microbial communities from Kellogg Biological Station, Michigan, USA - KBS S1-3 metaG (SPAdes) (version 2) | ecosystem: Host-associated > Plants > Roots > Rhizosphere... | reverse complement strand
GGAGCCAACCGTATGCCCTGGGGCCGCTTTGCGTTCTTCAACGTATCCGGAGGAATATGCTGGGCATCCAGCTTTGGATTCGGCGCTCACGCGGTTGGAACCGCAATCTATAAGATCTCTGAGGTGTTCAGCGTGATCGCATTCATCTTGTTTATTGTGATCGGATTCACGCTATCGCGCGTCATTCGTCACTACGAACCGATATTGCTGCGTCGCGCCGAGCAAGTGTTTTCACATCGCCCGGCTGGCGCTCCCTAGGGGACTCGAACACCTGTTTTTGGCCGCGAGAGGGATTGATGCGTTTTTTATTTGCGAATCCCGCACGAGATTTTTAGCTTTCCTTCGCTCATCTTAACACCTCCCAACAACCGCGTCGGTACATGCCCGACGCGGTTTTTTTATCCTCGGAAAGATCGAGGAACTTGTTTCTGCAGCCGAGCTGCGAATAAACCCGACGTTAAATTTAAATTTGACGTACGACCCAATCTGCCTAGAACCGGCTTAGCAACCAGTTTTTAGGCGAATTTCGGTAATGAAAAGAAATTATGATGAGCGTGAGAACGCATCATGCGGGACGTTGCCCAGATCACTGCTGACTTGTTGCATGCTAACGATAGCAGGCTGGCCGAAAGCCAAGCGAGGCTACAGTCCGACTTTGAACGCCACGAAGCTAAATTCAGCGCCGAGCTTGCGGCTCTCGGGAAGCAACCAGAACAAAATGCCGAGAGTCGCCAGTCTGAAGCGAGGTGGCTATTAGCGAGGAAATGCTGGTCGTGGCTGTATCGCGACTGACCAAAGCCTTCTCACAACTGAATACCCGTTCATTGACCTAACGGCCGGTTGGCCAGAGCGGCTCCGCCTAATCCGTGAACGTGCGCGGCCTTTGACTTGAGCAGACACTGCCGCGGGTATTTGACGTCCGCTGAAGACAAATCGAAGTCATTCTGCAAAGTGTCGATTGCGTCCCCGTGCCGCCGGACGATACCCTTGGACAGGGTCGTACGCATCGAGGACATGATGTTTCGATTGCTGTCGTATCTGACGTTCGCCGTCTCACTCGGCGCGACAGTCGCTGACGCGCAGCACTATCCAGATCATCCGGTCAAAGTCATGGTTGGCTACGCAGCCGGCAGCGGACCGGACATTCAGGCCCGCACGGTGTCGGCGCAACTGAGCCTGGATCTCGGTCAGCAGTTTTTTGTTGAAAATCGTACCGGTGCAAACGGGACTATTGGTACTCGCGCGGTGGTCCAGGCCAAGCCGGACGGCTATACGATTCTTTATTCCTCAAACGGAATAGCGCCGACACCGTATATCTATAAAAATCTGGGTTACGACATCTTCACGGACCTCGCGCCAATCGCAAGCGTCGGCGTTCTCGATGGCCTGTTCATGCTGGTTGATGCCAAGTCACCTTACAAGACCCTGCAAGAATTCATTGCCCACGCGAAAAAAGACCGCGCAGTCTATGGCTCCCCCGGTGTGGGGAATGGCCTGCACCTTGCCGCCGAGATCTTCAGCAAAAAGGCCGGCATCAGCATGCAGCACATACCCTATAAGGGCGCTTCGGAGGTCATGACCGGCATGCTGAGCGGCAGTGTTGAGGTGATGTTTGTTACGCCTCCATCGGTCATGGGATTGCTCAAAGAAGGTCGCGTTCGTGCCCTCGCCTTCACAGGCAGCAAGCCGTTCCCGGCATTCCCCGATGTGCCTCTCATGAAAAACATGGTGCCTGGTTTTGAACCAATCGGATCGTGGGGCATGTTCTTCGCTCCCGCCAGGACACCTCCAGAGATAATTGAAAGACTGAACTTGGCGATCCGAGCCGCATTGCAGGCGTCTGCCGTTGCATCAACCATGCAGCGCGACGGCTATATTCCCGATAATCGTGACGTTACGGAAACGGCCGCCTACTTCCGCAAGGAGGTCGAGCTGATGGGCGATGCCGTTAAAGCGGCGGGAATAGAGCCAAACTGACCGTTATCCGACGGCCTCAAGAGAGACGCCGCCCGCAGTAACCGGTCGGGCACTGATCAAGACAAAGGCGACGACACAATCTTCCGTGCCACGATTGACCCAGTTGTGGATGGTGCCGCGCTGAACAAGAACGTCACCGGCTTTGAGTTTCACGACGACACCATCATCAAGCTCCATCTCGATCGCGCCCGCTATCACCACAGCATAGTCAATCGAGTCGGTCCGATGATTGCGCGCGGCGACACCAGGCTGGTATCGCACCACACGAAAAACAGTGCCGCCTTCGACAGTGGTCTTGAATGGAGCTTTAGTTGGATCCTCAAAGCCATCATTGTTGACCGGAAAGCCCTTCGTGGCCCATATCACCGAAGATGACGCGCCTGCCCGATTTGAGATCACGTTGTCGACGTTTTCATCGATCTCGACCCTCGCTCGACCTTCTGCGCTATGCCCCGTTACGACCCGACGGATTTTTAATGTCATCCTTTTTCCTTTCAGGCCCAGACCTGTCTATTTCCGCCTTCCGCAAGAACGATACAAAGATCTCCGCTATGTGAGGCTCTGCATCACGCCATTCCTTGCGGTTCCATTCATTCAACAAATCATCATCTGAACGCCGTTCGACAACATTATCATGCAGCTCACTGTTCAAAATCAGTGAAGCGGCTTTTCTTGCAGTCGCGGGTGTGTGGATGACATCGTTTCCGGCAATCAGGCAAGTTGGAACGTTGATTGATCGCAGGTCCGCTTCGGCCGCACCCACAATCGGCAAACTTGCAGACTGAAGGAAACATTCGCGCCAATAGGTCATCGTCTCAACGAAATGCCGAACGTTCGTCTGCAGAAGCCGCTCGCCATTCGTCGGGCGGGTTCTGATGCACTCTTTGAAATGTTCGCTACGCGCGACCGCCGCCATTCCTTCTTCCACGGCCATCTTGATGAACTGGCCGTAGTAGTCCTCTGCCAACCGGTCGACTGCCTCCTGACCGCCGGTCAATCGCCATAGGAGCAGACCGCGCAGACCGTCGGAATGTCGAATGGCATAGAGAATTGCCAGCCGCGCACCCGCGGACGAGCCTCCGACGTACATGGGCAAGGCACCCAGTTCTTGGCCAAGTGCATAGAGGTCGTCGGCCCATATCTCGTGCTCGGACGCGGAACCATCGAATGCAACTTCCGATGCGCCACAATTGCGCCGGTCGTGCAGCAAAATGCGATAACCTGACCGCGCGATCGCTTTGGATAGGCCGATCAACTCCTCATACGGCCGGCGGCTGCCAGGCGTAAAAGCGATCCACGGACCGCTGCTTCCGATCGTTTCATAGTTGATCCGGATTCCGCGGACAAGAACCTCAGCCATGCATGACCATCCTTGAAGAAGTAGAAATATCCGCGTTCGGTGAAAAGCAGAAATGTGCGGCACAACTAGGGATGTCCACTATGGGCCAAAAGCGGACATTGACATCTTGTTTAGCGCGACGACGGACTGGCAGAGTTTGATCGTCCAGTCCCAACATATTTCGTGCAGTCGTTGAATTGTTTGCTGCCGGGACAGACAGACGTCAATGGCTCTGCCCAAGAAGTTCATCCGGAATCGATCAAAGTTTGCGGTCTGCATTAATTACTCCTTAGCCGCATGACGCGTAACATTCGGAGTTCGGGAGGCTGCAATGTCTGTAACTGCGTTTTTTGCAGCGACTGGATTGGTCTTGCTCGCGCTTCTATTCGTAGCAGATGCCACGACAACGTCGGTGGTCGTTGCGGCCCAGCCCAAGTCAAAAACCGTCGCAAGTATCGCATCACCGGGTCGCGACGAAATGCTGAGCAGGCTGGCTGGTTACGGACAGAAGCTGCCTGACAGGTTTTCCGTTAGGGGCCAATAACAATCCGTCGAAGATTGCGGGCGCGCACGCCCCAACTGGCCCGCGATTTCGCTTCTGGCTGCTCATGGCATTCCCGCTATGAGCAGTCAGAGTCGGGGCGAGAACGTAGGTGATATTATTCGATGTTGCTTCGCTGACCTGGTAACGGCAGCACTCTTTCAAAAAGAATTTGGCTAGGCGAACCAAAACAAAGCCGCCGAGCACCTGGGGAAGCGCCCGACGGCTTCGCACGACTCCGGAGGTTGGGGACAGCGGGCACCCTTCCGCCACCCAGTTAACATTTTACGCCGTTGGGTTTTGTCGCCAACGAAATCCGTCCGTTAACGTAAAGGCGTAACCGTCACTCGCGAAACTTCACAGTCGGTGTCTAAGAACCGCCATACTCAGCAAAAGCGGATTATCTGTCTCTCCCAGCCGGGAAGATGTTGCCCCGGATTAGGCGGTTGAAATGGATATGACCCTGGCACAAAGAGCCGTCGCATTCGTGGCCATCGTCTTCCTGTTCGTGTTGGCCGGCTTCGTCTTTGCGGCCCACGCTAAGATGGCCTCTCCTCAGTCCGAATTGCCTCTAGCGACACTCGGCGGCGAGTACTCAGAACCTACCATCAATAGCCCGGATGGCAGCCGGAGATTTTGGATTTTTGACTTTGATCCAAGTCTTCGACGGGCCTGATCGGTATACCGAAGTCAGACGCTTAGACACGATCCCCCGAGATCACACAGGGCTTCAAATAACTTCTCACCGTGACCCTGTTGTGGTCAACGTACTGGATGCCTGCGCGCGCATTGCCACCGCCTGATCGTCGGCCGTTCGGCTCCCCGAACGTCGGAAGTGCTTTGGGCCAATAGCGGACATCACACACCTTTCGCCAAAAAAAGATAATAGACGTCATTCGCTGTAGCGATGACCACCGCGGCACCTATCCCGGCCAGCAAACCCCACCGCAAATATCTTTTGTATTTCGGTTGTTGCTTTCGTTCCTCGGCAAATTCAGCAGAGAATTTTCGCGACAGCAGCAGGATCGTCGCCGTGACCAAGCTTAAGGCAGCTGAAAATCCAAAAACCAACGTCAACGCCAATTGTCCAGATCGGAGTTCAGCGCCAGACGAAATCCAGGGCAAAAGAAGAAAACCACCCCACAACACCAGAAAAAGAGCTCCGATATAACGGACAAAATTGCTGCCCAACCACAACCCAGCAGGAATCGCCAGCGACAGGACGCACAGGCCGACGGCATCCCTTATGTTTTGCGGCCGCAGAAAAACAGAAAGACCACAGACAAGACAATTGGTCAGCGCAACCAAAATCGATAAATAAAGCGCGGTTCGATAGTGATTGAAATTCTGCACCGTGATTCCCCTGAGAAAAAATAAGCACCTGCCTGCGTCAGGGCAAAGCACATCAGTCCGTGCTGATAGCGCTGTTTATGTTTTCCACTGTTGCCTGCCGGTCATAGTGATCACGTCGCCTGCGTGCCACCCTGAGTGTTGAGCGGGGGCTGGGCGAAGTTTCCGCCGCGGGTCGAGCTTGGCGCTCAGATGGCGCGACGAGCTCCTCAACCTACGGGCCGCGATGGTTCTCCCACCGTCGCGGCCCTTTTTTTGATGTCAGCGTTTTGGACGGACTTCAATGCGATGATCCAAAGCCGACTCAGCTGATGCCTCGTTCAATTGAAGGATGGATCCTGTAGCGGCTACAGAAACAATCCCGCGCGAGAAGTTTAGGAATAGACGAAAGTCGACATATGCTACGCAAAATCAATTTAAGAAGGGACCGCTGGGCATATCCGCCGCAACGATCCCTTCTGCGATCCGCTGAAGTTGGACACCCGGGTTGGGTCTTCAGCATCTCATGCCAACAATATTGGTTCGAAAACTCGATTTGGTCTGTGCGGCTTATCACACTCCGATTTGTAATCAGACTTTTTGTGACACCCAGCACAACGCGCGAACAGGAATTGCCCTATTCCTATGATGGAGGCGAGGCTGCCGTTAACGGAGGCTTCCATGCTTGGCGTTGAGGTCGTTGGGTTGTCTTTAGTAACTCTGGGGTTCACGGCCCTGCAATTCGCTTGGTTCGTGATATCGCACTCACATTGGTGACACGCCGCTATGAAGAGCCTTCGGACCCTTCTGGTCGAGCTCAAGCAGCTGCCAGCCGAGATTGGATATATTCTCGGATGGGTAGGAACCATACTCGCGGCTCTAATCTTTATCGCATCCGCTTTCTTATTCTTGGCTCTGAGCAATGAGCCCGCGTTCGCCCTTGGCGGATGTATCGTCGCCCTTGCGGTTTTCCTGACCGGTCGGGCAGCGCGTTATATTCTCACCGCGCGAACATAATTCGCCAGCCAGGGGCAGCCCATGCCTAATTATGTGATTGCGCCAACTGAAATAGAAAGAACGGAAATAACGATTGGCGAACTGTCCAAACGAACTGGGGTCCACATCGAGACCATCCGCTACTATGAGCGGATTAAGATGTTGCCGAAGCCGCCGCGAACAAACGGCGGTCGTCGAATTTACGATGCGGCACATGTGCGTTCGCTGATATTCATCAAGCGATCACGCGATTTGGGATTCTCCATCGACGACATCCGAGAATTGCTTCGGCTAGGAGGGCCGGGTAAGGCACCCTGCCGCGAGGTTCGCGACATTGCGACAGACCACCTCGACGAGGTCCGGGAAAAAATCGCTCATCTTCGTCAAGTGGAACAGCTGCTGGAAAAAATGATTGCCCTGTGCACCGGCACCGCCGCGTCTGAGTGTCCCGTTTTGGATGTGCTCGATGTCACGCGCAGCGAGCATCCGCTGAACAGCTAGTGTCCGCTTTGGGTCATTAGCGGACTCATGCAGCGCAACAAGACATGTCCGCTATCGGCCAATAGGGAATGCTTGTGCAAACTTCAGTCAATCTTGAGTCCGAGCTTTTGGACAACCGGCGCCCAGAGAGTAATGTCAGCGGCGAGGGTCCGGCGCAATTTTTCCGGGTTCGAATCGAGAACTGGTTCAATGCCGGCGTCGATCAACAGCCGCTGGTACGCTGGTTCGGCCACCGCCGTGCGTGTCGCCTGCGCGATCTGTTCAATGAACTCGACTGGCGTCCCGGCCGGCGCAAGCAGCCCAATAGAGCCTATGACGTTCATCCCGACCAGGCCGAGTTCGGTCGCCGTCGGGATTTCGGGCGCCGCGATGAGACGTTTAGGGCTGGTCACGGCAAGAACTCGCATCTTTTCCGACCGATGGAATTCGAGCACCTGCACGGTCACGCCTGGCACGCCCATAGGGATTTGCCCGCTGACCAGATCGGTAATGACCGGACCGGTGCCGCGATACGGTACTTGGACGATGTCAGGGGTACCCGCGAGCGATTTGAAAAGTTCGCCGGTCAGATGCTGGATAGAACCAATCCCAGAGTGCCCGTAAGACAGCTTCCCGGGATTTGCTTTCGCGTAAGCGATTAATTCCGCAACCGTCCGGACCGGCACTGCCGGATGGACAGCGATACAAAGAGCATTGGCTGCCACGCCCGCAATCGGATCCAAGTCCTTGATGGGATCGTAGAGCGGTCGGCTCTTGAGCAGAGCCTCGTTGACGTGGGTCTGCGTGCCTCCGAGCAGGATTGTGTAGCCGTCAGGACGGGCGCGTGCGACAGCGGCCGCACCCAGTGAAGAGCCACCCCCGCCGATATTCTCAACGACCACAGTGCCGAGCAACGGCCTCACCCGATCCGCCCACGGCCGTCCGACCGCGTCGTATGCACCACCCGGAGGAAACGGAATAACAAGTCGGATTGGCCGCGCCGGATAGGCTTGCGCCCTCGCGATGCACGATGCGGCTGGCAGCGCGGCAGCGCCACCGATCAGATACAAGGATTGCCTACGGTGGGGACGTTTCATTCCAGTCCCTCCGCCACCTGCGATCCGATGGGACGAGTGTGACTAGCCTAGTCCCTCTCCCGAAACAGCGAAAGCGGCATGTCGCCTATTGGCCCATCGCGTCAACGTCCGCTTTGGGCCAATAGCGGACATCAGTCTGCTTTTATCCGCTGTGCGCCAAGACTGCGCGTCGATTAGAAATTATAGACGCTTCCACAGACGATAATATCGTCTAGCCGCTCACAATACGTTTCTTGGGGTTCCATTTCCTTGGTGGCTGGATTCAGCCACTTGTAATTCTGCGAAAACGCTGATTGCTGGCGCGCTAACTCGACGCGCTCTTTGATATACAATTTGCCGTCGGGGTCCTTAGTGTCGATCAGGTTCCTGCCGATAAGATTCTTGCTTTGGCCGGTGGCAAGGATCTTGCCATCGAAATTGAGGACGGTGATGTAAAGATCTCGATCGTGAAACTGTCCGGCCTTTTTTGTAATTTCCGCGTAGGCCTTTTCTCGCCCTTGCTGGGTAATGAAGACCCTGGCCCGCTGCACCATGGCAATTGCGTCTTCCTTGGTGGCCCACTCGCCTGCCGCGACTGGTAGGCCAGCGAACGCGGCAATCAATGATGCGACTGACAGCAGAGTCGACGTACGGATGATCATGATCTTTCCCCTGATCCCGACACGATGACCGAGCACAGACAGGCACAGCTTTTTCGAGACACCAGCCTGATAAATTCGCGCCGTCTCATTGCCTCCTCCAAGGCCCAGGACGCGGCATCGTATCGGCCGGCGCCCACGGGCGCGTATAAAATTGCTGTTAAGCATGCGCAATGTCCGCTTGGGGTCATAAGCGACATTCGCAACGCAAAAGCCGACAAGCATCTGCTCTGGCCCTATCGGTTATGCAATCTTGTCCACTGTTGCCGTGCGGCCATAGGAGCGATCGCGAGCGAACCCTATTGTCGATCTATGCTTGACCGACCGTCCGATGAGGATATTAGCCGTCAAATCCTCGGCGTTTTCATGCGTCATCAAATTCCTGCGGCCGGAACGCTGCAACGCAATTATTTTTTCGAAGTGCGCGACAGTGATTTCCAACGCGGAATCAACAAGGCGGTCGCCAACAATTGGATCACCATCGATTTGCGAAACCGCTACCGCTACCAACTTACAGCAGCCGGATATGCTGTCGGGCAGACGATCGGTCCTGTCCTCGGAGTGTAGAAAGGCGGCGTGCCCGCTTTCGGTCATAAGCAGACATCTCGCAGTGCAATCATCGTGTCCGCTTTACCCTATGCTTCAAGCCGTGTGCGTTGCACGGGAACGCGGGCATAGACCAACAAGGCTTCCCAACTTTGGCAGCAACGCTCGTCACGCATTTTGAGAACGGCGAAAAGGGCGTTGAACATTGACATTGTGTCACTGACCGCACCGTTCTCTGTTTTGACAAAATGTCAGAACGACGTTGCACGAATTGGGTCACCGGCCGCACCGTTCTCTGCATTGACAAAATGTCAGAACGGACGTTGCACCACATTGTGTCACCGACCGCACCGTTTCGTTTTTGACAAAATGTCAGAATAACGCCAGCGCCGAAGCAGTAGACGCTAAACGGCATTGCCGGGCGTCATGACAGCCAGTGAGGCACGAAGTCCTTCGGAAGCGCCTTGCCGCGCATTACATTGGCCATTGCAATCAGATCATTGCGCCCAGGCCGCATCGTAACGGTTCCTAGAAGTATGAGTGAAACGTAACAGGTGTGTATCCTAACGCACTGGAAATATTCGCGAAGTGGCAAATGACTTGCTGGCGCTCCCTAGGGTGGAACGGCATCTGATCGTGGCGTTAAACTGCGGTAGATACGCCGCGCACGCAGCCCATCGTCGACAAACTTCTGCGCGTCCGCTGTGGTGGCGAAGCGTTCCGTGTAGACCACTTCTTCCACGACTTGCGGATACTTGTGCTGATAAACGACGCGAAAATGTGCGCCCTGCTGCCGAATAGAAACCTGCAACGGTTTTGACACTTGTTCGCGCATGTTGCCCAAGGGTGGCAGCGTTAGGGTTCGATGACAGGTCGATGATAGGTGGGGACCGTTTCGGTCCTTTGCGAAATTGAAAAAGAGCCTGATTTGATTGGCGCTCCCTAGGGGACTCGAACCCCTGTTTTCGCCGTGAGAGGGCGACGTCCTGGGCCGCTAGACGAAGGGAGCTAAGGACGCGAGCACCCGAGATAGCCTTGATCCGGCGCTTCCGCAAGTTTGCTCAGCGGCGGAGAACGCCGCCTAACGTGCCACGCACGATTGCTCGACCGATGCTGCCGCCCATCGACCCGCCGAGCGATTTACCCAGATCAGCGGCAATCTGGCCGGCGACACGGTTTGTCACCGTGCGTGTGACCTCGCGGGTCATGCGCTGGCCAGTCGACAAACGCGTACCGCGCGGAACATTGGTGCCGAATATTGAGCCAATCACGCCACCGATCTGGCCCAACAATCCACCGCCGCCGCCCTGCTCCGCCTGGCCCTGCTGTCCCGGAGCCGGGCTCGCCGCCGTACCCTGCATCCGCTTCTGCAAAATCTCGTAAGCCGATTCCGAGTCGACGGGCGTGTCATATTTGCCCTTCATCGGACTTTTATCGATCACCGCCTTGCGTTCGGCCGGCGTGACCGGGCCGATGCGTGCCGATGGCGGACGGATCATGGTGCGTTCGACCACGGACGGCACGCCGTTTCCCTCGAGAAACGAAACCAGAGCTTCGCCCTTTCCGAGTTCGGTGATGACTTTGGCCGTATCGAGATCCTTGTTCGGCCGAAAAGTATCCGCGGCAGCCCTGACCGATTTCTGGTCGCGCGGCGTGAACGCGCGCAACGCATGCTGCACGCGGTTGCTGAGTTGGGCCAGCACGGTTTCCGGCACGTCGAGCGGATTTTGCGTGACGAGGTACACGCCGACGCCTTTGGAACGAACCAGACGAACGACTTGTTCGATTTTTTCCAGAAGCGGCTTCGGCGCATCGTTGAACAGCAGATGCGCCTCGTCGAAAAAGAATACGAGCTTCGGTTTCTCGGGATCGCCGACCTCGGGCAGCTTCTCGAACAGCTCCGACAGCAACCAAAGCAGGAAGGTTCCGTACAATCGCGGATTTTCAATCAGCTTGTCGGCGGCGAGTACATTGACGAAGCCACGGCCGTCGCGGTCGGTGCGCAAAAAGTCGGCAAGGTCGAGCGCCGGTTCACCGAAGAAGGACTTGGCGCCCTGATTTTCCAGCACCAGCAACTGCCGCTGCACGGTGCCCACCGTCGCCGATGAGACGTTGCCGTACTCCTTTTGCAGATCGGAGGCATGATCCGCAACATAGCCAAGGATGGCGCGCAGATCTTTCAGATCGAGCAAAGCGAGACCTTGCTCGTCGGCAACGCGAAACGCGATGTTGAGGACACCTTCCTGCGTGTCGTTGAGCTGCAAGAGGCGTGACAACAGGAGCGGACCCATTTCCGAAATTGTCGCCCGGATCGGGTGTCCCTGTTCGCCGAAGACGTCCCAGAAAATCACCGGAAATTGGTCCGGCTGATACTCCAGTCCCATGCCTTTGGCTCGTGCCACCAAGGCGTCTTTCGCCTCGCCCGCCGCGGCAATGCCCGAGAGATCGCCTTTGATGTCGGCGGCAAAGACCGACACTCCCGCTTCCGACAGCCCTT
>Ga0268266_10005789_pt1 | contig 11444 bp, 10 predicted proteins | sample KBSS13metaG_FD_190356 | JGI IMG/M metagenome (GOLD analysis project Ga0268266, IMG submission 190356) | Switchgrass rhizosphere microbial communities from Kellogg Biological Station, Michigan, USA - KBS S1-3 metaG (SPAdes) (version 2) | ecosystem: Host-associated > Plants > Roots > Rhizosphere... | reverse complement strand
GAGCAGTTTTCGCGGGGTGCCGTCGGGGCGCGAGGTGTCAAAGCTGATCTGGCCGGTATAGCCAACCGTCGCCGCAACCACGCGGGCGAATTCGACGATCGTGATGTCCTCGCCGGTGCCGATATTGACCAGTTCGCTATCCGAATAGGTCTTCATCAAATGGATGCAGGCATCCGCTAGATCGTCGACATAGAGGAATTCGCGCCGCGGCGTGCCGGTGCCCCAGACCACAACCTCCCTGGCGCCGGCAACCTTGGCTTCGTGGAAACGGCGGATCAGGGCAGCCACGACGTGGCTGTATTCGGGATGATAATTGTCGCCGCTTCCGTACAGGTTGGTCGGCATTACGTTGATGAAGTCGGCGCCATACTGGCTGCGATAGGCCTCCACCATCTTGATCCCGGCGATCTTGGCAATCGCGTAAGGCTCGTTGGTCGGCTCCAGCGGTCCCGTCAGCATGCTGTCTTCGCGCAACGGCTGCGGCGCCAGTTTTGGATAGATGCACGATGAGCCGAGGAACATCAGCTTCTCGGCGCCGTGGACATGCGCCGCATGGATCACATTGGTAGCGATCGCCAGATTGTCGTAGAGAAATTCGGCGCGCAGCGTGTTGTTGGCGACGATGCCGCCGACCTTGGCGGCCGCCAGAAACACCACCTGCGGGCGCTTTGCGGCGAACCACGCGTTGACCGCAGCCTGATCGCGCAGGTCGGCCTCACTGCGGGCCAACGTCAGCAGCTCGACGTTTTCCGCGGCCAGCCGGCGTACCAGCGCGGAGCCAACCATGCCGCGGTGGCCGGCCACGTAGACCGTCTTGCCTTTCAGCTCAAACGGAAGATTTGCCATTGGCAACCTCACGCCTGGCCTCTTCGAGATCGGTCGCAACCATCTCCTTGACCAATTGGGCAAAGGACGTTTTTGGCTGCCAGCCAAGCTTCTCCCGCGCCTTGCTGGCGTCGCCAACCAGAAGGTCGACTTCAGTAGGACGGAAATACACGGGATCGATGCGCAGGATGGTCTTGCCAGACTTACCGTCGACACCGGTCTCGTCGACGCCCTTGCCGCGCCACTCGATGGTGCGGCCGACCTCGGCAAACGCCAGCTCGACGAACTCGCGCACCGAACGGGTTTCGCCGGTCGCGAGCACGAAATCGTCGGGCGCGTCGGCCTGCAAGATCCTGTGCATGCCCTCGACAAAGTCCCGCGCATGGCCCCAGTCGCGCTTGGCTTCGAGATTGCCGAGATAGAGGGTGTCTTCCAGGCCGGTCTCGATGCGGGCGACGCTGCGCGTGATCTTGCGCGTCACGAAAGTCTCGCCCCGGATCGGGCTCTCATGATTGAACAGGATGCCATTCGATGCATACATGCCGTACGCTTCGCGGTAGTTCACCGTGATCCAGTAGCCGTAAAGCTTGGCGACGCCGTAAGGCGAGCGCGGGTAGAACGGCGTAGTCTCCTTCTGCGGCACTTCCTGGACGAGGCCGTACAGTTCCGAGGTCGAGGCCTGATAGAACCGCGTCTCCTTCTCCATGCCGAGGATGCGGATCGCCTCAAGCAGCCGCAGCACGCCGATGGCGTCGGCATTGGCGGTGTATTCCGGGCTTTCGAAGCTGACGCCGACATGGCTCTGGGCGGCGAGGTTGTAGATCTCGGTCGGCCTGATCTGCTGCATCAGCCGGATCAGGTTGGTCGAGTCGGTCATGTCGCCATAGTGCATCAGGAAAGGCACATTTCCGACGTGCGGGTCTTTGTAGAGATGATCGACGCGCGCCGTGTTGAATGAGGACGACCGCCGCTTGACGCCATGGACAGTGTAGCCGAGGCCGAGCAGATACTCGACGAGATAAGCGCCGTCCTGGCCGGTGACGCCGGTAATCAGCGCTACACGACTTTTCGAATCTTGAGAATCCAACGAAAGTTCCTTTTTTTGCCTATGTCCATTACACGCCTCACAATCCGCGCAACTCCGTAGCATATGCATCAAATGGCATTGGCGTGCCAGTCGCGCTTGCGGATCGCTTCGGTCGATGCGCATTAGTGACCTGATTGGAAATCACCGCGCTGTAGTAATTCCTAAGAAGTTCCCTGAAGCCGATATCGGTCCACACTGTTGCCAGCCAAATAAACAAATTTTTGCTCTACGGGTCAACACAGGGTGATCGATGGAGGCGACTTTGCAAAACTCGTAAGCGCTCGACGCTCCCATTTCATTCTGCCAAACATCTTCATTTGGCGCCTGTGCATCGACATATGCCCACCTGTCGCAGCGTGCCCGGGTGTTGGGGGTAGCACATGGAGGAGTTAGGGAGTCTTGCTCTCATTGAGGTGCAAGAGCGGCCTTAAGAATTGCGAAAGATTGCCACCCGAGAACAGGTACCCTTGAATGCCAGCAGCCCATGCCGCTTCGAGATCAGACGGTTTGTCGCCGATTAGAATGCTGCGACTGACATCCACCGGAAAGCGGCTCATTAGATCGCTAATCATGCCTGGAGCAGGCTTACGTCGATGGCTCGTTCGACGATATCGATCTATTTTCGCTTCGGGATGATCGGGACAGTATTCGAAAGCATCGATGTGAGCTCCAATTCTAGCCAGCTCGTCTGTCATCGCCCTATGAAATATTTCAACGTCAGACTCCTCGTAGATGCCTTTCGCTACGCCAGATTGGTTTGTAACCACGAATACAAAGTATCCTGCGCCATTGGCGGCCTTTACCGCCTCGCGTGCGCCATCTATCCACTTCAGCTTACTAATCTCGAAAACATAACCGCTGTCCTCGTTCAATACACCGTCCCGATCGAAGAAAACTGCTGGTCTCTTCATTTCACTCCCCGGCCGCAGTCCCTGTACTTTATCAACCGGCGTCCGGTGCTTCGACTCTCCAGACGCCAAAGTTAGCTTACCGCTTTTTGGACCGAGTGCGAGGATCGTTCGCCGAGGCCAATAAAATTTATCTTGACGGAACAGTTGGGCGAATTGGTCCCGTCTGAGTCTTTGGATGACGCTGGCCCTGAAACCTTTACAGCGCCAGGACGCCGCGGGTTCGACGTCATCGGATCGAATTTTGTAGCGATATCGCGAGAATTACAAAATTCACCTTCCGTGATCACGATCTGAAAAGTCTGGTGTTCTGTAGCGACGAAGGAGCCTCTTACTTACCTACGGGCGTGCTCAGAATGATGCGCATCTTAGGTTGATCAAATACTCAAATCGCTCCGCAACAACTGGCAAGCCCATCTCCTCCTGAGTTCTCCCCCGTAACATATTTTGAAAGGCCTTCGCCTGTTTCCCTCTGATCTCCAAAAATGGCGGGCACTCTCAGCATGCGGAATCTGTTCTGAGAAGCAGGCGCCGAGAAGCATCGATTGGGGTGGCTGAGGACCAGTCTCAATGTGATGCTCCTGCATCCTTTTCATCGAGAATATTGATCTCGAAGGGATCCTCCGTCCTCTCGTCTGGCCAGCACTAAATTCCCCGCGCCCAGTCGCAGGCTGCATCAAGCTGCCTTCACTCTCACCTTGGGCGCGTTAGTGTGCCGCTCGGGCTGCCGAGACGACCGATTAGGCACTTCAAGTACTCGCACATCACCCCGGCGCTCGGTTACCTTAGGCGGTCAAGCAGAGTGACGATGGTCGGTGTGTCCTCGGGACTCTCCTGATAAAAGGATACCCCTAGCGCGAGCCAAACTAAGAAGATGCCGATAATAGTAAGAATCCGGGAGCTTTGTTGAAACACCATAACCCAATTCCTCTCACCTTAAAGGCAACTCACAGCGCATGCACAGCTGAGTATTATTATACTTTGCTCCATCTGCCCAGCCAACCCTCGAACGAATACTAGGAGACCCCGCGCGCATTTGGCCGAAGCTTGGCCAAGCTTGTGATGCTCCTTGCCTTGCAGAAACAGTAAACAATACTCTGAATTACGCCCAAACTGGCTGGAGGTCAGGCGTACATAGAAGACCTTAACAGTGCGCTGGGCGGTTTGATTTTGGCAACCCGCGCGATCAGGTCGCTACCATTTTCGGACCGGAATGGGATCCCTCCTAGGTCAGCTCCGACAAGCGGAGGACCTTGCTTACGATCAGTTAAGGCATCGACCTGCTTCAAGCGGCTTTTCGGCTTATTCCTGTGGGACCAACCTTCCAAGCCACGACGTAGCGCGAGAAGTCGTCGAGCACTGTCGACAGATGATACCAGCCCCAACCGGTAATCTTGAGGTAGGTGAAGTCCGTCTGCCAGAGCTGATTAATGGCGGTGGCTCTTGTCCTTGAACTCGTTCGCAGCCTTAATCACCCCATAGGCTTTGCTGGTGATGAGGTCCTGCGTCTTCAGCAGCCGATAGACCGAAGCTTCCGAGACAAGGTTTTTTCTATGGTCGGTGAAGCGCACCGCCAGCTCCCGCGGCAAAGGTCTGGGAACTCCGCCGCCAGATCGATGACCTGGCGGCGGACGTCGGCCGGGATTCGTGACCGATGGTCAGCCAGCGCCTCAAGGCCGCTATGGCCACGACCTTCTTCAATGCGGTGGCCTCACGACGACCCTTGTTCGCCGGAGGTCGCGGCACGCGCCGTGTCGCCCGCTTGTTCAGCCCGGATTTCTCTTTCATCTTCGCTCCTTGCGGCTACGATGAACCAGAAATCCTCCCTCGTGAAGACCCTCAATTTGTCTCATGGGCGCTCACGCGGAACACCATTCAGGATCTGGGGCGGGCTTGCAGGAAACGACGAAGTAGTTGCCCCCATAGGAGGCGGCCCAACACCGCTCTCCGCGTTGGAAGCTACCTCCTGAAGTGGTCCATCGTTTGAACGCCCAGTCATCGGGTTGCGTCCCAAAGAAACGATTCTATCGGACGAATTTTACTGGGTGCAACCTAGTGCTGAGTAGATGTTGCGAGGAACAGCTTCCTTCCACTAACTGTAGGCGGCTGCGGTCAGGTGAACGCCGTCGACTGTCAAGCCGTCGCCTTGCATGGCCTTGCGCAGATCAATATATGTCAGGAATCGGTCGGCGGCCAGTGAACGGATCGCGGCATTGTTTCGGTCCGCGGCAGCCTTTTCTAAGTACCGGCCGGCTAACTCGCCGTCCATCTCGAGCGGCGGCAAACCGGCTAGTAGAATGTTTGGCGAGTCGTCGACGAGTTCGGTGTAGTCTTCATCAATGTGCGCCGTCGACGTTCCGGAGTCATTGGTCCCGAGCGCAACGCGACCGCTACGAACGTTATTCCCACACGAGGCGCAGGCGAGCATTGCAGAAGATGACTCAACCGGCAGGCTAAGCGGTGGTACCGGCGCGATGAAGGTAAGTTTGCAACAGAGGTATCGAACACCGAACAGCGATGGCGTCTTTTTTGCCAGAACGAACCCAATTTAAGAAAACGCTCGCGGTAGGCTACCGCTCATCCGCGATCGCCTTGCCATCATTCGGCAGAGAACCTGTGCTGACCAGATCGACGTTGCCGCCAAGTTTTGTCACTGCGCGCATGCTCGCGGCGAGTTCGTCGCGAAGGGCGTCGCCGGGTGAGGCCGTTTCCGCCTTCAGCGTCATCAGATCGCTTTCGCCGGAGCGCGTGACGACGAGGCGCAGGCGTCCTAGTTCGGGATGGCGCTTGCCGATCTCGGCGACCTGCTCGGGGCGGACGAACATGCCCTTGACCTTGGTGGTCTGGTCGGCGCGGCCCATCCAGCCCTTGATGCGCATGTTGGTGCGCCCGCACGGGCTTGCGCCCGGCAGCGCCGCCGTGAGGTCGCCAAGTGCGAGCCGGATCCAGGGATGCTGCGGGTCGAGTGAAGTGACGACGATTTCACCGACGTCGCCGGGCGCCACGGGATCACCGGTGCCGGGACGCACGATTTCCATGATGAGGTCCTCGTTGACGACCATGCCGTCGCGCGCCGGGGTTTCGAACGCGACCATGCCGAGATCGGCGGTGCCGAACGCCTGATAGGCATCGATGCCGCGCGACTTCACTTCGTCCTGCAGCGATTTCGGAAACGCCGCGCCGGATACCAGCGCGCGCTTGATCGAGGAGACGTCGCGCCCGCTGGATGCCGCGGCGTCGAGCAGGATCTTGAGGAAATCCGGTGTGCCGCTATAGCCGATCGGGCGATAGGCCTCGATCAGTTCGAACTGCGCGCAGCCCAGCGCCCGCGCCGAGGCGTCGAAGATGAAGCCGCCGGGCGTCAAATGGTAGCTGAAGGTGTTGAGCACCACGTCGCCGGGCCGGAAACCGGCCGCAAACAGCGCGCGCGCGCCGCGCCAGGGGTCGGCGTGGTCAGGCTCGGGCTCAAAAATCGGCCCCGGCGAGGTAAACAGCCGCCCGAACGACCCCAACGGTCCGGCCACGAAGCCGCCGAACGGCGGCGCGGCCTTATGCAGGGTAGGGAGTTCCGACTTGCGCAGCACCGGCAACGCTGCAAGCGCGGCGCGGCTGGTCACGGCGGCCGGATCGATGCCCCTGAGGCGTTCGGCGTAGGCCGGCGCGGCCAGCGCCTTGCGTAGCACGTCCGGAAGCCGGGAAAACAGCTCCGCCTCGCGTTTGGCCGGCTTGCGCGTCTCGAGCGCGTCGTAATGATCCGTCATGGCGAATTCCCCAAGTTAGGGTCGATTGCGCACCGCCTCCGACGTGGTATCAGACGGCGGCTACCGGTTTTGTTGATGTTCCAGGAGACGCCATGGCTGAAGGACACACCGCTGCGGCAGCAGATGCCGGCGTTCCGGCCGATATCGTCGGGAAGCTCAAGCTTCGCATGATCGACCACTGCCTGCCGCTGTGGTCGACCGAAGGCTGGGACGACAAGGGCGGCGGCTTTGTCGACCGGCTCTCTTCCGACGGCCGCGCCGATGCCTCGGCGCCGCGCCGGGTGTTCGTGCAGGCGCGCCAGATCTATTGCTACGCCAAGGCGGCGCAGATGGGCTGGTATCCCGACGGCCGCGCGATCGCGCTGAAGGGGCTGGAGCATCTCTTGAGCAAGGCGAAAGCTCCCGACGGCAAACCCGGCTTCGTCCACACATTGAAGCCTGATGGCACGGTGCTGGATCCGCTGCGCGATTCCTACGACCACGCCTTCGTGCTGCTGGCGCTGGCCGCCGTCCACGCGCTCGAGCCCGACGCGCAGATTCGCGCCGAGATCGACACGCTGTGCCATTTCGTCGAGACGCAGCTGCGCTCGCCGCATGGCGGGGTTCACGAAGGATTGCCGGTGTCGCTGCCGCGGCGGCAGAACCCGCAGATGCATCTGTTCGAAGCGATGATCGCGGCGTTCGACGCGACGCACGATCTGGTATTCCAGAACAGGGCCGGGAATTTCTTCAGCCTGTTTCTGGCCAATCTCTACGACAAGCAGCGGCAGGTGCTTGGCGAGTATTTCGAGGAAGACTGGTCGAAGATCGAGCCCGTCAGTGTCGAGCCCGGGCATCAGGCGGAATGGGCCTGGCTGCTGAAGGGCTTTGAGCGCATCACCGGCTGCCCGACCGAGCGCTACCGCGGTGAACTTTTGGCGTCGGCGCTGCGCTATCGCGACGCGGCGACCGGCTGCCTCGTGGATGAGGGCAATGCCGCCGGCGACATCAGGCGGCATACGCGGCGACTGTGGCCGCAGACGGAGATCGCCAAGGCGTGGATCGCGCAGGCCGAGTCGGGCGAGGCGGGAGCCGCGGACGAAGCGCGCGCGGCGCTGGCGCGGCTCGAAAGGCATTATCTCAGCCATCCCGTCGCGGGCGGCTGGTACGACCAGTTCGATCGCGACGGCAATTCGCTGGTCGCCACCATCCCTGCGTCCTCGTTCTACCACGTCCTCTGCGCGGTTGCGGAAGCGGAGCAGGTGCTCGGCTAGCTGTTTGGTGGCGATCACAGCCACCGCTTTCGGCGCTTGAAGCTTTTCAGGTTCTTGAAACTCTTGCGCTGGTCGCCGGCGCCGCCGAGGTAGAATTCCTTGACGTCTTCATTGTCGCGCAATTCGTCGGCGGTGCCGTCGAGCACCACCTTGCCCTGTTCCATGATGTAGCCGTGGCTCGCGACCGACAACGCCGCGCGTGCATTCTGCTCCACCAGCAGGATGGTGACGCCGAGGTCGCGGTTGATCTCCTTGATGATGGAAAACACTTCCTTCACCAGCAGCGGCGACAGCCCCATCGACGGCTCGTCCATCAAAATCATCTTGGGCCGCGCCATCAGTGCACGGCCGATCGCCAGCATCTGCTGCTCGCCGCCGGAGAGATAGCCGGCTAACCCCGTGCGCTCCTTCAGCCGCGGAAAATAGTTGAAGACCATGTCGATGTCGGCGCCGATCTCGTTGTCGGTGCGGGTGAAGGCCCCGAGCTTCAAATTCTCGATCGACGTCATGTCGGCAATGATGCGGCGGCCTTCCATCACCTGAAAGATGCCGCGGCGGACGATCTTGTCGGGGTCGATGCCGTCGATGCGCGCGCCGTCGAAGACGATCTCGCCGCGGACGACTTCGCCGTCCTCGGTCTTGAGCAGGCCGGAGATCGCCTTCAGCGTCGTCGACTTGCCGGCGCCGTTGGCGCCGAGCAGGGCTACGATTGCGCCCTTGGGCACGTCGAGGCTGAGGCCGCGTAGCACCAAAATGACCTTGTCGTAGACCACCTCGATGTTGCGGACGCTGAGTAGCGGTACGGCGGCTTGCGCGGCCGGTGCGGGACGATCGATTGCGGTTGCTTCAGTCATGTCTTTATCTCACCGCCTCTTGCCGTCATCACCCGCGAATGCGGGTGATCCAGTATTCCAGAGGCGTTTCGGGCGAACCGAGAAGCCGCGGCGTACTGGATCCCCGCTTTCGCGGGGATGACGACGGAGTGTTGGGACCGCCCGGAGGCGATCCGCGAAATCACCAGCCGAGCCACTCGGGCTTGCGCGGCAGGTCGATGGTCTTCACCTTCTCCAGCTTGATCGCGCCGTTCTTGACGAGATCGTTGAGCGGGGCGTCGGTCGCGCCGGCTACCTTCATGCGATAAAGATCGACCTTGAGCGTGCCGCGGTGATCCTTGTCGGTCCAGGTGGAGGGGTTGCAGACGCCGTCCATGCCGGCCGGCACCCAATCCTTCTTCTGGTAGAAGCCCTTCTTGACGTTCTCGCCGATGGCGCCGCCGTTCTTGGCAGCCCATTCGACCGCTTCCTTCATGTAGAGCGCGGTGCAGACGCCGGCGACGTAGTGCACGGGCCGGTAGGCGGTACCGGCCGCGTCCGACATCTTGGAGATTTCCATCACCGTCTTCATGCCGGGTGCGTTGCCGCCCCAGGCCACAGCGGTGCGTAGCGGGAACACCACGCCGTCGGCGGCGGCACCGGCAGCCTTGGCGGCGTTCTCATCCATGCCCCAGACGTTACCGAGGAACTGGACGTCGACGCCGGCGGCCTTGCAGGCGTTGAGCACGGAGATGTTCGAGCCGGCGGTGTTGCCGAGATAGGCGTAGTTCGCGCCGGAGCTCTTCAGGGTCAGGCACTGCGCGCTGTAGTCGCCGGGTGTCAATGCGAACACGATCGGCGGCAGAGTTTCGAAGCCGAGTTCGGCGGCCATGGCTTCACCGGCCGCCTTCGGCGCGTTCGGATAGGGGTGGTTGGCACCCATATGAACGAACTTCGGTTTGCCGGGCTTGCCCTTGGCCTTCCAGTCCTCGGCCGCCCAGGTCAGCATGCCGCGAACCGCGTCGGAGTAGCTCGGGCCATAGAAGAAATTATAGGGCGCAGGCTTGGCCTTGCCGCCGGCTCCAGTCGGGTCGGAGAGTGCAGCGGCATAGGACGCCGAAATGTCGGGGATCTTGTCCTCGGCCAGGAATCCTGTCAGCGCTTCGGTATCGGCGGTGCCCCATCCGAGAATGGCCGCGACCTTGTCGGCGCCCGACCATTTCTTGTACTGGGCGATCGCGCGCGGGACCTGGTAGCCGTAGTCGACCGTATCGACATCGACCTTCTTGCCGTCGATGCCGCCGTTCTTGTTGATCCAGGCGTAGGTGTCCGCGACGCCTTGTCCGAACGGCGTTCCAACGTCCGACGTGGCACCCGAATAGTCGGCGAGATGGCCCAGTTTCACCTGGGCCTGGGACGCCGTCGCAGCACTTGCCAACAACAGGGCCAGCGAAGCAGTGCTTAGCAGTGTCTTCATCGTCATGGACATAATCCTCCGATATCTTCTCGAGGTCTTCCTATTGTCCGTCCCGTTCCGACCTCAATGCGAGAACGGGTAGAGTTTCCAATACGCCTTGATCTGCCGCCAGCGATGCGCGAGCCCATCCGGCTCGAACACCAGAAAGACGATGATGATGACGCCGATGGCCATCTCGCGCAGGAAGGCGATGTTGTTCTTCAGTCCCAGGAACTGATCGATGGGACTGCCGCGCAGCGCAACGCTGAGCCATTCCATCGATTCCGGCAGCAGTACCATGAAGGCGGTGCCCATCAGCGTGCCCATGATCGAGCCGAGCCCGCCGATGATGATCATCGCAAGGAAGATGATCGAACGGTCGATGCCAAAGCCTTCGTTGGAGACCACCTGATTGTAATGCGCATAAAGCGCGCCGCCGACGCCGGCGAAGAATGCGGCAAGGCCGAACGACAGCGTCCGGTATTTGGTCAGGTTGATACCCATGATCTCGGCGGAAAGGTAATGGTCGCGCACCGCGATCAGCGCGCGGCCGTCGCGCGAGCGGATCAGGTTCGTGACCAGCAGATAGCAGACGACGACGTAGGCCAGTACGACGTAGAAGTATTTTTTGTCGCCGCGCATCGAATAGCCGAAAATCGAAAACGGCTCGGCGCTGGCCGGAACGCTGCCGCCGGTAAACCATTCCGCGCGGGCGAAGAAGTCGAGCAGGATGTACTGCGCCGCCAGCGTGGCGATTGCAAGATAGAGCCCCTTCAGTCGCGCGGCGGGCAGGCCGAAGATCAGGCCGACGGCGGCCGTCACGACGCCGGCGAGCGGGATGCAGAAGAAGACGGGAATGCCGAACCGGTTCGAGAGATAGGCCGAGGTGAAGGCGCCGAAGCCGAAAAACGCGGCGTGGCCGATCGAGATCTGGCCGGTGAAGCCGACCACGATGTTGAGGCCGAGGGCTGCGATGCCGAAGATGCCAATCTGGATCAGCAAACTGAGGACGTATTCGTTGACGATGTGCGGTGCAAAGCAGATCAGGACGATGCCGGTGATCAAGGCGTTGCGGCTGGTCGTGGTCGGAAATACGGTGGTGTCCGCCGCATAGCTGGTGCGGAAATCGCCGGCGGGAATGAGGGTCTGGCCTGCCATGATTGATTACACCCGCTCGATGTCTTTGGTGCCGAACAGGCCGTATGGCTTGATCATGAGGATGATGATGAGCGCATAGAACGGGGCGATCTCGTAGAGATTGCCCCAGTGCAGGTATTCGCTGTCGAGAAAGTGCGCGATGTTTTCCAAGAGCCCGATGATGATGCCGCCCAGCACCGCGCCG
>Ga0268266_10005787_pt1 | contig 11448 bp, 10 predicted proteins | sample KBSS13metaG_FD_190356 | JGI IMG/M metagenome (GOLD analysis project Ga0268266, IMG submission 190356) | Switchgrass rhizosphere microbial communities from Kellogg Biological Station, Michigan, USA - KBS S1-3 metaG (SPAdes) (version 2) | ecosystem: Host-associated > Plants > Roots > Rhizosphere... | reverse complement strand
CCTCGGGGCAGCTCTCGACGCCGCAGCTCTTCAGGATCTCGCCGTCGATGCCGACATCACCGAACTCGTTGACGATCACCGCGAGCCGGCGGCCGCCGGCATTCTCCAGCACGTGGCGCACCAGCGTGGTCTTTCCGGCGCCGAGGAAGCCGGTGACGATGGTGCAGGGCACCTTGGCCAGAGTGCCGGCGAGATTGCTCATGACGGTTCCTTCACGGTTGGCATCGGCGGCACGCGCGCGATGGTGTTCTTGCGGACATGCACCGGCCGCTCGCGCCAGACGGTGAGGCCGTCGGCGCTCGCACCATGAAGGCGGGCGAAGTGCAGCACGTCGTCGACGTTCTGCCCGGGATCGAGATTGCCGACGACGTAGGTCCACTTGCCCGACGCCGCGACCGCGACAGTGCAGGCGCGCGTGCAGTTGGACAGGCATTCGACCGGCTGGACATCGAGATTGCCCGCCTGCTCCTTCAGCGCCGCAAAGAGGCGCGCGCCGGGCCGCGGTTCCGAGAGGTCACCCTCGCGGCGACAAGTGACGCAAACGAACAGTGTCGACACACGATCCTGCTTTCATTTGGCGGTTCCCCGCGCCAGTGACTTAGGCTCTCCGACGGCAGGTTTCCTGGCTCTCGGGTCCCCGCTGCAGGCCACCTTCCCGGTTACCCAGTGGTGTCTTGGCCTGAAGCTCGCCGATCACAGTTGCGGGGGCAGCCGCGGCGTTGACCGCGTTCCCTTTCCGTCGGGCGCTTGATAGCGTGGCCGCATGACCGAGGCAATCGACGAAGCCGACCACCACAAGGCCAAGATGGCCAACCGCAAGGCTGCACAGGATGCAGAGGTCGCGGCCAAGACCATCGAGAAGGGCCTGCTGATCGTCCATACCGGCAAGGGCAAGGGCAAGTCGACGGCGGCCTTCGGGCTGATGCTGCGCGCGCTCGGCCGCGGCTTCCACTGCGGCGTGGTGCAGTTCGGCAAGGGCGCCTGGCAGTCGGGCGAACGCACCGCCATCGAGAAATTCGGCGACCAGGTCGAATGGCACACGCTGGGTGAGGGTTTCACCTGGGAAACCCAGGACCGGGCGCGCGATGTCGCAGCCGCCGAGCGCGCCTGGGCAGCGGCGCAGAAGATGATGGCCGATCCGGCGATCCGGCTGATCGTGCTCGACGAGCTCAACATCACCCTGCGCTACGACCATCTCGACGCCGCATCGGTGGTCGCCGCCCTGCAGGCGCGGCGCGCCGACCAGCACATCGTCGTCACCGGCCGCAACGCCAAGCCGGAGCTGATCGCGGCCGCCGACCTCGTCACCGAGATGACTCCGGTGAAGCATCACTTCGCCGCCGGCGTGAAGGCGCAGGAAGGCATCGAGTTCTGATGCCCGCCCCGGTTCGCCGTCGCCTTCCCCCGTCTGCGGGGGAAGGTGGCCCGAAGGGCCGGAAGGGGGTCATGCGACCATGGTCGGATGCGAAGACCCCCATCCGGCGCTACGCGCCACCTTCCCCCGCAGACGGGGGAAGGCATGAATCTGATAGCCCTGCAGGTCGTCCGAGGGCCCTGATGATCCAGGGCACGGGCTCGGACGTCGGCAAGTCGATGGTGGTGGCCGGTCTCGCCCGCGCCTTCACCCGCCGCGGGCTCAAGGTGCGTCCTTTCAAGCCACAGAACATGTCGAACAATGCGGCCGTCACCGCGGATGGCGGCGAGATCGGCCGCGCGCAGGCGCTGCAGGCGCGGGCTGCGCGGGTGCCGCTCAGCGTTCACATGAACCCGGTGTTGCTGAAGCCCCAGAGCGAGACCGGCTCGCAGGTCGTGGTGCAGGGCAAGGTCGTCGGCACCGCCAGGGCGCGCGCCTACCAGACGATGAAACCGAAGCTGCTCGGCGCCGTGCTGGAGAGCTTCGGCATCCTCGCGGCCGAAGCGGACCTCGTGCTGGTCGAAGGCGCGGGTTCGGCGTCCGAGGTGAATCTGCGCGCCTCGGATATCGCCAACATGGGTTTCGCGCGCGCCGCCGGCGTGCCGGTCGTGCTGCTGGGCGACATCGACCGCGGCGGCGTGATCGCCAGTCTCGTCGGCACGCAGGCGGTGATCGATCCGGCCGATGCGGCGATGATCGTGGGCTTCATCGTCAATCGCTTTCGCGGCGATCCGAGCCTGTTCGCCGACGGGATGGGGGAGATCGCGCGCCGCACCGGCTGGCCGGCGCTCGGGCTGCTGCCGTTCTTCGAGCACGCCCATCGCCTGCCGGCCGAGGACGCGCTCGGCCTGTCGACGACGCGCCGCGGCGAGGGCGTGAAGATCGTCGTGCTGGCCTATCCGCGCATCGCCAACTTCGACGACTTCGATCCGCTGCGGCTGGAGCAAGGCGTCGATCTCCTCTTCCTCCGGCCCGGTGAGGCGATCCCCGGCGACGCCGCGCTGGTCATCCTGCCGGGCTCGAAGGCGACCATCGCCGATCTCGCGGCCCTGCGTGCCGTCGGCTGGGACATCGACCTGCAGGCCCACGTACGGCGCGGGGGGCAGATCCTCGGCATCTGCGGCGGCTACCAGATGCTCGGCCGCACTGTCGCCGATCCACACGGCATCGAAGGCCTGCCGTCGAAGGTCGACGGACTCGGCCTGCTCCCGGTCGATACCGTGCTGGAAGGCGACAAAGTGCTGGTCGAGGTCGAGGGCACCGCGCAAGGCGTGCCGTTCGAGGGCTACGAGATGCACATCGGCCGCACGACCGGTAGCACGGCCCCGTTACTCGAGCTCGACGGTCACGATCAGGGCGCCGTCAACAGCAACGGCCGGATCGCGGGTTGCTACATCCACGGCCTGCTGACCGACGATCGCCAGCGGCGCCATTGGCTCGACCGTCTGGGAGCGCCGACCTCAGGCCTCGACTACGAAGCCGACATCGACGCCACGCTCGACCTGCTGGCCGACCACATCGAGAAGCACATCGATTGCGACCGGCTGCTCGCGCTGGCGCGTCCGCCGCGGCTCCAGGGTAATCGCACCTTTCCGTCTCGACCAAGGCCCGAAGGGCCGCGCTCATAGGCGCTAACTTTGGCCTATTCTCTCATGCTCCTCTCCCCCGATCGGGGGAGAGGTTGGGTGAGGGGGGGGTGCAGGCGTCTTTTGCCGCGTGGCCCATTCGTCATATCGGGCCACGCAAAATGCAGATCGCCAGGACAATCCCATCGCGCGTCGCCCCTCACCCCGCCTCTCCCCCTAGCGGGGGAGAGGAGCATGATGTCTTCCGGATGCTCTTTGGAAGCTAAGTTAGCGCCGATGAGCGCGGCTCTGGAGAGCCGCGCTCCCAGCAGAAAGTCTCACCAGAAGAACGGGAGCACGAGCAGGATGGCGAGCACGGCGAGCTGCAGGCCGCACGCGGTGCGGTAGAGCCGGAGCGCGGTGCGAACGTCGGAGATCCTGAGGAGCTCGCGACCGTCTCCCATCCAGCCCTTGTCGACCGGCTCGCCGTCATAGGTGCGCGGGCCCATCAGCCGCACGCCGAGCGCGCCGGCCATCGCCGCTTCCGGCCAGCCCGCATTGGGCGAGTCGTGCAGGTGCGCATCGCGCCGCACCACGGTCAACGCCCGCCATGGCGAGGTGCCCGGCACCACCACCGCAGCCAGCACCAGCCACACCACCGACAGGCGCGCGGGCAACCAGTTGAGGACATCGTCGGTGCGCGCCGCCGCCCAGCCGAAGTCGATGTACCTGTCGGTCTTGTGGCCGATCATGCTGTCGGCGGTGTTGACCGCCTTGTAGGCGATACCGCCCGGCAGGCCGGCGACGGCCAGCCAGAACATCGGCGCGACGACGCCGTCGGAGAAGCTCTCCGCCAGGCTCTCGATCGCCGCGCGGCACACGCCCGACTCGTCCAGCTCCGTCGTGTCGCGGCCGACGATCATCGAGACCGCGCGACGGCCGCGGTCGAGGCTCTGGTCGAGACCAGCGGCGACCGCGTCGACATGATCGTCGAGGCTGCGCTGCGCCAGCAGGCTGCTTGCCACGATCGCGATCGGCACGATGGCGAGAAACGACGGCAGCAAGGAATGGAAGAGCTTCGCGATCAGCACCCCGGCGACCAGGCTGACGGCCAGCAGGACGACGACCAGCGCAATGCCCTGGCTGCGCTGCTCGGCGGGCGACTCCTGCTGCGAATTCCACCTGCCGTCGGCCCATGCTATGAGCCGTCCCATCCAGGTCACGGGATGGCCGATCGCGCGATAGACGATGTCGGGATAACCGGCGGCGGCTTCGACAACGCCAGCAACGAGGGCGAGACCGAGGAACATGGCGCTTTGCGTAGCATGGGGATCACGGCCATGAAACCGTTGGCCCACGGCGGCGATCTCGGCGAGGTGATGCGCCTCTTTGCGGGCGCCCCGCGGCCGTGGATCGATCTGTCGACCGGCATCAACCCCGTCCCCTATCCCGTCTCGGCACTGCCGGAGACGGCATGGACGCGCCTGCCCTCGCGCGCAGCGGAGGAAGCCCTGCAGGACGCCGCGATGGAGCGTTATGGCGCGGCGCGGCGCTCCATGGTCGTCGCCGCCCCCGGCACGCAAGCCTTGATCCAGTTGCTGCCGAAGCTGCTCCCGCCCGGCAAGGTCGTGATCGTCGGTCCAACCTACGAGGAGCACCAGGCCTGCTGGAGCCGCGCCGGACACGAGGTTCAGGTGGTGCCCGCGCTTCAGGACTCCGATGTCGTCGTGCTGGTCAATCCCAACAACCCGACCGGCCGGCTGTACTCGCCCACGGAGCTTTCGCGCATCACCGGATTCCTGGTCGTGGACGAAGCGTTCATCGACTTCCTGCCGCGCGAGATGAGCTTCTGCGGCCGCCTGCCGGACAACGCCGTGGTGCTGCGCTCCTTCGGAAAGACCTACGGCCTGGCCGGCCTGCGGCTGGGCTTTGCCATCGCGCACCCCGACCGCGCCGCGCGCATCCGGGCGGAACTGGGCCCGTGGGCCGTCTCGGGTGCGGCGCTGGAGATCGGACGGCGTGCCCTGCTGGACGGCGGCTGGCTCCATGCGGCGCGGGAGAGGCTGGTGGTCGACAGCAACCGGCTCGACGGACTCCTGCGCGCGGTCGGGTTCGAGATCGCGGGGGGCACCGCGCTGTTCCGCATGGCGCGGCATCCGCGGGCCGCGACTTTCGTCCATCGGCTGGCGGCGCAGGGCATCCATGTCCGAGCCTTCGCGCAGGCGCCGGACCAACTGCGCTTCGGATTGCCAGGCGATGACGCAGCGTTCCTGCGGCTGGCCGCCGCGCTCGGTGTTTGATACCCCTGTTGCATGTTGCAGCAGACGAAGCTCGGGCCGCACATGGCCGTCGCCATCGAAGGCATCGACCTCAATCAGGCGAGCGCCGCCACCCAGGCAGCGCTGCTCGATGCGCTGCACGAGAACCTCGTGCTCTGCGTCCGTGGCCAGAGGCTCGCGCCGGTGCCGTTCCGCGACGCCATGGCGCGCTTCGGCACGCCGGTGCTGCGCAAGCAGCTCGCCGCGACGGCCGACTGCGCCGAGGTCAACATCATCTCGAGCGAGGACCGCGACGAGCTGGGCGACGGCAAGAAGCTGGTGAACGGCGCGTCCTGGCACACCGACGACAGCTTCATGCGGGAGCCCTGCTCGCTCACCATGCTCTATGGCGTCGTCGTGCCGTCACGCGGCGGCGACACGCAGTTCACCAACATGTACGCCGCCTATGAGGCGCTGCCGGCCGAGACGAAGGCGCGGATCGACGGGCTGCAGGTGATCCACAAGTATCAATCCAGCCGCCAGACCAACCGCGTCTCCCGGCGGCCGGCCGCGGAGATGGCCGCCATGCCGGAAGCGACGCACCCGCTGATCCGCACCCATCCCGAGACCGGCCGCAAGGCGCTCTATCTCAATGCCAACCGCATGGAGCAGATCGTCGGCCTCGACCGCGCCGAGAGCGACGCGCTGCTGGACAGGCTGATCGCCCATGCAATCGAGCCGCGCTTCCAGTACCGCCACGTCTGGCGCCAGGGCGACGTGGTGATCTGGGACAACCGCTGCACCATGCACAAGGCCAACGCCGATTATCCGGAAGGCGAGCGCCGCCTGATGCACCGGGTGATTGTGGCCGGAACAGCGCCGGTCTGATCGTCTCCCCTTCCTCCCTGCGCGAAGCGCGGGGAGGAAAGAAGTCTTCGAAATCACCCCTGCAGCAGCACCGTGTGCTCGGGCGAGAAGGACACTGTCACCGCTGTGCCCTCGTCGAGCAGGTTGACCGGGGGGCGGCGGACGATCAGGCGGCCGCAGGCGCATTCGACGATGTACTGCACGAAGTCGCCGTGGAACATGCGCTGGCGCACCGTGCCGGGGAGTTGGTTGTCGCCCGGATGCGGCACGAGGTCGATGTAGGCGGTGCGCACCGCCACCTCCGTCCCCGCCTCGGCCCCGCCGGCGGCGACGCGCAGGATCGTGCCGCCCTCGGCCTCGAACGTGTCGGGACCGGCGCGGCGGCCCTTGAGGAGATTGGCCGAGCCCACGAAGTCGGCGACGAAGCGGGTCTTCGGGCGATTGTAGATCTCCTCCGGCGTTCCGATCTGCTCGATCACGCCGACGTTCATCACGATCACCCGGTCGGAGATGGCGAGCGCCTCCTCCTGGTCGTGCGTGACGTAGACCGAGGTGATGTCGAGCCGCCGCTGCAGCTCGCGCAGCTCCACGCGCATCTCGGCGCGCAGCTTGGCGTCGAGATTGCTGAGCGGCTCGTCGAACAGAACGACCGTCGGCGAGAAGGCTATCGCGCGGGCGAGGGCGACGCGCTGCTGCTGGCCGCCCGACAGCTTGGAAGCGCCGCGCTCGGCGAGATGGCGCATCTGCACGAGATCCAGCGCGCGCTCGACATTGGCCTTGATGTCGGCGGCGCTCTGCTTCCGCACCCGCAGGCCGTACGCCACGTTGTCGAACACCGACATGTGCGGCCACACGGCGTAGGACTGGAACACCATCGACACGCCGCGCTGCTCGGTCGGCACGTTCTTGCGCTCGGCGGCGCTGTAGATCGTCTGGCCATCGATGCCGATGCTACCGCCCGAGGGCTGCTCGAGGCCGGCGATGGCGCGCAGGGTCGTGGTCTTGCCGCAGCCGGAGGGACCCAGCAAGGTCAGATGCTCGCCGCGGCCCACCGTGAAGCTGACACCGTTCACCGCCACGGCATCGCCATAACGCACGACCAGGTCTCTGACATCGATACGTACCGTGCTCACGCAAGCTCCTTGGTCATGCCGCGCGCGACGCGGAACAGGATCACCAGCGCCACGATCACGGTGAAGGTCTGGATCAGCGCCATCGCCGCCGTCAGCTCGGTGCCGCTGGTGGCGAAGGCATTGACGATCGACGGCGCGATGACCTTGGCATTGGGGCCCGTCAGGAAGGCCGAGGCGCCAAGCTCGCGCACGCAGGCCATGAAGATCAGCAGCCACGCCGCCAGGATGCCGGGTTTCAGCAGCGGCAGCGTGACGGTGCGCATCTGGTAGCCCCACGAGGCGCCGCAAACGCGCGCGCATTCCTCGAGGCTCTTGTCGATCTGCAGCACCACGCCCGCCAGGGTACGGACGCCGAGCGGCAGCATCACGGTGAAATAGGCGAGCGCCAGCAGCCACAAGGTGCCGTAGAGGCCGACCGGCATGTTGAGCCAGGCCCACAGGAGCGCCAGGCCAAACACGAGCCGCGGCACCGCCTGCGGGAACATCACGAGATATTCGATGCCGCCGCGACCCCTGAGCTGCGAGCGATAGATGATCCAGACCAGCACGGCCATGATCGGAACGCCGACACTCGCGACCCCGAAGCCGAGCATCAGGCTGTTGCCCAGCGCCGTGCGTACCGGGCCGAGCGACAGCGCGAGCTGATAGTTGGCGAGCGTCCACTGCGCCTGGCTCAGGATCACGGTGGCGAAGCGCTGCAGCGAGGTCATGAGCAGCGCCGCGATCGGGAAGACCACCGCCAGCGCGATGTACAGCGCGCAGACGCTGAACAGCACCCAGACGAGCCGTCCCATATCCATCGGCCGTGGCCGGAACGCCTTGCCGGAGATGGTGGCGAAGCTGCCGCGGGCGATGACGCGGCGGTAGAACGTCAGCATGCCGAACATGACGACGAACAGCGAGAGCCCCATGGCCGAGGCGCGGCCGTAGTCGGGCGGATAGGCGAGCGTGGAGTCCCAGATCGCGGTGGTGATGACGTAGATGCGGCCGGGAATGCCGAGCACCAGCGCGGCGGCGAACGAGCCCAGCATCTCGGCGAAGACGAACAGCATGGCGCCCAGCACGCCCGGCATGACCAGCGGCAGGGTCACCGTCAACATGGTGCGGAGCTTGGAGGCGCCCATGACCCGGGCCGATTCCTCGAGCGCGGGGTCCATCGACTTCATGGACGCCGAGATCATGACGAAGGCGACGGTGCCCTCGAACAACGCCATCACCCAGGCGATGCCGAAATGGGTGTAGATGTCGGCGATGTCGCCGGTGCCGCCGGCCGCCTTCCAGAGCTGGTTGATGAAGCCGCTCTTGGGCCCGGCGATCACCGCCCAGGCGAGCGCGCCGACGAGCGGCGTCATGTAATAGGGCAGCTCCATCAGACGCTCGAGCTTCTCGCGGCCCGGCACGTTGGTGCGTGTCAGGATCCAGGCCAGGATGAAGCCGATCAGGATGGCCATCACGGTGGCCATCACCGCAATGATCAACGTGTTCCAGACGGTCTTGAAGTCCTCCTGGAAGATCGAGACGTAGTTGGCGATGCCGAACTCGACCGGCGGGAACGCCATGGGGTCGCCGACGTTCAGCGACTCCTCCACCAGGAAGACCAGAGGCAGCAGAACCAGGAAGCCCACGACCGCCAGGATCGCAAGCGTGACCAGGGCCTGCCCGTTGAGGCGCAGGCGACTCATCAAGCCGTCGTTCAAAATCCTCTCCCCCGACAATCCCCATCATGCTCCTCTCCCCCGGGGGAGAGGAGCATGAGAGAGTCGTGCCGGCGTCCGAGCAGAAAGCCGATCACTAGCGCCCGGTGCCGACGATGCGGTTCCACTCCTTGGCGAAGGACGGCCGATCCTTCTCGAATTCGTTCCAGTCGGCCGGCGAGAGGAGCTTCATCTTGCTGAGCGGCACGGTATCGGCGCCGCCCGGCGCGGCCACGTCGGACCGCGGCGAATGAAGCAGCAGCGCCTCGGCCAGCGCCTTCTGCCCGACCGGCGAGAGGAACCAGTCCATGAACAGCTCGGCGGCGTAGGGATGCGGCGCCTGGTCGACGATGCCGTAGGTCTCGGGCACGGCCGGCACGCCGGTCTCCGGGAACACGAAGGCGAGCGGCGCGCCCTTGGCCTTGAACTCGATGTAGCCCGAGTACTGCGCGCCCATGATGATCTTGTCCTGGCCGTCGACCAGCCGGCCGTACTGCTGGACGTAGGAGTCGAAGGCGCGCGGTTTCTGCTCGCCGAACTGCTTGAAGTAGCCGTCGCCCAGGATCGGCTTCAGCATGTACCAGACGCCGTGCTGGAGGCCCGAGTTGGAGACCTTGACGTTGATCGCGTCCTTCCACTTCGGATCGAGCAGGTCCTCCCACTTCTTGGGCGCGTCGGCGGCCGGCACGTTGTTCGGGTTATAGGCGATGCCGGCCATGATGACCGAGCCCCAGGTCCAGTAGCCTTCCGGCTGGCTCTTGGCTTCCTTGGGGAAGAACTGCATCTCGGGCGAGATGTACTGGCGGAAGCCGCCCTTGCGCTGGAAATCCAGGATCATGCCCATGTCGGAGATCTGGATGACGTCGACCAGATAGGACTTGGCCTGGCGCTCCGACAGCACCTTGGCGTAGAGCGCGCCGGCCTGCAGGCGGACATAGCTGGTCTTGATCTCGGGGAAGAGCTTGTTGAAGGCGGCCAGCAGCTTGACCTGACCTTGCTCGGGATCGGTCGAGTAGAGCGTGAAGGCGCCCTCGGCCTTGGCCTTGGCCACGTCGGCGCAGGTCTTGAAGCCCTCCATCTGGACCGGCTTGTCGCACAGCTTGGCATTCTGGGCCTGAGCGAAACCCGACCAGCCGATGGCGCAGATGGCCATTCCCATGACAGCCAACAGCTTCATGACGTCCTCCCTGTTACGATTTGGAGGGGACCCTAAAGGCGAGCGACCATCGATTCAATCGCTCTGTAAGGAGCGTGTAAGGATACGCCGCTGCTCCAGCGCGAGATCCGGCCGGTCGGTGGTGATCTGGCGAACCGGGCGGGCAAGCCAGGCGGCGATGTCGTCGGGCTCGTTGGGGACCCAGGCGCCGAGCCTGTCGCGGCCGAGGCGCTCCAGGCAGAAGTCGAGATTATCGGCCAGCAGGGCCTTTTCGACAGCGACCAGGCAGCCGTCGATCCCCTGGAAGCGGTCGAGCGCCGCCGCCAGGCCGCCCAGGGCGTCCGCCGAGCGCTGGTTGACCGAGGCGAGCACCCGCTGGTGCGGCGCTATCTCGCGGACGATCTCCAGCGCCCGGGGGGCGAAGCAGGTCAGGATCGCGGTGTCCTGCAGCCCGCGGCGGGCGATGACCTCGACCAGCCGCCGCTCCAGGCCCGGGTAGCGCTGGCCGCCGGCGTCGGTCTTGATCTCGATGTGCAGCTCGAGGCCGCTGTCCGCAAAGACATCGAGCACCGCGTCGAATGTCGGAATCCCCTCCCCGCCGCCGTCGCGCAGCGTCGTGGCCGCAAGCTCGGCCGCCGTCTTCTCCGCGACGGCACCCTGCCCCTCGGTCGTGCGCTCGAGCGTCGGGTCGTGGATCACGACCAGTACGCCGTCGCGCGAGGGATGGACGTCGAACTCGACGCCGTCGATGCCGAGCGCAAGGGTGCGCCGGAAGCCGTCGAGGCTGTTCTCCGGCCAGAGGTTACGCGCACCGCGATGGCCGACGATGGCGACTTCATCACTTACCGGCATCGACCAGTCCTTTCACCAGCCAGCGCTGCAGCAGCATCACGACCAGCACCGGCGGCAGCATCACCAGCAGGGCGGCGTTCATGGCGACGTTCCAGGCGGGCTCGGAGTCCGATTGCGGGATCAGATTCTTCAGCCCGATCACCGCCGTCGCCATGCTCTTGTCGGTGGTGAACAGCAGCGGCCAGAGATACTGGTTCCAGCCGTAGAGGAACAGGATGATGGCCAGCGCCGTCATGTTCGGGACCGACAGCGGCAGCAGGATGCTGCGGAAGAAGCGCAGCGGCGAGCAGCCGTCGATGCGGGCGGCCTCGCACAGCTCCTCCGGCACGGTGAGGAAGAACTGGCGAAAGAGAAAGGTCGCCGTGGCCGAGGCGACCAGCGGCAGGATCAGCCCGCCGTAGCTGTTCATCATGTTCCAGTCGAGCGTGACCTCGATCCGCGCGAGGTCGGCCAGCCATTGCAGCGGCAGGGCGACGTTCGCCACCGCCTCGTAGGTCGGCAGGATGCGC
>Ga0268266_10005786_pt1 | contig 11448 bp, 8 predicted proteins | sample KBSS13metaG_FD_190356 | JGI IMG/M metagenome (GOLD analysis project Ga0268266, IMG submission 190356) | Switchgrass rhizosphere microbial communities from Kellogg Biological Station, Michigan, USA - KBS S1-3 metaG (SPAdes) (version 2) | ecosystem: Host-associated > Plants > Roots > Rhizosphere >... | reverse complement strand
CCAGATGAAGCCGTGGGTTGACGACCACATCCACCTCGACGGTGTCCGGGTCCGGCGGTGGCGCGGTGAGGACGTCGCGCTCGACGATCACCTCTCGTCCGACCTGATCCTCGACGCCGCCCAGGTCCGCCCCGAGATCATGGCCTCGGCAGGTGGCTACCTCTCGATGGTGGCGCTGCCGGCATCTCTGCGAGAGGCCGAGCCGATCGCGCGCGAGGTGTACGCCGGCGGCTGGCGACCGGCGTACGCCCCGGGTCCGTCGCGCGACGAGCTGGGCGCGATCGTGGCGAGTGCCGTCGACGCCGCACAGCCGAGCCGAGAGCTCAGGACAGGATCGCGCCGGGGTTGAGGATGCCGTCGGGGTCGAGGGCGTCCTTGATCCTGCGGGTCAGGGCCATCACGTCCGGGCCGAGCTGGTCGGGCAGGGCCAGCGCCTTGGCCCGCCCTACGCCGTGCTCCCCGGTGATCGTGCCGCCGAGGTCGATCGCGGCAGCCATCACCTCGCCGAAGGCGACGCGGGCCCGGCGCTCGGAGTCCGGGTCCTCGGCGGAGTAGACGATCAGCGGATGGGTGTTGCCGTCGCCGGCATGGGCCACGGTCGGGATCTCGACGTCGTGGGCCCGGGAGATCGCGACGATCCGGCTCAGCAGGTCGGGCAGCAACGGGATCGGGACGCCGACGTCCTCCAGCAGGAGCGACCCGCGCTGCTCCAGCGCGTGGAAGGAGATGCGCCGGGCCTGGACGAACATCTCGCCCTCGTCGGCGTCGTCGGTGACGAAGCACTCCCCCGCGCCAGCCGCCTCGCACGCCGACCTCATCACCGTGATCTCACCGGACCGCACGTCCCCCGGCGCGTCGGACTGCCCGATCAGCAGGGCACCGACGGTGCGGTCGAGCCCCATCGGCCGGTAGTCCTCGACGGCGTTGACGGTGGCCCGGTCCATCAGCTCGAGCAGGCACGGGCGCATCGTCGTCCGGATCGCGACGACCGCCTCGGCCGCAGCCTCCACCGACGCGAACGTCGCCACCATCGTCGACCGGGCGCCCTGCGCGGGGACGAGCCGCAGGATCGCCCGCGTCACGATCCCGAGCGTGCCCTCGCTGCCGACGAAGAGCTTCGTGAGCGACAGGCCGGCGACATCCTTGATCCGCTTGCCGCCGAGCGTGACCAGGGTCCCGTCGGCCAGCACGACGTCGAGCCCGAGCACGTAGTCGGTGGTGACGCCGTACTTCACGCAGCACAGGCCGCCGGCGTTCGTCGCGACGTTGCCCCCGATCGAGCAGATCTCGAACGACGAGGGGTCGGGCGGGTACCAGAGGCCGTGCTCGGCGGCCGCGGCCTTCACGTCCTGGTTGAACGCGCCGGGCTCGACCACCGCCACCTGGCTGAGCGGGTCGATCTCGACCGCCCTCATCCGCTCGAGGGTGAGCACGATCCCACCGTCGACGGCGCTCGAGCCACCGGAGAGCCCGCTACCGGCGCCGCGCGGCACGACCGGCACCCGGTGGGCCGCCGCCCAGCGGACCGCTGTCTGCACCTGCTCGGCGTTCTCGGCCCGCACGACGGCCACCGGCGTCCCGGCCGAGGGATCACGCGACCAGTCGTGGCGGTACTTCTCGACGGCGTCGGCGTCGCTGACGACCGTGTCTCCCGGCAGGGCCGCCCGCAGCTCGCCGAGGGTGGCCGCGTCCACCTCCGCGATCGCGCGCATGCGCCCATGCAACCACGCCGCTGCGACGCCATCCGCCGTCGGCGCACTGTTCAACCCACGGGGGGTGACGTGAGCCGCCGGTGGTGGCAAGGTCGGCAGGCGGTACAACTCCACATCGCAGCAGCAAGGAGCCACTCGGAATGTCTCTACGCAGTCACCTCAGCAGGCGACGCCTGCTCACCGGCCTCGCCGGCAGCGGCCTCGCGGCCGGAGCCCTCGTCGTCCCGGCCGTCGCCGGGGCCACGACCACCGCGGCGGACGCCACCCCGCCCACGACCACGTGCGACCTCGGCAACGGCGTCCAGCACGTGATCAGCATCGTCTTCGACAACGTGCACTTCTTCCGGGACAACCCGAACGTGCCGTCAGACCTCGAGCAGATGCCGCACCTGCTCAACTTCCTGCAGTCGAACGGCACGGTGTTCTCGAACTCGCACACGCCGATGATCGCCCACACGGCCGACGACTCACTGTCGATCTACACCGGTCTGTACGGCGATCGGCACGGCCAGCCGGTGAGCAACAGCTACAACGTCTACAACCCCGACGGCAGCACCGACACCGCGACGTCCTTCACGTACTGGACGTCGCCGATCATCGACACCAAGCCCTTGGTCCCCGCGCCGAGCACGGTCGACAGCGCGCCGTCGATGACCTACTCCGACACCGTGCCCGCACGTGGCCCGGCGAACCGCGTGACACCTGCGCCGTGGGTGCCGTTCACCCGAGCCGGCTGCAACGTCGGTGACTTCTCCACGGCGAACATGGTGCTCGAGAACCCGGCTGTGGACGTCCCGACCGTGTTTGGCGCCAACTCCCCCGAGGCCCAGGAGACGGCCGCGAACCCCGACAGGTTCAAGGACGTCCAGGTCGCGGAGTACGTCGGCGAGGCCGTCCACTGTGCCCAGGGTGCCGCGATCTGCGCGAACTCGCCGCACGCGGTTCCCGACAGCCTGCCGAGCGAGCCGGGTGGCTACGACAACCACCAGGCGTTGTTCGGGGCGAAGTACATCGCACCAGCGATCGGCGGTGGCCCGAACACGACGCACAACGGCTACCCGGTCACGGACGCGAACGGCAACCTCGTCGACCTCGGCGGGGCCACGCTGCAGGAGCCGTTCACCCACACGCCGGGATTCCCCGGCTTCAGCCCGACCGCGACGCAGAGCCTCGCGGTGCTGGCCGACATGCAGGAGGCCGGCATCCCGGTCACCTACGGATACATCTCCGACACCCACGACAAGAAGAGCGGCGCCACCGGCTGCACCTCGCCGGGCAACGCCCTCGGCCCCGGTGACGCGTGCTACGTCGCGGCGCTGCACGACTACGACAACGCGTTCAACACGTGGTTCCAGCGTCTGGCCGCCGACGGCATCACGCCGGCCAACACCGAGTTCGTCATCGGTGCCGAGGAGAACGACCAGTTCGCGGGCGCGAACGTCGGACGGGCGACCCAGTCCACGCCGGCGGGCTGCGACGGCGTCACGGTGGCCTGCCACTACACGAGCAGCCAGGACGGCGAGCTGCAGGCCAACATCAAGGGCCTGCTCTCCACCACGGCGAGCGCCGGTACGCAGTACGACCTCCAGCCGCAGGGAGCGTCCATCTACGCGCACGGCCAGCCCGCGGCGAACGACCCGGCGGTGCGCCAGATGGAGCGGGACACCGCCGCCATGACGTCGAACCTCACCTACAGCGGGGTGCCGAACGAGAAGATCGCGAAGTACCAGGCCGGAGGACTCGAACAACGGGTGCTGCACATGCAGACGAATGATCCGCTGCGCACGCCGACGTACTCGATCTTCCCGATGCCCGACTACTTCTTCTCGACATCGGGGGCGAACGTCCAGTTCAACAACGGGTTCGCCTACGACCACGGCTACTACTCGCCCAACATCGACATCACCTGGGCCGCGATGGTGGGTCCCGGGGTGGCTGTGAACGGTGTGGACGGCCCCGGCCCGACCGGGGGCAACGAGTCGCACGACCCGAACTCGACGAACACCGTGCCCGAGGCGTCGACGCACGGCACCTGGATCGAGGAGGCCGACCTCCGTCCGACGCTGCTGCACCTGGTCGGCCTGAGCGACGACTACCAGTCCGACGGCCAGGTGATCACCCAGGCGCTGAGCGATCCGAGCAGCACGCTGGGGCAGGTTGCCGAGCTCGGTGCGCTGTACCGCCAGGTCAACTCCAGCGTCGGTGAGTTCGCGACGGACACCCTGATCGCGGACTCGAAGGCGTTGGCGAGCGGATCGGCGTCGGACGACTCGGCGTACACCACCGAGCAGACCGCCCTGCTGTCGCTGGCCGACCACCGCGACCGGGTCGCCGCCCTGATGAAGGCGACCCTCGCTCGGGCAGCACAGGGCACGGCTCCGGGTCACGGCGAGCTGCAGTCCGAGCTGTCGCAAGGCAGGGCGCTGCTGAAGCAGGCGGCCCAGCTGGCGGCCGACTCCTGACCGCCGGCTCCCTGAGGTGAGTCGGGCTCGAGTGGCGCACCTGCGACTCGAGCCCGACCACACCGGTGCGGGAACTCCCCGACCCCGGACGGCGATAGTGTGCTCGGCGGACGACCCCACACCCAGGAGTGCGCCTTGCCCGACGTGAAGCCCTTGCAGAAGGTCCTGATCGCCAACCGCGGCGAGATCGCCGTGCGCGTGGTCCGTGCCTGCAAGGACGCCGGGATCGACAGCGTCGCGGTGTACGCCGAGCCCGACCGGGACTCGCTGTTCGTCCGGCTGGCCGACGAGGCACACAGCCTCGGCGGCTCGACGCCCGCCGACTCCTACCTCGACATCGCCAAGATCATCGCCGTCGCCCAGAAGTCCGGCGCCGACTCGGTGCACCCCGGCTACGGCTTCCTCGCGGAGAACGCCGGCTTCGCCCAGGCCGTCCTCGACGCGGGACTGGTCTGGATCGGGCCGCCGCCCGAGGCGATCGAGAACCTCGGCGACAAGGTCCGGGCGCGGCACATCGCCGAGAAGGTCGGCGCCCCGCTGGCGCCCGGCACCAAGGACCCGCTCGAGAACGCCGACGAGGCGGTGGCGTTCGCGCAGGAGAACGGTCTCCCGATCGCGATCAAAGCGGCCTTCGGTGGCGGCGGGCGTGGGCTCAAGGTCGCCCGCGAGATGTCCGAGGTCGCCGAGGCCTACGAGTCCGCCGTCCGTGAGGCGGTCACGGCGTTCGGCCGCGGCGAGTGTTTCGTCGAGAAGTTCCTCGACCGCCCGCGCCACGTCGAGACCCAGTGCCTGGCCGACTCCCACGGCAACGTCGTCGTCGTCTCGACCCGCGACTGCTCGCTCCAACGTCGCCACCAGAAGCTGGTCGAGGAGGCGCCCGCTCCGTTCCTGACCGACGACCAGGTGAGCCGGCTGTACGACGCGTCGAAGGCGATCCTGCGCGAGGCGGGATACGTCGGCGCCGGCACCTGCGAGTTCCTCGTCGGACAAGACGGCACCATCTCGTTCCTCGAGGTCAACACCCGCCTCCAGGTCGAGCACTGCGTCTCCGAGGAGGTCACCGGGATCGACCTGGTCCGCGAGATGTTCCGGATCGCGGCCGGCGAGGAGCTGGGCTACGACGACCCGGACGTCCGGGGCCACTCCATCGAGTTCCGGATCAACGCCGAGGACGGCGGCCGCAACTTCATGCCGGCGCCCGGCACACTCTCGGCGTGGCAGCCACCCCAAGGTCCGGGCATCCGCCTCGACGGCGGCTACGAGAACGGCGAGACCGTGCCCGGCTCGTTCGACTCCCTGATCGCCAAGCTGATCGTCACCGGCCGTGACCGCACCCAGGCGCTGGAGCGCTCGCGTCGCGCGCTGGCCGAGTTCGTGGTCGACGGCATGCCGACGGTCATCCCCTTTCACCGCGCGGTCGTCGACGACCCGGCGTACGTCGGCGCCTCCACACCGAGCGGCGTGGGCGCTTTCGAGGTCTACACGACCTGGATCGAGACCGACTTCGACAACCAGATCGAGCCCTACGCCGGCGATCCGGCCGAGCCGGACGACGTCGGCGAGCGCCAGACCGTCGTCGTCGAGGTCGGCGGACGACGGCTCGAGGTGAGCCTCCCGGGTGGCCTGGGCTCCGTGGGGACCGCCGCGGGTGGCGCCCGGAAGCCGAAGCGGTCGGCCGGCAAGAAGGCCGGCGCTGCCGCCAGCGGTGACGCCGTGACCAGTCCGATGCAGGGCACGATCGTCAAGGTCTCCGTCGAGGAGGGCCAGGTGGTGGCCGAGGGCGACGTCATCGTCGTGCTCGAGGCGATGAAGATGGAGCAGCCGCTCAAGGCGCACAAGGCCGGCACCGTGACCGGGCTCCAGGCCGAGGTCGGGGCGACCGTCACCAACGGCGCGGTCATCTGCGAGCTCAAGGACTGATGTCCGAGCCGAGCCCGGTGCTGCGGCAGCCGCACGAGCGGGTGAGCTCGCGAGCACGGCTGATGTGGACGGTCACCGACCTCGTCCGCGCCGCGCTGATCACCGCCGCGATCGTGGTGACCGGGCGCGTGTGGAACTGGTACCCGGTCCCGGTCTGGCTGCTGGTCGCGGTCGTGGTCGTCCTCCTGGCGTACGCCGCCCCTGGTGCCGCAGTGGCGTTACCTCGTGCATCGCTGGGAGGTCACCGAGACCGCGGTCTACACCCAGACCGGCTGGTGGTCGCGCGAGCGCCGGATCGCGCCGATGTCGCGTGTGCAGACCGTCGACCACGAGGAGGGCGCGATCGCGCGTCTCTTCGGGTTGGCCACGGTGCGGGTCACGACCGCCTCGGCGGCCGGAGCGCTGACGATCGAGGGGCTGGACCAGCAGCGCGCCCTCGACATCGTCGCCGAGCTGACCCGGATGGCCGACACCGTCCCCGGCGACGCCACCTGAGCGGCGTACCGATGGACACCTTCGACGAAGCCGCCGGCTGGCACCGCCTCGACCGCCGGATGTTGCTGGTGCATCCGGTCAGGGAGCTGATCCGCTTCCTGCCGGTCGTGGCAGGGGTCGTGCTGTTCGGTCGCTCCTCCGGAGGCCGGTGGGCGCTGCTCGGGGTCGCGATCCCGATCGCCCTCGGCCTGATCCGCTACCTCGGCACCAGCTACCGGATCAAGGCCGGGCGCGTGGAGCTGCGCCGGGGACTGCTGAACAAGCACGTCGTCTCCACACCACTCGACCGCGTGCGCACGGTCGACGTGACCGCGTCGCCGATCCACCGGATCCTGGGGCTGGTCACCCTCCAGGTCGGCACCGGTACGGCGTCGAAGAAGGGTGAGAACCGGATCGCCCTCGACGGCGTCGCCGTCGACCGAGCCGCCGAGCTGCGCGATCTGCTGCTCCGGGGCGGACGTGCCGAGGAACCCGCGGACACCGGCGTGGTCGACTCCTCGCGCCTGGTGCTGCGGCTCGACCTCGCGTGGGTGCGGTTCGCGCCGCTGACGACCTCGGGGCTGGTGATCGCCGGCGCCGCCATCGGCTTCTGCTTCCAGGCGGCCCACGAGGTGCAGATCTCGGTCTCCGTCGGCGACCCCCTCCGCGGCGCGGGCATCGCGATCACGGCCGCCGTGGTCGTGCTGTTCCTGCTCGCCGCGCTCTGCCTGCTCGCCGTGATCGGGTACGTCGTCAGCAACTTCGGACTCGTCCTCCGCCACGACCCCGTCGGCCACGCGTGGCACCTCGCCCGCGGCCTGGTCACGACCCGCGAGACGACGATCGACGATGCCCGCGTCGCCGGCGTCAGCATCGGCGAGCCACTGGGGCTCCGCCTCGCCCGTGGCGGACGGCTGTCGGCCATCGTCACCGGCCTCGACCGCCGCCAGCGAGGCTCCTCGGTGCTCGTCCCCCCGGCGCCCCGCACCGAGGTCGACCGCGTCGCGGTCGAGGTCCTCGGCGTCGGCGACCCGGTCACCTGTCCCTTGCGGACGCACGGCCCCCGCGCCGTCCGGCGGCGGTGGACCCGCGCCCTCGTCCCCGCCGCCGCGCTGGTCGCGATCGACGTCGCCCTCGCCTCTGCAGTCGCCTGGTGGCTGCTCGTGCTCTCGGTCCCGGTGCTGCTGATCGCGGCCTTCCTCGCATGGGACCGGGTCCGCTCCCTCGGCCATGCGCTGGTCGACGGGCACCTCGTCGCCCGGTCCGGCTCCCTCGACCGCCGCCGCGAGGCATTGCAGACGCCGTCCGTGATCGGCTGGAACCAGGAGGCGACCTGGTTCCAGCGCCGCGTCGGCCTCACCGACCTGGTCGCGACGACCGCCGGTGGCCGCCAGCGCGTGCGTGTGCTCGACCTGGACGAGGGCAGCGCCACCGCCCTCGCCGCTACCGCGACGCCTGGTCTGCTCGATCCGTTCCTGGAGTGACCGAGGGGCCGAGGTCCCGGCTCAGGGCTGGAGGTTGACGATGTCGACCACGGTCTCCTGGGGCGGATCGGTGGACCCGCCGGCGATGCCGGCCTGCATGGCGGGGACCAAGGTGGTCCCCGTCGTGGACGCTAGACCTACGTCCGCGTCGTGGCAACGGACGCCGACTCAGCCCTGGCGTGCCCGGTCGCCGAGGATCCGCATCGCGGCGAGCTTGCCGGGACCGCCGGTGACGCAGCCGCCCGGATGGGTGCCGGAGCCGCACTGGTAGTAGCCCGCGATCGGGGTGTTGTAGCGCGCGTAGCCCGGCGCCGGCCGCATGAAGTACATCTGCGGCGCCAGGAACTCGCCGTGGAAGATGTTGCCCTCGGTGAGACCCGCGACCCGCTCGATGTCGACCGGCGTGACCACCTCGCGATGCAGGACCAGGTCGCCGAAGCCGGGGAAGTGCGACTCGAGCACCGCCTGGACCGTGTCGCCGAACGCTTGTCGCTCGGTGTCCCAGTCACCGCCCTTGAGCTCGTACGGCGCGTACTGGATGAAGCAGCTCATCACGTGCTTGCCCGGGGGCGCCATGTCGGGGTCGACCACGGACTGCAGAGCGCCGTCGATGTAGGGCCGCTGGGAGTACCAGCCGTACTTCGCGTCGTCGTACGCGCGCTCGAGGTACTCCATGGACGGGGCGATGTTGATGAAGCCGCCGTAGTGGTCGACCCGACCCTTCAGGGCCGGGTAGACGGGCAGGTCGTCCAGGGCGAAGTTCACCTTGGCGGACGTGCCCTGGAACCGGTAGCGGGCGATCGCGTCGTTGAAGTCGCTGGGCAGCTCGGCCGGGTCGACGATCTGGGTGAAGGTACGCCGGGGGTCGAGCGCGCTGACCACGATCGGGGCGCTGAACTCCGTACCGTCGTCCAGCGCGACACCGATCGCCCTGCCGTCCTTGGTGATCACGTGATCGACGTGCGAGTCGACCCGGATGGTGGCCCCGAACGCCTGCGCCGCACGCTGCATCACCTGGGTGAAGCCACCGTTGCCGCCCTTGTGGAAGCCCCAGACCCCGTGGTGGCCGTCCTGCTCCCCCATCATGTGGTAGAGCAGCACCAGTCCGGAGCCCTGGGACATCGGCCCGACCTTGGTGCCGATGATCCCCGACGACGCGATCGACGCCTTGATGATGTCGGACTCGAAGTAGTCGTCGAGCAGGTCGGCCGCGCTGCCGGTGAGGAACCGGACCAGGTCGTGCAGGGTCTTGCGGTCGGCGCCCCCCAGCTGCTTGAGCATCCACGCGACGTCGGCCGCGTCGGACGGGTCGTCGCTGAAGATGTCGGGCGGCGCCGCGTCGAACAGCGGCTTGGCGAGCTGGATGATCTTCTGGGTGTCGTGGCTCCAGCGGTGGTAGGCGTCGACGTCCCGCTTGCTGTGCCGGCCGATCTCCTGGTCGTTGAACTGCTCGTCCTCGGTGTAGAGCAGGTAGTCGCCGTTCTCCATCGGCGAGAACGACGTGGGCATCAGCAGCGGCAGGAAGCCGTGCTCGACGAGGTTGAGCTCCTGGATGATCTCGGGCCGGAGCAGGCTCAGGGCGTAGGAGAACGTCGTGAACGAGAAGCCCGGGTGGAGCTCCTCGGTGATCGCGGCACCGCCCACGAACGCGCGGCGCTCGAGGACCAGCACGCTGAGCCCGGACTTCGCGAGGTAGGAGGCGTTGATCAGGCCGTTGTGTCCTCCGCCGACGACGATCGCGTCGTAGGTGTTGCTGGGCATGAGTGTTCCTATCTCGTGGTCTCGACGGGCTCGACCGACGAGCGGTTCGAGATCGCGGCGAGCTCACGGGCGGTCGAGCTCGTCTTGCGTGGTGGGTTGTAGAGGGGCAGCCGGTCGGTCGTGGCGGGCACGGACAGGTACTCGTGGTCGACGGTGAGCTCGACGTGGACGGTCGACCCCTTCGCGGCGTACTCGGGAAGCACTCGGGCGATCGCGATGTGTCGCTGGAGCACCGGGCTGTACATCAGGCTGGTGGCGTAGCCGACGCTGCGCTCGCGGTTCGGGCCGTCGTACAGCATCGACTCCCACGACAGCGGGGTCTCGTCCTTGGGCACGATCAGACCGCGGTCGGTGTGGAGCCGGGCGTACTCCTGCCAGTCGATCCACAGGCCGACCGTCGCCCAGCGCGAGGTGCCGTCGCGCAGCTCCGCCTCGATCGCGCGGCGGCCGATGAACGGCCGGTCCTCGCCGAGCGAGGACCCGCCCTTGCCGAGCATCCAGCCGAAGCCGAGCTCCTTGGCCGTGAACCGCTCGGCGTCGGTGAAGGCGTAGCGGGCCGAGGAGAACTCGACGTTGATCAGCGACAGCCCGGCCTCGATGCGCAGCATCATCAGGGCGTCCTCGCCGAACGGCCGGAGGCCGTGGCCGTCGCCGGCCTGGATGATCTTGTCGAGCACGCCGAGCGCGTCATCGGACTCGACGGTCACCTCGAAGCCGAGGTCTCCGGTGTAGCCGGTGCGGGAGATCGTGACCGGGGCGTCGCCGATCTTGGCGGGGGTCAGGCCGAAGAACGCCAGGTCCTCGACCTCGGGCGCGAGCTTCGCGAGGATCTCGCGCGAGCGCGGACCCTGCACGGCGAGCATCCCGTAGTCGGCGCTGACGTCCTCGATCGCGACGCGGCGGCGGCCGATCAGACCCTCGAGATAGCCCAGGTTGGGGTCGGCCGCCGTCAGCAGCCAGTCGTCGTCGGAGTGCCGGAAGACCACGCCGTCCTCGAGCACGTAGCCGGCGTCGTCGCACCAGACGGTGTACATCGCCTGGCCGGGACGGCAACGTCGTACGTCGCGGGTCATGATGCCGGCCAGGAACGCTTCGGCGTCGGGACCGGTGATCCGGTACTTGTAGAGCGGCGAGGTGTCGAAGTACCCCGCGGAGTTCCGCACGGCGAAGTACTCGTGCTTGGCGGACATGTCGTAGCGCAACGACGAGAGATGGCCCGCCCAGTGGCCGTAGAGGCCCGTCTGGTTGAGCTCGTTGAGCCGCGCGTGGAAAGGCGTCGTCTTCATCATCATGGCGCCGCCAGCCTAGCCTGAACGACCATTCAGGTCGATGGGGAGTGGGTTTCGAGACGGGCGCAGAGCGCCCTCCTCAACCAGAGACCGACGAGAGCGCCCCCCTCCTCAACCAGCGACCGACAGGGAGCGCCCCCCTCCTCAACCAGCGATCGACAGGTTGATCCAGGTGGAGCGCAGACCGAGGAGGAACCGGAAGTCGTCCACCGGCGGCGAGTCGGTGCCGGCGTAGCCGAACCGGACACTCCCCCGCGACCCGATCAGGGTCATCCGCAGGATGCGCCCGTTCCACTGACCGTGGCCGTCGCGCCGGTCGACCGAGATGCCGGTGAGGTTGCCCAGC
>Ga0268266_10005781_pt1 | contig 11453 bp, 9 predicted proteins | sample KBSS13metaG_FD_190356 | JGI IMG/M metagenome (GOLD analysis project Ga0268266, IMG submission 190356) | Switchgrass rhizosphere microbial communities from Kellogg Biological Station, Michigan, USA - KBS S1-3 metaG (SPAdes) (version 2) | ecosystem: Host-associated > Plants > Roots > Rhizosphere >... | reverse complement strand
CACCTGCGTAGTCGATGAACGGAGTGTTGGTCAGGTTGTTGACCTGGAACAGCAATGATAATCCCAGCAGCGGTGCCTTCTGGAACTCATAGCTCGTCTGCAGGTCCGTGATCTGCTCGTGGCGGACATACTCGAGCGCCCGGCTGCCGGAGAAGTCGGTGATTTCGCCGATGTAGTTGGAGCGGTACCGGGTGGCTACCCGAGCCGAGAATCCATATTTCTCGAAGTACACCGTCGCGTTCCAGACTGTCTTGGACAGACCCGGCAGCGGGATGTTGTCGGAGCTCGTGCCGGCGGCAGCGCCCTGCACTTTGATCGAGCTGTCGGTCTGCGACACGCTGACCATGGCGCCGAAGCCTTGCAGCCAGTCAGTCAACAGCTCACCAGGCGCGGACGCCGTGAGCTCGATGCCGTCCAGGCGGCCGCCCTTGCCGTTCAGGGGAATCGTCTCGAAGCCGGTCGTCTGAACCGGGGCCGTCGAATAGCCCGGTGGCACGAGCCCGGTGAACTTGGAATAGTCCACTCCATCGATGGTTTGTGAATAGATGTAGGTTTTGATGTCCTTGTAGAACAGCGATGCCGAGACGTACGCCTTCTTGGCGAAGTATTTCTCGTACGAAATATCGAAGGCCGTGGCTCGCCAGGGATCGAGCTTCGGATTACCGACCGTTGCCGAAGGCCTTCCCGTGGTTGTGTCGACACCGAAATCAAACGACGCGGCCAACTGATCCATGCGTGCACGAGCCACTTCCTTGGCAGCGCCGAGCCGCACCGATTGTTGCGCCGGCAGCTCGAACACCAGATTCGCCGCAGGCAGTACGTCGTTGAAGCTCTTGCCATCACTGATGGGGCTGGGCTTGCCGGTGGCTTCGTTGAAGAAGCTGGAGCTCGAACTTTGATTGGTATGGACCACCTGGACGCCGACGTTGCCACGCAGGTGGATATCGTCGGTGAGTGGTTGGTCCAGGTCTCCCTTGATGTAGGCCGTTGTCAGCTTCTCGAAAACCTTCCAGGTCTTCCCCACGAGGAAGCCGGCATCCGTGGTCGGCACAATTGGCTGAAAGAACTGAGCGAGCACGCCGGGAACGTTCCACGCCAGCGAACCCGGAGTGCCCGAGAAGCCGAGGTTGGCGTCCGGCAGCAGCAGGTTTGCGGGTATCTGGTACGACTGGTTGTTAATGGTGCTCAGGCTCGTTTCCGGCTGGCGCTTGTCCTTCTTGCGATCGTCGTAGTTCACACCCACCACGACATCGCTGAACACGGTTCCGATAGCGTGCGAGGCTTCGAGCCGGTAGGACTTCAACTCGTCGATGACGTGCGGAAAGCGGCTGTAGCCGGCACCGTAGATGGTCGGGCCCACGAGGATCTGCGCCGGATTGTTATACGCGTTCTGCAGCTTGAAAGTCGGCGCTGACGACTCCGGCAGGTAGAAGGTAGCCGTATCGAGCGTGCCATCCTGGTACTGGCCTTGCGTCTCATAGTCGTGCTCATCGCGAGTCGCGCGCGACCACGCAACATCACCCATCACACTCCAATTCTCGGCAACCCACTTGTTGTTCCAACCAGCCTGTATGATCTGGTCGTTGGTCAGATACGAGAAGTTGCGAGCGAGCGGCACCAGGCCGCTGACCGTTGCGCCGACGAGCGTGTCACCCGCATAGACCGGATTGCTGAACACGTTGGTGCCCGGATAGTTGCCGAGGTTGACCTCGACACTGCGCCGGTCATTGTCCAGCTTGTTCTTGGTGTAGAAGCTGTCGAGCGTGCTGCTGAATTGCTCGTTGGGCCGCCATTCCACCGTCGCGAGCGCACCGTCGCGGCGGTTGTCACCCGAGCTCGCCAACGACTTGATGCCATCGGAAATCCAGACATTGCCGGGCAACGTGGCATGTTCCAGGTTGCCGCTCTTGGGGTCGGCGTTGGTTTTCCACGGATCGTACATGCCGAGCTCACGGCCGACGATCGGCGAATCGAGGCGCGCATAGCCGAGCGTCAATCCCAGGGTATTGTCAAAGAACTGATCGATGTAGGAAAAGCTGGCGCGATAGCCGTGGTTGGTCGAGTCGCTGCCGAGCTTGGCATCCGAATTCTTCTCGGCCCGCACGTTCAACACAATCGCGCGGCGGCCGTATTCCAGCGGCCGCATGGTCTGCAGCGCAATCGTGCCGGACAGGCCCTGGCCGACGAGGCTGGCATCCGGTGTTTTGTAGATGATCACGCCGCTGATCAGCTCGGACGGATACTGATCGAACTCGATGCTGCGATTGTCGCCCGTGCTCACCTGCTCACGGCCATTTAACAATGCGGTGGCGAATTCCGGACCGGTGCCGCGGATGCTGATGTCCGAGGCCCGGCCGTCGGAGCGTTGCGACGTCAGGCCCGGCAGACGCGAGATCGACTCGGCGATGCTCGTATCGGGCAGCTTGCCGATGTCCTCGGCCGAGATGGCCTCGACAATCGAATTGGAGTCCTGCTTGATGCTGATGGCGCTTTCGATGGCGGCCCGGATTCCGGTCACCGTCACTGTGGCCACGTTCTCCGATGAGTCATCGGGAGAACCGGCCGTGGCGGCCGGCCCGTCTGCTGCGGCCTCGGCAGCGCCCGCTATCGGCGCAACTGCAACCAGCAGACAAGCGAATCCGTAACCATTAAACACCTGGCCCATGTCCCCCTCCCATGTTGTCAGAGCGCTACAGGCGCCTGCGGGCTAACCCCGGTCATCAGCTTATCCGCCGGGACCCAAACCGGAAGACCCCGGCATACGTATTCATTCATGAACGGATGCGCCTATACTGAGAATGTCGGTGGCAAAGGGGGATCTCACGGGTGAGCAACGACAAGGCTCGCGCGCCTTCCAAGGCGACTTCATTCGACATTGCGTACCTGGCGGGAGTGTCTCAGCCGACGGTATCGCGGGCGTTGCGCGGGAGCCCTCGAGTTAGTGAGGAAACCCGGCGGCGGGTAGAAGCCATCGCCCAGCAACTGAACTACAAGGTCGACAAGAACGCTTCGAACCTGCGTTGCCAACGTTCCAACACCCTGGCGCTGCTGTTCTTCGAAGATCCCACGCCGGATGACTCGCAGATCAATCCGTTTTTTCACTCGATGCTGGGCTCGATCACCCGCGCCTGCGCCCGGCACGGCTACGATCTGCTGATCTCGTTTCAACAGCAATCGGGTCAATGGCACGAGGACTACGCGGATACCCATAAAGCCGACGGACTGATTCTTCTCGGCTACGGCGACTATGTTGAGTACCGCGATCGCCTCGCCCGTCTGGTCGAGCAGGAAACCAACTTCGTGCTGTGGGGTGCCATGCAGGCCGGACAACCCGGGCTGTCGGTCGGCTCTGACAATTTCCAGGGCAGTTACCTCGCAACGCAACACCTGATCCGGCTCGGCCGGCGCAGCATTGCGTTCCTGGGCAGCGCCTCCACTCACTACCCGGAGTTTCTCGAGCGTCACCGTGGGTATTCACTCGCGTTGAAGGATGCGGGGATCGTCGCGCACCGGGCGCTGCAGGTGGACTCGATCACCACCGAGCGATCCGGTTACTCCGCCACCTGCGAGCTGCTGGAGCGCGGCGTGCCGTTCGATGGAATCGTCGCAGCCAGTGACCTGATCGCCATGGGCGCGATCCATGCCTTGCAGGAGCGGCATGTCGAAATCCCCAAGCAGGTCGCCATTGTGGGATTCGACGACATTCCCGCCGCTACGCTGACCAACCCGCCCCTGACAACGGTGGCGCAGGACACGCGGCTCGCTGGCGATGTGTTGGTTGAAACGGTGCTTCGTCAGATCAGAGGCGAGCCGGTGGAAGCCAGGACGCTCGAGACGCGGCTCGTGGTCAGGCAGTCATGCGGGGCACTCGCAACGTGAGCAGCCCGGCCACGATGAAACACCCTCCTCCGAATGCCAACGCATAGATCGGCTGCCCGCCGAAGAAGATTCTGACCACAGAGCCCAGGACGCCGGCGGCTACAACCTGTGGGATGACAATGAACAGGTTGAACAGGCCCATGTAGAGGCCCATTTTTTGCGCCGGTACGCTGTCGGACAACATTGCGTAGGGTAGCGAGAGTACCGACGACCAGGCGAATCCCATGGCCAACATCGACAGCAGCAGCCAGTTGGGGTCGCGGATGAACAGGAACGACAGCAGTGAGAGTGCGCCCAGCCACAGGTTGATCAGGTGGCCCACGCGCAGACCGAACCGGCGCACCATGAACGGAATGCACACCGCCGCCAACGCGGCAAAGCCGTTGTACGCTGCGAACAGGACACCTACCCAGTTGGCGCCTTCGTTGTAGGCCGCCGAATGCGGATCTGTCGTGCCGAAATGCACTTGAGCCACGGCCGCCGTGGTGTAGATCCACATTGAAAACAAGGCCAGCCAGGAGAAGAACTGCACCCAGGCCAGGCGCCGCATGGCCTGCGGCATCGCAACCAGGTCCTGCAGGATGGTGACCAACATCCCTGCCTTGCTCTCGGCAACCGGATGCGCATCGTCGAAGGACATCAGTACCTCTGGCGGATACTCGCGAGTGCGAATGATGGTCCACCCAATCGCACCCAGCATCACAGCCGCACCCACGTCGAATGCGAGCCGCACTGTGTCAGGAATAACCCCACCTACGTTGCTCACGCCCGCCCGCGCCAGAATCCACGGCAACATGCTGGCTACAACCGCACCGACGCCGATGAAGAAACTCTGTACGGCATACCCGGTGGGTCGTTGCCTGGGGCCGAGTTGATCGCCCACCAGCGCCCGGAACGGTTCCATGGAAATATTGATCGAGCCGTCCAGCAACCACAGCAGCGCTCCGGCAAACCACAGTGTTGGCGAGCGCGGCATGAGAATCAGCGCGGCCGCGGCCAGGATGGCGCCGACCAGAAAGTAAGGCCTGCGCCTGCCGAGGCGCGTCCACGTGCGGTCGGACATGTAGCCGATGACCGGCTGCACCAGCAGGCCACTCAATGGCGCGGCAATCCACAACAGCGGCACCTGGTCCAGGCTCGCACCGAGGGACTGAAAAATGCGGCTCACATTGGCATTCTGCAGACCAAAGGCGAACTGCACGCCCAGGAAGCCGAAGCACATGTTCCAGATCTGCCAGAATGACACTAACGGCTTAGACGGCGGCGGCATTCGTATTCACGGCGATGTCAGCACCACGATGGAGCGGATCGGCGTACTATGCGCGCCGGACGCGCGTTAATCGAGAGCTTGCCAACTCATGATGTTCCGACAGTTGCTTACGTCTATCGGCCTTCTGTTTTGCCTGTTGGAGCCGGCGCTGGGCGCGGACGCCCCGGCCGGCAAGTGGTGGAACAATGCGGTCGTCTATGAGATCTACCCCCGGAGCTTCCAGGATTCGAACGGGGACGGGATCGGCGACCTGAACGGCATCACGCAGCGGCTCGATTACCTGAAGACACTCGGGGTGGATGCGATCTGGATCGGCCCGATGTATCCGTCACCCCAGGTCGATTTCGGTTACGACATTTCGGATTATGAAAATGTCGATCCCCAATACGGAACGCTGGCGGACTTTGATCGCCTGGTGGCTGAGGCTCAAAAACGCGGCATTCGCGTGCTGCTGGACATGGTGCTGAACCACACCTCGGATCAACATCCCTGGTTCAAGGGCGCCACCGCTTCCCGCACCGACCCCAAACACGATTGGTATGTCTGGAATGACGGTATCGTCGACGCTTCCGGCAAGCGTAAGCCGCCCAACAATTGGGTGAGCCTGTTCGGTGGGTCGGCGTGGCAATGGGTTCCGGCGGTGAAGCAGTACTATTACCACGAGTTCTACCGTGCCCAGCCGGATCTGAACTGGCGCAATCCGCAGGTTGAGAAGGCGATGTTGGATACGCTGCGGTTCTGGCTGGACCGGGGTGTGGCCGGGTTCCGGCTGGATGCCATCACTACGTTGTTTGAGGACACACAACTACGCGATGAACCGGTGACCAAACCGGGTGTCAATGCGCAGGGTGATCCGCTCGTCAGCCGTGTCTATACGGACAATCTCCCGGAGGTTCACGACGTCATCCGGCGGATGCGCAAGATGATCGACGGGTACCCGGGCGAACGGGTGTTGATCGGCGAGACTTACCTCCCCAACACGGCTGAGCTGGACAAGTGGTATGGGGGAACCCGGCACGATGAGCTGCAGTTGCCTATGGATATGTTGGTTGGGTTCACCAACAAGCTGGATCCGGTCGCGCTGCGTGATCGCCTGACCGAGGTGCAAACTCAAGTGCATGGGTCACAACCCATGCTGGTATTCGACAACCACGACAATATCCGCAGTTGGGAGCGCTACGGGGATGGGGTGCACAATGCTGAGATCGCCAAGATCATTGCCACGCTGTTGCTGACTTCGCGGGCGACCGCCCTGCTCTATCAGGGTGAGGAGATTGGGCAGGTCACCACTACGCCGATTCGGGTGGAGGATGTCAGGGACCCCATCGGGGTGACCGGATGGCCCAAGGAGAAAGGGCGGGATGGGGAGCGGACGCCCATGCAGTGGGATACCTCCAACAAGCAGGCGGGGTTCAGCTCGAACACCAAAACCTGGCTGCCTGTGCCTTCCAGCTACAAGACTATCAATGTGCAGTCAGAGCGGGCTGATCCCGGGTCGCTGCTCAACTGGCACCAGCAGTTGATTGCGCTGCGGCGGAGCAACCCTGCGTTAGCGGCCGGGGAGATGCGGATGTTGGATGTGGAGAATACGAAGGTGCTGTCGTATGAGCGTGTTGGGAAGGATGGGCATTTGGTGCTGGTTGCGCTGAACATGTCTGGTGAGCCGCAGACGGTGTCCTTGGATACCAAGAGCACCAAACCGCTGGAGACGCTGATGGCCAGCCCGGCCGGGATGGCGCGGCCCACGGCGGTTACTGCGATCACGCTGCCGCCCTTCGCAGCTTGGGTGGGCGAGCAGTAGGAACGACCGACCGCGGGGCGTGTGGGCTATTTGACGCGTTGTTTGCCGAGTTTGCGGGCGAGGGTTCGGCGATGCATGCCTAGGCGGCGGGCGGTTTCGGAGATGTTGAAGCCGGTTTCGGCGAGCGTCTCGTGGATACGCTCCCATTCTAGCGTTTTGATTGACGTTGGGCGTTCGGTGAGGCTGACGTCGGCGTCGCCCTCTGCTCTGCCGAACGCGGCTTCGATGTCGTCGGTGTTGGATGGCTTGGCTAGGTAGTGGCATGCGCCGAGCTTGATCGCCTCGACTGCCGTAGCGATGCTGGCGTATCCGGTCAGCACAACAATCAGCATCTCCGGATCGTGCGCGTGCAGCTTCTGCACACACGCCAGTCCTGAAGCCCCGCCAGCCAGCTTCAAATCAACAACCGCGTATTCCGGCGTTTGCGTTTCCAACAGCTTGGTCACCTCTTCCAAATTCGAGGCAACGAGCACGGCATATCCTCGACGCTCAAACGAGCGCGCGAGGGTGCGGGCGAACGCCGCGTCGTCCTCAACAATGAGCAGCGAGCGCTCAGCTTCCATCAGCCAGGCTCTCTTCCATCACAATCGACTCGAGCGGCAGCGTGAGCGTCACTATGGCACCACCTTCCGACCGATTATGAGCCGAAACACTCCCATGGAGCGTACGGGCCACATTGGACACCAGGAACAACCCCAACCCACCGCCCGGCTTGTCCTTGGTCGACTGATACGGCTTACCCAGCTGCGCCAGCATGGACTCCGGAAATCCCGGCCCCCGATCAGTGATCGTCAGCTTCAGAGCGTCACCTTCATGCGCAACGTCCAGGCCCACCCAGTTGGGCGACGCTTCGAGCGCGTTATCGAGGACGTTGTGGACCATCTGCTTGATCGCCGAATCCGACACGATCGGCAGATCGTGACCGAAGCGGTTGGCGTATTCGAATTCCTTCACCGGCCGCGTCTCGCGCCACTCCCGCACCAAGTCATCGACAAACGTTCGGATCGTAGTTTCGACCGGCGAGTCGCCGCGCGCTTCGCCGGCTGACAGAAGGATGCCGCTGACAATGTTTTTGCAGCGCTGGACCTGGGCTTCCATTTCGTCGATTTCTTCGAGCATTTGCGGGTCGGTTGAGATCGATTTCATCCGACGCCAATCACCGAGGATCACGCACACGGTGGACAGCGGCGTGCCCAACTCGTGTGCCGCACCCGAGGCCAGCAATCCCATACGGACGATGTGCTCTTCCTCGGCTGCGCGCTCGCGTAGGTCGGCTAGACGTGTGTCGCGCGCGCGGAGGTTGCGATTGATGCGCGTGATGAAGATGACCAACAGCGCGGCGATCAGGCCGAAGCAGATGAGTGTGCCATCCACGTAATAGCTGGGGGGCGCTGCCAGCGGTCGGTAGAAGAATGTCAGGCCGATGAAACACGCGGCCGTGATACCTACCATGGTCCACACAGACCAGGAGCGGAGCAACACCGCGCCGAGGATGACCTGGAGCAAATAGAGGAAGCTGAATGGGTTCGTGGCGCCGCCGCTGAGATACAACTGTGCGGTCAGCGTCGCCACGTCGACGAGCAAGGCGAAGAACAATTCACCGTTGGTGACTTCGTGGTGTTCCTGCCAGCGGAACAGGCTGGCGATGTTGAATGCGATCAGGCACACAAGGACGACACCCATTTCCTTTAAGGGGAGCTGGATGCCAAAGGCGAAATGGACGACGCCAATGGTGACGATCTGGCCGACAACGGCGATCCAGCGCAGCTGGACCAGCTGCCGCATGTTCTCCATGCCGGTTAGCTCATCGAAGACATGCGGATCAATGCCCGTACTGGTCTCGGCGGTGCTACCGGCCTCGCCTTTCATTGCTTGCGCATCCCCACGGGTATCGCGATGGCTGTCATGAGCGCAAGCGTATACCAGGTGATGGCGTAGACGAGGTGGCTGTTGTGGAAGTGGATCACGGTGAGGCCCGGGGTCGGCGCCACCAGGGCGCCAGCCGACGGCGTGCTACCCGCCGCGGCCAATTCAGCGGTGGGCGCCGAGCCGAGCTGCGTGCGCGGGGATGTCGCCGCCGCGTCAGGGGACGGCGCGTTGGTTCCCGCTGCGGCCGAATTAGCCGGTGACGCTACGTGAGAGCCAGGCGCCGTTGGGTTAGATCCTGCCGCACTGGGGTTGGGCGGCGGCGAGGACGGGGGACCGGTTGGATTCTCTGCCTGCCGGACAGGCGGTTGCGTGGCTTGCACGTCGATGAAATACGGTGCCACGTGGGTTAAGCGGTGGCTAGCTGCGATGGCTGACACATCGCGGGAATACCACTGGTTTGCCGCAGGGTTGTTGTGGCGGAGGAATGCGCCACCGGGCTCCGTTATGCGCAACAGGCCGGTCACGGCGGCGCCGGAGCCGCCAGGCTGGACACGGCCCCGGTCGTCCGCGGCAACGAACCCCCGGTTCACCAAGACGATGCTCCCGTCGCCCGCCTGCAGCGGGGTCAGCACCCAGTAGCCAGCCCCTAGGTCGGTGACCGCCTGGACGAGCGTCTGCGAGGCATCGAGGAATGTGCCGGTGGCTGTGACGTGCCGGTATTCGTCGGTGGCGGCGGTGACGGTGGACCACTGCCCCGGCCCGGGCGCTGGGACAGCTGGCGCGTGGACGCGCTGCTCAACGCGGGCGATGAGATCAAGCTTCCAGGCGCGGCGCTTGACTTGCCAGGTCCCCAACGCCACGAACAACACGAAAAACAGAACAGCAAGAACAAACGCCGCCACTCGAAAGCCACGAGACCGGGCTGGGCCGCCTGGACTACCGGGCACATGGCTAGGCCGCACGCTCACGGCGTACACCCGGCCCCATCGGCAACGCTACGACGCACAGCGCCAGGGCCGTCCCCATCCGCAACGCCACGACGCGCATCGCCAGGGCCCCCATCGGCAGCGGCACGACGCGCACCGCCGGGGCCGCGCCCCAAGCTCACGGCGTGCACCCGGCGGAGGGGCCCAGCACCGTCACGGCATGTTGTGCATGTTCATCATCGAGTCCGGCATCATATTGTGATTCAGGTGATACATCACCCACAGCGACCCGCTGAGCGCGATCACTACCAGCATGACCGTGAACAGCAGCGCCAGCAGGTTCCACCCGCCTTCGGACTTCGGGCTCATGTGCAGGAAGTAGATCATGTGCACGACGATCTGCACGGCGGCGAACGCCAGGATCACCGCTGCCGTGGTCGTGGAGCTCCCAAACGTCTTGCCCATGACAAACCAGAACGGGAGCGCTGTCAGGAAGACAGCGCCGAGGAAGCCCGTTACGTAGCCACGTAGGGTGAAGTGGGTTTCGCCGGCGCCGTGGCCATCGTGCCCGTCGCCGCCGTGGCCATCGTGGCCGTGTCCACCGTGATCACCACCATGACCGCCGTGCCCGCCACCATGACCACCGCGACCGCCACCGCCAGAGCCGCCGCGACCGCCGCCAGCAGGGCCACCGCCACCGAAGCCTCCATCGCCATCGCGACCGTCATGACCGTGGTCAGCGTGGCTGCCACCCACTTCAACAGCAGCACTCACGGCAACACTCCCATCAGATAAACAAACGTAAACACACCAATCCAGACCACGTCCAGGAAGTGCCAGAACATCGACAGGCACATCAGGCGTCGGCGGTTCTCAGGAATCAGGCCATGCTTGCCTGACTGCACCATCAACGTAATGAGCCAAATGATGCCGCACGTAACGTGCAAGCCGTGCGTGCCAACCAACGTGAAGAACGACGACAGGAAGGCGCTCCGGCCCGGCCCAGCACCCTCATGAATGAGGTGCGCAAACTCCGTGAGCTCGATCCCGACGAAGCCGGCGCCGAGCAGACCGGTGATGCCGAGCCAGATCAACGTTCCAGGCAAGCGCCCGCGCTGCATTTCGATCATCGCAAAGCCGTACGTGATCGACGAAAGCAGCAGCAAGGAGGTGTTGACGGCTACCAGCGGCAGGTCGAACAACTCCGCGCCGGTTGGGCCACCGGCGTAGTTGCGCCCTAACACGGCATATCCGGCGAACAGACAAGCGAACACCAGGCAGTCGCTCATCAGGTACAGCCAGAACCCGAACAGCGTGCCGTTTTCGGGGTGATGCTCTGTCGTCAGGTAGAACCGCCGCGAGTCATTCGCCGCGCCCGCGACCGCGCCGCCAGCGCCCACAGCAACCGCGCCCGCAGTCGACGCCCCGTCCCCGGAAGCCAACACCAGGCGCCTCGACGAGCGCCGCTCGCCGCGCACCGGACCGCGCGAAGCATCTCCCGAAGCCGCGCTCGCAGAATTGCTCGGAGAATCGGCCAGGGCCACGCGCGACGCACCGGTCGAAGACGGATTCGACGTATTGCCCAGAGTAGCGCGCGACGCACCAGTCAGGGGCGAATTCGACGCATCGCTCGACGAACCGCTCGAGTTCGCCGCGTCACGGGCAAGGTCACCAGGCGCAGGCTCGCCTGTGATCGCAGTCACCGCCG
>Ga0268266_10005780_pt1 | contig 11456 bp, 8 predicted proteins | sample KBSS13metaG_FD_190356 | JGI IMG/M metagenome (GOLD analysis project Ga0268266, IMG submission 190356) | Switchgrass rhizosphere microbial communities from Kellogg Biological Station, Michigan, USA - KBS S1-3 metaG (SPAdes) (version 2) | ecosystem: Host-associated > Plants > Roots > Rhizosphere >... | reverse complement strand
GCTGGCATGGTATCGCCTGGCCTGCGCGCTGCCCCCTGCCCTGCCGGCACGCAGCCTGATCGGCGGCACCAGCCAGGACCGGCAGCTGGCCAACGAGGATTATGCCCAGGTGGTGCGCGAGTTGGGCGCCTGCACGCGCAATCGGCCGGTGGGACGGTGATGGCAGCGCGGTGATGCTGGCCTTTTCCGGCAAGCTCGCCTAGGGCACCGGCAAACAAAGACGAGAATGGGAATACCATGAGCGAACCCTTGCGCATCGCGCTCGCCGGGCTTGGCACCGTTGGCGGTGGCGTGATCCGGCTGATCGAAACCAACGCCGATCTCATCGCCCGCCGCGCCGAACGGCGGATCGAGATCGTGGCCGTGGCGGCGCGTGATCGCAGCAAGGATCGCGGCGTCGACCTGTCGCGCTATGCCTGGGAAGACGACATGACCGCGATGGCCGCGCGGCCCGATGTGGACGTGGTGGTCGAACTGGTCGGCGGGTCGGATGGCCCGGCGCTGACGCTGGCGCGCAATACCCTGGCCGCCGGCAAGGACCTGGTCACCGCCAACAAGGCGATGATCGCGCATCATGGCCTGGAACTGGCCGCCTTGGCCGAAAAGGCCGATGCCGCCCTCAAGTTCGAAGCGGCCGTCGCGGGTGGCATCCCGGTGATCAAGAGCCTGAAGGAAGGCGTTGCCGCCAACGAGATCAACCGGGTCTATGGCATCCTCAACGGCACCTGCAACTATATCCTCTCCACCATGGAGGATACCGGCCGCGACTTTGCCGACGTGCTGGCCGAAGCGCAGGCCAAGGGCTATGCCGAAGCCGATCCCACGTTCGACATCGACGGGATCGACGCCGCGCACAAGCTGGCGATCCTGTCCAGCGTGGCGTTCGGCATCAAGGTCGATTTCAAGGGCGTGACGACCACCGGCATCCGTCGCATCGTGGCGGCCGACATCGCCCAGGCCGATGTGCTGGGCTATTACATCCGCCTGATCGGCATGGCCGATACCGAGCTGGACAGCGCCGGCCAGCGCCGCCTGGTCCAGCGCGTGCAGCCGCACCTGGTGCACCGCGATCATCCGCTGGCCCATGTCGACGGCGCGACCAATGCCGTGGTGGCCGAAGGCAATTTCGTGGGCCGCCTGCTGTTCCAGGGCGCCGGCGCCGGCGATGGCCCCACGGCCAGCGCCGTGGTGGCAGACCTCATTGACATCGCCCGCGGCGATATCGGCGCGCCGTTTTCCATTCCCGTGGCCGAACTGGGCGAAGCGCCGCCGGCCGAGACAGGCCACCGCATCGGCAGCGCCTACATCCGCTTCAACGTGGCCGACCGCCCCGGCGCCCTGGCCGAAATCACGGCAGCGATGCGCGATGCCGGGGTTTCGATCGAAAGCCTCATCCAGAAGGGCACGCCCGGCCCTGTCGCGGGGGACGCCGATGTCGTGCTCGTCCACATGGTGACGCACGATGGCCCGGAAAGCGCAATCGACGAAGCGTTGAAGCTGCTCGATGGCTCGCCGTGCCTTGCCGAACCGCCGGTGGTCCTGCCGATCCTGGAGGAATAAGCGGCCGCGCGTCTCAGGGCGCGCGGATTTCTCCCTTGGCGATCCGGTCCGCATCCGATCCCGGCGGCGGGGGCGGCAGCGCGGTAATGTCGAAATAGTACATCGGCGGCGGCACGCTGCCAAAGCCGAGGCAGGCGCCGTTGCCCTTGCACGGCGGCAGGCCGGAAACGTTGGGCGCGCGCAGCACACCGTCGTTGGTCGATTGCGCCGTATCGGTCTGGTCGCGCAGCGGCAGGCGCTCTTTCTCGCGCGCATCGGCATCGCGGCAGACCACGATCGTGCCATCGGCGCTCACGCCCGGGCGGCAGCGCGTGGCCTGGCTTCCGGTGATCACGCGCTGGGCGATATTGCCGTTGCTATTGTCCAGCGTGGGCAGCCCCGGCCCTGCTGCCTTGGGCGCCGGTGACGATGCGGGGTCTGTGGCCTGTGGCACCAGGATGCTTTCGGCCGGATTGGCAAGGTCGACCTGGGCAGCGCCAGACCGCGCCTGTGCCGTGGCCACAGGCGCCTGCGCAACCCAGGCCGCCAGCATGGCCGCAACGATCGCCAGACGTACTTTCGACAACAAATTTCCTCCCGGCTGGGGGCTGCCCGGACTACGGCACATACCTGCGCACGATGCATGTCATTGTACAAGCCCGCATTGCTGCACCGTCGATCGCGTCCGACGCGCCGCGTCTGGCAATAGGGGCCAGTCTTGCATAGCGGGGACGCCCTATTGCCAATTGTTGCGGAATGGCGTTTTGTCCCGGCGATAGATGGGGACGAGGGGAACGTCATGATCAAGCAGTCGGTTCTGGCCGGGGCAGCCGCCCTGGCCATTTTCCATGGTGCCGCCGTGGCACGCGCGGTGGACGCGCCAGCCGTGCCGGCACCGGCAGCCGCCCCGCTCACCAAGGAACAGCAGCGCGCCGCCGATGCGGCCGCCCGCGCGGCCGAACAGGAAGATTTCCGCAAGAACGGATCGTGGTACTTGCGCTGCGACGGCAAGCCCAACAACATGACCGACGGCGAAGGCTTTGCCCGCCTGGTGGGCGCCGTAACGTTGCTGGGCCTGTTTGCCCCGGCACCCGAAGTGGCTGATCCCGCCAAGCGGCTGTTCGGCGCCAAGGGTGTTGAGGCGTGCACCCATCTCATCGATGATCCGCAGAAGGGCGAGCACAATGTCATCCGCCGCCTGCCACTGATCCTGGCGCGCGCGGCGCACCGGATCGAGGCCAAGGATTACGATGGCGCGTTGGCCGATGTGGACAAGGCCCGCGCAGAGGCGAGCGCTGCCAATCTCGTCGGCAATGCCTATTTCGACCGTTCCATGGGCCTGTCGTTCGACCTGCTGGAAAGCGAGGCGCGGCTGCGCAAGGGCGAGTTGGAGGCATCGACGGCGGTGCGCATTCGCGGCGCGCTGAAGATGCCGTGGTCGTGGTATCCCAAGGTGGCCGCCTCGCCCTATGCCATTTTCGGGATGGCGCTGACGGCGGACGAATTGCGCTATTACGACCAGGCCGCGCTGCTCGACACGTTCAGCCTGCTGCGCGGCGCGGCGCGGCTGGAAGATGCCGGCCGCTTCGCCGAAGCCGCCGCCCGGCGCGAAACCCTGCTGGTCGACAGCGAATCGATGATGGCCGATGACCGCAGTTCGCTGCTCTATGCCGTCAATGCCCTGACGCTGGCGCTGGCCGGGCAATGGGACCAGGCGGCCAAGCGTGCGGAGGAAGCGCGCAGCAACCTGGAAGCGCGGCGCGCCGAGGGCAAGGCGGAAGACAACAGCAGCACGGTGATCGAATACCTCGACCTTTATGGCGTGGTTGCCGCTTTCCATGCCGGCAAGGCGGCCGAGGCGCGCCGGGTCTTCACCGCGCGCAGCGAATGGTCATCGCCCTCGCACGGGGCGATGGAAGGGGTGGCGGCGCTGCTGCTTCCCGGCATCAAGCCCGAGGAACGGATCGGTCTTCTGGCAGAAACCCGCATGCAGCGCGAAAACCGCGCACGCACCGAAATGATGGCCTCGCTGGCCGAACGCGACAAGAACAACAAGACGCTGTTCGGCTACATCCTGCCCTATGCCTCGATCCGCGATTTCGAGAGCCAGTCGCGGCAGGTGTGGGGCATCCAGAAGTCGAAAATGCTGATCGCATCGAAGGAGCCGCGCAAGAACGGCATGGAGACCTATTTCAACGATGGCCCGGCGATGACCCAGCCCGATGCCTTGCTGCTGCACGCCGCGCTTCTGGCCAAGGCACAGGGCAAGCAGTTCAATTTCTTCATCAACGGCAACAACGTGCGGGGAGGCTGGGTGCGAATGGGCACCAAGGGCGATGGGCGGGTGACCGATGCGCTGCTGATCGATCCCGATGCGGTGATTGCCGAATTGAGCCAGGTCATCCCCTCGCCCGAGGCACTTGCCGCGCGTCAGAAAGGGGCAAGCCAGCCGAAGTAGGCCGCCAGCCCAAGCGGGTTGGCGCCTTACCCAGCCGCGAGGGCAATGCGCGGGCCGCCGCGCGGCGCATCCAGCATGGAATCGCGCCGTATCCCGGCGGCACTCGCCACGTGGGCCGGGCGGTTCGACGGATCGCGCGTGCGGAATGAGGAAACGAGGCGCGAGAGTGCCTCGGCTTCCTCGGCCAGGCTGCGGGTCGCGGCAGAGGATTGCTCCACCATGGCAGCGTTCTGCTGGGTCATGCGGTCCATGTCGCTGACCGCGCGGTTCACGTCGCGCAACTGGTCGGCCTGCTCGATCGCCGCCTCGGCAATGCCCGAAACCAGGCCGCCGATTTCGCCCACCCGCGTGACGATGCCGCCCAGGCGCTCCCCGGTTTCGCCCACGAGCGTCACGCCCTGGCTGACCTGCTCGGTGCTTTCGCCGATCAATTGCTTGATATCGCGTGCTGCGTCTGCCGATCGCTGAGCCAGGGCACGCACTTCGCTGGCAACGACCGCAAAGCCCTTGCCGGCATCGCCGGCCCGTGCCGCTTCCACCCCGGCATTGAGTGCCAGCAGGTTGGTCTGGAACGCGATCCCATCGATCACGCTGATGATCTGGCTGATCCGTTCCGACGAAGCCTCGATCGCAGCCATGGCATCGATTGCCCGCGTGACCACGTCGCCCCCGGCTGCGGCTTCCTGATGCGCCGCACCCACGGCGCTTTGCACGTCGGCGGCGCGCTGGGCGGTTTCACCGACGCTGCTGGTGATCGTGTCGAGCGATCCAGCCGTGCCGGCAAGGCTGGCCGCCTGTTCTTCGTTGCGATGGGCAAGGTCTTCGGAGGCCGCACGGATTTCGCCGATCGCCCGCGTCACGCGGCCGGCCCCCACGCGCACCGCGCGCAAGGCTTCGGCCATGGAACCGGCGGCCGTGTTGTAATTGACGCGGAGCGTTTCGAAGCCGGGCGGAAACGGCGCATCGATCCGCTGTTCGAGATCCTTGGAAGCCATCACGCCCAGGCCATCGGCCAATGCCTCGACCACCGCCAGTTGGGCCATGCGATCGGCTTCGCGCGAGCGGGCGGCATCGCGAAACACTTCCATCGCGCGAACGATCTGGCCGATTTCGTCGGGGCGTTCGGCGCCGGGCATCGCACGATCGACATCGCCCTGCGCCATGGCCGCGATGCTGTCGGCGGTTTCCACCAGGGGGGTGATGATCCGCGTGCGCAAAGCTCTCCCCACCCAGGACACCACGATCAGCGCCACGGCCGCCAGCACGCCCACGGCCACAAGCGAAACGGTCACCGTGCGATAGCCACTCTCGAGAAGGGTGGCCCGGTTCTGGTTCGACAGCGCGACCAGCGCATTCACGCGATCGTGCTGGAGCGAATAGGCCTTGGTGAGCGGGCCATCGTGGATGGCGCGCATCGCGGCCACATCGCCCCGGCGCGCGGCAGGAATGAACTGGTCGTCCACCGTCTTCCAGAACTGCACCTCGGCTTCGAGAGTGACATCGACCGCCGGCCGCATCGTTTCCGGCACTGGCGCGGCACGCCAGTAGGCGAGCCGATCGTGGAACTGGGCTTCCTCGTCCGCCAGTTCCTTGGTGCCCTTTTCGACGTAAGCTGGATCGACCACCATCAGTGTCGTGTGCAGATATGGCTCCACCACGAAACAGGGAGGGGGCAGGATGTCGGCCAGCAGTTCGTCTTGCAGCAGGCTTTCATGGTGCATCGGCCCGCCGAAGCGGATCTGCGCCACCACGAACGCGGTCAGCGCCAGCGCGGCCACGACAAGGCCGATGACCAGGCGCGTTGCCCGCCGGGTTTGCACGCTCAGCATCGATTGAGAACTCCGATCGCAGACATCGCCCCTTGCCTAGCGCCGTGATGCTTAACGGCTCGCGCCGGCCGATTGCGGACAATTGCTGAGCGTCACGCTCCCAACGATGGGTGAGAAGGATTACTTGCAAATGACTCGCATTAGTTTAGTGAGAAGCTCTCACTCCCGAAACGCCCCCGGACGGACTCTGCTTGAACACGCTCGACCAGCTAGCTCCCTCGCACCGCCAGGCCGCTGCACCCCCTCCACCACGGCACCAGCAAGCCGCGAAGAAGGCCCGCAAGGCCCGCCAGTTCTGGCTGAAGCAGTTGCATACGTGGCACTGGATCAGCGCTGCCATCGCGCTGGTGGGCATGTTGCTGTTCGCCATTACCGGCATCACCCTCAACCATGCCGCGCAGATCGCCGCCCAGCCGCGCGTTGTGGAGCGCAATGCAAGCCTGCCCCCTGCCGTGCTGCGCCAGATCGTGCCGGCCCCGGCGGCCAGCGATGCGCCCCTGCCTGACGCCGTCGCTGGCCGCGTTGCCCAGGCCGTGGGAATGGATCCCACGGGCCGCGCTGCCGAATGGTCGGACACGGACGTCTATGTCGCCATGCCGGGGCCGGGGACCGATCGCTGGGTCAGCATCGACCGCCAGAGCGGCGCCATCACATCGGAGTCCACCGATCGCGGTTGGATTTCCTGGGCCAACGACCTGCACAAGGGCCGCAACACCGGCGCGGTCTGGTTCTGGTTCATCGATGCCTTTGCCGTTGCCTGCGTGGTCTTCACCATCACCGGCCTGATCCTCTTGCAGCTGCACGCCCGGCATCGGCCGTCCACCTGGCCACTGGTGGCGCTCGGCCTGGCGATTCCGGCGGGCATCGCGCTGTTTTTCATTCATTGACCGCAGGAAAGACTTTTCGATGATACGCAAGCCCCTCTTCGTGGCTGCTGGCGTCATGGCTGCCGGCAGCCTGGCCGCACCGGCTCTGGCCGCGCCGAACACGCCAGCTGGCACGATCACGGTCACCGTGCCGCGCCTTGGCGTTGCCGAATACCACCGCCCCTATATGGCCGGCTGGGTCGAACCGGCCGGCGGTGGCCCCGCCCGGACGTTGTGGGTGTGGTACGACATCAAGAAAGCCGGTCGGGAGCCAGGGACCAAATGGCTGGCAGACTTGCGCAGTTGGTGGCGCAAGGGCGGCCGGTCCCTGGCCTTGCCCGCCGATGGCCTTTCGGGCCAGACCCGCGCCCCCGGCGCCTATCGCATTCCCCTGCCAGCAGGGCTCAAGCCCGGCGCCTACACGCTGTTCGTGGAGGCGGCGCGCGAAACCGGCGGGCGCGAACTGGTGCAGGTGCCATTCTCGCTTCCGCTCAGGCCCGCGCCATCGGGCGCCAGCGGCCACGCCGAACTGGGCCAGATTTCCGTTTCCCTCCGTTGACAGGACTTTGCCGATGAACCGCAAGAACCTGATGCTGGCCGCCGCGTTCGCAGCCATGGCCACAGCCGTGGCAACGCCCGCTGCGGCCCACCGCATGTGGCTGCTGCCTTCGATCACCGTGCTGGCCGATACCAACCAGTCCGTCACGTTCGATGCAGCGGTATCGAACGACCTGTTCTATGCCGATCACTTTCCCATGAACGTGGACATGGTGAAAGTCTGGGCGCCGGACGGAACGCCCGGCAAGGTGGAAAATGCCGCCCGGCTGCGCAATCGCGCGGTGTTCGACGTTGCGATAGACAAGCCCGGAACGTGGAAGATCGGCAGCGAAATGGCCAATGTTACCGGCACGTTCAAAGTGAATGGCGAAACCTGGGGCGTGGGTATGCGGCGCCCTGCCGGCCCTGCCCCGGCAAAACCCGGAAGCGCGGCCATGGGTGGCCCAGCCGGGAACGTGGCCGGCAACCTGGCCGGAAACGCGGCCGGCGGGCGCTTGGCCATCGCGCCCGATCACATGGTGGCACGCGTGGAAGACATTCCTGCCAATGCCACGGATCTCAATCTGACCGAGGCACTGAGCCGCAATTTCGTGTTCGTCACTGCGGGAACACCCACAGCCCAGGCATTTGCGCCCAGCGGCAAGGGGCTTGAAATGGTTCCACTCACCCACCCGGACGAACTGGTGAGCGACGAACCCGGCCGGTTTCGCTTCCTGATCGACGGACAGCCGGCCTCGGGCCTCAAGGTGACAGTCGTGCCGGGTGGCAAACGCTATCGGGAAAGCGAAGGCGCGCAGGAACTGACCACTGGCAGCGATGGCACAGTCACGGTGAAATGGCCCGTGCCGGGGTTCTATTGGCTCAATGCCAGCCTGGCCGACGATCATCCGGGCAGCCCCAAAGCCGCGCACCGACGCGCCTCATACACCGCCACGCTGGAAGTTGTGGCACCCTGACCCTTGCCCAGGCTTGCCCATACAATGCTGCGGCTGGCCGTGCCGCCGGCGATCGATTCCGAAAGCCTTGCCGGGTTCGATCCGAAGGCGAGCGTGGTCACGCTGGCCGGCAAGACCATGGGCACGCAGTGGCGCGTGCTTCTGGCCCATTCGCCGGAGGAAACGGCAACGGCGGGCCTTGCGGCGCGCATCCAGGCCCTGCTCGACAGGCTGGAACGCACGCTGAGCCATTGGGACAGGCAAAGCCTGCTGATGCGCTTCAACCTGGCCGCGCCTGGCACATGGATTCAGACATCGGGCGATCTTGCCGCAATCCTGAAGCAGGGCCTGACCGTCGCGCGGGCGTCGCATGGGGCGTTCGATCCGGCGATCGGGCGGCTGACCGACGCATGGAGCCTTGGCCCCACACGCCATGGCAACCCGCCCGATGAAGCCCGGCTGGCCGCCGCGCGCCTGGCATCGGGTTGGCAGCGGCTGGTTCTGGCGGATGGCTGGCTGTTCCAGCCAGGCGGGCTCTGGCTCGATCTGTCGGGGATCGCCAAGGGCTTTGCTGCCCAAACCGTGGCCGATCTCCTCGCGTCCGACGGCGTTTGCCATGTGCTGGTGGACGTTGGAGGCGAATGCACCGGGCGCGGCCTGCGGCCCGACTATGATCCCTGGTGGGTCGACATGGAAAGTCCGCCTGGCCTGCCCCTGCCACCCTTGCGTGTGGCGCTGCACCAGTTGAGCATGGCGACCTCTGGCGCTTATCTCGGTGGGCATACGATCGACCCCGCAACCGGGGCGCCAGCCAGCGGCATGTTGGCGGCCACGATCATTCATGCCCAAGGCGCGATGGCCGACGCCTGGGCCAGCGCGATGATGGCATTGCCCCCGCCCGAGGCCAGAGACCTGGCCATGCGGCAGAACCTGGCCGCCCGGCTGGTGGACGACAGCGGGCAGGAATGGCTGAGCCCGATGCTGCACGCGATGGTGCAATAAGGCTAATAGCATATTTATCACATGAAAAAGGCCGCCAGGGTCACCCCGGCGGCCTTTGTCAATTGCGCATGGCGCTGACGGTCAAAGCTTCACATTGGCCGTCAGGATCGCGGTGCGCCCGGCCGCCTGGCTGGCGAAGTGCGAGTTGTAGGCCTTGTCGTAATACCGCTTGTCGAACAGGTTGTTGACGTTCGCCTGCAACGAGAAGCGCGGCGTGACCTGGAACGTGGCATTGGCATCGAAACGCCAGAAGCTGGGCACATAACGCGCCAGCGTCTTGGTCACCACGCCATCGGCAATCCCGGCGCCATAGCCGCCATAGACCTTGCTCATGTAAAGCGCGTTCGCGCCCAGCGAGAGGCGATCGGTCGCCTTGTAGGTCGTGTTGGCGACAAAGCTGTGGTCTGGCGTGTTGGGGAAGCGCTGCCCGGTGCTGGGCGAAGGAACGATGAAGGCCACGCCGCCGACCGTCACCGAGGTGAGGCCGCCATCGCGAATGGTGGAATCCATGTAGGTATAGCCGCCAAAGACATTCCAGCGATCGGTGATGTTGCCGCTCGCGGTAAACTCGATGCCCCTGATCCGCTTCTTGCCCACGAACGTCACCGTGCCGTTGGCATCGACCGCGCGTGCATTGTTCGTGTCTGACTGGAACGCGGCGAGCGTGAGCGAAAGCCCTTCGCCGAAGAGATTCCACTTGGTGCCCACTTCATAGCTGCGCGTGCGCTCCACTTTCAGCGAGTCCGTAATGGCCTGGCTGGTGGTGTTGAGCGCGTTGCTTTCGCTGCCGTTGCCCAGATACGATCCCGGCGGCGTGGCGGCCGTGGACGCAGAGGCATAGATGCTGCCATTGGACGCAGGCTTCCACGTGAGGCCGGCCTGCCAGGTCCAGATATTGTCCGTCCGGCTGAACCACGCCCGACCGCTTTCGTCGGCCGCCGTGGCAGGCAGGCCTGGGCTGAGGCGCGTGACATAGTGGTCATAGCGCAGCCCGAGGTTGAGCAGCAGCGCGTCGGAGAAGTTGACCGTATCGAACACGGATACCGCCTGGGTATTGGCGCGCGACTTGTTCCAGGTCCGTTCGGCCGAGCGCACGATCGCGGCCGGCACGCCCGAGCCATCGGCGGTGTAGCTCACCCAGGGATCATAGGGGTTGGGATCGGCCAGGCTGGTGCAGTTGTAGGCCGCGATCGAGGCGGGGCCACAGCGACCGCCCGGTGCATTGATGCCCGTGGCAATGGCCGCACCGGTACTGGCATTGGACACATAGTTGCCGACGTTGGCGGTTTCGCGGCTCGCTTCGCCGGTGATGGCAAAGCTGTTCTTGATGCCGCCCAGCGTGAACGTGCCGAAGAAATCGGTCTGGTTGAAAAAGCCGGTGGTGCGGCTGTAGCGGCTGTTGGCGCGCCGCCAGACCAGCCCGTTCAGGACATTGCCCTGGCTGTCGTCAGGCTGGGTCAGGACATAGCCCTGGCTGGAAACGCCATAGCGCGTGGTGTTGCGCAAGGTCAGCCCGTTGGCGAACTTGTGCTCCAGGCGTGCGGTGCCAGTGTTGACCAGCGTGCGGCGGAAATCGCGGTTCACCAGGCCATAGAATGCCGTGCGCGGCGTCTGGGCGACGGTGGTCTCGCTGTAACCATTGGGCGCGTTGAGCGTGCTGTAGAGATAGGGAATGCCCGAATCGGGCAGGTCGTGGCTTTCGAGGTGATAGTAATCGAGGGTGAGGCTGGTGGGGCCGCTCAGCCCGAACTTGACCGAGGGCGCCACACCCCAGCGATCCTGCCACACCGCATCGCGGCCGGCCACGTGCTGGTCATGATACATGGCCGCAAGGCGCAGGCCGACATTGCCGATAGGCTGGTTCACGTCGGCAGTGAGGCGGCGATATTCGGCGGTGCCTGTGGCAGCGGTGAAATTGGCAAGCCGCTCGGTGGTGGGCTGCTTGGACACCATGTTGATCGCGCCGCCCACGCTGCCGCGCCCGTTCATCGTGCTGTCCGGCCCCTTGACCACTTCGATCTGGTCGATCGCAAAGACATCGCGAGACTGGGCGCCCACGTCGCGCACGCCGTCAAGGAACAGGCTGTTTTGCGAATCGGCGCCGCGAATGAACGGCCGGTCGCCCTGCGGATTGCCCCCTTCGCCCGCGCCCAGCGTGACGCCGGGCACGAAGCGGAGCGCATCGGCCAGGCTGGCCGTCGCATTGTCCTGCAGCACCTGGGCGGGAATGACCGTGACCGTGCGCGGCGTATCGAGCAGCGGCGCACGG
>Ga0268266_10005779_pt1 | contig 11456 bp, 9 predicted proteins | sample KBSS13metaG_FD_190356 | JGI IMG/M metagenome (GOLD analysis project Ga0268266, IMG submission 190356) | Switchgrass rhizosphere microbial communities from Kellogg Biological Station, Michigan, USA - KBS S1-3 metaG (SPAdes) (version 2) | ecosystem: Host-associated > Plants > Roots > Rhizosphere >... | reverse complement strand
CGACGCGATCAACTCCACGGTGGGCGCCATCTCTGCGACGCCCGTTCCGCTGCCGGCTTCCGTGCTCCTGCTGTTCAGCGGCGGTGGCCTCATGAGCCTGTTCGCGCGCCGTCGCAAGACGGCTGCTGCCTGAAGGAGCACTCACATGATGACTTCATTGTTCAGCCGCGCGGCGCGCGCGCTGCCGCTGGTTGCGACCCTCGCGCTGGCCGCGGGCGCCGCGCAGGCGGCGACGACTACCGTCAAGGTGATCGCGTTCAACGACTTCCACGGTAACCTGCAATCACCGGGCGCGTTCTCGACCGCGACGGCCGCGGGCGGTGTCGATGTGCTCGCGGGCTACGTCTCGCAGCTCAAGGCGCAGAACCCGAACAACGTGGTGGTGTCGGCCGGTGACCTGATCGGCGCAAGCCCGCTCGTCTCGGCGCTGTTCCATGACGAAGGCACCATCGAGACGATGAATCGCCTCGGTCTCGACTTCAACGCGGTGGGCAACCACGAGTTCGACGACGGCAGCACCGAGCTGCTGCGCATGCAGCGCGGCGGTTGCCATCCGACCGATGCGAGCTCCTGCCAGGGTGCCACCGTCGGCACGCCGGTGCCGTTCGAAGGCGCGAAGTTCAAATTCCTGTCGGCCAACGTGTTCGTGACGGCCACCGGCAAGACGCTGTTCCCGGCGTACGGGGTCAAGGTCGTCGGCGGCGTGCGCATGGGCTTCATCGGCCTCACGTTCAAGGACACCCCGACGGTCGTTACGCCCTCCGGCGTCGCGGGCCTCGAGTTCCGCGACGAAGTGCAGTCGATCAACGCGGCGGTGAAACAGCTCAAGGGTCTGGGTGTGCAGACCATCGTCGTGCTGATCCACCAGGGCGGCTTTCAGGGTCCGGCGCCGAACAACTTCATCAACGATTGCAAGAGCGACCTGGTCAGCGACGCGAACTCGCCGATCCGCGCGGTCGTGCGCGGTCTCGATGATGCGGTCGACCTCGTGGTCTCGGGTCATACGCACACCGGCTACAACTGCCGGCTGCCGAACAGCGTGGGTCGCACGATTCCGGTGACGCAGGCGAGCTCGTTCGGTCGCGTCCTCACGGACATCAATCTCACCGTCGATACCTCGACGGGCGATGTGGTGAGCTCGACGGTGAACAACATCATCGTGGACCGCGCTGGTGCGGGCATCACGCCGAACGCGACGATTGCCTCGATCGTGAACGGCTACAGCGGCCTCGTGTCGCCGCTCGCCAACGCGGTGATCGGCACGATCACGGGCCCGGCGACCAACAGCGCGAATGCGGCCGGAGAAATGGGCGCAGGCAAGCTGATCGCGGACTCGCAGCTCGCGGCGACCTCGGCACCGCAGTTCGGTGGCGCGGTGGTGGCGCTGATGAACGCGGGCGGCGTGCGCAATCCGGGCTTCCTGGCCGCCAACAACGTGTATCCGCACGATGTGACGTACGGTGAAGCCTTCACGGTGCAGCCGTTCGGCAATAGCCTCGTGACGCTCACGCTGACTGCGCAGCAGCTGCATGACGTGCTGGAGCAGCAGTTCAATGGCTGCCTGGGTCAGACGGTCACGCGTGTCATGCAGCCGTCGGCGTCGCTGAAGTACTCGTATCGCCTGGCGAATGCCTGCGGTCAGCGCATCGTCGATGCGTCGGTCAACGACATTCCGTTCGTGAGCAACGGGCTCGTGCTCAACCCGACGCAGACCTACCGCGTCACCGTGAATAACTTCATGGCGACGGGCGGTGACGGGTTTGGCGTGCTGGTCGGTGGCACCAATGCCCTCGGCGGCGCGCAGGACATCGATGCGCTGATCGCGTATCTCGCCGCGTTCAAGGCGCCGAATGCGCCTTACGACCCGGCGACGTTCCCGAACCGCATCACGCTGCTTCCGTAGGCGTCAGTACTGGTTGCCCGGCGAAGAGGCCCTCAATCGCCGGGCGGCTAGGACGCGCTCAGTCGCCGCGCGGCTTGGAAGGGCGCACAGGCGCCTCTCAGCCGCCCGGCGATTGAGGGCTCTTATTGCACAGACACGATCTGGACAACTGACGGCGCCAGTCGCTCGTACAACTCTTCAATCGCAGGCATGGGCGGCATCTTGCCGCTGGGTTTGAGTGCCGCCCCGGTGGCCGGTTGTGCGGCAACCATACGAACCGCGAACTGCCCCGATCCCACCCGCGAGCGAAGATTCTCTCCATCAATCTCGATCGCACCGGTCCCCACCGACAGCCCCACCAGCCGCCCCCGCGGATCGAACACCGGGCTTCCGATGTGTCCCGCACCCAGCGAGCTGGTGATCTGCATCAACCCGCCAGTTCCTGCGTCAGCTCGAAATACCAGCCCAGGCGAAATGGCGGGATAGCTGCCGGCCGGATCGCCCGACTCCCGATACCCAAACGCAAAGCAAAACCGCGCGCCTTCCGGTGACACGATCTGATCCTTCGGAATCGCCCAGTGGGCCGGGTAGGCCTCTGCGAGCTTCAGTCTGACGAGTGAGCCGCGCGAGGTGTCCGGCTCACGTGTCGCCACGCGTACCTTGCCCAGCCCGTTGCGCACGTAGATAGAGGAGGCCGCCTTCGGCAGAACTGCGGAGTAAGTGAGCACGTAATGCCCACCCTCAACAATGACGCCGTTCCCGCTGCTCAGGACGCGGCGTTTACCAACCGGTATGTCCTCGAACGTCGGCCGCGGCCACTTGCGGCTCGCCGCTTCATCCGCCGCGCTGACTTTGCTGCCGCGATCGATCAGCACGGTCGCGAGAGCGGCGGCGGCCAAGGGATCGTTGGGCTGATCCTTGCGAAGCTGCTTCAGCGTCGCGAGCGCTTGCTCCGTGTAGCCGGCGCGATCGTGCAGATACGCGAGCAGCGCGATCGCTTCGACAGAATCCGTGTGCTCGCCGGCGACGAGCGTGGCCCATGAAGTCGCCTTGCGAAATTCACCGGCCTGCAGGCTGGCGCGCACGAGGCCGATTTCCGCCTCGAGCGACTCGCCCTGGCGCGTGAGGGTTTCGTAGATCTCCGCCGCTTTCGCGGCATCCCCCGCAGCGAGCGCGCGCCGCGCACCATCGAGTGACACGGGTGCAGTCGTTTGCGCACCCACCTGGGAAGCCAGCAACGCGAGCGCAATGCTGGCACGGATCGAACGGGCAATCATGATCCCGCGAAGTCTGTTGCCGCCCCGTTGCGCTCGGATGACAGCAGCAGAATAAAAAAGGCCGCGGCTTTTCAGGGCCGCGGCCAGGTCTCCGGCGATCGCGTGTGACTACTTCACGCGAATCGCCAGTGCGCGGATCAGCGGCGTACCGGTGGGACCGATGAGGCCAACGGAGGACGCAGCCCCGGTCTTGAGGTTCACCTTGTACAACGTCGATTGCGCAGAGCCCGTGGGCTGGAGTGCCGCGAGCGGCAGCCCGTCGTCACCGCCCGCGATGTCGAAGCCCGCGGCGGTGCCGATCGTGAGCGTCGGATCGAAGAAGCCGATCGGCGTGAGCACGCCATCGTTCGGCGGGTTTTGCAGCAGCAGGGAGGCGCTCGCGAGATCGACGTCCAGCAGCTGCGTGGCGGTGGTTCCCGGGAAGCTGCCCTTGTAAGCTGCGGCGACGATCAGCGGCGTGCCCGGGTTGAGGTTCGTGTCCGTCGTGACGAAGCCCGTATCCACGTTGATGCGCAGGCTCTGGCCCGCATCGCTGACGATGCGCAGCCGGTCGGCCACCGGGTTGAAGTCCACCCCGAACGTGTTGCCCGTGAGCCCGGTGAACGGATTCGTCGTGTCGGCCGCATCCGCCGCCAGGCTCGACACCAGCGTCGCGGCCGCCGTCATCGGGTCGATCGTGTAGATGCGTCCCGAGTTCGTCGCCGCATACAGCTTGCCGTTGGTCTGGCGGAAGTCGATGCCGAGGATGTTCTCGCCACCCTGCAATCCCGTGATCGCGGTGCTCGTATCGAACGTGCCCGGCGTCGCCGGCTTGAAGCTCACGAGCTTGTTGTCGACGGTCGCCGCGAACACGGTGGCCGTCGGTGCACCCACGAACGTCGCGCCGCGCACGAGCTCGCCGCCGCCGATGGTGTTGACCTTCGTCGCGGCACCGGTGGTGAGATTGATCGAATGCAGCTCAGAGGTGGTCGCGCCGGAGATATTCACCGCGGCGAACGCCTGATTGTTCGCGCCTGCGATGTCGAAGGCCGCAACCGACTGCACGTCGCCGATGCCGAGCGAGCCCACGGTCAGCAGATCGCCCAGATTCGGATTGCCGGACGGCTGGCCCTGGATCTGCAGCCGATCGTTACCCGCATCGAGCACATACAGAGTCGTGAAGGCTGCACCGGCGAAGGCGTTGGTGTACGCCGCTGCGACGACCGTCGAACCGGCCGGGTTCAACGCCGTGTCAGTGGTGACCGCACCCGTGTCGACGTTGATGCGCAGGTTCTGGCCTGTATCGCTCACGACGCGCAGCCGATCCGGAACGGGGTTGAAGTCGACGCCGAACTCCGTGCCGCTGAGGGCAGTAAACGCATCGCCCGCGGCCGCGGCCAGCGTTGACTTCTTGGTCGCCGCGCCGGTCGACGTATTCAGCGTGTAGAGGTTGCCCGCGCTGCCGAGCGCGTAAACCATGCCATCGGCGGGCCGGGTGTCGATGCCCAGAATCTTCTCGTTAGCCGCCAACCCGGTGACCGCGGTGGTCGTGCAGAGCTTCTGCGGCGCCGCCGTCGTAAACGAAACGAGCTTGTTCGAGGCCGTCGTCGCCACCATCTGGCCGAGCGCATTCGTAGGGGCGGTCGTTGCCGGCGCGAGCGCGAGGCCGAGGAGGGTCTCGTTCGCCTGCAAGCCGCTCACCGCGCCGTTCAATGTCGCGGCACCGGTCGTGAGATTGACGGTGTAGATGTTCTCCGCACCGCCGACCTGGAAGGCCACGGTCGCCGTGTTCGTGCCATCCGAACCTGTCGAGATCTCGAAGCCGCTGGCGACGCTCGCGTCGACCCCGAGGGCGCCGACTTCGGTGACGACGCCGTTGTTCGGGTCCGAGGTCGTGAGCAGCTTGTCCGCAGCCGCATCGATATAGAACAGCGTCGTGCGGCAGGTTGCAGCGAAGTCGTTCGTGTAACCCGCTTCGACAACACCCGTGCGGGTGGTGCCGCCGACGTTCAACGGTCCGTCGGTAGTCACCGCGCCCGTGTCGACATTGATGCGCAGGTTCTGGCCCGTGTCGCTCACCACACGCAGGCGGTCTACCACCGGATTGAAGTCGATGCCGTAGTTCGTGCCGGACAGCGCGGTGAAAGGATTGGTCGTATCGGCAGGATCGGCGGACAGCGTCGACTTCAGAGTCGCCGCGCCCGTGAATTTGTTGATCGTGTAGAGCCGGCCCATGTTGCTGAGGCCGTAGATTTCGCCGGTGACCGTGCCGCCCGGACGAATGTCGATGCCCAGCAGCGTCTCGCCCGACTGCAGGCCCGTCACGTTGAACGCCGTTGTCATCATCGGCGACGCGCGATCGAACGACACGAGCCGACCGGCGCTCGTGAGGGCGAAGGTGTTGCCGGGCGTTCCGTTCATGTTGCCCGGAGAGGGATTGCCTCCGAACACGTTCCTGTCGTCGTCGCATCCGGCGAGCAGCGCCGCCACCAGCGACAACCCCAACAACCACCGTACCTCATTCCGCAGCGTGCGCATGTTAGCCCCTTGGTTGAAACCATCGAACCCGAGCGATCTCACTCGCTCCCCGTCTGCACTACGGAAGCTCGGCGCAGGTGGATGTCGAAATTTGTGTCGCAAGTCAGCGAAACCGGTTCAAGCGTCCCCAATGCGCGACAAGGCTCAGGGAAATAGGCGAGAATCGCGCCGTGCCAGGAAAAGCACTCGACACGGTCGTTACGGCCGAAACACCTGAGGGGATCCTGCTGGAGCTGCGGCCAGCGGGACTTTCGCCCCGCTTCTTTGCGTTCCTCATCGATTGGCTGCTGCGTCTCGGCGCGATCTACGTGGTCGCGCTGGTGATCGGCATCGCCGGGATGACGGGCGTCGCGGCGGCGGCGATCACGATCTTCTGGTTCCTGCTCGAGTGGTTCTATCCGGTGGTGTTCGAGCTGAGTCGCTCCGGCAGCACGCCGGGAAAGCGCGTGTTTCGGCTTCGGGTGGTCATGGACAACGGGTTGCCCATCACGCCCGGCGCATCGCTCACTCGCAATCTGCTGCGCGTGGCGGATTTCCTGCCGTTCCTGTTCGGATTCGCGATCGTCAGCATGCTGCTGCGGAAGGATTGCAAACGGCTCGGCGATATCGCCGCCGCGACGCTCGTCGTTCATGACACGCGTGCGGCGCCGAAGATCGAGCTGACCCAGGTCGAACCCCTCGCACCCGCGCGTCCGCTGAGCCCCGACGATCAGGCCGCCGTGATAGCGCTGGCGGCCCGCGCGCCAACGCTGACGGGCGAACGGCTCGATGAGCTGGCGGCGCTCGCTGCACCCGTTTCGGGCGACGAGGGTCGCTCGGGACCCGAGGTCACGCGGCGTGTGCTCGGGGTCGCGATGTATCTGCTCGGCAGGCGCGCATGACGCCGCTGCAGTTCGAGCAGATGTACCAGGACGGTTGGGCGGAGCTGGAAGGGCAGCTCAACTCGGTTCTGCGCGGCGGCGTCGGGTCCGCCACCAAGCCCAAGGGCGAGAAGAAGCAGCCCGTCGACGGTGAGCGCCTCGCGGAGCTGTATCGGCGCGCGTGCGAACATCTGGCGCTCGCCCGGGCGCGCGCGTACCCCGCCTATATCCAGGATCGGCTGGACCGGCTCACCGCCGAGGCGCATCAGGTCATCTACCAGCATCGCGGGCTGGGCGGGATCTCGCGCATCCGCCAGTTCTTTGCGGCGGACTTCCCGCGCGCGGTGCGGGCGCACGCCGTGTATGTCTGGATTGCGACCGCCGTGTTCGTGTTGCCGACGATCCTCATCGGGCTGCTCGTGTATTCACGACCTGAGCTGATCCTCTCCGTCGTCGATGCTTCGACGGCGGCGAGCTATGAGCAGATGTATTCGCCGGATGCGGAGTCCATCGGCCGCACGCGAACGGCCGATACGGATTGGGCGATGTTCGGGTTCTACATCCGGAACAACGTCACCGTGTCATTCCAGTGTTTCGCGGGCGGCTTGTTCGCGGGGCTCGGCAGTCTTTTCTTTCTGGCCTACAACGGGGTGCTAGCGGGTGCCGTGGCCGGGTATCTCACCGAGAGGGGGATGGCGTCGACGTTCTACTCGTTCGTCGTCACCCATGGGGCGTTTGAGCTCACCGCAATCGTTCTTTCCGGGGCGGCGGGGCTTCGCATCGGGCACGCGGTGCTCGCGCCCAGGAGGCAGAAGCGCGTTCAGGCGCTGGTCACGGCGGCGCGCGAATCGATCGTCATCGTGTACGGCTTCGCCGTGATGCTGCTCGTCGCAGCGGCCATCGAAGCATTCTGGTCTTCCGCTCGCTGGCTGCCGCACCCCGTGAAGTACAGCGTGGCGGCGGCGTGCTGGATCGGCGTCATCTGCTACTTCCTGTTCCAGGGCCGCCGTGCAGATTGATGCGCTGGCACTGAGGCTGAGACCGCGCACGCCGTACGAAGCGGCGGACCTTGGCACGCGCTTGTGTCAGAGCGCCGCGCGCGACGTCTATAAGTGTTACCTCGTCGTCGCCATTCCGCTGTTCATCCTTTGCCTCTGCACGGTCGAGATTGCGTACTGGCTGCCCATGCTCACCGTGTATTGGTTCAAGCCATGGCTCGATCGCACGATCCTCTACGTCCTCTCGCGTGCGGCATTCGGGCAGCGCACGACGCTCTCCGACCTGTGGAACGCTCAGCGGCACGTGTGGTGGAACCAGCTCTTCATCACGCTCACGTGGCGACTGCTGTCGCCGTGGCGCTCGTTCACCCAGCCCGTCTATCAGCTCGAGGGCCTGCGCCTCGGCCAGTTCCGTAAGCGCATTCTGCAGATCCGTCGCCGGCATTCGGCGCCGGCGGCGTTCATGACGTTCGTCTACAAGCTCTGCGAGATCAGCCTCACGTCCGCGGTCGCGTCGCTGATCTACTGGTTTGCACCGCGCGGGCAGGCGCCCGATCTGTTCGAGATGCTGAGCTCGCAGGGCGAACCGCTGCACGCGTTGGTCTTCGCCGGTGCCACGGCGATCGTCGTGCTGTTCCTCGAGCCGTTCTACGTCGCATCCGGGTTCGCGATGTATCTCACGCGCCGGGCCGAGCTCGAAGCGTGGGACATCGAGCAGGAGTTCCGTCGTGCGTTCGGTCAGTAGGCTGCTGACGGCGGCGGCCGTGCTCCTATTCGCCGCGATGACCTGCGGCGCACAGGAGTCGCCGACGGGCGCGTTCACCCGCAAGGAGGTGACGACCGCGATCGACGAGGTCAAGAAGGATCCGAACCTCGCGAACGAGCGCACGATCCGCACGCTGAAGTGGGTCAAGAGCGGCGAGGACGCGGAGAAGAAACGACGCGACCTGAGCTGGCTGAAATGGATCGGCGAGCTGTTCTCGTGGTTGACGGAGAACGGCCGCTTCCTGTTCTGGGGTGTCCTCGCGGTGCTCGCGGGGCTGCTGCTCGTGTATCTCTGGCGGATGGTGCGTCACTGGTCCGTGCCGGCGCGATCGAGCCGCATCGTTGCGCCGAGCTTCGTGCGCGATCTCGATATCCGGCCGGAGAGCCTGCCGTCCGATATTGGCGCGGCGGCCCGCCAACTCTGGGATCAGGATGAGCACCGCCCCGCGCTCGCGCTGCTCTACCGCGGGCTTCTGTCGCGGCTGGTGCACGTTCACCAGGTGCCGATCAAGGATGCGAGCACCGAAGGCGATTGCCTCGCGCTGGCCAACCGCCACTTGAAGGATGAGGAGCGGAAGGCCTACGTCTCGAGCCTCGTGAAGCTGTGGCAGCGAGCGGTGTACGGCGGGGAGAGCGTTCCTACGGAATCCGTGTACGCGCTGTGCGATGGATTTGCACGCGCGCTCGATCGGCCTGAGGTTGCCCCGACCCCGCCGGGTGGCGCGGCGGCCGCGGGAGCCCGGGCATGAGTCGCGCTCTCGTCCTCCGTTTGATCCTGCTCGCGCTCGCTGTTCTGCTGGTCACGTGGGTCGCGCGTAACACGTACTGGGACACTATGACGATTCCCACGTCGCTGAAGAACGAAGCGGCGAGGAATCGGTTCTACGGTGCGCAGCATCTGGTCGAGCAGCTCGGCGCGAAGTCCTCCTGGGATCGCTTCCAGGGCAATGTTTCGCCGAACGCAGCGATCGTCGTGTCCTCATGGCACTGGGATCTCGCCGAAGGCCGCCGCTCGCGCATGGAACAATGGGTGGAGGCGGGCGGGCGCCTGGTGCTCGATCGCACGCTCGTTGGCGGCCAGGAAGAGTTCGAGCGCTGGAGCGGCATCACGCGTCGCGCGCCGACGGCGAAAGACGAGGAAGAAGAGGATAAGGAGGAGAAAGCGGACCGCATCGCCCGCCTCGAGCGGAAATGCCGCGTCCTCCATGAGGCCACTTCCGATCGTACGAGTGGTGACGGCCCCGACAGTGCTTATGAGTTGTGTGCCGACGAAGACGGCACCCAGCTCGTCACCACGAGGCATATGGCCTGGGCGCTGAAGGACGAAGTCGGCATTCAGGTGCTGCGCGTGAACGTCGGCAAGGGCAGCGTGACGGTGGTCAACGGCATCCCGTTCCTGTATCGCCAGTTCCTGGAGGGCGACAATGCCGCGTTGCTGATCGCGGCCGTGCAGCTTCGCAAGAACGACGAGGTGCACTTTCTTTCCGAGGAAGAGCATCCGTCGCTGCTCACCCTGATGTGGGTGCTCGGCTGGCCGGTCGTGCTGCTCGCACTGGCGCTCATCGCGCTCGCCTTGTGGCGGAACAGCGTGCGATTCGGGCCGCTGGCGGCGGAACCGGATCGGGCACGGCGTTCGCTCGCGGAGCAGATCCGCGGCACCGGGTTGTTCGTCATGCGCTTCGGCGGCGGCAAGGCATTGCACGCTGCCGCCGTGCGCGCGCTCAACGAGGCGGCAGGAAGGCGCATTGGCGCTTACGCTCGCCTGTCGGCGGTTGAGCGTATCGAAGCCGTCGCGAAGCTGACCGGCGCGGACGCGGCGGCGCTCGGGCCCGCCGTGAACCATGGCGGCGCGCGCCGCCCGCAAGAGCTGCGGCAGGCGGTGGCGTTCATCGAGTCGGTGAGGCGCAGGCTCGTCAGCGACAAGCACAACAGAATCTGAAGAAAGGGTCGTCCATGGAAATCGAGTCGAACACGATCACCCGCGCTGCCGAGCTGTTGCAGCGGCTGAAGAGTGCGATCGGCCAGGCGATGGTGGGCCAGGAGGCCATCATCGAGCAGGTGCTCGTGGCGCTCGTGGCGTCGGGGCACGTGCTGATCGAAGGTGTGCCGGGTCTCGGCAAGACGTTGCTGGTACGCGCGCTCGCGCAGGCATTGTCGCTGAGCCACGGTCGCGTGCAGTTCACGCCCGACCTCATGCCTTCCGACATCACCGGCCACGCGGTGCTGGACCCAACGACGCGCGAGCTGCGGGTGGTTGAAGGGCCGGTGTTCACGCATATGCTGCTGGCGGACGAGATCAATCGCGCACCGGCGAAGACGCAGAGCGCCTTGCTCGAAGTGATGCAGGAATATCAGGTCACGCTCGAAGGCAAGACGCTGCCCCTGCCGAAGCCGTTCATGGTGCTCGCCACGCAGAATCCGATCGAGAGCGAGGGCACCTATCCGCTGCCCGAGGCACAGCTCGATCGCTTCCTGTTCAAGGTCGAGATCGGATATCCCGAGCTGGCGGGCGAGGTCGCGGTGGTGGTCCGGTCGACGTCGAATCAGGCGGGCAACGAGTTGCCGTTGTCTGAAGTGAAGCCGGTGTTGAACGAGCGCGCGATCCTGAGCCTGCAACAGATCGCGGGTCATCAACGCGTGGATGAGCAGGTGGTGGATTACGCGGTGCGCATCGTGCGGGCCACTCGTGAGACGGCCGGTCTCGCGCTCGGCGCGGGTTCGCGCGGCGCGATCTCGCTCGTGCGCGGCGCGCGGGCGGTCGCGTTGATGGACGGGCGCAATTACGTAACGCCCGATGACGTGAAGAAGGTCGCGCTGCCTTGCCTGCGCCATCGCATCGCGCTCGCGCCGGATGCGCTGCTCGAAGGGCGCAAAACGAACGAGCTGCTCGCCGGCATCATCGAAACGACTGCCGCACCGAGAATGTGAGGCGCGAGTCGTCGCTGTGAGAATCCGCGTCATTCCGGGTCGCGTAGCGCTGGTGCTGGTGGCGATTGCCGCCGGGGCGGGGCTTGCTGCGCTCATGCTGGGCGTGCCGCTCGCGCTGGTGGCTCAGCTCACTGCAGCCGCGGTGCTCTTGCTGATCGTCGCGGCCGCGAGTGATTTTTTCTCGACGCGATCGGCCTGGCGGAAATCCAACGTGCAGATGATCCGGAGG
>Ga0268266_10005773_pt1 | contig 11461 bp, 11 predicted proteins | sample KBSS13metaG_FD_190356 | JGI IMG/M metagenome (GOLD analysis project Ga0268266, IMG submission 190356) | Switchgrass rhizosphere microbial communities from Kellogg Biological Station, Michigan, USA - KBS S1-3 metaG (SPAdes) (version 2) | ecosystem: Host-associated > Plants > Roots > Rhizosphere... | reverse complement strand
AGCCTCTCCGGGGGTGGCCGACTGGCTGTCGCTGGCGGCTACACCGACCTTCGCCTTCATGGCGCTGCTGTCGGCATCCAGCGGCGGTCCGGATATGCTGTGCGCGACCGGGCGCGACGGCCTGTCGCTGACCGGGATGGTCGGGATGTACCTGCTGATGAGCGTCTTTCATTCGATGCCCTGGCTGAAGCTGCTTTCCGGACGACGCTGAGGCAAGCCCCAATCACAGGAGAGAGATCATGCTAGAAGCCCTCGTCGTCCGCCGCGAGACGCACGTTGCGGCGCCACCCTCGGCAGTGTTCGCCCTTCTGACCGATCCGGACAAGCTCCTGCGCTGGATGGGAACCGAGGCCGAGATCGGGCCGCATCCCGGCGGGCTCTATCTTGTCAATGTCACGGGCGCGCGCTTCGCGCGTGGTTACTTCCGCGAGGTCGTGCCGGTGCATCGCCTGGCATACAGCTTCGGCTGGGACGGTAGCGAGGAGGTGCCGCCAGGGTCGAGCCTGGTGGAGATCGATCTGATCGAGGAGCCGGCGGGGACGCTGCTGCGCCTCACCCACAGCGGCCTGCCCAACGCCGAGCAGTGCGCCAGCCATGCACAGGGGTGGGCCCACTACCTCGATCGGCTGGGAACCGTCGCCGCCGGCCGCGATCCGGGGCCTGACCCCATGTTCGGCCGCACCGGCTAGGGACGAGCCGATCGCCTCGCGATCGCCGCGAGACGGTGACAGGCGCGAGACCGTAGCGGCATGATCGCGGCGTGGATTTGCCCGCGCCTCTTGCCTGGCTCGTCGATGAGGCCGGCACCTCGCCGAGCCCGGCCCAGTTCCTGGTCGAGCTCGGCGGCCGCCTGCTGGCCGACGGCTTGCCGTTGGCCGGCGGCGCCCTGACGCTCGCGGTGCCCCATCCGATCATTGCCCGCCGGACGTGGTTGTGGCGGGCCGAGACGGGCGCGGTTATTGAGGCACTGGGCTTCGTCGATAGCCCGCTGGGTGAATCCGGCCGGGATTGGCTGGTGCGCCTCGGTCCGGTGCACGAAGACAAGATCGGCCATGCGCCGGACGGTCCGGTACTGGCCTGGGCCGGCGTCCGTCCGTTCGATCCCGACGAGGCTGGCCGCTTGCGGCAGGCTGCCCGCTTCGCCGCCGCGCCTCTGGCTGCCTCCGCCGCGCGGCTGGCACTGACGGCGCTGCTCGAAGCCTATCTCGGTCGCCGTAGTGCGGCCCGGGTGCAGGCGGGCGCGCTGCGCCGCGGCAGCGGGGAAACCATCCGCGCCGCGCTGCTCTATGCCGACCTGCGCGGCTTCACGGCCCTTTCCGAGGCGACCGAGCCCACGGCGATGATCGCCGCGCTCGACGCCTGGTTCGAGCGCGTCGCCGGGGCGGTCCAGGCATTCGGCGGCGAGGTGTTGAAGTTCATCGGCGACGGCGTGCTGGCGATCTTTCCGGTGACCGGGACGCCGGCGGAGGCGTGCGAGGCGGCGCTTCGGGCGGTCGCCGCCGCCCGCGCCGGCATGGCCCATCTCGATACGATGCGTCGGGCAGAAGGTCTGCCGCCGCTGCCGTTCGGCGCGGCGTTGCATCTCGGCGACATTCTGTGGGGCAACATCGGTGCGGCAGACCGGCTCGACTTCACCGCCATCGGTCCCGCGGTGAACCTGGTCAGCCGGCTGGAAGGGCTGTGCCGGCCGCTCGGCCGGTCGGTGCTGGTCTCGGGCGCGATCGCGGCCGGGACCGCCACGCCGCTGGTGCCGCTGGGCGAGCACGTGCTGCGCGGCATCGCGGCGCCCTGTACCGTCTTCACGCTGCCGGAGGCGTGAGGGGGCGGTGCCAGCGCGCTCCGGTCGAATCCCGCCACACTTGTCACTCTCGCCCTTCGATCGTCGATCCCATTCTCGGTCGTGCCCGACAACACGAGGAGAATGACGATGACGAAACATGCGATCGGAACACGCGAGGAATGGCTGGCGGCGCGGATCGAGCTCAACGAGGCGGAGAAGGAGCTGACGCGTCGCGGCGACGAGCTGGCGCTGCGCCGCCAGGCGCTGCCCTGGGTGCGCGTCGACAAGAGCTACCGCTTCGAGACCGACGACGGCGATGCTTCGCTGGTGGATCTCTTCCGCGGCCGCTCGCAGCTCCTCGTCTATCACTTCATGTTCGGGCCGGATTACACGGCTGGGTGCGTGTCGTGCTCGTCGATCGCCGACGGCGTCAACGGTATCGCCATCCACCTGGAGAACCACGATGTCGCCCTGACGGCAGTGTCGCGGGCGCCGCTTGCCAAGCTCCTGGCCTACAAGCGGCGGATGGGATGGACGTTCCCCTGGGCGTCCTCGGCCGGCAGCGACTTCAACTTCGATTTCAATGTCGCGTTCACCGAGGCGCAGCAGCGCGACGGCACCGTCGACTACAACTACCGGCGTGCCGGCCACTCGATGGACATCACGCCGGCCCCGGCTCCCGTCGCGCAGCTCGCGGCGGCCTCCGGAACCGACGCGCCCACCTATGCGCTCGACCGGCCGGGCCTGAGCGCATTCGTGCTCGAGGACGGCGCCGTCTATCACACCTATTCGACCTTCGCGCGCGGGCTGGACGGCCTGTGGGGCATGTACCAGTGGCTCGACCGGGCGCCCAAGGGCCGTAACGAGACCGGACCCTGGTTCCGCCGGCACGACGAATACGCCAAGCCTTGAGAGGCTGCGATTCAGTCGGCGATGCGCTGGGGGCGCGCCACTCCAGTGGCGCGTCTTCTCGCGGTCCGGAAGAGCATGAATGCATGCATCGTAACACCTCGCAACGACTCGTAACGCGCGGCAATGATTTGTCATTTCACCATCGCCGTCGTCTCGTGGACGCTGCGGCAGTGGGACCGGCCATCGTTCTGTTCTCCGTCTTCGCGGCGACCGTGGGAAACGCGACCGTCTTTGCGACCCTGGGTTTGTTCGGCCGCGGCATCGGACTGTCCGAGCTCGAGGTCGGCGCGATCTTCGCATCGTCGGCGCTGCTGTTCTTCCTGACCTCGTCGCATTGGGGCCGGCTGTCGGACAGGATCGGCAGGAAGCCAGTGATGATCGCCGGGCTCGCGGGAACGGCGGTGTCGCTGTCTCTCTTTGCCGGCCTGTATTGGGCGAACTGGCCCGGCGCCTTGATCGGGCTTCTGGCGGCGCGGGCGATCTATGGCCTGCTTGCGGGCGGAATACAGCCCGCCGCGATCGCCACCATGGCCGACACTACGACCGCCGAGAAACGGGCGGCCGGTGTCGGGCCGGTCAGCGCAGCCGTGGGTATTGGCAGCATCGCAGGGCCCATCCTCACCGCGGCGCTGATCAGCTTCGGCCTCTCGGTCCCTGTGACGGCTGCCAGTGCCGTGATCGCAGTGGCGGCGGTTGCGACGGCCTTTGGCATGCGCGACGGCTACCGGCGGCCGGTGGCGGCCCCGATCGCGGCATCACCCGCCAACAACCTCCGGCCCCATCTGTTGTTGGCCTTCGCCATGGTCCTGGGCTTCAGCGCGCTGCAGCCGACGACGGCCTTCTATGTGCAGGATCGCTTCCAGCTCGACACGGCAGCAGCCATTCGGGAAACGAGCCTGGCCTCTGCCTCATTCGCCGCCTGCTCGTTCATCGTGCAGGTGTTCGTCGTCCGAGCCCTGGCCCTTCGAGCGCGCGAATTGCTGAGGATCGGCCTCGCGATCTGCCTGCTCGGTATCGGCGGCGGCGTGCTTGCGCCGGCCCCCGGCTGGTTGATCGCGGCTTTTGGTGTGCTCGGCATCGGTTACGGCCTGGCGCAATCAGGCCTGAGCGCGGCTGTATCGATCGTTGGTGGCGAGCACCGGCAAGGTCATGTGGCGGGTCGGCTGCAGGCCGTCATGTCGGCCGCCTGGATCGTGGGCGCGCTGGGCGGCACCGCGCTCTACGCCTTCTCGATCGAGGCGCCTTTGGTGCTGGCCGCGGCGGGCATGGCTTTCGCCCTGTTCCAGATCCGCCGGTGAATCTGGTCCTGGCTTTCGGCAAGGAAGACGACCTCCACGGCGCCTTCCGCCAGGATGGTGGCGGAGGTGCGGAACGACTCGCCCCACACCGGATCGTCGAACTCCGGCCGGGGCGTTGCCACAGTCTTCACGCCGGTCTGCACGATCGCCCGGGCGCAGTCGGTACAAGGAAAATACGTCGACACCAGCATGCTGCCGTCGGTGGCGAGTCCGCGCTTTGCGGCCTCGAAGATCGCGGCGCGCTCGGCATGTTCGAGCCAGATGAAACGGTTGTCGCCGACGACGCGCTCCGGGAGGTGTCGAATCCCGGGCGGAAAGTTGTTGCAGCCGGCGATCTCCGCGCTCCGGTCGGCGGTCACCAGCACCGCGCCGACCTTGCGGATCTCGTTCGGGCTGGCGACAGCGGCGGTCACCGCCTGTTCGAGCAGCCTGTCGACGATGTCCCGCATCTCAGGCCTCCCAGGCGATCGGATAGCGCGCGAAGCCACGGAACCGGGCGCGGCCTCCGCGCTCATGGGCGCCGTCGCGCGCCAGGCCGTCGAGCCGCGCCACCAGCCGGCCGATCGCGATCGTGCCCTCGAGCCGCGCCAGCACTGAGCCGAGGCACATATGGACGCCCGAGCCAAAGGCGAAATGGCGATTGGGATCGCGCGCGATGTCGAACCGATCCGGGCTGGAGAATTGCGCCGGATCGCGGTTGGCCGCGCCGATGCCGATATGGATGTAGGTGCCGGCCGCCAAGGTCTCGCCGCCGATCTCGAGGGCTTCTGCGAGCCTGCGGTTGCCGAGCTGGTTGGAGCTCTCGAAGCGCAGGCCTTCCTCGACACAGCTCCTGATCAGCGCCGGGTCGGCCTTGAGCCGAGCAAGCTGGTCGGGAAAGCGTAGCAGGGCATCGACTGTGTTGCCGATCAGGTTGGTCGTCGTCTCGTGGCCGGCGTTCAGCAGGAAGATGCAGTTCTGGATCAGCTCGTCGGGACTGAGCTTCTCGCCGTCCACCGTGCCGCGGATCAGGGTGCCCAGGATGTCGTGATCGTCGGCAGGCCGTTTGGCGCGCTCCACGATCAGCATGTCGAGATAGGCGGAGAACTCCGCGACCGCCGCATTGCCCACTGCCTGGCGCTCGGGGCCTGCGACCGGCTCCAGCGCCCCCAGGATGGCGAGCGAATAGCGGCGGAACGGCGCGCGGTCGCCGGCCGGCACGCCCAGCATGTCGCAGATCACCTTGACGGGCAGGCGGAAGGCGAAGTCCTCGACCAGGTCCATGCGGCGGGCGTCGGCGTGGCGGTCGATCAGGCCGTCGACCAGGGCTTCGATGCGCGGCCGCAACGCGGCGAGCGCGCGCGGCGTGAAGGCGGCGGCCAGCAACTTGCGGACCCGCGTGTGCAGCGGCGGATCGTTGAACACCAGGCTGGTCGTGTGATGGTGATAGAGCGGCGTGCCGATCCCGAACTTCGAACCGAACTCGGCCTTCTTGTCCGAGCGCATGCGTGCGTCGTGGTAGCAGATCGCGACATCGGCATGGCGCGACAGGAACACGCTGCCGTCGGGCAGGCGCTTGATCGGCGCGAAACGGCGCAGCGCGTGATAGTGCGGGAAGGGGTCGTCGAGGAAGGCCGGTTCGAGCGCCGCCAGATCGAAACGTTCGGCGAAGGCTCGCGCCTCGTCCGCCGGCAGCTCGATCAGGCCGTCACTCATCGGAGCGCGCCACTCCAGTGGCGCTCATACTCAGACTCATGAGCGCCACTGGAGTGGCGCGCTCCGATGAGGGCTCTCGTCAAAACTGGTCCTCTGCCAGCGCGAACACCGTCCGTCCCGCCGCCTTCAGCGGGCCGAGCTGGGCCAGCGCCGGCGGCAGGATGACCTCTGCATAAAAGCGCGCGGTGATCAGCTTGGCTTCGAGGAAGGCGGGATCGCCGTCGCGCGTGGCGAGCTTGCCCTGGGCCACCAGCGCGCTGCGGGCGAGCAGCCAGCCGCCGAGCGCGGTGCCGGCCAGCCGCAGGAACGGCACCGAGCCCGCCAGCGCGTTCGCCAATTCCCCCTTCACCGACTGCGCCACCCACCTGGTGGCGTCTTCCAGCGCGTCCGCTGCGGCAACTACGCCGGCCCGGATCGCGGCTAGGTCGTCGCCCGGCGCGGCCTTCATCTCCTCCGCGGTCGCACGCATGTCGGCCACCAGGCCAAGCATCGTCTCGCCGCCGTCCTTGGCGACCTTGCGGCCGACGAGGTCGCGCGCCTGGATGCCGTTGGTGCCTTCGTAGATCGGCAGGATGCGCGCGTCGCGCAGGTGCTGGGCGGCGCCGGTCTCCTCGATGAAGCCCATGCCGCCGTGGATCTGCACGCCGGTCGAGGCGATCTCGTTGCCGAGGTCGGTGAACCAGGCCTTCACGATCGGGATCAGCAGGTCGACCCTGTCCTGCGTCTTGCGCGCCGCCGCCTTGTCGGGATGGCGCAGCGCGCCGTCGATGCCGGCGGCGGTGTAGTAGCCCAGCGCCCGCATGGCCTCGATCTGGGCGCGCATGCTCATCAGCATGCGGCGCACGTCGGCGTGATGGACGATCGACACCGGCTGCGGCTGCGGGCTGCCGTCGTCCTTGGACTGCACGCGGCTGCGGGCGAACTCGGCGGCCTGCTGGTAGGCACGCTCGGCGATCGCCAGCCCCTGGATGCCGACCGACAGGCGGGCGTTGTTCATCATCGTGAACATGTAGGAAAGGCCGCGGCCTTCCTCGCCCACGAGATAGCCGACCGCACCGCCGTCGTCGCCGAAGCTCATCACGCAGGTCGGGCTGGCATGGATGCCGAGCTTGTGCTCGAGCGAGACGCAGCGCAGGTCGTTGCGCTTGCCAGGCTTGCCGTCCGCCTCGGGCAGGAACTTCGGGACGATGAACAGCGAGATGCCGCGCACGCCAGCCGGCGAGTCGGGCGTGCGCGCCAGCACGAGATGGACGATGTTCTCGGTGAGGTCGTGCTCGCCGTAGGTGATGAAGATCTTCTGGCCGGTGACGAGATAACGGTCGCCGCTCTTCACCGCACGGCTCTTGAGCTGGCCGAGGTCCGAGCCGGCCTGCGGCTCGGTGAGGTTCATCGTCCCGGTCCATTCGCCCGAGATCATCTTGGGCAGGTAGGTCGACTTCTGCTCGGCCGAGCCATGGTGGTGGATCGCGTCGATCGCGCCCTGGTTCAGCAGCAGCACCAGGCCGAAGCCCATGTTGGCCGACTGCCACATCTCCTGCACGGTGGCGGCGATGAGCCACGGCATGCCCTGGCCGCCGAATTCCGGGTCGAAGGGCAGGGCGTTCCAGCCGCCGTCGACGAATTCCTTGTAGATACCGGTGAAGCCCGGTGCGGTGCGCACCACGCCGTTCTCCAGCTTCGCGCCGACCTTGTCGCCGTCGCGGTTGAGCGGGGCAAGGCCGTTGCCGGCGAGCTTGGCCGCTTCCTCGAGCACGGCGTCGACGAGGTCGTCGGTCGCATGCTCGTAGCCCGGCAAGGCGGCGATGGTCCCGAGCCCAGCCACTTCGCGCAGGGCGAAACGCATGTCGGCGAGCGGGGCAGTGTAATTCATGTCATTCCTCCGGGGCGTACTATGCCGCGCGCGGTCGCCTTCGGCCACTCGCTCGGCTAATCTGCACGTCATGACCGACACAGTCCTGCTCTCCATCGACGGCCCGCGCGCCACCATCACCCTCAACGATCCCGCCAAGCACAATCGCCTGGACACGACAGGCCTGGGCAAGCTGCGCGAGGCGATCGAGAAAGCCGACGCCGACCCCGGCGTGAGGGTCACGGTGCTGACCGGCACGGGCGAGAAGACCTTCTGCTCGGGCTACGACCTGGGCTCGATTCCGGCGGGCAAGGAGGCGCGTCCCTCGTCGGAGACCCACAAGGACAGTTTCGAGACGGTGATGGACCGGCTCGAGGCGATGCGCATGCCGACGCTCTGCGCGCTGAACGGCGGTGTCTATGGCGGCGCGACCGACATGGCGCTGGCCTGCGATTTCCGCCTCGGCGTGAAGGGCATGCGCTTCTTCATGCCCGCGGCGCGCTTCGGCCTGCATTATTATCCGGGCGGGCTGCGGCGCTATACCCAGAAGGTCAGCCCGAGCTTCGCCAAGCGCGCGTTCCTGTTGTCCGAGGATTTCACCGACGAGGCGTTGCTGCGGGTCGGCTATCTCGACTGGCTCGTCGAGCGTTCGGAATTCGCCGCCAAGGTCGACGAGACTGCGGCCAAGCTCGCCGGCCTCGCGCCGCTCTCCATGGCCAACATGAAACGCGCCATCGAGCAGTTCGCCCAGGCCGAGCCCGACATTCCCGGGATCCGCGACGGCATCCGCGAGTGCCAGACCTCGGAGGACCTCCGCGAGGGCCTGACCGCCCTGCGCGAGAAGCGGACGCCGGCCTTCAAGGGGCGGTGAACGTAGGTAGGAGGTAACGCCCATTCTTCCTGCCTCCCCGTCTTCGGGGGAGGTGTCAGCGTCTTACGCTGACGGAGGGGGCGTGACGCACCATCTCGCGTCACGCCCCCTCCGTCGGCGATTACGCCGCCACCTCCCCCGCGATGCGGGGGAGGGAGGTTCTAGGGCGAGTGCCACATCGATCAGCCGCGCGAGATCGCGACGAGGCCGCTAGACTGCCGCCATGCAGCGTCGCCTCGCCGCCATCGTCCACGCTGACCTCGCGGGCTTCACCCGGATGATGGAAGGTGCGGAATCGCGTACCTTCCGCCAGTTGAAGACGGCCCAGATCGACATCTGGCGGCCGGCGATCGAAGCAGGCGGCGGCCGGCTCGTGGGGACCGCCGGCGACGCGATGCTCGCCGAGTTCAGCTCGGCGGTCGCGGCCGTGGGCGCGGCGATCGACATCCAGGAGCGGATGTCGCTGTTCAACGACTCCCTCGACGAGAGGCAGCGCATGCTTTTCCGCATCGGCGTGCATCTCGGCGAGGTGATCGTCGATGAGGAGGACCAGAACATCTTCGGCGACGGCGTCAACCTCGCCGCCCGCATCCAGGGTCTCGCCGAGCCGGGCGGCATCGCCGTGTCGCGCGCGGTGCGCGACATGACCGAGCTCAGGATCGACTATGCCTTCATCGACGGCGGCGAGCATCGGCTGAAGAACGTGAGCCGGCCCATGCATATTTTCCATGTGCGCCAGGCGGCGCGCACACCCGCCACGACGACGCAATCGGCGCCCCCAGTGAAGCTGCTCTTCGAAGGCACCGATTCGTCGGGCGTGATGTACGCATTCGACCTTTCCCTGGGCAGGCTCGCGTCTTTCTCCGGCGGCATGGTGATCGGCCGTGCCGCCGGCCAATGCGAACTGGTCGTGTCCCATGCCACGGTCTCGCGCCGTCACGCGCGCCTGGTGCTGGCCGGCGAAGAGCTGAGGATCGAGGATCTCGGATCTACCAATGGCACGTCGGTCGACGGCAAGGCCGTGTCCGCCGGGACGAGCGTGCCGCTGCAGGTCGCCAGTCGCCTGCGACTGGGCGACGTCGACTTGTCGATCCGGCAGATCTAGAAATACGGCTCCGGCGACCGACATGAACCTGGTGAGCGGCGGGCTCGCGGCATCGAAGTCGGGCTGCTAGACTCACTCGTCGTGCGGGTCGGAAAAGAGGAAAAAATGACAGTCAACGTGAAGGCGCGCGCCCTGCGCGAGCGGCTGGCGAAAGGTGAATTCATCCTGGCGCCGGGCATCTACGACGGGATCTCGGCGCGGGTCGCCGACGGGATGGGCTTCCCCGCGCTCTATATGACCGGCTACGGCGCGACGGCGTCGATGCTCGGCCTGCCCGACGCTGGCCTCGCGACTTATTCGGACATGGTCGGACGGGCGGAGATGATCTGCTCGGTGATCGAAACACCCTTGATGGCTGATGCTGACACCGGCTACGGCGGGTTGCTGAACGTGCAGCGTACGGTGCGCGGCTACGAGGCGGCAGGTGTCGCGGCGATCCAGATCGAAGACCAAGAGACGCCCAAGAAGTGCGGCCACACGCCGGGCCGGCGGGTCGTCCCTGCCGAGGACATGGTGCTGAAGCTCAAGGTCGCCTGCGAGGCGCGGCGTGACGAAGCGACCCTCATCATCGCCCGAACCGACGCGCGCACGGCGCTGGGACTGGACGAGGCGCTGCGCCGGGCGAAGCTGTACGAGCAGGCCGGCGCGGACATCATCTTCGTCGAATCGCCGGAGAGCGAGGCGGAGCTCGAGCAGATCGGCCGGGAGATCGAGAAGCCGCTGCTCGCCAACATGGTCGAGTTCGGCAAGACGCCGCGCGCCGAGGTCGCGAAGCTGAAGCAATGGGGCTTCGACCTGGCGATCTATCCCGGCCTTGGTTTCAGCGTCGCTGCCGAGGCGATGCGCCAGGCCTGGGAGTTCCTCAAGGACAAGGGCACCAGCAGCGGCGTGGCCGTGCCGCAATACCGCGACATGCACGCCCTGATGGGATTCTCGGAGGTCTGGGACTTCGAGAAGAAGTGGGCGCAGTGAACGGCCGGCCGAACTTCTTCGAACTGCTCGCCCGCCTGCCGCCCCGGGTCTGGCTGCAGGCGGCGCTCGGCCTGATCGGTTTCGCCGTGCTGGCCGTGCTGGGCTTCGCCGTGATCGCGGGGTTCGTGGCCGTCGCGCTGGTGATCCTCCTGCTGTACAGGCTGCGCGCCTGGGTCGGCCGCCTGTTTGCCGGCCGCTCGTCGTCGGGGCCGCCGGCGCCGACCGATCACCGCCCCGACGATCGCAAGGTGACGGACGTTACCTATGAAATCGTCGACCGCCGGGACGACCGGCGCCCGTAGGCCGCCTCAGGCCGCGTGTTGACTGGCGAAGGCGGCGACCTCGGCGTGCGTGGCGAACCAGATCTTGCCTTTCGACTTCGCATGCCGGATCAGTTCCTCGACGATCCAGATGCGCGAGCGGTAGCCGATGATGTGAGGATGCATGGTGAGCTGGAAGATGCCGCCGTCCTCCCAGGCTGCGTCGAACTCGCGGCGGAAGATGTCGAGCACGTCGGCCGGCGGCGTGTAGGGCCGCAGCGACGAGGAGCGGTGCATCGAGAAATAGACTGCGTCGTCGCGCACCCATTCGACCGGCAGCTCGATCACCCCGGTCTCCTCGCCATGCAGCAGCAGCTCGTAGCAGTCTTCGTCGGCCATCAGCGAGGAGTCGTAGAGCAGGCCGAGCTCCTTCTCGAGCGCCAGCGTGTTGGGGCTGAAGTCCCACGACGGGGTGCGCATGCCGACCGAGCGCTTGCCGGTGACCTTCTCCAGCGTGTCGGCCGAGCGCAGCATCAGGTCGCGCTCCGCCTCGAGCGGCAGCACCGAATTGAGTTCGTGGATCCAGCCATGGATGCCGATCTCGTGGCCCTCGGCGACCAGCGCGCGCTGCTCGTCGGGATGGAGCAGGGCGGTGACGGCGGGGACGTAGAACGTCGCCTTCACGTCGTGCCTTTCCAGCAGCCTGCGGATGCGCGGCA
>Ga0268266_10005772_pt1 | contig 11461 bp, 9 predicted proteins | sample KBSS13metaG_FD_190356 | JGI IMG/M metagenome (GOLD analysis project Ga0268266, IMG submission 190356) | Switchgrass rhizosphere microbial communities from Kellogg Biological Station, Michigan, USA - KBS S1-3 metaG (SPAdes) (version 2) | ecosystem: Host-associated > Plants > Roots > Rhizosphere >... | reverse complement strand
ACGCGGCGCGCGGCGGTGCAGCACCGGCGCCGAGGCCGCAGGCGGCCGTCGCCGACGACGCCTACGTCGGCTATGACTTCCTCGACGGCGCGCCGACGGTGCTCGCGAACCTCGTGCCTGCCGACGACGGCTCGCTCGCGATCCCGCTGACCGAGCTCGGTGGCGCGACCAGCGCGATGATCGTCGTCGACGATCCGCGCGGCACCACCGTGCGTCACGTCGCGTTCGCCGAGGCGACGCTCGCCACGCGCGATCGCCGGCTGCGCATCGCGCTCGATCCGAGCACGCACGCGACGCAAGAGAAGCGCATCGTGCCGCTCGAGCCCGGCGTGCGGCTCGACATCGCCGATCTCGCGACCGCGCAGGTCCATCTGATCGACAGCGTCGGGCGCGCGCACGCGTACTTGCTCGCGCTGCGCGACGATCCGGCGCTGCGCGAGCTCGCGTTCGTCACACGCTGGCACGCGATCGCCGACTCCGAGCGCCGCGAGCTGTACTCGAAGTACGCGTGTCACGAGCTGAACCTCTTCTTGTTCGGCAAGGACCGCGCGTTCTTCGACGCGGTCGTGAAGCCGTATCTGGCGCACAAGCGCACGAAGACGTTCGTCGATCACTTCCTGCTCGACGCCGATCTGTCGCCGTATCTCGAGCCGGCCGCGTTTCGCCGGCTCAACGCGTTCGAGCGCGCGGCGCTCGCGCATCGCATTCCCGACGGGCCGGCCGTCGTGCGACTGCTCGCCGACGAGGTCGCGATCCAGCCGCCGGATCCGTCGACCGACACGCGGCTCGTCGACGCGTTGCTCGGCGCCGGCGCGCTCGAAGCCGAAGAGCAGCTCGAGCAATTCAAGGAGCGGGCGGTCATCGCCGCCGACGAGAAGTCCGACGCGACCGGCAAGTACGAGGTCGCGATGGACCTCGCCGAGGCGCCCGCGGAGCCGATGATGTCGATGCCCGCCGCCGCGCCGATGCCGAAGAAGCGCGCGCGCGGCCGCGGCGACACCGATCACGACGACCTCGGGGTCGATCTCGAGCGACGCCGCGCCGAGCCGCCGATGTTCCGCGCCGCCGATCGCACGCAGGAATGGGCCGAGCACAACTGGTGGCATCGCACGCCCGCCGAGAGCGGCGGCGACATGATCGCGGCCAACCGGCTGTGGCGCGACTTCGCACGGCACCCGAGCGGCGCGTTTCTATCGCCGTGGCTCGGGCTCGCGACCGGCAGCTTCGCCGAGGCGATGTGCGCGCTCGCGGTGACGGACCTGCCGTTCGTCGCGGGCACGCACGCGTACGATGCCGACGGACCGCGGCTCGCGATCACGGCGGCGAGCAACGCGCTCGCCGGCGTGTCGCAGCTCGTGCAAGGCCCGCTCGCGCCGGCCGGTGCACCGCTCGTCGTCGGTCAGAGCTACGTGCGGCAGGACGATCGCTATCGCTACGTCGATGGCGAGCAGGTCGACAACTACGTCACCGGCGCGTTCGCGCCCGGCGTCGTGTACTCGTGCCTCGTCGTCGTCGCGAACCCGACGAGCTCGCGCCAGCGCGTGGCCGCGCTCGTGCAGATCCCGCGCGGCAGCATCGCGGTCGGCGGCGCACGCCAGACCGACACGCTCGATCTCGCGCTCGAGCCCTACGCGACGAGCGGCCACGAGTACTCGTTCTACTTTCCGACGCCCGGCACGTATCCGCATTTCCCGGTGCACGTGGCGCGCGCGGGCGCGATCGTCGCCGCCGCCGAGCCCAGGCCGATCGCGGTGACCGCCGACGGGCCCGCCGCCGATCCGACGTCGTGGGCGCATCTGTCGCAGCGCGGCACGCTCGCCGAGGTCGCCGCGTATCTCCGCGATGCCAACCTCGCCGCGATCGAGCTCGACCGCGTCGCGTGGCGACTCCGCGATCGCGCGGGCTACGACGCGATCGTGCCCGTGCTCGAGCAGCGCCGCGCCTACGACGACGTGCTGTGGGGCTACGCGCTGCTCCACGGCGATCTGCGCCGCGTCGCCGCCTGGCTGCGCGCGCAACCGAGCGTCGGCTATGCTGGCCCGTCGCTCGACATGCCGCTGTTCGGCGAGCTCGACCACGAGGAGCTCGGCTACTACGAGCACCTCGAGTACGCGCCGCTCGTCAACGCGCGCGCACATCGGCTCGGGCCAAAGCTGCGCATCCTGAACGACGGGTTCGCGGCGCAATACCAGCGGTTCCTCGAGCTGGTCGCGCATCGCCGCGCGCCGCGTTCTGGCGATCGGCTCGCCGCGGCGGCGTACTTGCTCGCGCAGGATCGCGCCGAGCCCGCGCTCGCCGAGCTCGCACGCGTCGGTGACGTCGACGAGCGCATGCAATTCGACTACGTCGCGGCGTACGCGGCGTGCTTGACCGGCGACGTCGCGCGCGCCCGCCAGCTCGCCGCGCATTGGCGCGATGTCCCCGTCGTGCGGTGGCAGCGCAAGTTCGCCGCGCTGCTCGCGATGACCGACGAGCTCGCCGGCGCCGCGCCGCAGATCGTCGATCCCGACAGCCGCGATCAGCAGCAGGTCGAGCTCGCCGCGCGCCAGCCGGCGTTCGAGCTCGCGGCCGATCGCGACGGCTGCGTGATCCAGCACCAGCACGTCACGGCGCTCGAGCTGCGGTTCTTCGAGCTCGACATCGAGCTCTTGTTCTCGCGCCAGCCGTTCGTGCAGAGCGACGCGTCGCGGTTCTCGTTCATCGAGCCCGGCCATCGCGAGCACGTCGCGGCGCCGCCGCCGGAGCTGCGCGTCGCGTGGCCCGCGGCGCTGCGCGGCAAGAACGTCGTCGTCGAGGCGATCGCGGCCGGTCAGCGCAAGTCGAAGATCCACTACGCGAACGATCTCGCGACACAGGTCGCGCATCAGTACGGCCAGGTTCGCGTGCAGCGCGCATCGGATCGCGCGGCACTGCCGGCGACGTACGTCAAGATCTACGCGCGCCAGCGCGGCGGCGCCGTCGCGTTCTACAAGGATGGCTACACCGACCTGCGCGGCTGGTTCGACTACGCGACGCTGTCGACCGACGAGCTCGATCGCGTCGAGCGCTTCGCGATCCTGGTGTGCTCCGACCGCGACGGCGCGGCGGTGCTCGAAGCCCCACCGCCGGCGCGATGATGCTGCGCTACAAGGAGACCGAGAAGGGCGCGCGCGTCGACGACGCCGATCGCTGGCGGCGCATTCGCTGCCCGAAGTGCAAGTGGCAGCCGAATCGGAGCTCGCGGTGGCAGTGCCACGCCGGCTGTCGCCACGTGTGGAACACGTTCGATACCCACGGCGTGTGCCCGGCGTGCAAACACGCATGGCGCGAGACGGCATGTTTGCGGTGCAAGCAGTGGTCGCTGCACGCGGACTGGTATGAATAGGATCCGGCTCGTCGCGCATGCCGTGATTCGTCATCGCGATCGGCTGCTCGTGACCAGCGGTGTCGACGATGGCCGAACCTATTATCGCTGCGTCGGCGGCGGGATCGAGCTCGGCGAGCGCTCCGAGCAAGCGGTGCGCCGCGAGCTACGCGAGGAGCTCGCCGTGGAGCTGTCGCGCGTCGAGTTGCTCGACGTGATCGAGAACGTGTTCGACTTCGAGCGCGAGCGGCATCACCAGATCGTGTTCGCGTTCGAGTGCGAGGTCGCGGTCCCGGCGTTCTACGCGCGCGAGCGACACGACGTGGTCGAAGGCGACCACGTGATCGAGCAGGCGTTCTGGGTTCCGCTCGCCGAGTTCGTCTCGGGCACCAAGCGGCTCGTGCCGGAGGGCCTGTTGGCCGTGCTCACCGAAACCGGCTCAGTTTAGTCCGTCCCTCGGCGCGCGAGCGATTTCGCGGTATTAACTGACCACAGGTTGAGCTAGTGGAGAGCGTCCCTTTTATTGTCGAGACCAAGGCGCGGGGTACCTACGACATCACGGAGCGCGTGCGCGACGTGGTGGCGAGAAGCGGCGTGCGCGCGGGGTTGGCGACGGTCTTCATCCATCACACGAGCGCGTCGCTGATCATCTGCGAGAACGCGGATCCGGGCGTGCGACGCGATCTGGAAGCGTTCGCGGCGCGGCTGGTCCCGGATGGGGATGCGCTGTTCGAGCACGACGATGAAGGGCCGGATGACATGCCAGCCCACGTGCGCACGGTGTTGACGCAAACGTCGATCGGCATTCCGATCGCGAACGGCGCGCTGGACCTCGGGACGTGGCAGGGCATTTACGTCTGGGAGCACCGCACGGCGCCGCATCGTCGTCGCGTGACCGTGACTGTTCTCGGTGCGTGAGGGTGAAAGCTTAGAGGCGCTTCGCGACGCCATCGCCGCGTGCGCGGCCGCCGATCCGAAGCTGCAGAGGTTCGGCGCCGCACGTCATCGCTACGCGCTCGCGCCGACGATCACCGACGAGCAGGTGCTCGCGCGCTGGCCCGACGAGCTGCGCGCGTTCGCGGCGGAGATCGGCGGCGGCGGGGCTGGGCCGCATTACGGCTGCGTGCAACTCGATCGCGCGCGCGAGCTGCCGGGCCCGGACGGATACGCGTGGCTGCCGGTCGCGCATCTGGGTTGTGGCTACGCGGCGATGGTCGTGCTCGACGGGCCGGCGCGCGGCCAGGTGTGGATCGATGCGCACGCGATCGGCGTCGTCGCGCCGATGCACCCGAGTGTCACGGCGTTCTACGTCGACTGGATCGATCGGCTCGCGCGCGGACGCTGGCTCGAGAGCTTCGTGCCGCCGGGGCGCTGCACGCTCGCCAGCGCGCTGACCGGATTCTTGGGCTTTCACGAGGACCGACTGGGCCTGGCGCCGGGCACGCTCGCCGGGGAGCAGCTCGCCGACGCGCTCGCGCAGCTGGGGCCGGGATCGATCGAGCTCGCGGGCGGGCCTCCGCTGTTTGCCGACGGAGATTTCGTCGATCCGTGCGTTCGCTGCGCCCAGCTGCTCGAAGGGCTCGGGCTCGATCTGGCGGTCGTGAAGCCGGGGCTCGCGCCGCTTTGCGATCGACCCGAGAGCGCGTGACACGAAGGCGACTCACGATTGTCACACCCGCCTTCTATGGTGCGGCCGTGGCGGTCGTGTTCACGAACCAGCGCATCGGCCCGAGCGCCGAGCTCCTCGTTTCCGACGAGGTCGCCGCCGCGATGCTGCACGCGACCGCCGACGCCGCGAGTCGCGCGGCCGAGGCACGCTGGGAGCACGAGCTCGTCCGCTGGCTGGCGGCACGCGCGAAGATCCGCGGTCGGGCACTCGATGTCGGCGATATCGCGTGGACGCCCGACCACTTCGAGGCCCAGCGGCGATTCCTGATCGATGCCATCGTGCGCGCCGCCCTGGGCTCCGAACATGGCGGAGCCCTCGGGCGCTGGCGGCGCATGATCGAGGCTCACCCACGTGACTCGGTGCAAGTTGGGCGGCGTTGGCAATGGGAAGCAACTACCTGATCTAACAGGTTTTATTGCTGGATAGGGAGCTGCTGCTGCGGGGTGGTTTTCCGGTAGAGTCCCCCCGTGGCCGTGGCGACAGCAGGCACCGGGTTCTACCCGCAGCCGAATGAATGGACCTGCGGTCCGTTCGCGCTGAAGCACGCGCTGTTGGCCCTGGGCCGCATGGTCGACGTCACGCAGATCGCGCAGACGGCGAAGACGCACTGGTGGTCCGGCACCGACGAGATCCAGCTCGCTCGTGCCGCGCGCGAGTTCGAATGCGACCTGTTGCTCGAACGGCGCAGCGATCCGGAAGAGGCGCGCAAGCTGCTCGCGAAGTTCTTGCACGAGCGCACGCCCGTGCTGCTCTGCGTCGACGAATGGACGCACTGGATCACCGTGCTGCGCGCCGAAGGCAGCCGGTTCGTCGTCGTCGATTCCAACAGCGACCCGCTGCTGTGCGTGCGCACCTGGCCGCAGCTCCGCAAGTGGTGGAGCTATCGCGACGTCGACTACTCGAAGACCGATCCGCCGGTGCTCTACGACCTGATGGCCGTCGTGCCGCGGTTCCGGACGACGGTCAAAGCCGACTTCTCGGTCGAGCGCGTGAAGTTCCTGCGCCGGCCGGAGAACCGCCGGCTCGCGCTGCACTGGAACGAGTATCTCGAGGACCTGCTCGAGATCTGCAAGCCGCCGTCGGTGAGGTTCGCGCAGCCGCTGTCGATGGGCGAGTTCCTGCGCCGGCACGCCGAGCTGCTGATGACGCGCGTCGTGTACTGGCACGGCGACGTCAACCGCGACGAGGTCGCGCGCGTGCTGCGCGATCTTCGCTTCGTCTCGGAGACCTACGGTCTGGTGATTCCGGCGTCGATGTCGCGGCGCGCGCTCGCCGATCTCTCGATCCTGATCTCGCTGTGGTGCTGCGCCGATCGCGGCGTCGACCCGATGTTCGGCGCGACCGGCGCCTCGCCGCGGCCGGCCGACGGCAAGAAGCGCCGCCCGCGCAAGCGTTAGGTGGCCCGCTTCACGCGCTGAGCCATGCGGCGCTCGGCGAGTGCGACCTCGGCGGGGCCGCCAGAATCGAGCATCGCGTCCAGGGCGACCAGCTCCTCGTCGCGCTCGATGCGCGACAGCGAAAGCGTAAGCCTTTCGCGATCGTCGTCGGTACAGGCCCAGAACCACAGGCGGTCGCGTGTTGCAGCGAAGCGGTAGGTCCACAGCACGTCGCCGGTGGCCTGAAACTCGTGGCGTACGTAAACCCAGCGCCCATCGCTAAGACCCACGATCGCGAGCCACGGCGGCCCGTCGCTCGCGCCGGTCGCGAGTGCGGCGATCGCGACGACGTTGCCGGCCCCGAACGGCGCGGTCGATACCCCCGCATCGAGCGCCGCGGCATCGCAGTGCCAATCGCCGAGCTCGTCGACGAGTGGATCGAACCCGCCATCCAACACGCCGCGAAACTCCCGCAGCTCTGCGAGTATCCGCGGCGCGTTGCAGGCGCACCTGCCCACCGTCTCGCATTCCGTGCACGCGGTCCGCTCGCTCAGCTTCATGCAAGCGCCTCGACGACGGCGTCGTGGACCGCGCGGCGCAGCGCGTTCATCGCCGCGGAGCTGCCGCGGTATCGCGTCGGGTGCACGCGGTTCGCGAGCAGCACGACCCAGCGGCCGTTGGGCAAATCGAGCCAGATCGACGTCCCGGTGAAGCCAAGGTGGCCGACCGCGCCCGCGCGCGGCCAGCGATCGCCGGCGAGCGACACGCCCGGCGTCGTCGACGGCGTATCCCAGCCGAGCCGCCACGACGCGCCCGGCGTGGGTGCATCGCCGAAGAACCGCGCGACGACCTCCGGCCGGAACCGATCGCGCGGCGCGACCATCGCGGCGGCGAACTTCGCCACGTCGTCGAGCGAGGCGAACAGCCCGGCATGGCCGCACGCGCGACCGCCCCAGTAGGCGTTCTCGTCGTGGACCAGCCCGCACACGAGGCCGCGGTCGTCGAGCTCGGTCGCGATCGCTTCTGTGATGGGCTCGGGCGCGAACCGCGCCGAGAGGCCGAGCGGCTCGCCGACCAGCTCCGCGAACGCGCGCTCGAGCGGCGCATCAGCGGCGCGCTCGATGATCGAGCCGAGCGCGATGTAGCCGAGATCGGAGTACGTCGCAGCCGTCGCGATCGCCGGCTCGCGCACCGCGCGCGAGACGAGCACGGCGCGTGGATCGCTGGGGCGAGCGGCACGCAGGTAGCGAAACAGCTCGACGTGCGGGTGACAGCCCGCGGCATGACCGAGCAGCTCGCGGACCGTCGCGTCGCCCAGGCGCGGCGAGGCGTCGCCCAGCCAGTGCCGGACCGGCGTGGCGAGCGAGAGCCGGCCATCGGCGACGAGCACCATCGCACACGCGACCGCGACCATCGGCTTGGTGAGCGACGCGACGTCGAACAGTGTGTGCTCGTCGATCGGCGTGCCGAGGTCCGGGAGCCGGCGCGTGTGACCGCGCGTGATGCGAAACAGCTCGCGGCTGCCGTCGCCGACCGATACGGCGATCGCCGAGCCGAGACCGGCCGCAAGCGCGTCGTCGAGCAGGCGGGCTATGGCGTTCATGTGGGATGAGTTTATCTGCTACGCTCGGCGCGCGTGACTCGGTACGAGCTGCTCGACCGCATCGGCGTCGGCGGCATGGCGGAGATCTTCCGCGGCAAAGCCGTGGCCGCCGGCGGCTTCGAGAAGCCTGTCGCGATCAAGCGCATCCTGCCGCACTTGTCGCAGGATCAGCGGTTCGTCTCGTTGCTGATCGCCGAGGCCAAGGTGCTGTCGCTCCTCAAGCACCGCAACATCGTGCAGATCTTCGACGTCGGCCTCGGCGACGACAACCAGTACTTCCTGGTGATGGAGTACGTCGACGGCAAGGACCTCGGCGCCATCCAGCGGAGCTTCGAGTCGCAGCGCCGGCGCATGCCATACGATCTCGTACTCCACATCGGCGCCGAGATCTGCGAAGCGCTCGAGCACGCGCACACGTCGCGCGGCCCCGACGGCCGGCCGATGCGGCTCGTGCATCGCGACGTGTCGCCGTCGAACGTGATCCTGTCGCGCGCCGGCGAGGTCAAGCTGACCGATTTCGGGATCGCGAAGCGCGCCGAATCCGAAGCCACGCGCAGCGGCGCGGTCCGCGGCAAGTTCGCCTACATCTCGCCGGAGCAGGCGCGCAACGAGCACCTCGACCCGCGCAGCGACGTGTTCTCGGTCGGCATCCTGCTGTGGGAGCTGTTCGTCAACCGCCAGCTGTTCTCGGGCCTGTCGGATCTCGAAGCGCTGCGTGGCGTGCGCGAGGCGCAGATCCCGCCGCCGACGCAAGCCGACACGCGGCTGCCGAAAGTCGTCGATCAGATCGTGATGACAGCGCTCGCGAAGGACAAGAACCGGCGATTCGGGAGCGCCGGCGAGCTCGGCGCCCAGCTGCGCTCGCTGCGCTACTCGCTCGACATGACCGTCGGCGATCCGGGCAGCGAGATCGCGCGGATCGTCGAGACGGCGCTCGCGCTCGACCGCGACAGCATTCCGCCGATCGTGCCGTCGGGCCCGCGCGAGCTCGACGGCAACGACGCCACCGTGATCAAGATCCGCACGGCCGACGACTTCGGCGAAGGCGACGGCAGCTTCGTCAAGGCGCGGGAAGTCATCGATCGCTTCGAGGACGAGGAGACGCGGCTCGCGCAGGTCTCCGACATGCGGCCGCCGTCGCAACCACAGCCACAACCGCAGCCGCGCAAGCGCCGCGCGCCGACCGACGAGCCGACGCGCGCGCGATCGCCGCTCTCGCCCGAGGAGCTCGCCGACCTCGACGTTCCGAACGCGCGGCTCACGCCGACCGACGAGACCAAGCTCGTCGCGCCGCGCGATCGCCGCACGCCGGTGCCGCAGCGCGTGCGCCCGCAAGTGACGCCGATGCCGCCGCCGCAGCTCGAGCCGCCGCCCGGGCCGCGGCCGGATGCGCCGCTCACCCTCGAGGACAGCGGACGCCCGACGCAATGGGCGACGCCGTCGACCGCGCCGACCAATCACAATCGCGACGCACCGCTCACGCTCGACGACAGCGAGCCGCCGAGCGTGTCGCACAGCATGTCGCAGCCGAGCGTGTCGGTCTCGCATTCGGTGCCGAGCGTCTCGCACAGCGTTTCGCAGAGCGTGCACAGCGCTCACAGCTCACACAGCGCTCATAGCGCTCACAGCGCTCATAGCGCTCACAGCGTGCCGGCGCCGATGACGCTCGACGGCTCGACGCCCGCAGCGCTGCCGCCGCCGCTCAAGATGCCGACGCCGGTGCCGCAGGTCCAGCAACCGCAGCCGGTCCAGCAGAAGCCGGTCCCGCCGGTCTCGCCGATGGCGCCGATGGGATGGGGCCCGCCGATGGCCGCGCGTGCCGCGATCGCCGCACCCGCACCCGCACCTGCGCCGAAGCCGGCCACCGCGGCGCCCGCCGCCGCGCCGATCCCGAATCCACTCGCGCCGCGGCCGAGGCCGCCGACGCAGCAGCCGCCGCCGACCGTGGCCGGTTCGTACACCGGTCGCGGCGCCAGCCTCGGCTTCAAGCCGTGGATGCTCGTCGTCGGTGCCGTGATCGTCGCGCTCGCTGCATTCGCGATCACGCGCGCGTTCATGCGGTGACGATCGACTACTATGCCGGCGTGAAGCCAACAGACCCGCTCGCCCGTCTCGAACAGATGGAGGCTCGCGCCGCGATCGCCGGTGGCGAAGCGCGCATCGCCAAGCAACACGAGGCCGGCAAGCTGACCGCGCGCGAGCGCATCGCGGCGCTGCTCGACGAGGGCAGCTTCGTCGAGCTCGACAAGTTCGTGACGCATCGCTGCGCCGATTTCGGCATGCAGGAGCAGAAGATCCTCGGCGACGGCGTGGTCACCGGTCACGGCACCGTCGACGGCCGCCGCGTGTGCGTGTTCGCGCAGGACTTCACCGTGTTCGGCGGCTCGCTGTCGGGCGCGTACGCGCAAAAGATCTGCAAGGTGATGGATCTCGCCACCAAGATCGGCTGCCCGGTCGTCGGGCTCAACGACTCGGGCGGCGCGCGCATTCAAGAGGGCGTCGAATCGCTCGCCGGCTACGCCGACATCTTCCTGCGCAACGTGCTCGCGAGCGGCGTGGTCCCGCAGCTCTCGGCGATCATGGGCCCGTGCGCGGGCGGCGCCGTGTACTCGCCGGCGATCACCGACTTCATCCTGATGGTCGATCGCACGTCGTACATGTTCATCACCGGCCCCGAGGTCATCAAGACGGTGACCCACGAGGAGGTCACGAAGGAACAGCTCGGCGGTGCGATCACGCACGCGTCGAAGTCGGGCGTGTCGCACTTCACCGAGATCGACGAGCTGTCGTGCATCGCGCGGCTGCGCGAGCTGTTGTCGTTCATGCCGGGCAACAACAGCGAAGATCCGCCGAAGCACCCGACCGACGATCCGCCGGATCGCGCGGAGCCGTCGCTCGACTCGGTCGTGCCGGGCGAATCGAACAAGCCGTACGACATCAAGAAGATCATCACGGCGGTCACCGACGACGCGAAGTTCGTCGAGGTGCACAAGGACTACGCGAAGAACATCGTGTGCGGGTTCGCTCGGTTCGACGGTCGACCGGTCGGCATCGTCGCGAATCAGCCCGTGCACCTCGCCGGCTGTCTCGACATCGACGCGTCGATCAAGGCCGCGCGGTTCGTGCGGTTCTGCGACTGCTTCAACATCCCGCTGGTCACGTTCGTCGACGTGCCGGGCTTCTTGCCGGGCACCAACCAGGAGTACGGCGGCATCATCAAGCACGGTGCGAAGCTCCTGTTCGCGTTCGCCGAGGCGACGGTTCCGAAGATCACGGTGATCACGCGCAAGGCGTACGGCGGCGCGTACGACGTCATGGCGAGCAAGCACATCCGCGCCGACGTCAACGTCTCGTATCCGGCCGCCGAGATCGCGGTGATGGGCCCCGACGGCGCCGTCAACATCGTGTTCAAGAGCGAGCTCGACAAGATCGCGGATCCCGCCGCGAAAGCCGACGCGCGTGCACGCTTC
>Ga0268266_10005770_pt1 | contig 11463 bp, 12 predicted proteins | sample KBSS13metaG_FD_190356 | JGI IMG/M metagenome (GOLD analysis project Ga0268266, IMG submission 190356) | Switchgrass rhizosphere microbial communities from Kellogg Biological Station, Michigan, USA - KBS S1-3 metaG (SPAdes) (version 2) | ecosystem: Host-associated > Plants > Roots > Rhizosphere... | reverse complement strand
GAATGTCGCCGAACAGCAAGGCCAGAACCTGCAGCAGTCGGTGCTCTACAAGATTTGCGAAGCGGGCATTGCGGAACTGTCGCGCCGTTCCGAAGCCGGCCGGGGCACCGTCATCCTCTCGTCCGAGGCCGTGAATACCCTGCGCGCCAAACTCGACCGCAGCACCGCGTATGAGAGCCAGAAGCTGAACTCGATGATGGTGCTTCTCACCATCGCCATCTCGGGCGGACCGTTCCTGGGCCTGCTGGGCACCGTCGTCGGCGTGATGATCACCTTCGCGGCGATCGCCGCGTCCGGCGACGTCAACATCAATGCCATTGCGCCGGGCATCGCCGCGGCGCTGGTGGCCACGGTGGCCGGCCTCGGCGTCGCGATCCCGGCCTTGTTTGGCTACAACTATCTGATCACCCGCATCAAAGACATCACCACCGAAATGCATGTCTTCACGGACGAATTCGTCACGCGGCTGGCGGAAACCTATCGGCCGCATGGCGGGCTGCCGGAAAGAATAGCGGCGGAGTAACGACCATGAAGGTGGAAGCCGACGCCAAGGCCTATGACGACATCAACATCACGCCGATGCTGGATTTGGCGTATGTGCTGCTGGTCATTTTCATCATCATGACCACGGCTTCCGTGCAGGGGATCAAGGTCGACCTGCCCAAAGCCAGCGATACGCCGAGCCTCGCCAAGCCCAAGACCAAGGCCATCACCATCTCCAATGACGGCAAGATCTTTTTGGACACCTATCCGGTGACGCTGGATGAGCTTGAGCAAAGGCTGACGCAGCAAAAGTCCATCGATCCCGAAACCCCTTACGTCATCAAGGGCGACGGGGCGGTGCAGTACCGGGTGGTGGTGGATGTGCTGGCGTTGATGAGCAAGCTGGACATCACCCATCTCGGCCTTGTCACCCAGAGGCTGGTGAAATGAAGCCGGCCGCCAAAGCCCTCAAGCCGCAAGACGGGTACCGGAAGTATATCTCTCCGGCGATCGCGGCCTTGGTTCTGCTGGCGGGCGGTTTTGGCATCTATCACATCGTCACTGGGGAGTCGCCGCGCAAACGCGTGCTGGAAACGGTCGCCATCAAGCTGGTGCAGCCGCCGCCACCGGAGGTCAAGCCGCCGCCTGAGCCGCCCAAGATGGTGGAAGAGCAGAAGATCGAGCAGCCGGTCGACAAGCCGATGGACGCGCCCAAGGACGCGCCGCCGCCCGGGCCGCTCGCGCTGGATGCCAAGGGTGAAGCGGGCAGTGATGCTTTCGGCCTGGGTGGCAAGCTCGGCGGCGCGGATTTCCTGGGTGGCGGAGGCGGCGGCACCCGTTTCGGCCATTTCGCCATCCTGATGCAGACCAGTATCAGCAAGTCGATCCATGACGATGAAAAGCTCAATGCCGAAAAATTCCGCGCCACCGTCAAGGTCTGGCTGTCGGAGGCCGGCAAGATCCAGCGGGTGCAGGTGATGCATACCAGCGGCGATGTCACCACCGACAGCCGCATCGAACAGGTGATCGCCGGCATGCCGGCCCTGCCCGAAGCGCCGCCCAAGGATATGCCGCAGCCGATTGTCGTGCGCATCGGCGCACGAGCCGGAATTGGATGAGCTTATTGAAATTGGAAATGAGATGATGTTTGCGTACCGCAAAAACCTGCGTCTGGCCTCATGGCGGTCAGGCCTGATTCCGGTGTTTCTTTTCGCCAGCGGGATGGCCGCGCAAGCGCAGAATACTGCGCCGCCGGCCCAACCGGCCGCCCAGCCAGCGGTAAGCGCCGCCAATTCCACCGTGGTCAACCTGATCCAGCAGTTGGTGCAGGAAGGCGTGCTGACCCAGGATCGCGCCCAGGCTCTGATCCATCAGGCGCAGGATGAAGCCGTCATTGCGGCCCGCGCGCCTGCGGTCTCGCCAGCGGCGGCGCAGGCCCCCGCCGCCAGCGTGCGTGTGCCCTATATTCCGCAAGTGGTGAGAAACCAGTTGCGCGACGAGGTCAAGCAGGAAGTCCTGCGCGAAGCGCGCGAGCAGAATTGGGCGGCGCCCAATGAAGTGCCGGAATGGACCAAGCGCTTTCATCTGAACGGCGATTTCAGGCTGCGCTATGAATGGAATCTGTTCGACAGCCGCAATTCCAATGCCTTTCCCAATTTCGCCGCGCTCAATGCCGGCGCGCCCTTCGACCTGAACAATGCCGCCGGCACCCCGCCGCCAATCCTGGACACCACCCAGGACCGCCAGCGTATGCGCATTCGCGCCCGCTTGGGCGTGAATGTGGATGTGGCCGACGGGCTGGTGGCCGGTATCCGGCTGGCAACCGGCAATACCACCAATCCCGTCACCACCAACCAGACCTTGGGCACGACCCTGAACAAGCAGAACTTCCTGCTGGACCGGGCGTTCCTGGACTATCACCCCGCCGACTGGATCGAAGTGTGGGCCGGCCGTTTTGCCAATCCCTGGATGTCCACCGAACTGGTGTGGGACGACGACATCAATTTTGACGGCGTGGCCGCGCGCTTCCGCGCCAATGTGACCGACAATTTCTCCCTCTTTACCACCGGCGGCGCCTTCCCCATCGAAAACACCGCCTTCAATTTCCCCGACAATACGGTGCAAAAGGCATCCAGCCACGACAAATGGCTGTTCGCCGGCCAGGTGGGGCTCGGTTGGCAGCCGGCCCGCAATCTCGATTTCAAGCTGGCGGCCGCTTATTATGTCTTCCAGAATCTCGGCGGTATGCTTTCCAACCCCTGCGTGGCGAACACCAGCGCCGACCCTTGCAACACCGACAACACGCGCCCCGGCTTCCAGCAGACCGGCAACACGCTGTTTGCCATCCGCAATCTGGTGTCGAACGTCACCAATCCACCGCTGTTCCAGTATTACGGCCTTGCTTCCCGCTTCCGCGATCTCGATATCACCACGCGGCTGGATTACGGGATGGGGTCGATCCATGCCGTGCTGGAAGGCGATGTCGTCAAGAACCTGGCCTATAGCAGAAGCCGGATTCTCGCCTCCAATCCGGTCAACAATATCGGACCCAATGCCGGCACAACGCCCGGTGTATTTGATGGCGGCAGCCTGGGTTATCAGGCCAAGTTGACCGTGGGTTATCCGGAAATCCACGAACGCTGGCAGTGGAATACCAGCTTCGGTTACCGACACCTGGACTCGGATGCCACGCCGGACGCTTTCACCGATTCCGATTTCCATCTGGGCGGTACCAACGCCAAAGGCTATGTGGTCGGCGGTTCCTTGGGCATCGCCCATAATGTCGATCTGACCGCCAAGTGGCTGAGCGCCAGTGAGGTGACCAGCCTTCCCTATACGGTCGATGTCGTGCAGGTGGACCTGAATGCGCGCTTCTGAACGCTTCCGTTTGTTCGTCCTGGCCGCTGTCGCCGGTTGTGTCGTCTCCGGGATGGCGCTGGCCCAGCCGGCCGATGACCCCCAGGCGCGGCTGCGCGCCGCGTTGCGGGAAGCGACGGTGCGGATCCGCCAGTTGGAAGATGAGAATGCGACGTTGCAGGCCAAGCAGGCGGCGTTCGAGCGTGATCGCCAGGCGGTGACCCAGAAGGCCTCCGAGGCCGAAAAAGGCTTGCAGGCGCTGCGCGGCCGCCAGGCGTCCGAGCTGGCGGCGCTGCAACGGGCCGGCGAGGCGCAGAAGGAAACCCTCGCCAAGTGGGAGACGGCCTATAAGGAAGCGGCCGCAACCGCCCAGGCGCGCGACGCCGACGCCAAGCGCATGGAGGCGGCCCTGGTCGCGTTGCGGGAACAAAACCGCCTGGCGGAAGAAAAGAACGGCAAGCTGTACCAGCTGGGGCGGGATTTGCTGGACCTTTACGAGCACAAATCGGTGCTGGATATGGTGGGTGCGGCCGAACCTGTCACAAAACTGAAACGCGTCGAATATGAGAATGTCGCGCAGGACTATGAAGACAGACTGCGCGACAGCCGCGTGACCCATCCGGCGGCGCAGTAAGGAATCGCGCCGTGAATGGATTTGACCTTGCCCATCGGCCCAAACGCCGCGTCTTGCCGCTTGCGGTTCTGTTGGCGCTGTTGTCGGCCGGTTCCGCGCCCGCGGTGACGGCGCAGTCCAATGATGCGGTGGCGCAGATGGGGACGACCCGGTTCACGGCTTCGGAGCTGAAGGATTTTGTGGCCAGGATGGAGCCCGAGACCCGCCGCCAGGCGTTGGCCAATCCCAAGCTGATGACCCAGTTGATTCAAGCAGACGTCGCGCGCAAGGCCGTCCTGAACGAGGCGACGGCCAAGAAATGGCAGCAAAGGCCGGCGGTCGCCAAAGAGATCGACGCGGCGCGCGATGCGATTGTGCTGAAAAGCTATCTGGCCGCCGTCACCGAGTTGCCGGCGGGCTATCCGTCGGAGACCGAGATCAAAGCCGCTTACGATCTCAACCGGGACAAATTCCTGGTGCCGCGCCAGTACCGGCTGGCGCAGATCTTCATCGCCTCTCCCGCCGGGGACAAGAATGGCGCGGCGGCGCTGAAAAAGGCCAATGAGCTGGCGACCAGGGCGCGGGCGCGCGGCACACGGTTTGAAGATCTGGCGCGGACAAATTCCCAGCACCGGCCTAGCGCCGAAAAGGGCGGCGACACCGGCTGGCTGGTGGAAAGCCAGCTTCAGCCCCCGGTGCGCGAAAAAATCGCCGGCATGATGCGCGGCGATGTCAGCGAGCCGATCCGCGGCGACCAGGGCTGGCATATCATCCGGTTGACCGACACAAAGCCCGCCGCGCTAAGGCCGCTGGCCGAAGTTCGGCCCCTGATTGCGGCGTCCCTGCGCCAGCAGAAACAGCAAGGTGACGAGCTGCAATATATCGCGCGCATGCTGAAAAAAACGCCGGTCACTGTGAATGATGCAAAGCTGCGGACGGCCCTGGGGGCTGCGCGATGAGCCCGGGCCGCAAAGAGAGTTTGCCATGCTTGCCTCGCTGACCGCGAAATCCCACCAGGGCGCCTCGCCGGAAGCGACCATTGAGGTCCTGGCGGCCTATCTGGTCGAACGCGGGTTGCTGGACCCCGCCAATCTGGAACGCGGCCGGCGGACGGCGGCGGAAAGCGGCAGCCGGCTGGACAGCATTCTCACCCAGCTGGGCCTGGTCAGCGAGCTTTCCCTGGCCGAAGGGTTGGCCGCCGTTACAGCGCTGAAAATCGCAACCCCGGAGCATTATCCCGAAAACGCCATCCTGCCTGAGCGGCTGCGCTTGAAATTCCTGCGCAAGATACGCGCCGTACCGGTCGCGCTGAATGATGAAGCCATCACCGTGGCGATGTCCGACCCGCTGGACCGGTTCGCGATCTCTTCCATTGCCATGGCCGCGGAGCGCAAGGTTGAGCTTCTGATCGCGGTGCCTCTGGACCTGGAAGCGGCGTTCGAGCGGCTGTACAAGAGCGATGATGCGGCAGGCCATGGTCTGGAAGACCTGGGTTCGTCCCCTGTTGCCGTCGAGGACGATGCCGAGCGCCTCAAGGACATTGCCAGCGAAGCGCCGCTAATCCGACTGGTGAACCAGATCATCTCCCAGGCGGTGGAAAGCCGCGCCTCCGACATCCACATTGACCCGTTCGAAAATCACTTGCGCATCCGCTACCGCTATGACGGCGTGCTGCATGAGGTGGAGGCGCCGCCGCGCCGGCTCCAGCCGGCGGTGGTGTCGCGCATCAAGATCATGGCGTCTCTGGACATCGCCGAGCGCCGCCTGCCGCAGGACGGGCGCATCAAACTGGTGGTGCGCGGCCAGGAAGTGGATTTGCGTGTTTCCACCATTCCTTCGCTGCATGGCGAAAGCGTGGTGCTGCGCATCCTGGACCGCTCCGCGGTCAACCTGGATTTCGACAAGCTGGGCCTGGATGGGGAACTGCGCCAGCAGCTGCTGGGCCAGCTTCAGCTTCCCAACGGCATCGTCCTGGTGACCGGTCCCACCGGCAGCGGCAAGACCACGACATTATATACGTCGCTCACGCACTTGAACTCCGTCGACCGCAATATCGTCACGGTGGAAGACCCCATCGAGTACCAGCTCACCGGCATCACCCAGATGCAGGTCAAGCCCCAGATCGGCCTGAATTTCGCCAGCCTGTTGCGCGCCATCCTGCGGCACGATCCCGATATCATCATGATCGGCGAAATCCGCGACCTGGAAACGGCGCAGATCGCGGTTCAGGCGGCGCTGACCGGCCATCTGGTGCTGTCCACCTTGCACACCAACAGCGCGGCCTCCACCATTGCGCGCTTGCGCGACATGGGACTGGAAGACTATCTGCTGACCGCGACCTTGAACGGCATTATGGCTCAGCGTCTGGTCCGCCGCCTGTGTCCCAGTTGCAAACGGCCACGCGAGGCGGGGCCGGAATTGGCCGCGCAGTTCGGACTGACGGGCGCGCAAACCATCTATGAGCCTGGCGGGTGCTCCAATTGCCGTGGCACCGGTTTTGCCGGCCGTATCGCGGTGGCGGAGCTGATCGTGCCGGATGAAACCACCCATCGGCTGATCCTGTCGCGCGCCAGCCATGGCGAGATCGAGAAGGCGGCCTGCGCCGCCGGGATGAAGACCATGTATGAGAATGGCCTGCGTCAGGTGCTGGCCGGCGTCACGTCGCTGGGCGAAATCCTGCGCAGCATCCGCCTGGAGGGATAGGCCGTGGCGTTGTTCCGCTATACCGGCGTCGACATGGCAGGCAAGCGCCTGAACGGCACGATCGAGGCCGCCAATGCCTATGCCGTGGCCGACTATCTGCACGGCCGGCATTGCATCCTGTTGCGCGCCGATGAAGTGGGCAAGGCGGGAAGTCTGGCGGCGCTGCTCAATACCGATCTGGGATTGAAGCGCGGCCTGCCTCAGGCGGCGGTGGCGCAATTCACCCGCGAGCTGGCGGTGATGCTGGAGGCCGGGCAGGATATCGACCGGGCGCTGCGCTTTTTGGTCGAAACCAGTGACAGCAAGGCCGCCCGCCGGATCATGCAGTCTTTGCGCGACCAGGTCCGCAGCGGCAAATCCTTGGCCGCCAGCCTGGCGGAGCATCCGGAGAGTTTTTCGAAGCTTTATATAAGTCTGGTCCGGGCGGGGGAGGCGGGTGGCCAGCTGGCCGGCAGCCTGTCGCATCTGGCCGACCTTTTGGAGCGCGAAGCCAAGCTGACCGCCACGGTCCAATCCGCACTTATATATCCTGTGCTTCTGACGGTGGCCTCGATCGGGACCATTGTGCTCTTGCTGGTCTATGTGGTGCCGCAGTTCACCCCCATCTTTGCCCAGGCCGGCGCGGACCTGCCGGTCCAGACTCAAATCCTGATCGGGCTGGGCGATATCCTGCAGAATTACGGACTGCTGATGCTGGCGCTTCTGCTGGCGCTGGGATTTCTGGGATACCGCCTGCTGCAGGCCGAGAAAGCCAGGCTGGCGGCGGAACGGACCCTGCTCAAGGTACCGGTTGTTGCCGGCTTGATGCGCGCGACCCAAGCGGCACGGCTGACCCGTACCGTGGGAACGCTGCTCAAGAACGGCGTCGGATTGGTGCCGGCTTTGGGCATCAGCCAGGGTGTCCTGACCAGCCTGATTGCCGGCCGGGCGGTCGCCGATGCGCTCGCCAAGGTCAAGGAAGGCAGCCGGCTGGCTCCGGCGCTGGGAAGCCATGCCTTCTTTCCCTTGCAGACCATCCACATGCTCCAACTGGGGGAGGAGACCGGGCGATTGAGCGAAATGGCGCTTCGGGTTTCCGACATCCATGACAATCAGATTCAACAAACGGTGCAGCGGCTGGTCGCGCTGATGGTGCCTGTCATCACCATCATCATGGGCGTCGTCGTCGCCGGTATCGTGGGATCGCTGCTGGTTGCGATGCTCAGTCTCAATGACCTGGCGCGGTGAGATGCGCAACGAGAAGGCCCAGGGCTTCACGCTGGTGGAGCTTCTGGTGGTCATCGCCATCCTGGGTTTGATGCTGGCCTTGATTGGCATCAAGGCGACGCCCGTATCGCCGGCCACCCATGCCCATAGCGCGGCGCAGGAAGTTTCCGGCGCCTTGCGCGCCGCCCGCAGCGCCGCGCTGATGAGCAATCGCAGCGTCTCCTTCACGCTGGATTTGGCGCCGCCGGGCTATCAATGGGGCGCCCAGCCGCATCACCTTCTGCCGCCCGACGTGAAACTGGCCTTGATGACGGGCCGCGACCAGCTGGTTTCCAGCACGCGGGGGCGTATCCGTTTTGATCCGGATGGGGCCAGCAGCGGCGGCCGGGTGTCGATCAATGGCGGCGGCCAGCTCTGGATGGTCGGCGTCGACTGGCTGTCGGGACGGGTATCGGTGGTGCATGCGGCCCATTGAGCACAGAGAATCCGGCTTTACCCTGATCGAGGTGGTGGTGGCGCTGGCGATCGCGGGGCTAGGGATGGCGATGTTGATCGCGGCCACCGGCTCGGGGCTTGAGAGTAGTTCCGCGGCGGCACGCGCCACCCTGGCCACGCGAGATGCCCAATCGCGCCTGGCCCAGGTCGGCCTGACCGTGCCCTTGAAAAAGGGCGATTATTTCGGAGACGAAGGCGGCGGTTTTCGCTGGCGGGTGCATGTCGCCGATCCCCTGGCGCATGGGAACGGGGGCGGTGCGGTGCTTTACCCGATCACGGTGACGGAAAGCTGGCGGGCCGGTACAATGCAGAAGACGCTCTCTTTGTATTCCGAACGCGCCGGCCCCCCATGAGGAGCGCTTCCAGGCAAGCCGGCTTCACCCTGCTGGAGCTCTTGATTGCCATCACCATCCTGTCCCTGATCCTGGTGGCGTTGAGCGGGGGCGTACACTTTGCCGGCAGTGCCTGGCGCAAGCAGGAAGAACAGATCGGCCGCCAAGGCGATATCAATGCCGTTCAGACAGTGCTTCGCCAGCTGCTGGCCTCGGGTCAGGGTTTTGAAGGCGGTTCGCAGGACCTGAAGTTCGTCGGCCAGATGCCGGCGGCGCTGGCGCGGGGTGGTCTTTTCGATATCGAGCTCTATAGCGGCGGCGAAAAGCTCTTTTTGGCCTGGCAACCTCACTTCAAGGGGGCGGCCATCCGTATGCCGCGCAATGAGACCGTGCTGCTGGATGGCATGACGGGGTTTGACCTGGCTTACTACCTGGAGACGAAGGGCTGGCAGCGGACCTTCAACGACAAGTCCAAGACGCTAGGAATGATCGCTGTAAATGCGCGTTTTTCCGATGGCCGCAGCTGGCCGGCATTGATGATTTCGCCTGCCATAAATCTGTCATCCAAACCCAAGTCCTGATCATATCACTGTCACACAGAGGGATTAGGACACTCGGGCTACGCGCCACTGTCCTCCGCGCCCATGATCCAGCGGTATCTGATGTTATTTTTCCGTTGGTGGATTCGACAGCTCGCGGAGCTGGCTTCGGCGCGCCTGTTGCCGCTTTATCTCGAAGCCGGCGAAGCGGCCGTTCTTGAAATCATCGGGGATGGCTTTGTGTTGCATATCCGACGCAGGGGCGTTCTGACGCGCGTCGCCGATGGCGATCTTGGCGGCCTGGCGCAGGCGATGGAGAGAGTTTTCAACCTGCCGCGGCTCAAACTGCTCAGAATCCCAGCCCAGCAGGTGCTGCGCAAACGCGTGTCGATGCCGCTCGCGGTGCGCCGCAATCTGAAGACTGTGCTGGCCTTTGAGATCGACCGCGAAACGCCTTTCGAGCAGGCGGAAGTCTATTGGAGCCACAGCCTCGCCGGCCAAGCCACCAAGGACAGGCTGGATGTCGATCTGATTGTCGTGCCGCGCCGCACAGGTGACGCACTGGCTGAGGCTGCGCGCGAGCACGGATTCGCGCCAGCCGCGCTGGAAGCGGTCAACGACAACCGGTCTCCAACCCTGTTGTGGCTTGAGATGCCGAATCTGCTGAGCTATTTGCAGCTTCCGCACAAGAGCAGGACGTACATGGCGGCAGTCTGTGGCGCCGCGGCGGCCCTTATGCTTTTGCCTTTCGCCGCCCAACAGGTGCGTCTGTATTTTGCTGACCGCTCCATTGCAGCGCTGGAAAGTCAGGCGCATGCCGCGTCGGCGCTGAACCTGGCCGCCAACCGCCGCAGGTCGGCGCTGGCGTTCATGGGCCAGGGCCATCATGGCGACAGCGCGCTGGGGATACTGGCCTCCGCGACCAGGGCGCTGCCGGATGATTCCTACCTCGCCTCCTTCACGGTCCATGATGGGCAGGTCACCCTGGCTGGATCCTCGGAAGCCGCCGCCAAGCTGATCGGAGCGCTCGCCGCATCGCGCGCATTCCATGATCCGGTGTTTGACACCGCCGTGCTGCAAAGCGAGGGCGGGGACCTGGAGCAGTTCACCATTTCCGCCAAGCTTTCCAGCGCGGGCGCGCCATGAAAAGGCTGCCTGAAGGCGTTGCAGGTCAGGCTCTGGCGCTCGCAATCGTCGCGCTCGGCGCCGCCGTCTTCTATTTTGCGATCATATCTCCCGTACTGGCTTTCTATGGCGAGCGGGAGGATTTTCTTGACCAGCGTCTGGCGATGGCGGGGCGCTATGAATCGCTGGCCCAGCAGCTTCCGGCCTTGCGCACGGCGGACAAGAAGTGGCGCGACCAGGAAGGCGGCGAGCTTTTGCTGGAAGGGTCCAGTGACGCCATCGCCTCGGCGGCGCTGCAGGCGGCGATGAAAAGCCTGGTGGAAGAGGCGGGCGCAAAGCTTTCGAGTTCGGAGGTTTTGCAGCCGGCGACGGATGGCAGTTTCCGCCGGGTCGGCATCCGCGTGGTCTTTTCCGGCGACCTCAAGCTTGTGACAGCGGTGCTGCGCGGCGTGGAAACCTCGCGGCCCATTCTGTCGGTGGGAGATTTTTCGCTCCGTATGGGCGGCGGCGGCGCGGCCAATGCCGCTGACTCCGATGACGAAAGTGCCTCGACTGGCGATGGCGGCGCTTTGTCCGTCACACTGGATGTCTACGGATTCCGGGCCGCGGCATGATCGAGAAATACCGCCTGTCTTTCCTTTTTGCCGGGCTGGCGGCGGTGGTTGCCGCGGGCTTTCTGTTTGTGCTTTTGGGCAGCAAAGAAGCCCCGGCATCTTTTGCGCTTTTGAAAGGTGATGCGGGGCAGGCGGCAGGCAAAGCCGATTCCCTGGTGGCGGAAATTCTCAAGCGACCGCTCTTCACCCCGGGCCGCCAACCGCCGGAAGCCAAGGTCGTGAAAGCCGAACCGCCTCAGCTTCAGGGCCGGCTCGCGGGTGTGATGCTGAGGCCCGATCTGCGTATCGCTTTGTTCACCCGCCCCGGCGGCAAACCGGTCTCCGTCAAGGAAGGCGATGTCATCGATGGCTGGACGACCGCCAAGATCGAGCCCGGCCGCGTGGTGTTGACCAGTTCCTTCGGCGAGCAGGTGGTCAAGCCGACCAATGGTTCGGCGGAAGAGGTGACGCCAGGCCATCGTCCGGTCAAAAAGCCGGCGCCGGCCAAGACGTCTGCA
>Ga0268266_10005768_pt1 | contig 11464 bp, 12 predicted proteins | sample KBSS13metaG_FD_190356 | JGI IMG/M metagenome (GOLD analysis project Ga0268266, IMG submission 190356) | Switchgrass rhizosphere microbial communities from Kellogg Biological Station, Michigan, USA - KBS S1-3 metaG (SPAdes) (version 2) | ecosystem: Host-associated > Plants > Roots > Rhizosphere... | reverse complement strand
CTGCCTGCTGCGCTTCCGGCCCATCATGATGACCACGCTGGCCGCGATGTTCGGCGGACTGCCCCTCGCCATCGGGATGGGCGTCGGCTCGGAGCTTCGACAACCCCTCGGTATCACCATCGTGGGCGGTCTGCTCGTATCGCAGATGCTCACGCTCTTTACCACGCCGGTCGTCTATCTCTTCTTCGACAAGCTGCAGTGGCGCGTGATGAAGCTCCACCGCATCGGCTCAGAACTAGAAGAGCCAACGGGCGACTGAGTGTTTATAGTGCGACTGGAGGTCGCCAGCGCGCGAGCTCACGCATTGAATGGCATCAAAGGTAATCCGGAATAGCCTGATGAACATGTGGTTACCATGGTTCTGATGCTTATGGATAGCATTTTCAATAACTTATTGAATGCGCATATCACGAAGGTCCGCTCGGATACACATTTTGGGTAATGTCTCACATGGTGACCTTGGCCTATTCTTCCGTGCATAGCAGCTCCGAATCTGCTTATCGCCTCCGCCGATCCCCATGCCCTCTCGTTCAGAGAAATTAGCGGACAAACAAAGCAGATTCCCACGAAGAGCTGCTGCAAGGAGATCCGATGGGCAATCAGGGCTACAGGTCGAATTACATCGCCGCCTTCGAAGGCGCCAACCATCAACTGGAAAACATCTACGCCGAGTACCACGAGCTTCAGCGCCGCAAAGAAAAGCTCGAAGGTGCGCTGTCAGCCCTTGAGCCTTTTCTGCATTCCGCAAACACGTTCAGCCAGGAGATGCACGTGCCTGAGCCGGCAATGCATCAGCCGGAGCCGGTTTACGCCGAGCCTGCTTATTTGGAGCAATATTCCGCCCCTCAGCCGATCGTCGAACCGATAATCCGCGCTGAAAAGTTTGCTGAGCCGCCGGCTCCTGCCGTGTATGCTGCGGATGAATCCAGCCTCGATCCCCTCCAGCTTCGCATCAACCGCGCCCTCGGTCTCGCAGTCGCCTAATCGATTCCAGCCAGCTGTACTACCGGCCGAGTCCGTCAGCTCGGCCTTTCTTTTTTGCAGAGGTGCAACGAAAAAGGCAGCTTCATCGCGAAGCTGCCTTCCATTTTTATTTCATCTGTTTTGAACTTCAAGCCCTCGCGTACGCCGGCTCCTCGACAGCAGGCCTGGTCAATTCAAGGAGCCGAACGGGATAATAGGCGTTCCTCGTGTACTGCTTCACCATGCGATTGGTATTGAAGTACGACCCGTTGAACGCCAGCGTGTTCCGCATCAGCTTCGCCCACACGGCAGGCTCGGCTCGATACATCGGAACCACGGACTTCTCAAGTTTCGCGTACAGGTTGAGTGCCTCTTCGGCATCGTCTGCACCATCTTCTATGGCCCAGCCTGTCACGCTTTCGATGCACCCTTCAATCCACCATCCGTCCAGAATCGACAAGCTCGGCACGCCATTCAACGCGGCCTTCATACCGCTGGTGCCGGACGCTTCATATGGACGACGCGGCGTATTCACCCAGACATCGACGCCAGCGGTGAGCAATGCGCCAAGGTCCCAAGCGTAGTTCTCTAGATAAACGATGCGGAGCATGTCATTCGACAGCTTGCCAGCCGTTTCAATGACGTTGTGAATGAGCGCCTTGCCCGGCTCATCTGCCGGATGCGCTTTGCCCGCATACAGGATCTGCAGCCCGCCAGCCTGAGTGGCAATCTTCAGCAACCGCTCCGGATCGGTAAACATCAGGCTTGCCCGCTTGTAGGTAGCTGCACGGCGAGCAAAGCCGAGCGTCAACACACTCGGATTCAGCACCAGCCCGGTTCGAGATGCGACCTCTGCCAGCAGCGCTTCTTTCGCACTGTGGTGCGCAGTCAGAATCTCCTGCTCCGGCAGATCGATTGCATTGCGCAGGCAGAGATTGTCCCGTCGCCACGAAGGGATGTGCGTATCCAGCATCGACTGCACCGGCTCCGAAATCCATGTCGGAGCATGCACTCCGTTCGTGATTGCATCAATCTGATACTGCGGGAACATCTCCCGAGAAACCTTGCCATGCTGCATGGCGACGCCGTTTGCATAGCGCGAGAAGCGCAGCGCGAGCATTGTCATGTTCAACAGGCCGTCTTCGAAAACGCCGAGCCGCTCGAGCCGCGAAGTCCTGTCGCCGCCCAGAATACGAATCGCCTGCTCGGTCGAAAACCGGTCGTGTCCTGCGGGCACTGGGGTGTGCGTGGTGAACACGCACTTGTTGCGTACCTGCTGAATGTCTGCCTCTGTGGGCGAATTCAGCGGACCGCCGCCCATCTCGCTCTCCAGCAACGCCAGTGTCAGCAACGCGGCATGGCCTTCGTTCATGTGATAGACGTTGACCTTCAAGCCCATCGCATTCGCCAGGCGAACGCCGCCGAGCCCAAGCACAATCTCCTGCTGCAACCGGTAATTCGTGTCGCCGCCGTAGAGATGGTCGGTCAACCCGCGATCCCACCCCGAATTGCCGTCGAGGTCGGTATCGAGCAGGTAGATCGGCACGATGTGTCCGTAGCGCCCAACCATGTCATAGCGCCAAGCGCGGACCGTTACATCGCGGCCTTCCACGGAGACTCTGACTCGCGCCGCTTCTTCGGTGCACAGATCGGCAGGATTCCAGGGCTGAATCTCTTCCGTCTGGTCGCCGGCCTGGTTCAAGTGCTGCTGGAAGTAGCCCTTGCGATGGGCCAGCGAGAAGGCGACGAGCGGAATGCCAAGGTCGGCTGCCGAGCGAAGCGTATCGCCGGCGAGCATTCCCAGGCCGCCCGAGTAGGTAGGAATTCTGCGGTCGATCGCGATCTCCATTGAGAAGTAAGCGACGAGACCAGAAGCAGGGGTTATTTCATAGGAGAAAGGCTTATTCAAGATCTGTTGCATCCTCTATATCTCTCTGCGTGCTCAAGATGCCGGAACGGCACAAAATCGGGGACCCAACCTGAAAGCCGTCCGCCGGAGATCGTTTTCTCTCGCGGTCATTTCTGGACAACTTCTGTTAAAACCTGTGAAAGATTTTAGCAAGGAAAAGCGTTTTTGTTTGTCAGATACAGTTCCTCCGGGTGACTTCAGAGGGCCGCGTTTTCCACCTTATGGTTATGAGATGCACCATCGGGTGATCTGGGAAATAGCGAATCTTTCAATGCGAGAGGCTTGCAGTTACTTTGTGTGCGCCGCTCGAGGCATGACATATATGGATCTGCGGCGTTATTCCAGTTGCATCCGCGTAACTTGCACCTAAAGCCTCGGCGAACTTCTTCGCCTCTTTCTGTTCGACCAAGTTGATTGTGCAGCCGCCAAATCCGCCTCCCGTCAGTCTTGCGCCGATGAGGCCGGGAAGCTTGTTTGCCAACATGACCATGGTGTCAGCCTCGCTACAGCTTGCTTCGAAATCCTTGCTGTAACTCTCGTGCGCTTCCGCCATCAATCTGCCCAGTTCCTTCAGGTCGCGATGGATCAGCGCTTCCGCCGCGGCCACCGTTCGAGTGTTTTCTGTAATGACATGACGCGCCCGCTTCAACGCATTGGGGCTCATTTCACTGCCCCACTTCTTCAGATCGTCGACATTCGCATCGCGCAGGAAGCGGACTTCCGGTCTGTGCCGCGCGATCACACTCGCGGCCTCTTCCACTTCTGCGCGGCGAGACGTGTATTCGCCGCCGGCCACGGAGTGGCTGACCATGGTGTTCGCGATGACGAGCGCAACATTCTCCGGAATCGGCGCCAGCCGGAAACTCAAATCGCGGCAATCAAGCAACAGCGCATGATTCTCTTCGCCGTTTGCAGAGATAAACTGGTCCATGATGCCGCAGCTCGAACCGACAAACTCGTTCTCGGCCCTCTGGCAGAGGCGCGCCACTTCCGGTCCTGGATAGCCAACGTTCAGGAGTGAAGTCACGGCAAGCTCGGTTGCCACCTCGATGGCTGCGGAACTCGACAAGCCGGAGCCCAGTGGCACATCTCCAAAAAGGCTCAAGCTGAATGCCGGTATCCGGTGGCCTTCTCCTGCCAGAATGGCAATTACGCCGAGCGGATAATCACTCCAATGATCGGTGGCGCTTTTCGGCAGTGCCGCGGCATCAAATGTCCGCTCTTCGGTGAAGTTTTCTGAGTAAATGACAATCTTGCCGTCGGTCCGCGGGGAGATGGCGGCGAGCGTCGCGAAGTCAATCGCGGCGGGCATTACAAATCCCTCGGCGTAGTCGGTGTGCTCTCCGATGAGGTTCACGCGGCCAGGAGCGGCAAAAATCTCGGGCTCAGAATGAAAGCGGCTCAGATGTAAGGAACGCAGTGCTTCAGGATCATGCATTTGTTTTTCTCTCGATTCGTTCGATCTCAATTTGCATGGGCCACGAATAGGATTCGCCCGGCGCCAGCTCGCGCGACCATGGCCCCTTCACCGCCAGTGAATCCACCGGCGCTGTCGCTGGCTCCATTGCTACACAAACCTGTTTTGGCCCGGGCTTGTCGGGCCAGCCTCCATAACAGATCCAGAGGCCTAGATAAGGAGTTGCTGAAGTGTCGAATCGTACCCGAACGAGCAGGCCGACGGAATTGCGCTCGAGAGCGCACCAGTTTTCGTTCTGCTTGAGCGGACCCGCAAACAGCTTGTCGCCAACTCCCGAATCGCTGCGCCCAACAATGCTGAGGTTTGCAGTACTGCCATCCGCGAGACTTGCAACCGGCCAGGTTACCGAGTCGCCGGATTTTCCCAGCCGGTTTCCGCCCGATCCTTCGACCTGCAGCGAACCGACAGTCTGCGGCAGCACGATCCGATCCTCTTCTTCGCAGACAAACAGCGGATGCGCGGCCCACGACCAGGGCACTGCCTCGTTGCCTGTATTTCGAATCTGGTAGCCCAGCTCCAACAGCCACCCGCGCTCCGACTCATTCAGCTGCATCTTTCTTTCCAGATCCAGCGGCAGCGAAAAACAGCTTCCAGTGAGCGCCAGTGAGTTTTCTGAGCCGGCTCTTCTCGTTCCCTCGGCCCCTTGTCGCCTCGTCCCGTTCTTTTCCCACTCGACTCGCCAGAGATCTCCATGATCCGGGATATCAAATGTACCTGCGGTCGTCTGAACTGAGCACGCCGCTACTGACGGCGCGCATTCATCCCAGCCGCTGGCATCGGCTTCGTCGAAGTTCATCGTTTGCGTGCGGGCTTCAATGGGTGCAAGGGGGGCCTGGAGGAGCTCATGTGCACCGACTCGGATGGAGGCGATTTTCCCGCCAAATCGTGGAAGAACCGTGACCTCGCAATCGCCCGCGCGGATGAGAACGTTTTCACTTTCGGCGATAGATGTTCTTCCCTCTGCCATCTTCAGCCATTCTCCACTTCAGAGCAGGCGCCGCACAACGCGTCCCAGATCCGGTCCAGCCACGCTTCATGTTCCGGCTTCATCAGTACTGATCGAAGGCAGGTCACCAGCTCTCCGCTGCTGCTGGCAGATCCAAACCAGAATTGCGGCAATTGTACTAGCGCAAGGTGCAGGTTGCGTCTGGCGCAAGCCGAAAAAATCGATTGCGCCAGAGTAGAGGCCTTCTCCGGCGTCTCCGCCTTTGCCTTCCAGACCACGATGTCCAGCTCCGGGCCGCCGGCCGGAAAGGCCTCAAAGCGCTCGTGCGAACGCAGTCGCCGGTCGAATTCCAGGGCCGCACGACGTCCGCTAGCCAGCCCGCCAGCAAACTCGCCATCCGGCTGGAGCGGCAGCAGCCTCTGCGTGGCCCAGAGTGCTACAGCCGCCGCCCCAGCGCGCGAACACTCAAGGCTGATCTCCCCCAGATGCAGCTCTTTAGAGGTGAAATAGGTGTACGGCGAGTCGTGTTTGTAGAATCGCCCGACCGCGGGATCACGAAACAGGACGCACCCACATCCATATGGCTGCAATCCATGCTTGTGGGGATCGATCACAATGGAATCCGCCTGCCCGATTGCCTGGTACGCCCGCCGCGCTGGCTCGTCCAGCTTATCCTCGATCAGCTTGAAATACCCGCCATAGGCCGCATCGACGTGCACCCGGAACCCATGCCTCTCTTGCAGTTCCAGGATCTCGGGGAGGGGATCGACAGCGCCGATCGCCGTCGTTCCCAGCGTCACAACAACCGTTCCCACATCTCCTTTGCGTAGTTCATCTTCCAGCGCATCCAGCCTCATCCGTCCCCGGGCATCGGCGGCAACGGGCGTGTATTCCAGCTTCAACACATGCGAGATCCTGTGGTGCGTGTAGTGCGCCTGCTCCGACCCAACTATCCTGCAACGGTCTCTCGATCTCTTGTTTCCTTGTTCCCTTCTGCCATGCGTTTCCCCCGCCACCCACAGCGCCTCGAGATTCGCCATGGTGCCGCCGGAGGTCAGGTGTCCCAGATACTCTTTCCAGCCAAACATTCCGGCGATCTCGGCAACTGCCTCAATCTCCATTTCGGAACTGGCACGTCCGCCGTCCCGGGCGTGGTTATTGGGATTGACAGTCATTGCCAGCGCATAAGCGGCTCGCGCCACAGGGTGGGGCGGCTTGAGCATCTGCCCGGCATATAGAGGATGGAAGTAAGGATAGTTGTCGCCCAGCCGCCTCGCCGTTTCGCCGAGGACCTGCGCAAGAGCACCGGTATTCGAGTCCGATCCTCGAGCGGGACGGTAGGCGGGGAGGCTCTCGAACTCCGCCTGCAAGGCTTCCGCAGCGCGCGCCAGCAACTCAGGAATCGGGTCGTCCGCCATAGCGACTTTTCACCCTATCACAACCGACGTGTTCCCGGACGGGCAGATAACTCCTCCGCTTTCAAGGCCGTTGGTCGTATTGGACTTTCGTAACTGCCCAACACAGGAGGCTTAATGGAGTCGGCCGATGGTACACTGATGCCAGCGTTAGAGTCGAACCGGGCGTGAGCAGTAACTCGCCCAATGCATTTAGGGGCAACCTTAAGTGCCGATCCAGCAAGATTCTGCCAGTGGTCGCTCCGATTCATCCAGCGCAATTCAATACCAGGAAACACGGAAAAAATGGAACAAGGTACTGTGAAGTGGTTCAATGACGCGAAGGGCTTCGGCTTTATCTCGCGCCAGAACGGTGAAGATGTCTTCGTGCACTACTCGGCGATCAATTCAAACGGGTTCAAGAGTTTGCAGGAAGGTCAAGCCGTGCAGTTCAACGTAGTGAAGGGGCCCAAGGGCTGGCAGGCTGCGGACGTTCAGCCTCTGTAAGCTAAGTTTCGGCAGAATCTTCGGCAAAATTTTGTAGCAGACAGAAGCAGGGGCTGGGAGCAATCCCGGCCCTTGGCTTTTTTGCCACGCAGAGTAAGTGCTTTTGTAATCGCCGCCGTCCCGCGACCCTGCCCGTTTACCCATGTGTTACTGACGAGCGGCCCACCAAGCGCGATGGGAAGCGAAGAGGGGGAAGTGCAAAAAGGTAAAATCTGATCCGCTGGGGTGATGAGTGCATTTCCTCCATGCGAGGATGGCTATTAGGTTCGTCCTGCTGCCAGGCCCGACTGGCTGCACAAGAACGGTGCATGTCACGAAGCAGATGACGTTGGAATGTGCGCCCGAAGAAGCCAAGCCTGGCTTCTCTGCCAGCCCTGCTGAGTACGTCCGATTTCGATTCGTCGAGAACCCGCTTTGCTTTCAAGTAGAGACTTCCAAGAACTTTTGCGCAGTGCTGAAAAAGGCGGGGCGTCCGATAGTTAGAGTTGATTTTGATATTTGCACGATCTTTCATGGTGTTCGGCAGAGAGACATTGTCGGTTTACCTATACCTACAGGCAATTAAGCAAATCTCAGCTTAGTAGAGGAGAGGTGATCCTGCTCATTGGAAGTCAAATCGCAAGGAGCTATTATCGGCCGGAACTAGATGCAGTTCGCTTTCTGGCCTTCCTCCTAGTCTTTCTGAGCCATGCGTTTCCTGGAGACCCAGGTGGGCGCACTCTTCCTATACTGCAGGGATTTGCTCCTATCTATTTCGCCGCAGTGAATGCATCCCGTTCCGGGCTGTGTCTCTTCTTCACTCTGAGCGCGTTTCTAATTTCTGAGTTGCTGCTGCGCGAGAGGAAAGCCACGGGTGGCATCGAGGTCAAGAAGTTTTACATTCGCCGTATTTTGCGGATTTGGCCTCTCTATTACCTTGCCTTGGCCCTGGGCGCTCTTTCCGTTCTCTTGCCCGGGGGCCAACCAAGCTATGCCTTGAATGTTGGTTGGTTTGCCATCTTTATGGGAACCTGGTTTCTGGTCCAACATGGCTCGGTCCCGGATCTCATATACCATCTCTGGAGCATTTCGGTAGAGGAGCAGTTTTACTTGTTCGCACCCTGGATCATAAAGTATCTAAACCGCAAATCACTCTATGGCTTATGCCTAATACTCGTTATCACTGCAAATGCCGTCCTTTTTCATCTGGGAAGAATTCAAGCAAATGATGACGCTATTTGGTTTAACTCTTTCGTGCAGTTCGAATGCTTCGCGGCGGGAATTCTTTTGTGCCTTGCTCTTCGCGGAAGTCTGCCTCAATTTAAAGTCTGGCAACGACTCTTGCTGCTTGCATGCGGTTGGTTATGTTGGTTCTTGACCTCTTTCTGGCTGGATTATCCGTCGTACTCAGCGTCCTCGAACCCCGGCAGCTGGCATCTAATCGGCGCGTTCGCGCTGGCCTCGCTAGGCTCAATTCTCACGCTCTTGGCATTCCTCGGTCTGAATCCGAAACTAATACCGAGATGGGTGGTATACCTTGGACGTATATCTTTTGGCCTTTACGTCTTTCATATTGCAGCGCTCAGATTGGTATTTGGCATCATTCCGCGGACAACCTTCTACCACGTTCCCATGTTCCTTTTGAGAACCTTTGTTGCTCTCGGATTGACCGTTCTGGTTGCGGCACTCTGCTATCCATTCTTTGAGACGCCTTTTCTCAAGATCAAGAAGCGTCATGCCATCATTGAGAGCCAGCCGATTTGAGCAGATGTCAGAAAGGCTTCGATATTTTCCCTATCTAGGCTCCTACTGACTATAAGAAACTGGTTTTCGGGTCATAAGCCTGAACGTAGCGACGCAGTTCCGCTCGATGGCCGGACAGCAAGGTTCCACGATTGCTTACTCAATGCCGCTTGGAATCGCTGATTTTCTGCTCGTAACGGGTACCCTCATAGTTGCAGAGAAACTCTTCTCGCATGACTCCTCCGTTGAGGCAGAGGAATGATTCAACGCCCGGCCTTTGGTGCCCAATGTGGTGTCACCTTGCGCAGTTGACGGCATTGTCCTGGTCTAGTCCCGAATCACCGTCTACTCGTCAGTTACACCCAGTAAACAACCCCGTCTCTCGCTAACCAAGTTCCGCTATTCCTGCTCCAGTTCCGCCAGGGCCGCCAGCTCCGGCCACCAGTACGCAACCTCCATGAGGCGGGCGCCGCCGATATCGATAACTTTTGAGGCTGTCAGACGTCCGCCGCACGCCTCGTAAAATCCCCGCGAACGGTTTCGCTCGAGTACCCACAAGGCAATGCTCTTGAATCCCTGCTCTTGCAACACAGCGGACACGACTCTGAGGAGCGCACGCCCAATCCCTCTGCCCTGCGCATCCTTTAACAGATAGAGCGAATAGATCTCCGCATCCGCGGTCTCGATCGCCTCGCGAATCTTTCCGGCGTGGACGAATCCCACTACTACGCCTTTTCGCTCTGCCACCAGCACCACCGCGCCGCTCGTCAGCCACTCCTGCCAGAGCTTCAGGCGAAGAGTTTCGTCCAGCCCTGCCAGATACTCGTCCGGTACGATCCCCGCGTAGGTGGTCCTCCAGCTCTCCACGTGCACGCGCGCAATCGCAACCGCGTCGCCCGGGACCGCAGCTCGTATGGAGACCATCTCCGAACACTAACTCAATCTGATTCGGATCTAACACTTTCGTGGAGCCCGGGGCGGTTACTACTGATTCCTCAGCAAATTACAAACAGTGGATTGTCCGCCTCCAGCGCCGATAACAGAATGGACGAACAGCCCATCCCCTTTCTCAGGAGTTCCCTATGAAGATGATTTCAACCGCCGTAAGCTTCTTCCGCACGCTGCTTCTCCATGAGAACGGCCAGGACCTGGTTGAGTACTCCCTGGTGTTCGCGATGATCGCTCTCGGCTCAGTCACGGGAATGGGATCTCTTGCCACCGGAATCAACGATGTCTTCTCGACGGTCAGTTCAACGCTTACCAGTAACGTCTAGGCCCGGGAGGTCTCCTAAATTCTTGAGGTGTGACCCCATACGTGCGTGGGATCCTGCTCACACTTCGGTCACGCCGATATCGCGAGAGGTATCCCTTTCCCGCGCAGGATCGGGATAGTATGAATTCAACAAAGCTCTTTATTTGGTTTTTCAAAGCGTCTAGCCTGTACGACCTCGTACGGAACGAACTGGGGGGGTGGCTAGCGTCATGGGCCGACTGTGCGACGACTACCACTTTCGGCCCGTGATCCAAACTCCGCCGCTTCGCTTCGAACGCTGTACTCGAAATCCCCGCTATTTACGCTGTAATCCCATTACTTTCGGGTGCTTGATTGCGGAGACTTTCGATATTTTCACTCAGCGGCGATGCTAGACTTCGCCCAGTAACACAGCAGAAGTGAGGAGAATTATGGATCCCTATCGCGTAGCCTACGAACAAGCCATGACCGAGCTGAACGAGATCACCCGGAAGTTCGATCTCCTCCGGCTGCAGAAGGCGCAGGTCGAGAACCTGATCAATGCCTTCCGTCCCCTGATCGACAGCGCCGATCAAACCGCAAACGCTATCGCAGGATAATACTCTCCGTCGTTCGCGACTCATGCCGGCCTAGCGCCGGCATTCCTGCCTCTGCGCCAAACGAATCATCGTCCAGCAACCCCTTCCTCTCAAGCCGCAGCCAGTAGCTTGATCAGAACTTCCAGTTGTTCTGGCGCGCCGGCGGGTGCGGATACAGCGATCCGCTTCCAGGCTTACTGAGAGCCTGAAGATCATCGGCAACGTGCGCGAGAGCCTCATCGAAGTTCTTATCGTGAGTCTTCTGCAGATGGGCGATCTCGATCGGCTCCGTGATGGTCCAGAGGACAAAGTGCGTCTTGCGATCGTAGATTGTGAGTTTGAAGAACGGCAGCGCGTCTGCACTGCCCAGCTCATTCGACGCGTGCGTCGGACCCGTCGGCGCCACAACCCGACAGACGAGCAATTGTCGTCCGTTCTGCCTAACAATCTGAAGACGAAGTACGAAGGTCGGAAGATAACGAGGGAGAACAAGTTCGGTGGCCTGCAGATACCGCCTTTTGTAATCGCCTGACGGTGGTTGATCCGAAGATCGGCGCGGTGAATTCATCCGCCTGAAACATTCCATTCATCCCAGAACAATGGATCCACCTAAGAGTGGCATGAGGAGACCTCTCTCATGAACACAGGATGGAACCAGAGGCTGCGGACGATCTGCACTGTAGCCGCAATCACACTAGCTACTCTGCTGCTAGCCT
>Ga0268266_10005764_pt1 | contig 11465 bp, 10 predicted proteins | sample KBSS13metaG_FD_190356 | JGI IMG/M metagenome (GOLD analysis project Ga0268266, IMG submission 190356) | Switchgrass rhizosphere microbial communities from Kellogg Biological Station, Michigan, USA - KBS S1-3 metaG (SPAdes) (version 2) | ecosystem: Host-associated > Plants > Roots > Rhizosphere... | reverse complement strand
GGCTCCGGTCGGGATCGAGCTGGACGCGAAGTCCGGTGACGTGACGATGAGTGTCGTCACCGAGCAGAAGGACATCACGACGGAGAGCGGAAACCCCTATGGCGCATTCATCTCGAGCGCGATGGCGAAGCTGAACGGCAAGATGCCTTCGCGGATCGAGATCGACGACTTGACGCTCACGCTCGGCGGGCAGTCGACGGGCGTGAGCACGCTGGACCAGGTGCTCTCCGGCGATGTCGACGTCGCGTTCATCGCGAACAGCTCCAACAACACCTACGACGCCGGCCACATCACGAACCCGACCGGCGTGGGTCCCGACGACGTCTCGCCGGACTTCGACTGGTCGATGGTGGCTCCACAGGACGTCGCCCAGATGCTGAACGGATCGTTCAAGGTCGTCATGCGCGGTTCAGCCGCATCTGGGTTCACGACCAAGGGCGCCGATGCGCAGCTTCAGCTGACGTTCACGTTCAGCGCGTTCCAGTAGTCCTCACGGACACGTCGCCATGGTTCCCTGAACGGTCGGCGTGGCGCCGGTCAGGCCGCACGACACGACGCATCCGCTGACCGGGTCGCAATTCTGGACCTCGCAGCCCGACGGCGGGCACGCGACGCGACAATCGGGGCTGCCGCCACAATCGACCTCGCACGAGGCCGACTCGGCGCATTCGACGTGACAGTCGGTGTCGTGGTCGCACGTCACCTGCACCGGTTGGTCGGCGGTCCCCGAAACATGACAGCTGTCACCCGACGCGCAGGTATGCGCGCAGGTTCCGCTCGCGGGGCACGTGCAGTCATCGGACTGGCATGCACCCGCATCGCTCGTGCACCCCATGACAACAGCCAAGAGACCGATCAGCAAACGCATCGAGTCCTTTCCGACGGCCCTCCCGTTGTAAGGCTTCGCCGGTCTGCCGCCGACATCACGGCGACATCACGCTCGATCGATCAGATCGCGCCGAGGACGATCCACATCAGCGCGTGTGCGATCGCGGGTGCCCACAAGGTACCGGTGCGCTCGCGCAGCAGGCCGAGGATGAGCCCGGTGCAGGTATGGCCGATGACGACCGGCAACGCGAACGCAAATTGAACGTGATAGACGGCGAAGATGAGTGCCGTCAGCACGATGCCCGACCAGCGGCCGAGCTTGGTCTGCAGCGTCGGCTGCAGGATGCCGCGAAAGATGGTCTCTTCGGGAACTGCGGCGATGACGCCCATCAACGCGAAGAACAGGCGCTGCTGCGGCGTGTAGTGCGCGATCGTGTCGGCGAAGTACGCGATCACGTCTGCGAAGCCGCTCTCGACGGCATGGTTGCAGATGAGGACGATCGCGGCGACCACGAACCCGAGCACGCCGGAGGCAACATCACGTCCCGCGAACCCGCGCCAGCCGGCTTCGCGCAAGGACAGCCGTGCGAAGCGCCCCATCCAGAGCCGCAGCACGAGCCCGATCTCGAACGCCCCGACGCCGATGTTGAGGATGAATGCGGCCGGTGGGGCCTGCCAGAGCTCGCGGCGATCGTGAAAGCCGAGCAGGACCCAGAGGACACCGCCGACGCCGAACATCGCGAGGTAGTGTCCGACGACGAGCAAGAACGCGAGCCAGAGAGCTCCCGTGGTTCCGATCGGCCAGCGCGGCGATGTCTGCATGGCCATGCAGACACGGCCTCCGGCGCCCGGTTGCACGACGATCTCGAGAGTTTTGTAGAATCGTCGTGGATGATCCACGACGACGACGGGATGCCTCCCACCGCGCTCACCATGAAGCGCGATGGCGACGACACCTCGGGCCCGCTCGTCGTCCCCACAGGCAAGCCACGCGCGCTCGGCCCGGACGGCGCGACGCTCCGCGAGCTGACCGCGGGCGCGCTGCTCGATCAGCCGCGCGCGCTCGCGATCGTCCGGCAGATCCTCGAGGCCCTCGTCGCCGTGCACGCGGACAACCGCCGGCACGGCGACCCGTCTCCCGAGCACGTGCTCGTGCTGCCGGGCCTCGGCAGCGACCGCGTGAAGCTGACCGACGGAGACGCGAAACAACCCGACCCGCGCTACGCGGCGCCGGAGACCGCGTTCGGCGCCGCCGACGTGCGCGCCGACGTCTACGCGGTCGGCGCCGTGCTGTTCGAGCTGCTCACCGGCCACCCACCGTTCTTCGCCGACGACGCGAACGCGCTGCGCCGCTTGCACGCCTACGCCCCGCTGCAGACGCTCAAGCAACGCGCGCCCACGTTGACGTTCGTCCCGCGGCTCGAGGAAGTCGTCGCGAGAGCGCTCGCCAAGAAGCGGGACGCTCGCTACCAGACGGCGGCCGACATGCTCGTCGCGATCGATGACGTGCTCGCCGCACTCGAGGCCGCAGCTCCCCCGCCACCCGAGTCGACCGTACGCAGCCGCAAGCCGAATGATTCGCTGCTGCTGCTCGCGAAGGAACTGATGCCGCAGCCATCGGCACCGCTCGCAACTGCGGTGCCGCTCGTGGCGGCGAACCTCGACCGCCACGTCCCGGAGCTGTCGCTCCTGTCGCGTGTCGAGCTCTGGCTGCGCCGGGTGTACACGCGCGCACGCGCGCTCGATCGTCGAATCCAGATCGGGGCAGGCGCCGCACTGGGCGTGCTCGTGCTTGCACTCATCATCGTCACCTGTAGGGGCGGCAAGGCGACGCCGGTCGCGGTGGCCGCGGCCGCGCCGAGCACGCCGGGCGCCGCCGAGCCGACGGCACCGCTTCCCGCCCCACCCGCCGAGCCGCCTGCCGACCCGGTCGCGACCGCGCTCCAGGAGCTCGACCAGGCGACGACATGCGGCCAGCGGCGCGCCGCCATCTCCAAGCTCGCCACCTCGGGCGATACGCGCGCTCTGCCCGCGCTGCGCAAGGCGCGTGCGCAGAAGTGCGTCGCCCGCGACGCGGCCACCGCGATCCAGCGCATCACCGCGGCGAGCAAGCGCGGCAAGTAGACGACACGCGCGAGCCTTCGCGGGAAGTGCAAGTTGCGCTCCACGTGATGCGCTCCGGAAGCACACGTACATGTTTTGTCGTCGCAGATCGCACGCGTAAGACGAACGCGCGCCTTGGCACTTGATTCACACAAGACGGCCTCGGCAAGGTCGAAGTCTCGCGACGTTCTTGCGAGCGGTGTCATGGGGATCTTCACACGGCTGTTCAAAGGTGGCCAGGATGGCGGCGATCCGCCCGATGGCGATGATCCGCCCGAGCTGCCCAACAGCGAGGCGCCCGATACCGAGCCGGTCGAGAAGGTCTCGGGCAAGGTCGATAAGGTGGATGCGGGCCAGGCGACGAACCCGTTCGCGATGGAGCCATTGCGCGAGACGCCACGCTCGTTGCCAGCGGTGTTCGCAGGGGCTGGCTCGGCGCCGACCGCCACCGCGACGGTGACTCCTGACTCGATGTGGGCGTGGCCCGGATCGACACCCAAGCCAAGCGAGCCAGTCGATGCCACCTCCGCGCGCGAGCCGCTCAAGTCGGCCCCGCGATCGCCGCCGCCACCGCGTACGGCTCGGCCGGTCGCCGAGGCGAACAATGGATCGGAGGTCGGCAAACCGGAGGCCGCGAAGCCGGCGGCCACGCCGACGCGCGCGCCCATTCGGTCCGTCGTCACGCCTGCCAAGCCGGTTGTCGAATCGAAAGCCAAGCCGCGCGATCCGACGAAGGTGATGTCGCCACCGCCCGCGCCTGCGCCGTCCGCGCCGCCCGCGCCTGCCAAGCCAACCACAGCGCCAGCGCCCGCGCGGCCAAAATCCGACTCGATCAACACCGCGTTCGACGGCATCATCTCGTCCAGCGGCGGCGCAAAAGCAGGCGTGTCGACTGCCGCGGACCTCGCCGAGGTGCGCCGCGTGTTCGAAGACGTTGCCGCGGTGCACGTCAGTCAGGTGCGCGACGTCATGCTCGAGCTCCGCTACGGGAACGGCGATCCTTGGATCGACGCGACGAGGCCGGCGCTCGAGTCACTACGCGCGATGGCGTCGCAACTGGAATTCGTCGAGCTCTGCAGTGCACTCGACGAGTTCTGCGCCAGTGTCGAGGCGGCAGTCGCCAATCGCGACGCCACCGGCGATGACAGAAAGGCCGAGCTGCTGCGCCGCTACCAGCGGCTGGTCGAGCTCATCCCACAGGCGTTCGAGCTGGACGCCGAACGCGATCGCCGCGAGCCGATCATCGTCGAGGCGCTGCTCTCCCAGGTCGAAGGCGTCGAGAAGCCGACGATCGAGAAGTTGTTCGGCGTGGGGCTCGGCCGGCTCGACGCACTGCTCGCCGCCAACGCCGAGGATCTCGCCGCAGTCAGCGGCCTGCGACCCGAGCTGGCCAGCGCGATCGTCGCTTTGTTCCGTGCCTACCGCGCGAGCGCAACTGCGACGCTGGCCGCGCCCGACGCAATGACCGAGCGAAAGCAGCTTTACGACCTACTACTCATGCTCAGCATCCAGAACGACGACTTCAACCGCGCGGCCGGCGGCTGGACAGACGCGGACAAGGCCAAGAAGCGCGAGGCGCGGAAGGGTCGCGAACAAACGTTCCAACGCATCAAGGTTGCGCTCGCCAGGCTCGGCGAGCGCGAGCAGCTAGCGAAGCTGGAGAAGATGCCGTTCGACCAGCGCATCGCGACGCTCGACAAGTATCTCTCCACACCTGTCCCGGCGCCGCGAGTCTAGGAGGACCGATGGGAAGCATCACACGCGACGAGGTGATCAAACGAGTCGGCCGAGGCGACAAGCTCGATCGCGCCGATCTCAAGGGACTCGACCTGTCGAAGGCAAGGCTGCCCAAGGCCGCGTTCGACCGCGCCGATCTCGACGGCGCGAACCTCGAGGGCACCGAGCTGTCCGCGGCGACCCTGAAGCGTGCGACCTTGCGCGAGGCCTACCTCGTTGGTGCAAACCTGACGGGCGTCAACTTCGAGAACGCCGACCTCGAGGGCGCCAAGCTCGAACGCGCCAACCTCTCGGGCGCGAACTTGACGCGCACGAACCTCGAAGGCGCGGTGCTGACCGGCGCAAATCTGGAGGGCGCGCAGCTCAGCTACGCACAGCTCGCGGGAGCCAAGCTCGGCGGCGCGAACCTCGCGAATGCCGTGCTGACTCACGCCGAGCTCGACGAGGCGTATCTCGGCAGCGCGTCGGCGTTGGGCGCGCGACTGAACAACGCCAGCCTGGTCAGCGCGAACCTCGAGGGCGCGAAGCTGGCCGGCGCGACGCTCGACGACGCGACCTTGGCGCGCGTGCTCGCTCGCGGCGCAGACTTCACCGGCACCTCGTTGGTCAAGACGAACCTGTCCGGCGCAGACCTGACGAACGCGAACTTGACCCAGGCCGATCTGCGCTACGCGACGTTCGCGCGCGCCCAGCTCGCAGGCACGCGGCTCACCGGCGCGAAGGCAGCCGGGTTGATCGGCACGGGCATGCCGCTCGGCAGCGGCATCGAGGTGATGTGGCTGGATCTTTCGCCGGCTGGTGACGGCTCGCAGCGCGTCGAGAACGGCGTGATCCCGAGCTTGCTGATGGCCGGGGCGGTTGCGTCGAGTGGCTCCGCCGACGGTGAAACCCGCTGCCGTTACTTCGGGCGCGGCGATGTGCTGCGCGACGCGACGTTGCAGTTCGATGCGGGCGCACAGATCGAGATCGACAGCTTGTTCCAGAACTGCACGATCAACCTCGGCGATCAGACCGAGCTCGTGATCGGCCCGTCCGGGGTGCTCGCGGACTGCGAGATCGTCGGCGCCGGCAACATCACGATCCACGGCAGATTTTTCGAGCGCAAGAATCCGGGCATCGTCGGGCCGCGCCAGCTAAGCGTCAGCGCCCGCGGCGCGGTGGTGTCGGCGATCGCTCAAAACCCTGACCACACGCGGTTCTCGTTCGAGACCGGCTGTCAGTTGCGCGTGAAAATCGTCCCGTCCGGGGCCCTAACCGAGAAGAGCGAGGTGACGCGATGAGCGACAAGAACCCGTCCAGCAAGCACACCCTCGTCGAGGAAGGCACCGAGTTGATCGGCACGATCAAATCCAGCGTGCCGATTGTCGTGATGGGCAAGATCGAAGGCGAGATCTCCGGCCCCGAAATCCAGGTGACGCCAAACGGCGTCGTCGCGGGCAACGTCAAGGTGCAGCGGCTGCACTCGGAGGGCGAGATCGCAGGCTCCGTCGAGGCTGACGCAGTTCGGATCTCGGGCCGCGTGCGAGACAAGACCGTGATCCGCGCGAAGTCGCTCGAGGTCACGTTGAGCTCGAAGGGTATGGAGGTCCAGTTCGGTGACTGCGAGCTGCAGGTGGGCGACGCCCCCGACAAGGAAGCCGCCATCGCTGCGGTGACTGCCGCGGCGACGCCCGCGCCGCTTCCAGGCGTCGAGCCGCGCAAAGGCGATGCCCAGCGCAAGCCGGCGCGGCCGTCGGAAATGGCGTGGGACGAAGCGGCGAAGGCCGAGGCCGCCGCGGTCACGAGCGATGAGGAGCCGAAGCGCAAGCGCGCCACGCTGCCGCCGCCGGCTGGTTGATCCGACGCCCGATCTCACGCGCGGATGGCTTGCTCGATCTCCACACCGAGGGACACCAAGCGAGCCACGCGACTCTCGAGCTCGAGCTCGATCTGCTTGGTCTCGCTGGTGTCCTTGATCACGATCACCGCGCCGACGATCTGTCCGCCGAGCCCGAGCAGCGGTGACGCGGACGCGAGGAGCTGCTTCGACGAGCCATCGAAGCACCGGATCTCGACGCGTCGGTTGTGCGACGCCTGGCCGGTCCGAAGCGCGAGCGCGAGCGGGCTCTCGCTGCTCTTGAGCGCATCGCCGCCCGCGCTCCACCAGCGGATCAGCTCGCCGTAATCATCGCGTTCGATCGCGGTGGTGGCCTTGCTGATGCGGGCCACTTCGTCGTTGCTCTGACAGATCCGACCGTCGACGTCGGCGATGAGGATGCCGACCGGGATGCTCTCCAGCACGGCAGAGAGCTTGCGCCCCGCGTTCAGCAGCTCTTCGGTCTCGCGAATGTGTCGCTCGCGTTCGCGCAGCACCGCGGCCCGCTCGCGGAACGCGCTGTAGATGCCCATCTTCAAGCGAAGCAGCTCGGGATCGAACGGCTTGGTGAAGTAGTCGACCCCGCCGACTTCGTAGCCGCGCTTCACGTACGGGTCCTCGCGATACACGGCGGTCACGAAGACGATCGGAATCTCCTCACACCCCGGGATTCGCTTGATGCGCTGAGCCGCCTCGTAGCCGTCCATGACCGGCATCTGGATATCCATGAGGATGACGGCGATGTCCGATCGCTGGTGAAGGATCTCGATCGCGCGTGCGCCGGATTCCGCCGGCACCAGATCGAAGTCGGCATCCAGCACGGACTCCAACGCGACGAGATTCCCCGGCGTGTCATCAACCGCGAGGATCGATGGCTTCTTCATTCGGAACGCTCCCAGTTCTCTCCCTGTCCGTGGATTCAACGCGCGCGCCAGGGCCGGGATGTCACGACGAGCGCGAGCGCACATCGCTCGTCATGCCGCCCTCGACCGTCGAGCTTCGCGCGGAGCCGGCGGCGCCAGCTCGCAGCTGTACCACTGTCGCTGCAGCCGAAACGCGTGCTTTGCCGAAGCCACGATGTGCTCCGCGGCGGCGACACGGTTCGCGGCCTGATCGAGCGCCTCGCCGAGCTCGCGCATGAGCATGCCGGCGCGCCCCTCGGTCGCGCGCAGGTACGAGCCGCTCGCGTGCATGACGTCCGGGAACTTGCCCTCGAGATACCTGTAGATGAGGCCGTGCAGCAGCGCGTTGCGATGGAGGACCCACAGCCACGCGAGCGCGTCCAGTCGACTATCGAATCGCGGGACTTCGAGCGGAATCACGTCACGCGCCCGAAAGCCGCTCACGTCGAGATCGGCGGTCAACCGCGTGGTCTTCAGGTGCGTACTCAGGATCGATCGCGGCATGCCGTCGGTGGCAATGCATGCACGCTCGATCGGCGCCTCGAAGCAGTAGATCTGGGCGAGGTACCGGCGGTAGCGGTCGACCGTGGGCTTCTCCATGATCGAGAGCCGGTCACCGTCCGCATCGGCGTGATGCGGCTGAGTCTGCTGCCTGAGGTGCGCGAGCATCCACGACGGCCTCATTTCCCGCAGGCATTGCAAACCGCGGAGCACAGCCAATCGACGACGTAATGACTCGAACGGGGCGATCGACCTGCGAATTGATCGGTTGCCGTGGCCGTGCTGCACGAGCATCCGCGCACACCGCGCGCGTTCGTCGCGCCGATCGTGTGCTCGGCTGCGTGCCGGGAGCAAATGCCCCACGCGCGAGCGTCAGGGTCGCTTCGCCGCGCCGAGCTTCTTGATCGCTTGATCCGCAGCGGCACGCAGACACGCGTTCGCGGGTCCGCGCACCCGGGCCTTCTTCAGCGCGGCGATCGCGCTCGCATCGCCGAGCTCGACGAGCGTCGCGATCGACGCCTTGCGCTCGGCACACGTGGCGCCTTGCTCGAGACCGCGCAGCGCGGCCGAGAGACGTGCCGCGTGATCGTCCACGGGCGGGGTTGCAGGAGCGGGCGCAGCGGAGACGACCGCGGGCACCGGCGGAGCGGCGGCCGACTCGTGATGAGCGCGCGCCCCCAACGCATACGCGCCGAGCGCGCCGGCGATCGCGATCATCGCGACGAGCGCGAGCCGTCGCCGCGCGACTGGCGCACGCTTCTGGAGCGCGGTCGGAATGCTCAGCGGTTCCGTGCCTCGCGCCGACAGCGGCATCGCGGCGATCTCGACGCCGTTGCCGAGCAAGATCTCGTCGAGCCGCTGCACGTACTCGAGCGCCGAGCCGATCCGGTCGGCGGCGCGCTTGGCGAGGCCATCGCGCACGATCTCCTCGAGCCCGTCGGGGACCGCCACATCCGCCACCAGCTCGCGAAACGCGGGCACGTCGCACGACGCGTGCGCCCTCATCAGCCGCACGGCGTCCTCGTCCTCGAACGGCGCGCGCCCGACGAGCATCTCGTAGAGCACGATGCTCGTCGAATACAGATCGCACGCCGGCGTGATCGCGTCGCCGACCGCTTGCTCGGGAGACAGGTACGTCGGCGTACCGACCGCGATTCCCGCGCGCGTGGCCTGTTGATCGTCGGGCGCGCCGGTCGCGTAGAACTTCGCGATCCCGAAGTCGAGGATCTTCACGACCTCCTCGCCGTCTTTGTTCGCGAGGAAGAGGTTGTCGGGCTTGATGTCGCGATGGACGATGCCGCGCTCGTGCGCGTGGCGCAGGCCGAGCAGCACGCCGCGCGCGATCATGACCGCGTCGGACCACACGAGGACCTTCTCGCGCATGAGTCGGTGGCCGAGATGCTCGCCGTCGAGCGCCTCCATGACGAGATACAGGTTCCCGTTGTCGAGGACGCCGAAGTCCATGACGTTGACGATGTTCGGGTGATCGAGTCGACCAGACGCGAGGGCTTCGCGCTGGAACCGCGTCGCGGCCTCCTGGTTGTTACCGAGAGCCGCGTGGAGCACCTTGATCGCGACCGGCTTGCCGATCGCGGTGTGCTTGCCGCGGTAGACGCGGCCCATCCCACCGGATCCCAGAACTCGTTCGATCTGGTAGCGCCCTCCCACCACCTGCCCGATCGAGACCACGCCCGAATCGTCTGGAGCACCCGAAGCCATGATGTTCGCCCAGCGTACAGCCCGTCGCGTGCTCTACAGAAGTCTCCGATGTGTGTCCCCAACGATCTCGTCGTGTCGCACGCGCACGTGAGCGCTGGCGCACACCGAAAGCATGCGCGTGAAGTTTCGTTCCTCGTGTTACACAGAAAAGTGGTGGAAGCGCGACGTATCAAGGGACCACCGGGCATGTTGCCCACCGTCGGTGCCGAGGCATCGCACCGCTGGCTCACAACGTTGGCGCTGCCCTCCGTTCCGAAGTGGCAGGCCGAGATCGTGCTCTCGACCGGCAGCACGTCGTTCGAGCTGAACATCTACGCGGAGGAGTGGGGCTTCGCGTTTCGGCACGGTGGCCGCACGTCGTGGATCCGCGTGACCGATGTTCCGTTCGTCCATGGCCGCGACGATTTCGCGTTGCTCTCTCGGACGCCGAGCCTGCTCGCGATCGGACGGACGCTCGCGGATCTGGAGCGCACGCACGACGTCGCGTTGCGAAGAGCCCAGCCAACCATCCGCACCAACATCCCCTTCGCGACCGAGGTCATCCGCGAGTGGATTCGGAAGTAGCTCGTTAGCGCGCGCTCTCGTTGGCCGTGAGCCACCGAACGACGCCCCGCCGCTCAAGCGACTCGTTCACGTCGACCTCCGATCCTGTTCTGTCCGCGCCACTCGCGATGCGTATGAAATGCAGCCTTCGCCGCGTCGATGAGCCTGTCCGCTCCGTCGGCGTGCGCCGGGATCATGTCGATCGCGTCGACGAACCGCCTCCAGCTTCCGCCGGCGGCGCTCTGGTGCGCTCGCAGATACGTCGCCGTGTAGGCGACATCGCCCGGCATCACCGACGCGAGATGCGGAAACAGGCTCACGTGCGAGAGCGTGCTGCGCTCGACGACGTACGCCCAGCCGAGCGCGACCTCGGGCGACTCGAAGTCTGGAATCACACAGCGAGCTAACGACTCGATCTCGTCGCGCTTGAGTCCGAAGCCCAAGAGGTCGGCGCGAAGCAGTGCTTGCTTCCGGAAGCGGCGCATGTCGACGAGCTTGTCGAGGCCGGCCGTGCTCCAGAGCGAGCGTTCGAGCGGCGCGACGAACCCGAGGGTTCGCTCCAAGAACCGCCGGTAGTCGGCGGGGGTTGCCGGACCGAGCAACGCGATCAGCTCTGCGTCGGCGTCCGCCTGCAGCTCTTCGGTCTCGCGTTCGAGGCGTTCGTGCAGCTGCACTTTTCGCTCGCGGTGCAATCGGTGCGCCCTCCGCGTGGCTCGGCTCGTCGCGAGGATCGACCGCCGGTCTGGAAACGCCTGTCGTCGGCCTCACGAAAAACGAGCACGCCGAGCGTTCGCGCACGTGCGCTTATGACAACGGCGTCGGGATCGACGGCCACAGCACGAACCAGTGACGAGCCGGATCCCTCGGGTTTGTCGAGCGATGCCTCACGCCACGTGCGAGGAGCAGCATCGCGGTGAGCACGTCGAGCGTGTCGAGGTCTGGATACGCGGCGCAGATGACGTTGCGATCGTCCACGCCGACAGCTTCAGCAAGACCGTGGCCGATCGCTGCACACGGCTTGCACGGGTGCGTCTCGATGCGACGGGATGGTCGAGACGCGTGACGTCCGAGACGGGACAGGATGCCGGCGCTGCGGGCTCGGCCACCGACTCACCCACCGCTAACTGTCACGCGCCGGCGTTGGCTGGTAGTTCAAGATCTGTGTCCGATCGCGTACTGGCCGAGCTCGCGGGTTTCTATAACCACACGCTCGACGAAGTGCGCGAGCTGTTGCGCGAGCGCGCCGGGGTGCGCGAACGCGAGGCCGGCACGTCGCG
>Ga0268266_10005762_pt1 | contig 11468 bp, 10 predicted proteins | sample KBSS13metaG_FD_190356 | JGI IMG/M metagenome (GOLD analysis project Ga0268266, IMG submission 190356) | Switchgrass rhizosphere microbial communities from Kellogg Biological Station, Michigan, USA - KBS S1-3 metaG (SPAdes) (version 2) | ecosystem: Host-associated > Plants > Roots > Rhizosphere... | reverse complement strand
TCCATCGCCATGTCCGGCCGTGTGGCCAGGCGTGTCCACGCAGGAACCGGATTCGCCCCCATTTTGCCGGCCCGTCCGGGTGCCGGGAATCCGTGCGCGAAGGCGTTCGGGCCGGCCTGAGAGGCTAGCGAAACGCTTTGCCGCGCAGGCTGCCCTTGGCGGACCTTATTTTCGATGCTTGGCAAAATACTCCGCCAAGCCGTCGCCGCCCACAAACGATTGCCGCAGGATCAAATAGTACCACGGGGTCTCTATTCGCGAATACGAGCCTTGCTCGCCGGAATAACCCGTCGCGATCCGTTCTTCAGTCTGTCGCGCGCCGTTGACCAACGATGACGTCGGGGTCCATGGCCGCGCCCATTGATACGTTGCAAGAGCGATCGCGGCGCAGGAGATGACCGCCATTGCTTCCCTGATCGCGCGGGGCCGCATCCTGATAATGGCAAGCCAGACCGGATAGGTCAGGCCGGCGATCACGGTCAGCTGGAAGAGGCCGACGAAACGGGACGGAAGCTCAGACCAGAGATAGACCACGCGGGGGAACGCGTCGTGTCGAAAGGCGTAGCAGACCAGCAGCACCGCCAGCCACAGCAGGACGATGATGACGGCCTCCACGAACGGGACGGACAGCCGCGCGCGCCAGCCCTTGATCGTGTTCCAGCACGCCTTGATGGCCGCGCGCGTCGCCGGAAGCGGGAGCACCGCGGCTGCCAGGCAGATAATTGCCGCTAAAGCGATTGTGGTGGCGAACGAGGGCGGCTTCACCGTGGCGAGCCCGGATAGTCCCATGATCGAGAACATGTTCTCGCGCAGTGCGATCACGACGACACCAAGGCCGATCGGGACGGCGGATGCAGGCCGCAGGAGCGAGGCAGGCCGGGTCACGAGGTCGCAGGCAATCATGACGGCGAGGAGCATCGGAGCTTCGCTCTGGTGCACGAAGCTGGCGATGAGGGGAATCCAGTAGGCGGCGCCGTTGCGGCCCGACCAGCGCAAGGTGAACGCGGCGAATGCAAGCATCGCGCACAGGCAGCGCGGGAACACCGAGAACGGCGAAAATGCAGCCGTCGGGTTCAGCCAGCTGTAGAGGCTCAGGCCGATTGTGTTCGGCAGGGTGACGACCCTCGTGGGCGGGACATGGTGAAGCATCCACGCGAGATTGGGCGGCGGCACGAATACGTACAAGAACGCGGCAATCGTGACGGCCCCGAGCGATGTCAGCATCAAGGCGCCTTGCGCCGCCCCGAAGACGCACGCCAGGCACAAAAGGCCGAGCACCGCGCCGGACAGCGTCATGCCCCACCACATCGAGATCGATATGAAGCGGGGGAAATCCCGCTCCGGATCCGCAACGCCGAAGGAGCGCTGCAACTCGCCGGCCGCGACCATCGAGAGCGACGTGAGGGGATAGTTGTTGCAGTAGCGCTCCCGCATCGTCGCCCGATAGATGAGATGCTCCGACGCCGATATCGAAGTAAGTTGCCTGATCAGCTCTTGCTGCTGGTCGCGCCGTGCCGGCTCTTTGAGCTCGATGCCGCAGACGTATAGATACAGCAGGTCCTTGTCAGTGCCGATATTCCGTTCGGCTATGCGCGCGAACAGTGCGCCCCAGAGCGCCGCGCAGAGCAACAACGCGACAATCGATGCGACAGGCAAGCGCCGCCTCAAGCCATCCGGCTTTGCCTCCATCCGATTTTCCTGCGCCATGCCGGCCCTTACCAGACGCTTCGTCCACCATCCATGACCATGTTCTGGCCGGTCATGTAGCTCGACGCGTCCGAGCAGAGGAATTGAACAGCGGCGCAATATTCGTCGACGCGGGCCATCCGCCCCATCGGGATCAGCCGCGTCAGTCGTTCGACGAAGGCGGGATCCTGGTTGTTGAAGACGCCGCCCGGCGAAATCGCGTTGACGCGCACGCCTTGTTCCGCCCAGTAGGTCGCGAGGTATTTCGTCAGGCCGATCAGGCCGTGCTTGATCACGGAGTAGGTGACGGGCTTGACCGGTTGCTCGTCATCGCTGGCGATGTTGGGCTGCCGATAGAGTCGCTGGTCCGGCGCGATGACGCCGAGGTCGGAGGCGATGTTGAGGATCACGCCGCGGCCGCGGCGGGCCATGGCGCCGCCGAACACCTGCGAGCACAGCATCGCCCCGGTCAGTCCCACCGCGATTTCCATCTGCCATTGCGGAACCGGAAAGGCTTCGAAGCGCGACGAATGCATGACGCCGGGCGTCGACGTGACCTTTGGATCGATCGCAGCGTTGTTGACCAGGATGTCGACGGTAATGCCGCGCCCGGCGAGTTCTTCGCCTGCCGCGCCGACCGATGCCTGCGAGGTCACGTCGATGACAACGGCGACGAGATCGGCCGCGGGCATGGCCTCCTTCACCGCTGATATCGTCGCATTGGCCTGCGCCATTCCGATGTCGCTGACGACGACGCGGGCGCCGGCCTCGGCCAGCGCGGCGACGTGCTGGCGTCCCAGCAGTCCGCCGGCGCCGGTGACGAGCGCGGTGCGTCCCGTGAGGTCGTATCGGGCGGAGAGGGCGGTCATGAAGTTCTCCCGTTCAGGCGCGCAATTGCCCGCCGTCGGCGACGATCACGGTGCCCGTGATGAAGGCCGCGCGGGGAGAGGCGAGGAAGGCAACGATGTCGGCGATTTCCTGGGGCTTGCCGAGCCGGCGCATCGGCACCTCGCGCGCCAGCATCTCGTCGACCGCCGGCTTGTTCTCCGCGATCTTGCGTGCCCAGGTGCCGTCGGCGCTCAGGATGTTGCCGGGCGCGACGGCGTTGATGCGGATGCCTTCAGGCGCCAGCGGGCGGGCGAGCCCGCGCACCGTGGCGTTCAGCGCCGCCTTCGCCGCCGAATAGGTCACAGGCGCGCCAAGCGCGGCGAGCCCGCAGATCGACGAGACGCAGACGATGGCGCGGTCGCCATCGCCACGGCTCATCAAGGGCCGCGCGGCTTCGATCATGTTGGTCGTGGCGAACAAATTAAGGTCCATCACCCGCGACCACTCGGCCGCGGTCTCCTTGCCCGGCGGTACGGACGCGCCGCTGCCGACATTGCAGACGAGGATGTCGATCCTGCCCCATTGCTTTTCGACCGCCTCGACCAGGGATTTTGCTGCGACGGGATCGGTGACATCAGCGGAATGGAACGAGGCGCTGCCGATTTTCTCTGCGGCCGATTTGATCCCGTCGATGCCGCGCGCGGCGATCGCGATCTTCGCGCCTTCGGCCGCAAGCGTTTCGGCAATGGCAAAACCGATGCCGCGGCTGGCGCCGACCACCAATGCGACCCGGCCCTCGATGTCGAGCTTCATCGGCCTGCGTCCTCGATCCAGCCCACCGTCATGTCGCGATAGCGTGCCAGCGCGCCGGCATGGTCGCCGTCGGCGGCGCGCGCTGTCTGCAGGATATATTGCCCGCGATAGCCGGATTGCTCGATCAGCCGGATGGTCTTGGCGAGATCGGCCGCACCCGTGCCGAGCGGCACGGTGGTGCCGCCGAGCAGGCGGTCCTTGATATGCACGTTGAGAATGCGCGCCGTGTAAGCCGGAATCTCCTCGGCGGAATCATAGCCGAGGGCGGCGCTGTTGCCGCTGTCGTAATTGATGCCGAACATCTCGCGTGGGAATTTGTCGATGAAATCTGCCAATGGCGCAGGCGACAGATCGGATTCGAAGACGATCTTGACGCGCTGTTGCGAAAGCGAAGCGGCGCGATCGAGCAGGACGTGCAGCAAGGTCTCCGTCTGCGCGGCGCTCTCGATCCGGCCATTGTCAACCAACGGGATCACGACGAATTCGATGCCGAGCGTGCTGCAGGAGGCCAGCACCAGATCGAGATCGTCGATCAGCGATTTCCGCGTCTCGCCGTCGGCCTTCCAGAACGGCGCCTGCATGAAGCAGTCGCCGGTCAGGCTCGCCGGCTGGAGACCGTGACGGCGGGACAGTTCTATGATCTCCTGCTGCCCCGCGGCGGTATTCAGCGGATTTTCACGCAGGCGATCCTGGTCGATGGTCCACTCGATCCGGCTCAGGCCGAGCGCGCGGGCGCGGGGAAATTCGTCGCGCCATTCGTTCCACGGGAATGCCTGGATCTTGCCATCGACCATGGCCGACAGCCGTCCCTGCATGAAGCCGATGCGTTGCAATGTCGTCACGGCCTGTTGCCCTCGCTGATCGCAAGGCCCTTTGCGGTCCAGCCGCCATCGACGAACAATTCCTGGCCGGTCACATAGGCCGAGGCGGATGACGCCAGAAAGATCGCGGCGCCCGCCAGATCGTCCGGGTTGCCCCAGCGGCCGAGCATGGTGTGGCGGCGGCGGTCCTCGTGCATGGCAGGGTTGGCAAAGCTCGTCGCGGTCATTTCGGTCGCGACATAGCCGGGGGCGAGCGCGTTGACGCGAATGCCATCGCGCGCGTAGTCCGCGGCCAGCGCCCGGGTGAGGCCGGCGAGGCCCGCCTTGGCCGCGACATAGCCGGGATTGCCCGGAAAGCCCCGCACCGAATTGATGCTGGTGACGTTGATGATGGAGCCGCCACCCGACTTCTTCAGCAGCGGATAGGCGGCAAGGATCGTGGCGTAGACGCCGCTGAGGTCAACCGCCAGCGTGTCGCGGAAACGCTGCAGCTCACTTTTGGCGGCCGAGGTAGGCAGGCTGATGCCGGCCGCATTGACCAGCACGTCAAGACGCGCTTTTGCGACTTGGTCGAACACCGAGCGGATGGCGTCGTCGTCGGCAAGGTCGCAGGTGATCGCGGTGACGTTTGCAGGGGCTGTGCCGCTGCGGCTGAGGCCGAACACCTTTGCGCCGCTCGCCTGCAGGCCGCTGGCGATCGCAGCGCCAATGCCGCGCGACGCGCCGGTGACGACCGCAGTCTTGCCGGCCAGCGAGAAGTCCGGCGGGTTATGCATAGCCGTAGCTGCGCATGATGGCCGCACAAAGCTTGATGTCTTCCGGGCGATCGATCTGGAACATTTTGTGCCGCTCCATCACATGCATGCCGATCTTGCCGCCGAGCCGGTTGTTCTGTTCGCGCAGCAGCGCGGGAATTAGAACGTAGAACGAGCCGTTCTCCAAATAGCGCTTTTCGATCTGCTGCCGCATCCGCCGATTGCGGAAATCGTAGTTGATTGGCTCCGGCCCGTTGGTTCCGATGCGCCAGTTGAAATAATCCTCGACCTCGCAGACCGAGAGCAGGCTGTCGAGTTCTTCCCGCTCGAATGTCGCCAGCGCCCCTTCGATGTCGCTGGATTCCCGGATCGGCGAGGTTGCCTGCAGGGCTACGACCCGTCCGAACGGGCCGAGCTTGCCATCGACATGTTCCAACGCATGGAGCCATGCCGACTCCGACGAAGCGAGGTCGCCGGAGATGTCTTCCGGGCGCCGGACGCCGATCGCACCGGCGGCCTCCGCGGCGGCAAGGATCTGATCGCTGTCGGAAGAGACCGCGACGGCATCGACGCCTTTCGCAGCCGCGGCCTGCATTACGGTCCAGGCGATCAGCGGCTTGCCGCAGAGGTCGATCAGATTCTTGTGCGGAATGCCCTTCGAGCCGCCGCGCGCCGCGATCACGGCCAGCGTTTTGCCGGGCGTCACCCTCGTCATATGCGGCCCTCGAGGCGTTCGAGCGCGGTCCAGAAGCCTTCACCCATGTTCTTGTGGCCCTGCCAGATCTCCGGAATGAAGGAGGCGCCCGGCGCATGCTTGCGCAGCACCGCGCCGATCTCGTCGAAGTCGATCTCGCCTTCGCCGATCTGCAGGCCTTCGCCGTCGAGCCCTTTGGCGTCGCCAAAATGCAGATGCGCGGTATGGGGACCGAGTTGCGCGAGTCCTTTCGAAAAATCGAAGCCGAAATGATTGGCAGCGAGCTTGGTGTGCGAGATGTCGACGCACATCCGCAGATTATGCGCGGCGCAGAACGCCGCCGACTCTTCCGGGAAGATGAAGATGTTCTGGTGACGCTGCCCGCCGAAATGCCACGGGAACGGCGCCATGGTCTGCGGGATCAATTCGACGCCGTCGAGATCGAGTTCAGCGAGGCTGGTGGCGAAGATGCGGTAGCACTCGGCCTTGCGTTCCGCCGACAGCGGCTCGTCCATGGTGAAGCCGCCGATATTGGCGACGATCGGCGGGCATTTGGTCTTCGGAAAGAATTTCTTCAATCCGCGCGTGATGTCGATGACGGCCTGGGTCTGCTCCAGCGAATAGCGGCGCAGGCCCTCGTCCGCGGTCGCCAGATCCATCAGCTTGCTGCCGGCGAACAGTTCGGGCGCGTGCACGACAAACCCGAGATCGTAAGTGCCGGACAGATAGGCGGCGGGATCGCGCTCCATGTCGCTATAGCTGAGATGGAATTCGATGATGTCGGGCTGGCAGATTTCGAGAAACCGCTGCGTGTCGTGATAGCGGACCGGCACGCCCCACGGCCGGTCGAAACGATAGCGGCGCGCGGTGGCGGCGCCGTCAGCGAGGTCGCTCTGGAAGAAGTAGTCGTCGCGGGCCATCACGCGGGTGAGACGGCGCCCGATCAGGGCCGGCATTTTCAGTGGCGACAAGCCTTGGCCCGGGCTTTTGACGGCGACGTCGCTTTCCGCGATCACTGTACCGGAGGGAATGTCGCGCGCTGCCACCAGGCTCTTGGCGAGATTTTCTCGGTTGATCAGTTCGCCCTGGCTGAGCGCGCGCTCGGCCAGTTTTTCGCCACGGGCCGCTTCGAGGTCGCGAATGCCCGACACCAGCGCCTTGAACTCTTCCGGCTCCAGGCTGGCCGCGTGATCCGGGCCTTCCATCTCGCGATCGAGCGTGATGTGGCGCTCGATCAGGATCGCCCCCATCGCGACTGCGCCGATTGAAACCGCGATGCCGCGCTCGTGGCCGGAATAGCCGACAAACGGATGGATCTCGCGCAGCGTTTCCATGAAGCGCAGGTGGATGTTGTGGAGCGCGGCGGGGTAGGTGCTCTGGCAATGCAGCAGCACGTAAGGCGCCGCGCGGTCATCGAGAAATTTCGCCGCGGTGCGAATCTCTTCCGAGGTGCTCATCCCGGTCGAGACAATCAGAGTCTTGCCGGTCGCGGTCAGCTTCGCCAGCAAGGGCAGGTTGGTCAGGTCGGCGGACGCCACCTTGTAAGCTTGCACCCCAAACGTCTCCAGCGTCGCGACGCTCGACGCATCCCACGGCGTGCAGAGATACTGGATGTTCTTCGAGGCGCAATAGGCCGCCACGCGGCGCTGCTGCTCGGTGGTCAGCTCGAAGCGCCGCAGCAGGTCGAGCGTATATTCGACAGCAAGGTCGTCGTCCTTTCCGGAAAGGCTGGACGCGCGATAGACTTCGTCGAGCTTGCGCATCTGGAACTTGGCGCAATCCGCGCCGGCGGCAACCGCGGCGTCCACCAGTGCGATGGCGCGGTCGAAATCGCCGTTATGGTTGTTGCCGACTTCCGCGATCACGTAACACGGCCGGCCGTCGCCGATCGAACGATTGCCGATCCGGATCGTGGCCGCCTGGTTGGATGAAGTCATGTACCGTCCCGGTGTCTGGTTAGGCGGCGCCGCCGTCGGCCGGCGCGCGGGGGATGCGTGATTTCCAGGTCCGCAGGCCGTTTTCCTCGAATGCGATGCGCGAGCAGGTCAGGCCTTTCTGCTCCAGTGCTGCGATCAGCGGATAGCGCTGAAACGGACGGACGAAGAAGATGAAGTAGCCGCCGCCGCCGGCGCCGAGCAATTTGCCGCCGACCGCGCCGTTGGCCTTTGCAAGATCATAGACCGCGTCGAGTTCGGTGGAACTGATCAACGAGCTGAATTGGCGCTTGGCGTGCCACGCCTGGTCGATCAGGCGGCCGCATTCCAGCAGCTGGCCGCGCAGCAAATGATGGCGGATTTCGCGCGTCACCTGCTTTTGCGTGGCGGCGGCCGCGACAGCATCGGTGGTCTCGTGCTGCTGCTTCTGGTCGCGGTGGATCGAACCGGAATCATGGTTGGCGCCGGTGTAGCAGAGCACCAGGCTCTCCTCGAGTTCGGCGATGATGTTGGGCTCGAGACGGAGCGGAACGATGGTGTTCTGCTCGGACGAAAACTCCATGTGATTGAAGCCGCCGAACACGGTGGCGTACTGGTCCTGCCAGCCGCCGGGAATGTTGAGCATCAGCCGCTCGGCCTGAAAGGCCATTTCCGCGATCTCGTGACGGTCCCACCGGTCAGAGCGGAATTCGTTGAAGCAGCCGATGATCGCGGACGACACCACCGCCGAACCGCCAAGACCGGAGCCGACCGGAAAGTCGGCGGAGACGTCGAGATCGAAACCGTAAGCCGGCTGGATCAGGCGAACCACCGATTTGATCAGCGCCAGTTCGCCGTCGCTGCCGAGGCTCGCGAGGTTTTCAGCTTCCACCGTGCAGCGAAAGTCGTGCGAATAGATCCGGATCCGGTTGTCGTTACGCCGGCGGAGCGTGGCGTGCGCATACATCGCGATGGTCGCGTTGATGACCGAGCCGCCGTCATTGTCGACGAAGTAGTGCGTGAGGTCGGTGCCGCCGCCGGAAAAACTGATTCGGACCGGCGAGCGGGCGCGGGCGAACACCTCGCTCTCCTGGCCGAGATTGAACAGGTCGCGGCTGAACACGTCCACCAGGCGGCCGTTGGCGTCGAGAATCGGGACGACATGGACCCGCTGGTCGAGCAGCTTGAGGATCTGTTCGCGGGGCGCGCCGGCACGCGCCCACACAAAGTCGCGGTTGATGCAGCTCGCGACCTCGTCCTGGATCGATATTCCCGTCAACAGCCGGCGGCGGATGTCGCCATCGGTGACGGCGCCGATTACACGGCCTGCGGCGTCGCGCGCAAACAGGATCCCTAGCATGTTGGCATTGAGCCGCTGGAACGCCTGCTCGATCGTGTCGCTTTCGGCGATGGTAAGGTGGCTCTTGTCTGGCAATTTGGCTGGTCCAAAGCGGCAACCGGTTCCGGTTTCAGGCCCGGAAACGCCACTATTTCGGCTCGTTAGATACGGCAGGGGGGCAGATCGTGCAAGGCTCCCATCAAGAGCCGGATTTGGGCCGATCGGGTTGTCCACCGACGTCCTCCAAGGCACCTTCAAGACCCCTTTTGTGCGGACGCGCGCCATTGTATGCCGGGTGTCTGAAGCTGGGAACGCTGGCCCGTTCGCTGGCGAGCGCAGGCCGCCGGTTGTTCACTGTCCGGTTGTGATCTATGCTTTCCAAGCTCAGGACACGCGGCGACGGGAGAGCCATTTTGGCGCAGAAGCGACTACTCGTTCCATCACTCGTTTCCATCGGGCACGAGCCTGGCTTCGCGGTGAAGACCACCGCGAAGACGATTCGTGTGAGGACATTCCAGAACGGCTCGCTTGCATCCACCTGGGAGGCGCAGCCTTCCGCGATCAACCGGTTTTGGCGCTCGCAATGGGCCGCGGACCTGCCGGTTTCGGACAACGAACTTCACACCGTCGAACTCGAGGGCGAGACGTTTTCCGACCTCGAGGGTGAATTGTTGTTCCGGAACGGCCAGCAGCAGACCGCCGTCCTGACCGGCCTCGTCCCGCTGCGCGATGCCGGGTTCAAATTCTCGCCGATCCTGCATCAGGCGCATTACAATTTGCTGCTGGATCAGTTCGAAACCTACGTGGTGTTTGTCAATCTGGTGGGCGAGGGCGCTGCGCCATCAGGTTCGAACAAGTTGCAGGTGGAGGTCAGGAACCTGAGGTCGGACGTTCTGGCGGTCACCGAAGTCGACATCGGCTTCAACTCGACGTTCCTGCTTCCGGTCCGTGACGTGGCGCGCTCCCATGGCGCGCGGCTTGACCAGGGCCTGTCGCTGCGCATCCGCGGCGGCGCCAGCCAGTTCGCCGTGTTCACGGTTTTCCAGAATCGCCAGAGCGGAGCTCTCGGCATTGAGCACTCGCTGCCCCCGATCTATTTCACCGAGGCGCCGTTCAATCCCGACCTGCGCGCGCGTTTCCAGAAAGCGGCATTCGGAGACCTCAGGCTATGATGCACCTTGTGCCCGCGATCATCGCCCGCGCCGGCCGAGCGGCGGACGCGGTGCAAATGAAGTTGAAGAAAGCCCGGCCGGCGTTGTTCGGGTCGCCGATCCGCCAGAATATGGTCCAGCTCTATCGGCACGATGCTGATTTCGACACCGTCATCAGCATTCCGCACCATCTGAGCTTCCTTGCGCCTGATACCAATATCGACATCGTCTACGGACTTCGGGTGTTCGATCGCAACGGCAAGCTGGTGGGGTCTTGCGAGCATGTGGTGAAGCACTTCGAAACGCTTCAGGAGCCAATTTCCAAGCTGCTGGGGCGCGAGCCTGACGAGTATGGAATGTTCGTCGTGACCTGCCGTTACAGTTCGCCGGCGGGAATTGACTTTCTGGGAATGACCTCGCCTCAGTTCATGACGATCTTCCTGCCCCGAAGCGAACAGGCGGCGCCGCAGATCACCCACTCGCACAAATACATGGATCGCATTCCGCCGCTGAAATCCAAACGTCCCCGCCGCTCGGCGTTGCTGGAAGGCGATCCGAATCTGGTCGGGGTCAGCTACTTCCTGATGAACTCTAGCCGCGCGACGACCAATGTCGACCTGACCCTGGCCGGCCCGTCGGGCTCCGTCGTGCGTTCGGCGCGGCTGCAGCCGTGTGGCACGGCACGGCTGGATTTCGACGCTGTCGGCGAAGGGCCTTTCGAACTCACCTGCGAACTCGATCGCGTCATCAACCATCGCAAGCCGATCGCGTTCAGGCGATTTTCGTCCGGCCTGATCACGGCCGCGCATTCGTAAGGCCCGCTGCGGTTCATCCAGGGGCCCTCGCTTGTTCCACATAGGCCGCGATGCTATGCCCCCGCAGACACGGACGGGGCAGGGGCGCCTGGGAATGGAACTTACAGCTAAGCCCGGTTATCGCGCCGACATCGACGGCCTGCGCGCCATTGCCGTGCTCTCCGTTCTCGCTTTTCATTTCGGTGCACCGATCCGCGGCGGATTTACCGGCGTCGACGTGTTTTTCGTCATCAGCGGATTCCTGATCACCCAGGTTCTGGCGTCTGAGATTGCGTCGGGCACGTTCTCCATTCTCAATTTCTACGACCGGCGGATGCGACGCATTCTGCCGGCGCTGTTGACCATGCTGGCCGTCGTTCTCCTGGCCGGCCGACTGTTGCTTGCGCCCGGCGACTACGTCTCGCTCGCAAGGAGCGCTGCGGCTGCCGGCTTCGGCGTTTCGAATTTCTTCTTCCACGGCCACACCGGCTACTTCGACCAGGCCGCGGACCTGATGCCGCTGCTGCACACCTGGTCGCTCGCGGTGGAGGAGCAGTTTTACCTGGTATGGCCGCTGCTGCTGGTCCTGCTGGCCGCCGCCGGTTCGCGGACCGCCATTGCCGCGACGCTTGCCGCGCTGGTGTTTGTCGCGTGCGTTGGAAGCATCTTCTATT
>Ga0268266_10005761_pt1 | contig 11468 bp, 8 predicted proteins | sample KBSS13metaG_FD_190356 | JGI IMG/M metagenome (GOLD analysis project Ga0268266, IMG submission 190356) | Switchgrass rhizosphere microbial communities from Kellogg Biological Station, Michigan, USA - KBS S1-3 metaG (SPAdes) (version 2) | ecosystem: Host-associated > Plants > Roots > Rhizosphere >... | reverse complement strand
CAGGATGCTGTTGGCGGCGAAATCCTCGACCTCGCCCGGCTCCAGATCCTCGATCGACGGGAAGTCGCGGCCGCCCAGCAGCGACACCCAATAATTGTAGGCGCGAACGTGCATACGCCGTTCGTCGGTGCCGATCGCAGCGGCAACGTCATCCGCCGGCGGCGTTTCGGACGCCGGCAGGTCGAAGTCGCTCGGATGCTCGCGGTACGTGTCCATATACTCTGGCCCCACACTCCTATTCCGCGGCAAGATGCGCAGAGTGCGGTTACCAAAATGTTAAGCATATTCGTTCAGGGTTGCCCCTTAGCGCGGCCTTGCCCATGTGAAGTCGCGCTGTTAGGGGCGCCAATCTTTCCGGTAGACAAGCCGCTTTAGCTCAGCTGGTAGAGCACATCATTCGTAATGATGGGGTCGCGTGTTCGAGTCACGCAAGCGGCACCACCGGAAAATATCCTTCGTAAACAATGACTTAGACGATTTATGACACGCCCGAATTGTGCCGTCTATTCCGCGACATGTCTCCTGTCGCTGCATCTGCTCATTGCACCCAGAGAGCACTTTGGCTCCTAGATACTCGCGCGGTCTCGGCGTGATTCTCTGACGGCCTGTTTTCCAGCCACCAGTTGCAGTTGGAGATGGTTGCGTGATGCAATCTGCGGGACACAAGTCGAACGTCTGCACGACCTTCCTGACCATAGCTCTTCCAAGCGGCTAAGTGGAGGAACCTACCCGCGGGGTCGCGATCCCAGGTCATCAAAAGGGTAGAACCCTCCTACGTGAATGCGGCGTTCCCAACGCATAAACCTATCGGTGCTGATCGGCCCGCGACCGGCGATAACCCGCAGCTCGCGCCTCTGACTCCGAGCAGAAGATCTGTTCTGCAACAGTCTGCTCGTAATAGGGCATTCCCGGCAGATGATAGATCCGTTCACCTCTGCGCGATTGGTTGCCCTTGATCCGGCAATTGCCGCTCGGCTGAGGCTTGGAGCGCGCGCCTCGGACCACCGAAACCGGCCCCTGTAGATCGCCACCTTCCGGCTGGTCGATGATGTACCCGCCTTCATCGCGATATTGGCTCGGCAGCTCGAATTTGCTTGACCAAATGCCACGCCGCGCAGCCTTCGCGCTTTCCTCTGCCGAAACGTAATCGAGGGCGTATCGCCGGTAGGCAACCGCATAGCCCGTCGCCACCATGTATCGGTTCAGATCAATTAGGCCGACGCTGCAGCGCGCCACCACTCGCCGGTACTTATCCGTGCCGACGGCAATACACTTAACCTGGTGGCCAGAGACTAACTTCGTCAGCTGCGCGGCGGAATCCAGACCGCACGACCAATCCTTACCATTGCGGGAGCAGGACTGCTTGGCTTCGGGAGCATCAATCCCGAACAGACGCACCTCCTGCTGTCCAACCATCAGGGAGTCGCCATCGATGCCCCGACCAAGGCCAGAGAGCGACGTGCCGGCAGCAACTGCGGTGACCACCAAGAGGGCGAAGACCATGACGTGGACTGACCTTGAACCAACGAAAGCGAGCTATTTACAGGAAGCCGAAATACCGTCGCTGAGCATCCCATGAAAGTGGCACGTCGACGGCCCGAAGAAGGCGACGGCCGGTAAGCGTTTTCGGCTGCTGGCCTTCGACAATCGCAGCAATGATGTCGGGAGCCAGCCAGCTCACGCGAAGAAGCTGCCACAGATGTCGCTTGCTGTACTTCGCCACGATCGGATCGGGTCGACCTGTAAGTGCACCCTCTTGTGCCAGGCGCGCGTGGGCAATCAGCTTGAGCAGAACCGGGTCGGCATTGGCCGGCACATGGTCATCGGAATTCAGAACGAGCTTCAGCTCTTTGCCACGCCGAGCCAGGGTCGCCGGTATGCATACCTGACTTTCGATCCCACCCGCGATGCTGACAATGATCTCCGAAGACTTGAGCTGAACGGTCACCTCGTTCTCGAGCAGCACCTGCCTCTGCTCCGGGACGCTGCATCCAGCGAGATTCATGGGCTCTTCGAAGCCCTCGTCGAGTTGCTCCACAGCACGCCGCGTCAAAGCGTCCTCAACGCCGCTCAGCACGGCGCGGTCGACATCGCCAGCCGGCACCCGCCACGCGGTCTTCCTATCTTCCCCAGGACCGAGGCGGGTCACGTAGTATCGATGCTGATGACCCGCTCTCGTTGTGAAGACCGGCGTCATTGGCCGACCATCCGCGTCTGTGAGTAGGCCAGTCAGCAGGCTTGGTGAACTGGACCGTTTCCCGTCCAGACGTTCGCGCCGGTTGGTTGCGACTAGCTGTTGAACACGGTCCCATTGCTCCTGATCGATGATCGCGTCGTGCTCGCCATCGAACAGCTCCCCACGATGGTGCACCTTCCCAATGAAGACAGGGTTCTGGAGGAGATGAGCCAGAGGCCCACGATTGAACGGCCCACCGCCAATTGATCGGCCGTCCGCGAAAGTACGAACCTTTGTTCGAACACTGGCTTCCGCAAGCTCATCGGCGAGGGTGACCACCGAGCCGAGTTCAAGATATCGCCGGAAGATGAGCCGAACCGTGTCAGCATCATTCTCGTCGATGAGCAGCTTTCGATTTTCGAGCCGATAGCCAAGGGGAACCGGACCGCCCATCCACATGCCCTTGCGCTTCGACGCCGCGACCTTGTCGCGAATTCGCTCGCTCGTGACCTCGCGCTCGAACTGCGCGAACGAGAGCAGCACGTTAAGCGTGAGCCGGCCCATGCTCGTAGTCGTGTTGAACGCCTGCGTGACGCTCACGAAGGATGCGCCGGCCTTGTCGAGGGCTTCGACGATGCGTGCAAAATCCGCAAGGCTGCGCGTCAGCCGATCGACCTTGTAGACGACGATGACATCGACCTTGCCCGCCGCAATATCGGCCAGCAGCTGCTGCAATCCTGGTCGGGTCATGTTCCCGCCCGACCAACCGCCATCATCATAATGTTCGTTGACCAGCTCCCATCCTTCGTGAGCTTGGCTGAGGATGTAGGCGGCACAGGCCTCGCGCTGCGCGTCGAGGCTGTTGAACGCCTGCTCCAATCCCTCTTCGGTCGACTTGCGGGTGTAGATGGCACAGCGGCGCTTCATTGCGGCACCGTCCGACTGACCGACCTGCGCTTCTTCAATCCGAAGAAGGTCGGTCCGGACCAGCGTGTGCCGGTTATCGCACTCGCCACTTGGGTCAGTGAGCCAAAGCGGCGGGCTTCATACTCATAGCCATCATCGAGCACGAGAACGCGGTGCACCCTCCCCTGCCACTGCCGCACAAGGCGGGTGCCCGGCTTGAGTGAAACCTGGGTCGAACTGGTCAGCTCTTCACCCCGACGCAGTCGCTCGGCTGTGCGCTCGAGTTCGCGCTTGATGTGACCGGGCAAGTCTCCGTGCACGCGCGACTGAAGCTTCCAAGCAATGCCCCGACGCAACAGGTCGGGTCCGATGTCTGGAGCGGGTTTGCGCCAGCAGTCGCGCCATTTGGCGCGGAGCTGCGCCGGTGACATTCCGGGCAGCTCCGCCAGTTGCTGTTCGAGCGAGGTCATTCGGACAGAGCCCCACCGGGCGCCGTTTCGATCCGGTAGGCGGTCTTGCCGTCTGGCCGTTGCTCCTTGAGCAGCTTGGACGTTTTGCGCACGCTCGTGAGAAATGCCCGACAGCTGTGCTCCTTCCAGCCGGTGGACTTCATGATTTCCGCGACCGTCGCGCCAGTGCCGCGCGACAGCATCTTGGTAACGCTAGCGCTCTTCGATTGCTTCTTGGTCTGATTGGCCATGTTGGGCCTCCTTCGTGCCAGCATCATCGCTGGCACTGACCCAAGCCGCGGACTCCGAAGGCGAAGCGCGGCCTTACCGTTGATCAGCGGCGCAAATGACCAACGCTCTGTGCGGGCGAGCAGTCAAGCACGAAGAGCGAAATGCAGCGCTTTCGTCTCGCACGCGACCGTTAGCGCGCCTCTCCAAGAGGATCAGCCAGTGGCTTAGCGAAGGTCGGAACGAGTGCTGAAATGCTTGCCCTTGTGCGCCCGCTTTGTAAGCCACGCGGCGTGAACCGTGAGTTTCTTCCTCGCCGACTGACCTACTGGGTCAAACTTGATGATCGGCGATCCGTCGCCAACGATGAACTGCATTCCCTGCGTCAGCCGCTCGTGATTGTGGGAGACGCGGGGATGGGGAAGACGCGCCTTTTGCAGTGGCTGGGCGACCAGCCCGGCTACAAGTTTGTCACTGCGCGCCAGTTGCTAAACCACCCGAACCCTCGCGGCCTGCTGGGTAACGCTGAGACGCTCGTCATTGACGCGTTGGACGAGGTTGCAGGCAAGAATGACGGCGACGCTGTCGATTTCGTACTCAGGAAGGTAGGCGAACTCGATCGGCCTCGGTTCATTCTCTCTTGCCGAGTTGCCGATTGGCGAAGCGCGACAGGCCTGACCGCGATCACCGAGCTGTACGAAGATTCCCCGCTAGAGCTTTACCTTGACCCACTCGATATTGAGCAGGCCCGCGAATTTCTGAGCGGGAATCCGAAGATCGGAGCCGAACGAGCGCGCCAAGTCGCTGATAAGCTGGCGGCGAGGGGCTTCGAAGAATGGCTCGGTAATCCTCAGACTCTACTGATGATAGAGCCGCTTCTGGAGGGGGGTGAACCTCCAGAAAGCACCGCAGCCCTGTTCGAACAATACGTGGACAGGGTCTGGAACGAGCACAATGAAAAGAAGGCTCAAACGACCTTCAACGCGAGCAATAAGGACGAGGTGCTAGATGCTCTTGGAGCCGCGTTTGCAGCGCTTATCCTTGGAAACAAAACCGGAATCTATCGCGGTTCGGCTGCGAATGTGCGGGAGGGCGACCTGCCGCTGGCCGAGGTCAAAAAGTTGCCGGGCGCGGCAAATCTCGATCAATACGCCGCAAGCCGGCTTCTAAAAATCGATCATGACAGACTGATTTATCAGCATCGGCGTATTGGTGAGTACCTCGGTGCTCGCTGGCTAGCAAAGCGCGCAGATACCCCTCGGAAACACAAACGCCTGCTCAGCCTTTTTCGTTCGACCAACAATCTAGTGCCAGCGCACCTCCGCGGTCTCCACGCTTGGCTCGCTTGGCATGATCATGAACTTGCCGATGACATTTTCCGGAACGACCCGATGGGCGTCATTGAATATGGCGACGCAGACACACTGAGCTCTAAGCAGGCGCGTGTCCTGCTTGAATCATTGGAGCAGCTTTCAAGGCGCAACCCACGGTTTCGGGGCTGGGGTGAGTACCGCGCCAGAGGGTTGGTGCAGCCGTCAACATTCGACGAGATTCGGGCAATCCTGGGCGATCGGACGCGGCCATTCAATCTCCGAATGACCCTCATTGAGCAGCTGGATTCCGCCAAGCTGGTTGCCGAGTTTCGGGATCAGCTTATCGCGCTACTCAGAGATGAGACTGTCGAATACGCGATCCGTTATCGGGCCGTAGAGGTTCTTGGCGAGCATGACTCAACGATAGATTGGCCCGATGAGCTTGAGGCACTTCGCGTTAGAGCCAAGGCAGATACAGTTCGGCTAGGCGCGGAATTGCTTGCTCCCGTTGGCCTTAACAAGTTCAGCGACCAACTGATCGTTGAAACGCTTCTGGCCGACGCGGGTCTCACGATGTGCGCAATTCCTCGCGAGAATGTCCCCGATCGAGCGGCGCGATTTTTCATCGTTAAGCGCGATCTGCCTGCCGAACGCGCTGAAGGTATCCTCGACCACCTTAGTAGCTTCGCTGCGGCTCTCATCCCGAGAGACGGTGGAATCGAGCATAATGAACTCATCGACTTCGCCTACGAGCTAGTTTTGGAACGGCTGGCGCTAGGCCCAATCGAGCCGAAAAAGCTCTGGTCATGGCTTGAGCCCTACGAAGATCTTCACGGCTACAGCCGCGATAATCGCGATCGCTTGTCCACATGGTTGAAAGAACATGACGACGAACGCCGAGCGATCCAGCAACACGTCCTTCTTGAGCGGGAGAGCAAAAAAACGGTTTGGGAACGCGCGTGGCGGTTAGTCGACGTCACGCCGGGACTCGCTCCGACCCACGGTGATGCCATCGAACTCCTCGGCCGTCTCGACCCCTCAAAGAAGGATGACGTGCGTTGGCGAGACATCGTCAACATAGTTCGACACGACGGCGAAATCGGGGCTGACGTTCGGGAGGCAGCGAGGCCGTTCGCTCAGGGCGATCCCGAGGCAGAGAAATGGTTGGCTGAAATCGCGGTTCCTGCGAAGCCCGAGTGGCAAATTCGGCAAGAAGAACGCGAGGCACGACGGACCCGCGATCGTGAGAAGAAATGGGCTGAACATAGACTCGAGTTTCGTGAACGCCGTGATTCCATCCGAGCAGGAGAGCCAAACTTCCTAGTTTCGCCTGCCCAAGCGTACCTCGGTTTATTCAGCGACATCGAGCGGGATGGGCCTCCGATCAATCGTGTGAAGCTGTGGCTCGGCGATGATCTAGCCGACGATGTTCTCGCGGGCCTCGAAGCCTTTCTGCATGCGGAAAATGCCAAGCCGACGCCGGAAGAAATTGCCGCGAGTTACGTCGCCAACCGACACTGGAGGGCGGCGCACATCATCGTCGTGGCGCTTGCTGAGCATGCGAAGGCATACGGCGATTTTGCCGGCGTGCCCCTCGACCGACTGATCGCGGGCCGCTTGGAGCTTGAGCAACATGGCTTCGGTCGGATCGACGGTTCAGAGCTTCCCACCCAACTCGATGCGGCGCTTCGAGCCATACCTGGCGCTTACGAGCGCTATCTTCGCTTGCTGGTCGAACCGAGCCTAAAGGGCCGTCGAGCCTACGTTCCGGGCCTTTACCAAGCGATGCGAGCCCCGTTGGAGACCGGACTGGCCGTCGCGCTAGCGGGCGAATGGCTGGTCGCTTTTCCACGCGTGGCTGGCGAAGTCGAAGAGGAGTTGATTGACAGACTGGTTAGAGCGGGCGAGTTCGAAACCCTTAAGTCAGTGGCTAAGCGCCGCGCGCGAACCAAGCTCGATGATCGTCGTTTGCGAAATTGGCGAGCAGTCCGATTACTTACCGATTTCGAAAATGAAAGTAGGTTGGCGACCGGTATTGCGGCGCATGACCGAGATTTCCTGTGGACCCTGCGTGCGCGATTTGGAGGCCGACGGGACTCTGACAGGCTCAGGGTACTTCCGCTACCGTTGACGGCGTGGATTGTATCCGAATTCAGAGCCACATACCCGGTCGCGAGTCATCCTACCGGCGCTTCGAGCGGCGATACCAATCCATGGGATGCGTCGGAGTATCTGGCCCACCTAATCGGTAGGATCGGCGAGGAGGTCTCTGATGAGGCCATCGCCCTCCTCAATCGTCTTCTGGAAACGGATGACAGCTACACCGAGTATCTACGATCGGTCGCAGCGGAGCAGGCGTCCAAAAGGGCCGATCAAGATCATCAGGCAGCCTCGATCAACGACATCAAGGCAATCGTTGACGACGAACCGCCTCGGTTTGTCGAGGATCTGCAAAGGGTCGTGGTCGAGGAGCTGGACCGTGTCCAACTGATGGTCCGAGCGGACGATGTTGATAGCTGGACCGGGTTCTACGCAGACACAAATTCGTCGAAGCTTCAGCCCAAGCACGAGGAAGAGTGCAGCGACTATCTGATCACGCTGCTCCGCCAGAATCGGTACGGTCTAGAGTTCACGCCGGAACCTCATCTCGCTGGCGACCGGGAAGGCGACATCGGTTGCTCGATCGATGCCCTTTGGCTGCCTATCGAGGCAAAGGGTCAATGGCACCCTGACCTTTGGACGGCCGCAGATACTCAACTACAAACTCAGCAATCGTCTGACCACCGTGCTGCCCAGCGAGGCGTGTATCTTGTCTATTGGTTCGGCGACCGTGGGAAGCGGTTAGCAAGGCCGCCGAAAGGCATCCCAATTCCTGCTTCGCCAGCCGAACTCGAACAGGCGCTCACTGACCACAGCGCTGCTGCCCAGAGCGGCCGTATCATCGTCAAAGTTCTCGACCTGAGCAGGTGATTTCCAACCGGCCGCCGCCGCCTCGCGTCGAGGCGTACCAGTACGTGGAATTGAGGCAGTCGAGCGGCGTACAGTTCGAGGGCGAAGTTGAAGACGCGGAACGCTTACGGCCGTTTGAGCTCGGGGCTCACTTCGAGCGCGGGGGTTTCATCGACAGTCTGTATGCTCCAACCGCTCGGCGGAGCGAAGAATGGCGCGATGGGTATATCCGCGAGCAACTGCCTACCCTCCCGCTGAGAATGAACGGTGACCAGATAAATCCATCAGAATTCTGGATCGCTCTGGCTACATTTCAGGGCGAGCCGGAGGAGGCGCTCCGGAGCAATCTCGGGCTGGATAGGGTCACGTTCGGTTTGGTTGTGACGACTCTGCTCGACCACGATCTCATCAATCGGCTTGAGTTCTGGCGCGACACCGACGACGACGTGCGAAGCCCACTCATCTACATTCGCGACAGCGGTCTTTGGCACCGCTTCTATGAGGTGATTCGCGATCCAGCTGGGCGAGGTCCGAACGTCCGGTTGGAAGGGAAGGCGTGGGAAGCTTTCAATGTGGAAGCTCTACGGGGAACAGTAGGTTCACGAGCGCAACCCTATGTCTGGCGTCGCGACAACGTTGGCGAAATCGACCTGGTCCTCGATTGGGCGAGCGGCGTGCGGTGGGGTATCGAAATTTCCCGATCTCCAACGAAGCGGCCAACGAGGGGTTTTCATCTAGGGTGCGATGCTCTGGGCTGCGAGCGGCGTATGGTTATATGCCCGATTGGCGAGGACAGTCATGGGGGTTCGACCGAGACAATGCGCCTGGATGACGCTCTCGTCGAAATCTCCAGAGGACCCGATGAGTGCTAATAAAGCTGTCTCATCCACGTTTCCGACGACCGCATTGTTCTCAAACAGAAGCAGCTGTCTCGTCCCAATTTCACATAAAATCCGTTGTCACGAATCGTCGACTTTCATCCCGACACGCCAGGTCAGCAGCCGTGCTGCGCCAGCCGGTAATGGACATCGGGGGGCACGTTGGGATCGTCGGACAAAATGATCTCGACATCGTCGTCCCCGGGCTGGTCGACGCAATGCAGGATTGCGCCCTTGATCCATTCATGCCCGCCCTCGTGATCGCCGCGGTCGGTCCGCAACAGGTTCTTGGCGGGAATGCCCCAGCCGATGAAGCGATCGGCAACCGACTGCCAAGGGTGACCATAAGCATGACCGGCAGAGAACACGACGTACTTCGGCATGACCGCCTTGATAAAGCAGTTCGAACTCGAGTTGTCGCCGCCGTGGTGCTGGCCGACCAGGACCTCGCTGGCGATCGGGTGATCGGCCGAGCGCTCGACCATGATCCGTTCGGCGTAGCGGCAGGCCAGGCCGTCATCGAGCTTGCCTGATGATGTCGGTCGATTACGACCGAGCGTGTCGCCGCTGAGCAGCACAGAATGACCGTGATACTCGAGCCGCAACACGATGCTCAGAACGTTGTTGATCTCGGAATCGACGGACGGCGCCGGTTCGTCAGGGCCGTGGACCGTCCGCCCATCCGGCCAACCCGCGATGAACGTGAAGGTCGCATCACCAACCGGGTATTGATGGCCAGGTTCGGGCGCGCCGGGCTTGGCCAAGTTTATCTCAGTAGCACCGTTGGCAGCCGCGAGTGTAATTGCCTCGCGTGCGTCCTTGATCAGGTTGCCCGAGCGCTGGTCGCCGGGATGCAGGACGATTAACGGATGCTTGTGCGGCGTCGGTAACCCGAGGATCCGCTTGAGGTCGCCGATATGATCCTTGTCAGAATGGCTGAGCACGACCAGATCGATCGTGTCGAGCGTGATCAGCTCATCGACGGCCGTACTGCACATTCCACCTGGCGGCCCCGTGTCGTAGACGAAGCTGTGGCCGCCCGGGACGAGCCCGATCACGCACAGCCCGGGTCCCACGTCTACGACCCTGATGTAGAGGTTGTTGGCATAAGCCGGCAGAGCGAAGCAGGTGAAGATCGCGGCCAATGCCAGCCGCATTCGAGTAGCGCCGCGGATCATTCATTTATCCGATCGCGTGACATGATCGCACCCCCTGACCGGCGGAATAACCGCCTTATCCAGTCAGTCAGAGTCGGCACACTGATGGGTCAATTCTTCTGCCTAAATCAGGATGACCGCAACGGGTTTTTGTGGGCCGAGCTAATGGCAGGAATCGACCCGAACTTGCCGCGTGCCCGAGAGCTGTATCACCCGCGGCGCTCATTCAGCATGACGTAGAATAAGCATACGAACCCCACCCCGCTCATCGCGACGCGGATGATATCATGGACCGTGTAAGTTAGTGCGAACGCTGCGGCGAAGGCGATGACACCCAGCCATAGAGCAGCCTTTGCACGATGATTCATCGGCTTGGCTCTTTCAGATCGAAGTGCCGGATCAGCCACGACATCGTGAGCCCTTGGACAAGTATTGAGAAGGCGACGGTCACGAAAGCGGCGATGATGATCGCATTGCGCTCAGGCACGGTTGTCGGAACAGCGAGCGCAAGTGCCAATGCCAGCGCACCCCTCAATCCCCCCCAGAACAGCGTGTGCTGATAGGGCAACGGCAGCCGCCAACGAGAACGGCTGAAAAGCAAGGCGAGCGGATAAATTGAAATCGCACGACCGATCAGCACCAACATGATGGCCACAGCGGCAGCAAACCAACCGATCTCGTGCAGCGGCTGATTGGCCGCGTTCATTCCGATCAGGATGAAAATGATCGAGTTGGCCAGGAACGCGACATATTCCCAGAAGGAAAGAACCAGCACGCGGTCTTGGTCAGCGATGATGCCTCTCTTGCTGACGCTGCCAATCGTAAGGCCAGCCGTCAGTGCGGCGATGACTCCCGATGCGCGATAATGTTCGGCGAGGAGAAATGACGCGTAAGCGACAATCGTCGTAAGTGTAATCTCAATCAGATGATCGTCAGTTCGTCCAGCGACGATCAAAGCCGCAGCGCTGATTAGCAGACCGATTGCAACGCCGCCGCCGGTCGCCCAGAGAAATGCCAAAGACGAAGTTGTAAGATCGTTCGAGCCACCCGTCGCGAAGGCTAACAGGACGGCGAACCCGACAGCGGCAGCGCCGTCATTCAGCAGGCTTTCGGACTCGACCACCATGCTCAGCCGCTTCTCGGCCTTCATTTCTCGGAAAGCGGCGATGACCGAGACGGGGTCGGTGGCCGCGATCAGTACCCCGAACAGTGCAGCGCCAATCCATGACCAACCCAACAACGTATGCATTCCAAATCCCACTGCCGCTCCGGCTATCGTGACGCCCACGAAGGCCAACGTCAGCGTGACCGGAAGTTCATTGCGAAAGCGTCGCCAGTCGAGTTGCAAGGCCGCTTCGAAGACCAAGGGCGGCAACAGGACATTGAAAATCAGTTCGCGCGAAAGCGGCAGA
>Ga0268266_10005760_pt1 | contig 11468 bp, 8 predicted proteins | sample KBSS13metaG_FD_190356 | JGI IMG/M metagenome (GOLD analysis project Ga0268266, IMG submission 190356) | Switchgrass rhizosphere microbial communities from Kellogg Biological Station, Michigan, USA - KBS S1-3 metaG (SPAdes) (version 2) | ecosystem: Host-associated > Plants > Roots > Rhizosphere >... | reverse complement strand
GGTGCTGATGTAGGACAGAGTGTTTTTCATTTACATTTTCATTTTCTTGCTGGTCAAAAAATGTTGGATTATTAAATTTGGTACCTTAAAATAAAAAGAGCTGGTTATAAACCAGCTCTTTTTTTATAGTTGTATTTCTTTGTTTGGATAATCAGGTTTATTTTTTAACTCATCTTGATAGAAAATATAGAGCCCGGTAAGAACAATCATAATTGATAAGTAGAAATGCCAGGATATTGTTTCTTGAAAAAATGCCCAGCCATAGAGTGCTGCAAAAAGTGGGCTTAAAAAGCTTGTAAAAGACATAAATGTTGCAGAATATGTTTTTAAAAGGCTGGCATAAATATTGTGGCATAAAATATTGCTAATAAAGATCATAATTGTTAATCCTTTGCAGAAAGCATAAGGATCAGTTATATTCATTGGTCCTTCAATAATATATGAAGTAAAGAGAGAAAGCACTCCCCCTGTAGCCATACAAATACCATTAACAATAGAGGTATCATAATTTTTATAACGTACTAATTTTTGAATGAGTATCCAGCTGTAACAATGTAATGATACAGAAATTAAAAGAAATACTTCATAGCGAGAAATGCACAAAAATTCACCTAACGTTGCTTCCGCTGGGCTTGATGAGATAAGTATAGGAAGCATGCCCATAAGGCCTATAGAAAGACCAAACCATTGTTTTATAGATAATCGTTCATTGAAGAGAAAATAGGCATAAAGCGCAGATAAAAATGGCGATAAATTATAAAAGAATGATGTTTTCCAGACAGGAAGTACATCTAAAGCGTATAAGCGTAAGCCATAAGTAAGATACATTCCTAAAATAGTTATTTGTGCAAATGTCCAAAAATGTTTTTTGTGAAAAACAAAACGGTTAGATGCCGCAAAGTATTGATAAATAAGCAAAATGCTTCCAGCAACAAACATTCGCGCACCGGATAAAAATAAAGGTGTAGTGAAGCTTAAAAGATATTTACCCATAGGAAATGAAGTCGCAAAAAGAGCTTGTAAGAGAATAATAAAAGTCATAATGTTTGTACCTACTTGAATTGAAAAAAGATGCTATTATACTGTGCAAAATTATTTAAATATTAAAATTGCTATAATCATTATTATATCGTTTCTTTATTTTTTTTCTATAATGTTAAAGTGCGTAATAAAGTTAATAGGTATAATATGATGATATATAATTTTAAAATAAAGTAGGCGTATGAATTTAATAGTTTTTATTACTTGTATAGTATTATCTTTGTTTTCAACAATTGTTATGAGTTATGTTTCGCTAGCAACGCCGATTGGCCCGTGGATTGCTCCGACTCTTGTTTTTATTGCTCTATTGATATCTAAAATTTTTACTAAAATAAATAATACGTCCATGGTGTATGTAGTATCGGGAGCATCTATTGGTGGTATTATGGCTACTGCATGTGCATTTTCATTTCCTACAATTTATTTTTTGGATCCAGGATTATTTAATACCTGGATGAGTTCACCGTTATTTTTTAGTAGTATGCTTTGTTGTTTTTCTTTTTTAGCTGGTGCGTTTGGTATTGTGATAGCAGATATGTCAGAGCATATTTTAATTGATCAACAAAATTTAGCGTTTCCGATTGGAAATCTTATTCATAAAATGATTGCAGCGCAGAATCAAATGCGTAAAGCGTATGAGTTGATGATAGGTTTTGCCGTTGCAGCATTTTTTTCTTTGTTACAAGGAGGCATAGTCTGTGCCGCTGCGGTAATGCCAAAATCAGTAACCTTAGTCTCGGCAACAAGGTTATCTATTGTTTCACTGCCTCGTATGGTAATTAATTTGGATATTGCTCCCATGATTTGGGCAATTGGTTTTGTTACAGGACATGTTATAGCGTTACCTTTAGCGGTGGGCGCGTGCGCTAATATTTTTTTGGTGACTCCTGTGCAAGAGTTATTTTTTCCTTATATATCCTCTATGGAATTTACTCTTGCGTTTTGTAGTGGTATTGTTTTTTTTATTACGTTCATGAGTATTGTTGATATGCCAAAAAATATTATTAACGGAGTAAAAAATTATTTTTCTAAAGTTGTAGATAGGCATGTTTTAGGGACAAATTTTTTTCATAATACAGATATTGCATTTTCTGTTTTTATTGTAATCGGATTAATTTTATTTTTATCATATTTTCAGTTTTCTTGGTATGTGCAATTATATTTAATTGTCTGTAGCATTATTACTACCTATCAAATTGCTTCAATTGCTGGGCGAATTGGGCTTGCATTGCTGGGAAGATTTGCAACGTTTGTGATGGTTCCAGCTATGCTTATTTTTAATATTAATTATGTACAAATTGTTTTAATTGCAACATTTGTTGAAATAGCAGGAGGTGTTGCGGCAGATGTTTTATTTGGTCGTAAGTTAGCGCAATTATCAGATGTTTCTCGCGTTATAACACGAAGATATCAATTATTGGGCTTAGCTATAGCTTCACTCAGCATTGGCATTGTATTTTGGTTACTTATTAATCATTTTGGTCTTGGTTCTTCTGAATTATTTGCGTATCGTGCACAATCACGGCAGTTGCTGATTCAAGCTAAACATTTTGATTATATAGTGCTTATTATAGGTGCATTGTTTGGATTAGTTTTACAACAAATTCGTCTTAATCCAATGCTGGTTTTAGGGGGATTATTAATGCCTTTAGATATTACTATGGGATTGGTAGCGGGAGGTTTGCTTGCGGCCATTACACATGATAAAGAAGAATGGTATCCATTTTGGTCAGGAATTTTTGCGAGTAATTCTTTGTGTATGTTGTTGCGTGCATTAATTTGACTTGTTCTAGGTGATTGTTATCCTTTCATAAAATATTTTTAATTATGAGAGGATGGAATGAAGCGTATATTATATAATGTGTTAATGTTGATTTGGTGTGCGCATAGTTTAGGTGCGATAGATTATAGTTACGATCCTATTCTTGTTGTGGTGTTAATGGTAAAAAATGAGGAAACGGTAATGCGTGCAACTTTGCAGCCATTTGTTGATGGCGGAGTTAATTCATTTTTTATTTTTGATACTGGTTCTACTGATAAAACAATTCAAATTACAGAGGAATTTTTTGCTGAACAGGGTGTAACGCAAGGATACATAGAGCAAGAACCGTTCATTGATTTTGCTACTTCTCGTAATCGGGCGCTTGAGTTAGCACAAGAAAGATTTCCTCATGCAGCATTTATGGTTATGCCTGATGCGGAGTGGTACATTAATGATGCGCGGGCATTAGTTGAATTTTGTGAACTATGCTTGCAGCGAGGAGATACATATTCTTCTTATCTGATACATATTATTAATGAAGCCTTGGATAATTATACGTGCAGATTACTAAGATGTAATCAAGGTGTTCGGTTTTTTGGTGTAGTTCATGAAGTTGTTATTCAGTCATTGTCTATTCAGGTGCCTGCATCTATTTATTTTGAATATTTGCCTGAATCAAAAGGGCGTGAAAAAACAATGCAGCGTTTTGTGAGAGATCGTGAATTATTGCTTAAAGAGTATTATAATAAGCCGTGGTGTACGCGTACATTATTTTATCTTGCGCGTACCTGTGAAGATCTTGGTAATTGGCAAGAAGCATATCATTTTTACAAAATACGTGTTGATATGGTTGGATGGGATGAAGAAGATTTTATAGTAAAGTTTCGTTTAGCTGAAACTATTAAAAAACTATTGTTATATTCAGAAAGTAGTAATGAATATCAATGGTCAGAAGCTATGGACTATTATATGCAGGCATATCAAATGCGTCCTCATCGTGCAGAGCCGTTGATAGGTATTGCTGATTATTATGTAGCGATAAATCAAATGGCTTCGGCTTTTTTATTTGCTCGTCATGCAGCAGAAATGGAATATCCGATTAATGATGTTTTGTTTGTTGAAAAATATTTATATAACTATTACCGTTATGAACTTCTTGCGCGGTGCGCGTGGTATATTAATGAATTTGTTATTGGAGCAGCAGCTGCACGTAAAGCATATGAAGCATATCCTGATTATAAATATGCACGTATTAATATGGAATGTTATCAAAGGTTAGAACAAGAATTATCTGTTGCATAATATTGTAGAAAACATTAAAAGAACCTTGCTGTTTTTTAGCAAGGTTCTTTTTTGGTTAAAAATTATTATTTTATGCACAAAGTCGTGAGTATTGAACTGATATTGTTGATAAATAAATGGCTTCCTGATACTCATTTGCGGCAGGGGCGATTCGTTTTATTTGAAAAATAGCCCACGGTCCGGTAATTTGGGTTGGATTGAGTGAAATTGGCACGCTTATTTGTATTAAATTATTGGGGCCTATTGGTTGGGTGACCGTAAAGTCTGGTGAAACTTGTGTGTCTGCAAATCCTGTTGCCGGAGGTTGTATGCCAAGTTCATTACCAGAATTTTTATAATCAGCCTGAAGCTGAATTTTTGCTTGATCACCGATAGTTGGAAATTGGGAAACAAGGAAATGTAAGATAACGGTGACTGGTTGTGTTGTGTCAAGGTCATTAGGTATGTTAAAATTTGCTCCTACGGTATACTTAATATTAGGATCATCAGGAAAGAGTTCCCATCCGTTTACCGATGCTGTTTGATCATCTGGTCCATAGGGATAAAAAAGAGTAGCTATTTCCAGCCCGCCTTCGGTATTTATACCGGTGAGTTGATTTGCATTTAAAAATAATTCATTAAGTCCACATCCACCAGTAGCGCCAGTTGACCCTGTTGTACCCGTAGCACCGGTTGCTCCTGTTATGCCGGTTGCACCCGTAGAACCAGTGGCTCCTGTTGGGCCAGTTATGCCAGTGACTCCAGTAGCGCCGGTTGCTCCTGTTATACCAGTAGCACCAGTAGGGCCAGTAGGGCCAGTGGTTCCAGTATTACCAGTGGCACCGGTAGCGCCAGTAAGTCCTGTTTGCCCTGTTATGCCGGTTGCACCCGTAGAACCAGTGGCTCCTGTTGGGCCAGTTATGCCCGTAGCGCCAGTAGGTCCTGTTGGACCTGTTATTCCGATTGCGCCTGTTGCACCGGTAATGCCTGTGGGCCCGGTAGTACCAGTAGATCCAGTTGCTCCTGTTATGCCGGTTGCGCCTGTTGCACCAGTAGGTCCTGTTTGTCCAGTTGTGCCGGTTGCTCCAGTAGGTCCTGTTGCACCCGTAGCACCAGTGGATCCAGTTGTGCCAGTGACTCCTGTAGCACCGGTTGCGCCTGTTGCACCAGTAGGTCCTGTTATACCAGTTATACCGGTAGCACCAGTGGACCCTGTGATGCCTTGAAGGCCAATTGCTCCGGTAGCCCCAGTGGCTCCGGTAACTCCAGTTGCGCCTGTTTGTCCAGTGTGTCCCCGATGGCCTCTGCGCCCCCGAGGTCCTCGTGGGCCGTAATAGCATTCAAAAGATCCATATTTTTTTTCTTTGCAGGTAATTGCTTCTTCATTAGTATCAAGGATCTCAAAAAACAATTCGTCTGCATTTATATTTTCATCGACAATATCAACGGCTTTTCCGTTGTTTGTTGTCATCTTTATAAAGGCATTATCTTCATTAATAGCTTCAGTATAGTTTTCTAGGTAATTAAGAATAAGGTTAAAGTCAGATTCGTTTAAAAATAGCAGATGTGCTTTTTTGAGCAAAACAATAGCATCTTGATTTGCTTTATTGATTGTTTTTAGAGAGCAAGTATGTTGAGGTTTTTCAAGCATAGCAAGTAGTTTTTTTAAATTATTTGATAGGTTTTCAGGTTGAGAAATAGAGCAGATAAAATCTATGGTAGATTTATATTTTTCGGGTAAATGAACGGCAGAAATTGGTAACGATGTGCTTGCGTGCGCAAAATGTGAGTTGATAATTCCTGCAACTAATAATAGAAATGATAATCGTTTGATCATTGAAACTCTCCTTTGTGTAAAAGCTGTATGTTGAAAAATATGTACTATGGTTAAGGATTAATAAAATCTCACAAAACAAATTTGTGAGATTTTATTAAAAGTTTAATTATGTTGGATTATCAATAGCAAGCAAGCATACGGTAATCGATCCGGTAGTTGCTTCGCTGACAATTCCTGCAGTTATGTTATATACCATGATTGTTGTAGATGTTGGTGATGTTGAAACAATTTCAGCCGTATAGGTTTCAGTAGAAGGATGAGCGGCAATTTGTTTAAGAGAAACTTGTACTATTGGTGTAGTGGCAAATAAGTCGGGTGGGTAAAGAAACGTAATTCCTCCAGCTGTATAATCTTGCCAGTCAGTTAAGAATGGGAGATATACTATTTCCATTGTACGATCTGTTTGTATCATACGACTTAAAAAACCAAAAGTTGGATCAGCATAATTTGATGATGTTGAAAGTAATATTAATGCTGTAAAAATATATTTTGTAAGATTCATCTGTTTCCTTATCTTTTCAGATTTATGTACAAATACGAGTATATTTAAAAACAAACATGCATAAGTAAATATCTTTGTTATATTCTGTACCGCTTGTTGGTGCAACTCTTGATAAAGTAAGATATCCCCAATTTTTGCCTACCATTTTTGAGCCATCTAAAGTTATTGAGGTGGTGATATGTCTTAAGTTAAGTTGTCCGCCAGCTCCTCCGGTGGGTTCAACAATACTAAAGTTGCCAGAAGTTAATGTTTCAGCAAATCCTGTTGCCGGAGCAGATGAACCAATTTCAACTCCTGATGCTGCGTAATCTGCTTGAACTTGTACGTTTGCTACGTTTCCTGAACTTGCAGAAATTCTATCAATCATAAAGTGGATTTCTAAAGTAATAGGGCTTGCCGTATCCAAGTCTTGTGGTAGGCCAAAGTCAGCACATATTGGCATAAATGTAGATCCGCTTGGATTGAGTTTCCATGCAGTAATAATGGGTCCATTAGTGGTAGTGCCATAGACTTTAGTAAAAGTTATGGTTGGATTTCCCGATGAGTTGCTTGCCATCATAAATTCATTGATAAATAGTTGACCTTTTCCGCATCCTCCCGTCCCGGTAGCGCCGGTAGCGCCCGTTGGTCCGGTTTGGCCGGTGTTGCCAGTTGATCCGGTTGCACCTGTAGCTCCGGTAGATCCAGTTATACCAGTAGCGCCGGTAGCGCCCGTTGGCCCGGTTGGGCCAGTGTTGCCAGTTAATCCGGTAGCACCTGTAGCTCCGGTAGATCCAGTTATACCAGTTGCGCCGGTAGCGCCCGTTGGCCCGGTTGGGCCAGTGTTGCCAATTAATCCGGTCGAACCTGTAGCTCCCGTAGATCCAGTTATGCCAGTAGCTCCGGTAGTGCCCGTTGGCCCGGTTGGGCCAGTGTTACCAGTTAACCCGGTTGCACCAGTAGCGCCGGTAGCACCCGTTGGTCCCGTTCTGCCAGTGTTGCCTGTGACACCAGTTGCTCCTGTTGGACCACGGTGGCCACGATGACCTCTGCGTCCTCGAGGACCTTTTTCTTTGCAGCAAAATGAATTATTTTGCGGTAATCTTTTTTGATAGATTTTTAGATAAGGATAGAGAGAATAAAAATCTTTTTTATTTAAAAATAAATTTTTAACTTTCTCTGATAAAAATAATTCATCTTTTGATGGTATTAAATCAGAATCATTTGTGTGTAAAGAGTGTGACAGTATTATAGAGAAGAACAGAAGAGAAAATAACATTTTTCGGGTCATTAGCGCCTCATTTGTATCAATTGTTTTTATATGGTTAAGTTGTAAAAAAAATTCACAAGAAAAGTAAACAATTCTCTTGTGAATTTTTTGATGTGAGTGTTTAAGTAATTGTGCTTATGGCTTTATGGTATAGCACAGATGCGTGAATACTGAACTGATATTGTTGAAAGATATATTGAATCAGGATAGCCTGCTGTATCAACTCTATATACTTGCATAAATGCCCAGTCACCTGTTATTTGCGTTATATCGAGTGGTATTGCTATGCTTATTTGTCTTAAGTTTGAATCATTAGGTGCAGAAATAGGTGGTTCGATTACCGCAAAAACAGGAGATGTTTGTGTGTCAGAAAATCCAGTTGCAGGAGCTTCAACGCCTAAGATGTCGTTTGAATTTCTGTAATCTATATTGAGTTGTATTTGCGCGTTGCCTACACTGCCGTTGTGTGCAATTAAAAGGTGAAGAATTACTGTTACTGGTTGAGTGGCATCAAGATCATTAGGTATATTAAAATTTGCGCCTACTGTAAAACGTGAACCAAAGATATTTGGCTGCAGTTCCCATCCGTTAACTATTGCATTTTGAGAATTATTCCCATAAGGAAACAGCCCAACGGGAGAAGATCCTCCTTCTCCAACTATTCCTGTAAGCATATTTGCATTTAAAAATAATTCATTTACTCCACAAAATTCAGGTCCAGTAGCGCCTATTGCACCCGTAGCGCCTGTGTTACCAGTAATGCCTTGAATCCCTGCTGCTCCGGTAGCACCAGTAGCTCCGGTATGTCCCCTATGTCCTCGGCGGCCACGTTTGCCTTTGCAGCAATTTAAAAAATCTTTAGGACAGCTTCGGTTTAATTTTTTGTTTTTCTTAATACGGTGAAAATATTTATGACGTGATATTTTGGATAATGGAATTTCAGTAGTATGTTTTTTAGTTATACTATCAAAGCTATCTTCTTCCTGAAGAGTAGTTCCATATTCTTGAAGATAGTCATAAACAATATTGTATTCTGATTCTTTGTTAAAAATATTTTTTATCTCTTTTAATAATACAAGAGCGTCGGTTGTTGCATTTTGAACTAACTTTAAAGAGCAACTATTTTTATCGTTTTGAATAACAAGGTAAAGAGCTTTTAATGTTGGAGATAATTGATCGGGGTGAGCCTTATTATAGATAAGATTGATAATATATTTATATTTTTTAGATAAGTTAGCTGAGGAAATAAGATGGAATGGGGTGTTTGTAGTCGTATGTATAGTAGGTAAAGACATTATGCATGCAAGTGCTATCAAGAATATAAATTTTTTCGTCATGAAAACTCCTTTTTTAGTGAATTTATTATGTAGTGAAGTTAACATGACCTTTAGTTGTAAACAATATTTTTTTATTGTTGCTTAATTTATTGTACTTCGCCAAACAAGAAAAGCTTCAATAAAGTCTATTAATTCCCCATCAAGAACTTTGTCTGGTTGAGGAGATTCAAAATTTGTACGATGGTCTTTGACCATTTTATAAGGATGGAGTACGTATGATCGGATTTGTGATCCCCATTCGATTTTTCTTTTTTCAATGTTAGCGCTCAGCTTTGCATCTTGTTCGTCTTTCATTTTTTGAGCAAGTTTTGCATACAGCATTTTCATAGCAAAAGCTTTATTTTGTTGCTGAGAGCGTTCGTTTTGGCATTGTACCACAATATTTGTTGGTAAGTGTGTAATGCGTACTGCCGAATCTGTTTTATTAACATGTTGTCCTCCCGCTCCGCTTGCACGATAGGTATCGATACGTAAATCCTTTGGATCTATAGTTACCTGAAGATCGGGAACTTCTGGAGTTATGAGAATGCTGGTAAAAGATGTATGTCGACGTTTGTTTGAATCAAAAGGAGAGATTCTTACTAAGCGATGGACGCCATGCTCACTTTTTAAGTATCCATAAGGATTTTTTCCCCGAATAAAAAGTGTTACAGATTTTATACCAGCTTCTTCTCCTGGTTGATAATCGATAGTATCTACATAAAAATTGTTGCGTTCGCAAAAACGATAATACATCCGCAATAGCATGTTTGCCCAGTCTTGAGATTCCGTTCCTCCTGCTCCTGCATGAATATGGATAAAGCAATGAGAGGCATCACTCGGTTCGTGCAATAAAAGGTGTATCTTAAAAGCTATAACCTTTTTACGTAATTGCGATATTTCGGAAGATATTTTTGTTAATTCCGATTCATTGTCACCAAATAGTTCAACAAACTCACTCAGGTCTTTATGGTTAGCTGTTATTTCAAGATACTGTTCTCGTAATAATCGGACTTGTTGGAGTTCTTTTAAAATATCTGTTTGTTTTTCGTTTTTCCAAAATTCTTCTTCTTGAGAAATTGCTTCAAGAGTTTGGAATTTTTTGTCAAGTTGCGTGTTATTATAGAAGTTTGTAATAGTTTGAATATCAGGCGTCATATCTTTGAGTTGTTCGTGAAGGTCGTCTTTAAGCATTATAGCCCTTTGTTTTAGGTAGATTATTTATTTTTTAGTATATCAGTAAGGAGGTTAAAAGATAAGTTGATTGGACATAGGGTATGTATATAAAATAAATATACAAAAAAAGGTAGGCTAAGGGTTTTAGTTAAAAAGGGATTAATGGTGTTTTATATGAAAAGTTTTTTTCTTAAAGGGTAAGGTTATATATATTTTGTGATTATGAATGATTATATATATTATATACATATAATAGTAAAAATATCTTTATCCTAAAAAAGGCATTTTTAGGCGATAGTTATAAGAAGTTTTTATTATGATTGATCTTTGATGTATTTGTGGGGGATTTATTATAAAGTAAAACTATTTTTTAGAGAAAAAATCGAAAAAAGTACGGTTTCTATGGTTTTGTTCCTTTAAAGATATGGTTTTATAAAAAAAATTGTTCAGGTTTTTCAATAGTAGTTGCTACAGAGATTCATGGGTTATAAAGCGTCGGATTTGCTGATCAGATCGATCTATTCATGCGAATAGTAGTTGTTAAAAGTTTCGTATTATTCATTAAATAGGCATACGGCTGATGGGGCTTACAAATTTTTTTTTAAAAAAGTTTAAAAAAAGTGTTGACTTAGTGTGAAATAGGTTTATAATTTTCAATAACAATTGATTAAAACGTTTTCAACAACCGCAAATCAATCGTGATTTAAAAAAGTTTTGAAATGTAAAAGTTCTTTGAAATACACAAGAAAAATTTCGTATCTATCGATTTTCGATAGGATCCCAGTTCAATTCAGTGATGAAGAGTTTGATCTTGGCTCAGAATGAACGCTGGCGGCGTGCCTAACACATGCAAGTCGAGCGAGAAAGCTCCTTCGGGAGTGAGTACAGCGGCGGACGGGTGAGTAACACGTAAGAATCTGCCCCATAGTGAAGAATACCCTTGAGAAATCGAGGTTAATACTGCATAAGTCCCTTCGGGGAGAAAGACGTCTTTTATGTCGTCGCTATAGGATGAGCTTGCGGACTATCAGCTTGTTGGTGAGGTAAAGGCTCACCAAGGCTATGACGGTTAACCGGCCTGAGAGGGTGTACGGTCACATAGGCACTGAGATACGGGCCTGACTCCTACGGGAGGCAGCAGTGGGGAATATTGCGCAATGGGCGAAAGCCTGACGCAGCGACGCCGCGTGGAGGATGAAGGTCTTAGGATTGTAAACTCCTGTCAGATGGGAAGAAAGGTCCATGTTTAATAAACGTGGAATATGACGGTACCATCAGAGGAAGCACCGGCTAACTTCGTGCCA
>Ga0268266_10005757_pt1 | contig 11472 bp, 7 predicted proteins | sample KBSS13metaG_FD_190356 | JGI IMG/M metagenome (GOLD analysis project Ga0268266, IMG submission 190356) | Switchgrass rhizosphere microbial communities from Kellogg Biological Station, Michigan, USA - KBS S1-3 metaG (SPAdes) (version 2) | ecosystem: Host-associated > Plants > Roots > Rhizosphere >... | reverse complement strand
TTTGATCTCTACGTACGCTTCGTCACGGATCTGACGCAGCCAGGTTTGCAGCTCTTCGTCGTATTTGCGGTTACGCAGTACGGTCATGGCTTGCTGCTCGCGGGCTTGTTCGGTGCTGTCGGTGGCGCGACGGCCAAGGACTTCCAGAACGTGCCAGCCATATTGAGTCTGGAACGGCTTGGACAGCTGACCTTGTGGGGTCTTGGCCATCACCTCGCGGAATTCCGGAACCAATGCGTTCGGGTCGATCCAGTTCAGGTCGCCGCCGTTGAGGGCGGAACCCGGGTCTTCGGAGTAGCTTTTCGCCAGAGTGGCGAAATCTTCACCGGCCAGGATGCGCTCATACAGCGATTGCACCAAGGCTTTGGTTTTGGCTTCGTCGCGGATCGGGCTCGGCTTGACCAGGATGTGACGGACATGCACTTCGTCACGCATCTGCGCTTCGCCACCACGTTTGGCCAGCAGCTTGAGGATGATGAAACCACCCGGTGTGCGCGCAGGCTGAGTGATGTCGCCGACGGCCATGCTGCTCAACTCGCGGTCGAACGGAGGTGGCAGTTGCGCGGCTTTACGCCAGCCCATATCGCCGCCTTCCAGTGCGTTGTCGCTGCCGGATTTGGCAACGGCCATCTGGCCGAAGTCAGCGCCTTGCTTGAGCTGCTGGTAAACCTCCATGGCCTGACGGGCAGCACTCTGAATCGCGTCAGAGTTGGCGCTTTCCGGCGTCGGGATCAGGATGTTGGCCAGGTGCAGTTCTTCGGACAGTTGCATTTTGCCGAGGTCAGAAGCGAGGAAGTTCTTCACTTCCTGCTCGGAGACCTGAATGCGTTCTGCCACGCGGCGCTGACGCACACGGCTGATGATCATCTCGCGCTTGATCTGATCACGGGCGTCGTCATAGTTCAGGCCGTCGCGAGCCAGAGCAGCGCGGAACTGCTCAATCGACATGTTGTTGCGCTGGGCAATGGTGCCGACCGCCTGGTTCAGTTCTTCATCGGTGATGCGGATGCCGGAGCGGTCGCCAATCTGCAGTTGCAGGTTTTCGACGATCAGGCGTTCGAGCACCTGTTGATCCAGTACGCCAGGAGGCGGCAAGCCACCGCCACGCTTGGCGATGGTCTGCTGCACTTCGTGGACGCGCTGGTCCAGTTGACTCTGCATGACCACGTCGTTGTCGACGATCGCTACCACTTTGTCGATGGACTGTACTGCGGCGTTAGCCGCAGTACCCAGGAACAGCGCGCCCAGCATCAGCGGGCGCAGACAATCAGAAAGCTTGGTCTTCACGTTCACGATAACCTTGAATGCCTTTGTCGAGGAAGCTCTCTACCTTGGCGCCGGTGAGGCCGCCGAGTCCCTTCAGAACAATTTGGAGGAAGACGCCATGGTCGCCTTTTTCGTTTTGCGGAGCTTCCTGGCTGAACTCGTCATAGGAAACCCAGTAACGGTTGATCAGGCGCAGTTTCCAGCAGCAGTTGTCGTACTCGAAACCACCGAAGGCTTCCAGGGTACGGTTACGGTTGTAGTCGTACTGCCAGCGGCTGATCGCGTTCCACTGCGGAACGATCGGCCAGATGACCGAGAAATCATGCTGCTGGATCTTGTAGTAGTCCTTCACGTAGCCAGGCGTGCCAGGGGTGCCGTAGTCACCACCGCCCACAGCCCATTTACCGGTGTTCTGGTCGTAACGAATCTGGTCGTTACGATAGCGATAACCGGCGTTGATGACCTTGTTCGGGTTGTCTTCAGGCTGGTAGTGGAACATCGCGCTGCCGGAGCGCGGGCTGCGGCTGTCCGGATCCCAGTTGTAATCGGCCGTGGTGCGCCAATCGCGGTTCCAGCGGTATTCATATTCCAGTGCGTAAGGCGAAACACTGGATTTGGAGTCTTCACGGGTTTTCGCATCGATGCCAGGCAATTGCACTTCGCGATTTTTGAAGTAGTAGGCCTGGCCGACGCTGATGCGCTGACGCTCGAAACCGTTGTCTTCGATCCAGCGGCTGGTCACGCCCAGCGACAGTTTGTTCTCGTCGCCGACACGGTCGGAGCCGGAGAAACGGTTGTCACGGAACAGCGACGAGTAGTTGAAGGTGTATTCGCTGGTGTCGAATACTGGAATATCGGTTTGGTCTTTCTCAGGGACGTAGAGATAGAACAGGCGAGGTTCCAGTGTCTGGCGATAGTTCTTGCCGAAGAAGGAGGTGTTGCGGTCAAAGTACAGGCCGCTGTCGATGCTAGCGATCGGCACTCCACGGTTTTGATTGCGATTGTATTTTTCATCCGCAAGCAGAGAGTTCTTCCCTTGCTGATCAATATCCAAGTCATATTGGGTGTATTGATACTTGAGCGAAGGCTTCAGGAAGCCATAGGTCCAGTTCAACGGCAGGCTGACACCGGGCTTGAGATTCAGGCGATCACCATTGGAACGCGCCAGGCCAGCAACGTAGGTATCTAGGCGTGGTGAGGAATTGCCGTTTTCGTCAATGAAGTTGCCGGTTTTCAAATCGCGATCAAACCGTACCAGCTCGGTCTCGTAATCGAAGTTCAAACCTTCCGGGTGATACGGCAGCTGACCATTGAAGGTGATCTGCGGCAGACGACCATAGGGCGTAATGTTCGAAACAGTCGCCAATTGGTACTGCTGAGCATTCAGGCGTGCGGTGTAGCTGTCGCCACGATAAGTGATCGAACCCTGCTGATTGACGAAGTCGCTGGACTTCACACCGATCTGATCGGTTTGCAGATCCTGGAAGTAGTACGGATCGCTGATCTTGGTGTAGTCAACCTGGGTGAACACACGGGAGTCGAGACCGCCCTTGTGCTGCCAGTTGTACATGTAGCGGGTTTTTTCGTAGTCGGTCTGCTTGCTGCGCTCGGTATCGTCATCGTTCAGATACGCCGCACCGAACTGACCTTCACTCGACTTGGTCAGGTAACGGAACTCACCTTCCACCAACATGCCACGCTTGCTCATGTAACGCGGGTACAACGTGGCGTCATAGTTCGGCGCCAGGTTGAAGTAGTACGGTGTAACCAGCATGAAGCCGGTATCGGTGCCGCTGCCAATGGTCGGCGGCAGGAAGCCCGACTGGCGACGGTCGTCGATCGGGAAATAGATGTACGGCGTGTAAAGAATCGGAATGTCTTTTACGCGCAACGTCACGTTGGTCGCGGTACCGAAACCGGTGGCCGGGTTCAAGGTGATGTTGTTGCCCTTGAGCTGCCAGGCATTGCTGTTCGGTTCGCACGTGGTGTACGTGCCGTCCTTCAAGCGGATGATCGCGTTTTCCGCACGCTTGGCGTACAGCGCGTTGCCGCGGATACGCGATTTGTGCATCACGTATTCGGCGTTGTCGACTTTGGCTTCACCGGTGTCGAGCTGCACATCGGCATGGTCGCCAACGATCAGCGCGCCGTTGTCGCGGATGCGCACATCGCCATTGAGTTCGGCGCGGCTCTCGGCCTGATACAGGCTGGCCTCGTCGGATTCGACCTGCATGCTGCCCTGACGCAGGACGACATCGCCGGCCAGCGTACCGACTTGATCATCGGTGTTATAGCGCGAGGCTTTTGCGCCGATAAAGGTCGGTGCATCGCTTTTGTTCGTCTTGTCATTCATGCCAGGACGAATCGGTTCGATATAGGCACCAGAGCAGTAAGGCCCGGTCTCGGCCAGTTGGGCGGCGGTGAGTTTCTCGCGCGGAACCCAGTCGAGGTGACTGAAGTCTTCGCTACGGGATTTCAGACCGCGGCCTTTGGCTTCGGTGACGAGTGCCGTTTTAGGGGCTGTGTCGGCAACCGAACCGTTCTCGGTCGCGGCTTCGCCGGTAGCGCTGACGGCACTGCCGTCATGCACCGGACGCGGCGGCAACGCAGCAGCGGTTGATTTGGGCGCACAGGCCCAACCACCCGAAGCCGAGACGGAGCAGTCATACTGCTCGGCGGCAACAACGAATTGACTGGCCAGAGGTTGCATAGCCAGCAGACTGCCGGTTACCAACAACGGAAATTTTTTACGAAACGCGGGGGATTTCAATGCCATCTTATTAGTCCGGGCTTCCTGCGTGCCATCTGCCCGCGGTGTGGGCCGCACGCCTCTCGATGGTCTGAAAAAGATGCTGGATAATAAAGCATGACCCGCTTGACGGCTAGCGCCGTCGGAGACCCTTGCAATGCCTGATCAAGATGTACGCTTGCAACACCTGAAAGTTTGGCTCGATGAGCAGTTGGCAATCCTGTTTGCAAATCAGGGCTGGGGCACCGTGCCCCCGGCCACGTTGACCGCGGCCAGCAGCGACGCGAGCTTTCGCCGTTACTTCCGCTGGGAAGGGGAGGGTCGCAGCTTTGTCGTAATGGACGCACCGCCGCCCCAGGAAAACTGCAAACCGTTCGTGGATATCGCCTTTTTGCTGGCGAAATCCGGAATAAATGTGCCGAAAATTTATGCCGAAGACCTCGATCGCGGATTTCTTTTGCTCAATGACCTGGGCAACAAGACCTATCTCGACGTGATCGATGGCGAAAATGCCGACGCATTGTTCAGCGATGCCCTGCAAGCGCTGCTGGCTTTTCAGCAGTTACCAATGGTTGCGCCGCTGCCGAGTTACGACGTTGCGTTGCTGCGCCGTGAGCTGGAACTGTTTCCCGAGTGGTACGTGAAGCGCGAACTCGGCGTCGAGTTCGATTCAATTCAGCAACAACAGTGGCAGCACATCAGCGATCTGCTGATCGACAGCGCCCTGGCCCAGCCGAAAGTGCTGGTTCACCGCGACTACATGCCACGCAACCTGATGCTCAGCGAGCCGAATCCCGGCGTGCTGGATTTTCAGGATGCGGTTTACGGCCCGGTGACCTACGACGTGACTTGTCTGTTCAAGGACGCCTTCCTCAGTTGGCCTGAAGAACGCGTGCGTGGCTGGCTGGAAAGTTATTGGCAACAAGCCTCGGCGCTGAATATTCCGGTGCAGCCGGACTTCGAAGATTTCCTGCGCGCCAGCGACCTGATGGGCGTGCAGCGTCACCTGAAAGTCATTGGTATCTTTGCGCGCATCTGCCATCGCGATGGCAAGCCGCGTTATCTGGCCGACGTACCGCGTTTCTTCTCTTATATAGAGGCAGTGATCGGGCGTCGTCCGGAACTGGCGGAGCTGCAAACGCTGCTCACCAGCCTGCGGGGTGGAGCAACAGCATGAAGGCAATGATTCTGGCTGCAGGCAAAGGCGAGCGCATGCGCCCGCTGACCCTGACCACGCCGAAACCGCTGGTGCGTGCCGGCGGCGTTCCTCTGATCGAATACCACCTGCGTGCCCTCGCGGCGGCCGGCTTCAACGAGATCGTGATCAATCATGCCTGGCTCGGTAAGCAGATCGAAGATTATCTGGGCGACGGTTCGCAGTTTGGCGTGAGCATTCAGTATTCGCCGGAAGGTGAACCGCTGGAAACCGGCGGCGGGATTTTCCGGGCGCTGCCGTTGCTTGGCGATGACGCGTTTCTGGTGGTCAACGGTGATATCTGGACCGATTACGACTTCAGCGTCCTGCACCAGCCGATCACCGGTCTGGCGCATCTGGTGCTGGCGGACAACCCGGCGCATCACCCGAGTGGAGATTTCACTTTGGTCGATGGCAAGGTGCACGACGGTCAGCCAGACGCTGCAACCCTGACCTACAGCGGCATCGCGGTGCTGCATCCTCAGTTGTTCGACGGCTGCGCCGACGGTGCTTTCAAACTGGCACCGCTGTTGCGCAACGCCATGGCGGCTGGCGAGGTCACGGGCGAGCGTCTGAAAGGTCACTGGGTCGATGTCGGTACGCACGAGCGTCTGGCAGAAGCTGAAACCTTGATAGAAGCGAGTCGCTGACATGTTGTGGCCAGGGACTCTGATTGGAGCCGGAGCGGGTTTTGCGATTGCCAGCATTCCGGGGGCCATGCTTGGGGCATTGTTGGGGCAAGCGCTGGATCGGCGTCTGCACTTGCAGAGCTGGGGGCATTTGCGGGAAAAACTCGGCGGCCGGCCGATGCTGCGCAACGATGAGTTGCTGTTTGTGCTGCTCGGCCGTCTGGCCAAGAGCGACGGTCGGGTCACCGACGGGCACATACAGCAGGCGCGCAACGAGATGCGTGCGCTGGAAATGAGTGAGCCGGCAACTCGTCGGGCGATTGCCGCGTTCAATCGCGGCAAGTCGGAAAATGACAATCTGCGTGGCTATCTGCGGCGCTTGAGCGCGCAGCCTCATGCCGCCGAGGGTGTGTTGCGGGCGTGCTGGCGGATGGTCTGGGCCGATGGTCGTGCGGGCGTCAGTGAGCGTGAGCTGCTGGCGCAGTGGGGCAAGTGGCTGGGCTGGACGGCGCATCAGGTGCAGGCCTTGGCCAACGATTACGAGCCGGGCAAGCGGCCGATCGTCAGCGCGGCGGTAAGCTATCAAGAGGCGATGCGCTTGCTCGGCGTGTCGGCGTCCAGTGAGCCGGCGCAGATCAAGCGCGCTTATCGGCGCCTGCTCAGTCGTCATCACCCGGACAAGATTGCCGGTACGGGGGCGACGCCAGCGCAGGTGCGTGAGGCGACCGATAAAACCCGCGAGCTGCACAATGCCTACACGTTGATTCGTGAGCGGCGGGATTTTCGCTAGTCGTTAGCGCTGTGTTGCCGGTGATGGCCCCTTCGCGAGCAGGCTCGCTCCCACAATGGATTGTGTACGCAGATCCAATGTGGGAGCGAGCCTGCTCGCGAAGGGGGCGACGCGGTTTACCGATCAGTCCGGGTTCTGCGGATTCAACCAGCCACGCACCCGGCGGAACAATTGCTCCTGTTCAGCCTTGTTATCCGGCAAGGCCTTGAGTGCGACCTGGCTGAACGCCGATGTCTTCAAGCGCTTGCTCGCCTGCATGCGCTCCAGCGCTGCGTTGCGATCAAGCGGCTTGTCCATGTAGAAAATATCCGCGGTCGGCAATTTCAATGTCGGTGTCAGTTCCGCCAATGCCGGTTTGGCTTTGGCCGGTGCCTGCGCATCGACCATGACAAATTTTTCGATCTGCGCGGTTTGTTTTTCAGTCAAATAGCGCGCGGCCCAATAGGCACCGGTGCCGTGGCCGAGTACGACAATGCTGCGTGCACTTTGCTGTTCGGCGTAGCCAATCGCCGCGTCGATCCGCGCGAAGATACGCTCGGCATCGGCCTTGGCTTGTTCTTCGGTGGTCTCGGCAACGACCTGCTCGGCGACCTCGGCTTCACCGCCCGCCGCCTGTTCGATTGGCTGTGCGGTGGTGGCGTCCTTGCTGCCGCTTTCCGGTGCCTTCGGCGCGGCAGCTGCTTCGACGACGCGCGGGGCAATGGTATCGCTTTGCAGGTCAGGCAGCGTGATGCTCAGGCTGCTCCAGTCGGCGTTTGGCAGTTTTTGTCGCAATGGGCCGATTGCCTGCGGCCAGTCGGCGGTTTCGCCGGCGCCAGGGATGATGATCACCGCGCCTTTGGGCTCGGCGGTGTTGGCCGGTTTCCACAGGGCGAGAAAGGTGTCGCTGCCGGCCTGTAATTGTTGCTGTTCTTGCGCCGGGACCTTACGTTGCAGTGCGGCGGCTTCTTCCTGACTACGCTCAAGAAGTGGCTGGCGTTCGGCGGGTTTTTCTTCGGCCGGTTTTTCTGCGGTGGCGGCAGGTGCCGGATCGGCGGCTTCGACGGAAAACGCACAAGGCAGAATCAGCGACAGGCACAATGCTGGCATTGCCAGGCGGTAGACAGAGGGCATCGGTTATTCCAGGCCAGAAAGTATCCCGGCAGCCTAATGGGTTGGTCAGAATTTGTCAGTGTATGAGACTTCAATGAAGCGATTTTGCTGCCTGTGGGTTATCGGCTGTTTATGGTTTCCCTTGATGGGTTGGGCGGCGCCTGCGCCGCCGTCACATCTCGCACAGTTGTCGGCGAGCCAGCAGCAGTGGCTGGCGCAGCACAATGAATTGCGCGTCGGTCTGGTGTTGCAAGCCCCTTATGCGCAATACGACCGGCGCCTGCAACGGTTGTCCGGGGCCAACGTCGAATTGATGAAGTTGTTGGCGAAAACGCTCAATGTCGAACTGAGCTGGCGCAACTTTCAGGATCTCGCGCAACTGGAAACCGCCGTGCGCGAGGGCGAGATCGATATCGCGCCGGGCCTGAGTCAAACCCCGAGTGCGCTGCGTCTGTGGCAGTTTTCCGATCCGTACATGCGCGTGCCGCAATTGGTCGTCAGCGATCAGAAGGCCAGTGGCGTGGTCGATCTGGAGAAACTCGATAGCCAGGTCCGTGTTGCTGTGCGCATGCCCAGTACCACCGCCGACTATCTGCGCGGCAACTATCCGCATCTGAACCTGCAAGGCGTGCCGCTCGAACGTCAGGCCTTGCAGTTGCTGTTGAGTCAGCAGGCCGCTTACGCCGTAGTCGATGAGGCGCAGCTCGGACGCTTGTCGGTAGAACCGGAGTTCGCCGAACTGGTGGTGGTCGGCGATATCGGCCTGCCGCAACTGCTGCGAGTCGGCTCGCGCCGCGATTGGCCAGAGTTGGCCGGCATCGTGCAAAGTGCGCTGCGCGCGATCCCGGCCAAGGATCTCGAGCAACTGCACAATCAATGGCTGCAACCGAAATATCCACGACTGTCGGAGTCGCCGGGGTTCTGGCAGAACCTTAGTCTGTTGTTCGCGGTGATGCTGCTCAGTTGTGTCGCGATCGTGTTCTGGCAGCGCCGCCAACAGCACAGCCTCGAACAGCGACTGCTGGCCGCCCGGGAAGACATCGCCTTGCGCGCGGCCAGCGAAGAAGCGCTGCGGTTGACGCAGTTCTCCATCGATCAAAGCACCGTCGGCATCCTCTGGGTCAACTGGGACAGCCATGTGCGCTACGCCAACCGTGCGGCCGAAGTCATGCTCGGTTACCCCTCGGGCGGGTTGATCGAGCGACCGCTGATCGACTTCGAGCCGGGCCTGCACATGGATCGCTGGCTCAACCTGTGGAAGCGCGCGCGCGCCAGTGAAGAAGGGCCGTTGAGTTTCGAGACCAGTTGCGTGCGTGCCGATGGCAGTGTTTTGCCGGCGGATGTCTCGCTGAGTTTCTTGCGTTTTCGTGACAGTGAGTATCTGGTGGTTTACCTCACCGACGTCACCGAACGCCGTCGCGCCTTGGCGGCGTTGCAGGAAAGCGAGGCGCGTCTGCAAGGCATCGCCGCCAACGTACCGGGGCTGGTGTTCCGTCTGGAGCGCGCGCCGGTGACCGGGCAGATCGACTTTGCCTACATCAGTGAAGGCAGCGAAAGTCTGGTCGGCTACGCGCCGGCCGTTATCGCTCATCGCGACATGGGCCTGCGCAGTCTGGTGCATCCGGATGACAAGGCCAGTTACCACCGCACTCAGGATCAGGCGCTGGACACCGACAGCGACTGGTCATGGCAGGGCCGAATCCTCACGCGTCAGGGCGAGCAGCGCTGGGCCGAGATCAAGGCGATCACCCGGCAACTGGAGGATGGCGCCTACGTGTGGGACGGCATCGTTTGGGACATCACCGAGAGCAAGCGTATCGAGCTGGAGCTGGCCGCCTCCCGTGAGCAACTGCGCGAACTGTCGGCGCATCTTGAGAGCGTGCGTGAAGAAGAGAAGGCGCGAATTGCCCGCGAGGTTCACGATGAATTGGGGCAGATGCTCACGGTGCTGAAACTGGAAACATCGATGTGCGAACTGGCCTACGCGCAACTCGATCCCGGTCTTAACGAACGCCTCAACAGCATGAAACGCTTGATCGCCCAGTTGTTTCAGTTGGTGCGCGATGTGGCGACGGCGCTGCGGCCACCGATTCTCGATGCCGGGATTGCGTCGGCGATCGAATGGCAGGCGCGGCGGTTTGAAGCGCGGACGCAGATTCCGTGTCTGGTGCAGGTGCCGGACAATCTTCCGGCGCTCAGTGATGCCAAGGCGATTGGCCTGTTCCGGATCCTGCAGGAGGCGCTGACCAATGTGATGCGCCATGCTCAGGCGCATACTGTGGAACTGACGCTGGCGCTGGAAGGCGACGAATTGTGTCTGACTGTCAGTGATGATGGCGTAGGATTTGTCGCCGCTGCCGGTCGGCCGACTTCGTTTGGACTGGTTGGCATGCGCGAGCGGGTGCTGATCATGGGCGGGCGGTTGACACTGGAGAGTGAACCGGGGGAGGGCACCAGTCTGATGGTGCGGGTGCCGGTGAGTGAGGTCTGAAAGTCTGTAGTGTTTGGGCTGACGCTATCGCGAGCAGGCTCACTCCTACAGGGAATGGTGTGTACCTGAAATCTGGAGAAAAGATTTGATCCGTGTACTGGTAGCCGAAGACCACACCATCGTCCGCGAGGGCATCAAGCAATTGATCGGCCTGGCCAAGGATCTGCAAGTGGTGGGCGAGGCGAGCAATGGAGAGCAACTGCTCGAAACCTTGCGTAGCGTGCCATGCGAAGTGGTCTTGCTCGACATCTCCATGCCCGGCGTCAATGGCCTCGAAGCAATCCCGCGCATCCGTGCGTTGAACAATCCGCCAGCAATTCTGGTGCTGTCGATGCACGACGAAGCGCAGATGGCCGCACGGGCGCTGAAGGTTGGCGCCGCCGGGTATGCGACCAAGGACAGTGATCCGGCGCTGTTGCTCACCGCCATTCGTAAAGTCGCGGCCGGCGGGCGATACATTGATCCGGATCTGGCGGATCGCATGGTGTTTGAAGTCGGTCTGACTGATGCGCGGCCGCTGCATTCGTTGTTGTCCGAACGCGAGTTCTCGGTGTTCGAACGCCTGGCCCAAGGCGCCAACGTCAACGACATCGCCCAGCAACTGGCCCTGAGCAGCAAGACCATCAGCACCCACAAAGCGCGGCTGATGCAGAAACTCAACATCACCTCGCTGGCCGAACTGGTCAAATACGCGATGGAACACAAACTTCTCTGATCAGCACTGTTCCCCTGTGGGAGCGAGCCTGCTCGCGAAAGCGGTGTAACAGTCACCGAATAAGCTGAATGACCCACCGCATTCGCGAGCAGGCTCGCTCCCACAAGGGATCTGCTTTGGATCCGGATTGTGCGCATATCCCTAAGCGACACGCGTTTTTGCCATTGCATGTGGCTCGCAGCTTGCCCCTTGCCACTGCCTTATCCATTAGCGCCATCCTTGTAGGGCAATCCCTACCCCCAACCTTCCACCCGGCTGAGGCGATTCTCTCCTGCGCCCCGATTTGCGTGGCTGTCAGCAGCCACTAGGCTTAACCCACAAGCAGTCATCAACAACAAAGGTGTGGGTATGAGCCAGGTCGATACAAACGCAGGGGCCAGTGATGTGCTGGTCAGCTTTCGTGGAGTGCAGAAGAGCTACGACGGCGAGAACCTGATCGTCAAAGACCTCAACCTGGACATTCGCAAAGGCGAATTTCTCACCCTGCTCGGGCCGTCCGGTTCCGGCAAGACCACCAGCCTGATGATGCTCGCCGGTTTCGAAAC
>Ga0268266_10005754_pt1 | contig 11477 bp, 9 predicted proteins | sample KBSS13metaG_FD_190356 | JGI IMG/M metagenome (GOLD analysis project Ga0268266, IMG submission 190356) | Switchgrass rhizosphere microbial communities from Kellogg Biological Station, Michigan, USA - KBS S1-3 metaG (SPAdes) (version 2) | ecosystem: Host-associated > Plants > Roots > Rhizosphere >... | reverse complement strand
CACCCATCCAAAGGGCGCGCGCAGTCCTTGCCACAGCAGTCGCTGCGTCCATCGCCAGCCATCGTCGAAGCGCCCCGTGCCCGGCAGCAACGTCGCGATGCCGGCCGCCACCCAGAACAGCGCCCAGGCGAGCAGGCTGGGATCGTAGAGCAGGGCGACGGCGAAGGCCACCGCGACAAGGATCGGAACCCAAGCGCGGGGGCTGCGCCGGACTGCCGGGCGCCCGGCCAGCAGCGCGGCGAGCAATCCCAGTGCGAACAGTCCGAGGCCGCCGCCGGCAAGCCTCTGCTGATAGAAGATCAAGTCACCAAGGAGGGCAACGAGCGCCGCCGGGATCAGCTTCCATCGGAAGCTGGAACCCAGCGGCAGGGCGGCGATGTGCATGACGATATCTCCCTGTCTGGTGGGGAGGCTATGCCGTGCTGGTTGACGAGGATTGGCAGTCTAACTCCTGAATAGTTCGCGCAGAAGTTGTGCAGATCATGTGCACGAAAGTGCAGAAAGCGCAGATTTGCGTGGCTTCATTAGAGTGCCGCTCGAACTCATAGATCTTTCACCCACTGTATTGCATCTTTGTGTGCTTGTCACTTTCACGGTCGCAGACCTACTTTCATCTCTACGAACAGAGTGGAGATGACGATGATCACCCGTAGCATGATTTCGCTTTCCTTGATCTCCAGCTTGGCTCTTTCGGCATGCAGCCGGCAGCCCGGGGCCGAAGAGGCGGCGTGGCAGGGCGACCCAGTGCCCGACCAATTCGTCACGAACGGCGAGCGCTACGATGGTAAGGAGGTCGGTTCCATCCATCGCGTCACGGCCGAGCCCGTCTCCACCTTTGCAGTCGATGTCGACACGGCCGCCTACGCCAATGTCCGACGCATGCTGCGGGCGGGGCAAAGCGTTCCTCCAGCGGCTGTCCGCACCGAGGAGATGGTCAACTACTTCCGCTACGATTACCCACTCCCGGCCACGCGCGATGCGCCGTTCAGCGTCACCACCGATGTCTCGACCACACCCTGGAACCCGGAGACTCGCCTGCTGCGGATCGGGCTGCGCGGCTATGATGTTGCGAGCTCGCAGCGCCCGCCGGCGAACTTGGTGTTCATGGTCGACGTCTCGGGCTCGATGCAGGACCCTGACAAGCTGCCGCTGGTCAAGCAGGCGCTTTCGATCCTGGCAGATTCGCTGCGGTCGGACGACAGCGTCTCCATCATCACCTATGCGGGCTGGGTCGATACGCTGGTGGAGGGCAGCCACGATCCGGCTGAGATCAAGGCGGCCTTGAGCGGTCTCGACGCCGAAGGATCGACCGCCGGCGGTCCAGCGCTTGCGCTCGCCTACGAGCTGGCCCGCGCGCATCGCATTCCTGGTGGCATCAACCGCATCGTCATGGCGACCGACGGCGATTTCAACGTCGGCCTATCCGACCAGAAGGGGCTCGAGGATATGGTGCGGCAGAACCGCGAGGACGGCATTTCGCTGACCACGCTGGGTTTCGGTCAGGGCAACACCAACGACGCGATGATGGAAGCCGTGGCTGACCTCGGCAACGGCAACTACGCCTATATCGACAGCGCCATGGAAGCGCGAAAGGTGCTTGACGAGGAGCTATCGTCCACCCTCTTCACCATCGCCAAGGACGTGAAGGTGCAGGTCGAGTTCAACCCGGCCGAGATCGATCAGTACCGCCTGATCGGATACGAGAACCGCGCGCTGCGCGAGGAAGACTTCAGCGAGGATCATGTCGACGCCGGGGAGATCGGTGCAGGACATCAGGTCACCGCGATCTACGAGGTCGTTCTCACAGGGCACCGTGGTTGGATCGCGCCTCGCAAATATGCTGCTGCGACTCAAGCGCCCATCCGTACCGCCGGAGAACTCGCCACGGTGCGCGTACGCTACAAATTGCCGAATGGCAGCAGCAGCAGGCTGATCGAGACGCCGGTCGCTGCTCGCGCCCTCGAACAAGCGAAGGACCCACAAGGCGACATGGCTTTTGCCGTTGCCGTGGCCGCCTTCGGCCAGAAGCTGCGAGGCGACACTCGGCTGGGCGACTATGATTATACCGCAGTTGCCGACCTTGCTGGCCCTCAGGCAGATTACTTGCGCCAGGAGTTCGTGGAACTGGTCAGACTGGCGGGGAAGAGCGCCACACGCATGGCATTCGGCAAGGAGGGCTGATCGATCGTCCCGTCGCCGCTTATTCAAACTTCTGCGGCCTCAAGGACCGCAGCACTTAAGTCGATACCGAGCACGGTCGCGAGAACGCGTCGCCAACTCACACTAACCAGTGGCTAGTTGTGAGTCGCTCCGACCGCAAAGCTGCCCGGCGGCTCACGTCCAAAGCTGGCCGATCAACCGAGCCTTCCAGTTCGATGAATGATCTGCAGCTATTAGGGAGCTAATCCGAGCCACTGAGAGGCAGCTTTGTTGGCGGGTACAGCCGCGACCCGACGTCAAACTCCAAGCTGCGACTGTCGATCAGATCACGAGTTTCCAAACCGACGATGTGGACGGCAGATTTCTCCAAGACCTGTCGTCTACTTCACGAAATCGGCATGGCAGCGACGCGCCTTATATCTGGCTCGGCCCACAGATGCGTTCCGCAAACTGGAACTTGTCCGCCACCTCATTAGCCATCGAAGCCGGTCGACCGGGAAAGCGTCTCCCATCGAGTAACTTCTGCTCGCATATCGTCGAGCTTCTGATCGACCAGCCCAAGCGCGTCTTCGCCCAGGAACAATCGAGCCGGCGGGTTCTGGTCCTCAACGATCGCCAGCAGCGCTTGCGCCGCCTTGGTCGGATCGTTCGGCTGGTTGCCGCTCTTGGCCTGTCGCGCAGCTCTTATCGGGTCCATCACTGCGTCATAGTCCGCGATGCTGCGCGGCGTCCGATCCATCGAGCGCCCAGCCCAGTCGGTGCGAAACTGCCCGGGCGCCAGCGTCGTTATCTTGATGCCGAACGCCGCGACTTCCTTGCCGAGCGCTTCGGAAATCCCCTCCAGCGCGAACTTGCTGCCGCAATAGAAGCTGAGCCCCGGCATGGTAATGAACCCGCCCATCGAGGTCACGTTGACGATGTGCCCGCGGCGACGCTTACGCATGCTGGGCAGTACCGCCTGCATCATCGCAACCGGGCCGAACACATTGGCGGCGAACTGCCGCTGGAGATCGTCCATCGACGATTCCTCAAGCGCGCCTTCGTGGCCGTAACCGGCGTTGTTCACCAACACATCGACCGGACCGACATCACGCTCGGCTGCGGCTATGGCCAGAGGAATGGAAGCGAAGTCAGTCACGTCCAGCCGCAGCGCGCTCGCGCGGTCCGGTGCGAGTGAAGCGAACGCATCCGCGTCTTCCCTGCGCCGCACCGTCCCTACGACCCGGTGACCGGCATCCAAGGCGCCTTCGGCAAATGCTCGACCCAGCCCGGAGTTGACGCCGCTGACGAGAAAGATTTTTTGGCTGTTGTTTGTCACGCGTATGCTCCTGCAGGACAATCTTATTATATCATGATATAGATAAGCGATGAATGAAGACAAGATGGCATCAGGCGCGAAGCGCCGGGGCGAACCGGTGCGCCAGCGCGTGCTCGACGCGGCAGAGCGTCTGCTGCGTGACGGCAGGGCGGAGTTCTCGATGCGTGATCTCGCCTCGGAAGCCGGAGTGAGCTTCGCGACACCGTTCAATCAGTTTGGCAGCAAGCTGGCGATCATGCACGCACTGTCGCGGCGACGGGTCGCCGCGATGATGCAGCGCTTCGACGCGACGGAGCTACCGGCCGATGCCGCGGATCGTGTAGCGCTCGCTATCGACATAGCGGTCGCGGTCATGCTCGACGAGCCGATCGTGAACCGCTCGGTTATGGCATGGATAGGGACTGCCAGTTCGGCGCCGGGCGAAGTCAGATCGAATTCCACCGCCTTATGGGCGCACGCCGTGGGCGACGGATCCGGCCTGCCTCCGTGCCGACGGGACGAGGCGTGTCGCATCCTGCCAGCGCAAATCGCGCTCGCTTTCCGAGGCGCCTTGTCCTTCTGGACCGCTGGCGAACTCGCCGATGAGGAACTCGGCCCGGCCGCGCGACAGATCGCCGGCACGCTCCTTCGCGCATATTCTTTCGAGTAGGCAGTATGGCACGAACTCCGCGATGCCGCGGTTGGCCTGAAAAGGTCGCCGCCGATCCGCACGCAATCTGAAATAATTTCAAGGAGAGGTGACCGGGGCGGCGTGGCGCGCGAATAAGAGATCATGCGCTCGGACTTTCTCTCGAGATTGATCTCAAAGCCCGCCCCGGGCGCGGCGGCGGACAACCGCGAGCGCTCGTCCCGAACCGCGCCGGACGGCTGGAACAGTCTGATGGTGGCGGCTCAGAACGGCCATGGCGGTGCCTATCGCCGGCTGCTTGGCGAGATGTCCGAGTGGCTCACCCGCTACTTTCAGCGGCGGCTTCCGCCGGGTGAGGTGGATGATGCGGTCCAGGAGACGCTGCTGGCCGTCCATCGCCGGCGCCACACCTATGATCCGCAATATCCGCTCGGACCCTGGCTGGCGGCGATCGCCAAGAACAAGTGGGTCGACCAGCTGCGCAGCCTAGCGCACCGCCCCATGGACGAGATACCCGACGATATCGCAGTGGGGGATCACGAGGCGTCGGTGGTCAGCAGCTCGGTCCTGGCAAGTCTGCTCGACACACTCCGCCCGGCGCAGGCCCAGGCGATCCTGCTGGTCAAGGTACAGGGCTACAGCGTCGAGGAGGCGTCAGGCCAGATCGGCCTCTCCCCCTCGGCGGTGAAGATGAACATCCACCGCGGGCTCGGGCGCCTGACGGCCATCATTGAGAAGACTCCCGATGTCGAATGAATCGCTGATCGCCGACCTCTCGTCGGACCTCGCTCCTGTCCAGCGCCGCAGCATGCTGCGCGAGGGCGGACTCGTCTTCGCGCTCGGCGCGGTGGAGCTCGGGCTGTTCCTCGTCCTGGGCGTGATGCGCCCGGACATGCATCACATGGGCAGTTCGCCGTTTCTGATGTGGCGGGTTGGAAGCCTCGGCCTGCTCGCCGTCGTCGCCTGCGTGCTGGCGATCCAGTCCTACTCACCGACGGCGCAGCCGCGCCGGGGGCTGATGTTCGCCAGCGCCCTCGCAGTCGCGGCCATCCTTGGTGGAGTGTTCGTCACCCCGGACGGCGCGAGCGAGCGCGCGCTGCTCGATCGCATCAATCCAGCCAGCGGAATCGTGTGCGCCACCTCGATCTTCGTGCTCTCGCTGCCGATCGTGGCGCTGCTCGGTGCCCTGATGCGGCGGGCTGCGCCGACCCAGCCGAGGCGGAGCGCGCTCGCCTCCGGCATCGCCGCCGGCGCCTGCGGAGCCTTTGTCTTCGCCTTCTGCTGCCCCTTCAACGACCCCCTCTACGTAGTGGTCTGGTATACCATCGGATGCGCTGCGGTGGCGGCTGCAGCGCGATGGGGCCTTCCGCATCGCTTCCGCCTCTAGCCAGAACCGACGCGGCCAGTCGTAGGCCGCGCACCGCTTGAACCACCGATCACCGATCCGCCCGAATTCCGGGCCGGGAGACGTGCGCCTGCATCACAGAAAGGAACCTGCCATGACCATTACCGATACGAAGTCCCCGGATCGGGACTGGCTTAAGACCTACTATTATCTGCGCTTCGCGGTCTCCGCGATCTGGGTCGCAGTCGCTTTCACGGTCGCGAAAGCCATGCCGCCGCTCGCTGCGGTAATGCTCGTGGCCTATCCCACGTGGGACGCCCTAGCGAACTATCTAGACGCCAGCCGGAGCGGCGGGCTGACGAAGAACAAGAGCCAGATGCTCAACTTCCTCGTCAGCCTCGTGACCGCCGTCGCCGTAGCCGCAACCCTGCCGCACGGCATGCACGCGGTGCTTCAGATCTTCGGCGTGTGGGCTGTTCTCTCCGGCCTCTTCCAGCTTATCACCGGAGCACGGCGCTGGAAGTCCTATGGCGCGCAATGGGCCATGATCCTGAGCGGCGCTCAGTCGGGGCTCGCCGGGGCGCACATGCTCAGCAAGGCGGCGGGCACGGCGCCGGTTAGCATCGCCGACATCGCGCCTTACGCTGCCTTCGGCGCCTTTTATTTCCTCATCTCGGCGGTTTCTCTGACCATCAGCGACGCGCGCAGGCGCTCGAAGGCTCTTGCGGCCTGACGCGCGTCTCCATCATCTGGCCTTGACGGGCCTGCCGCGTGCAGGCCCGTTCCTTTCCCGGGCGGCGCTTCGCGCCATGGCCCACATCACGAGGTAGCCTCAGCATGCGCAGCTTCGACGCAATCATCATCGGTGCCGGCCAGGCGGGGCCGGCGCTCGCCGGGCGGCTGAGCGATGCCGGCCTGTCGGTCGCCATCATAGAGCGCCATCACGTTGGCGGCACATGCGTCAACACCGGCTGCAGGCCGACCAAGACGCTCGTGGCCAGCGCCTATGCGATCCACACCGCCCAACGTGGTGCGGACTACGGCTTCAGCGCCGGACCCGTCGAGGTCGACATGAAGGCCGTCGCCGCCCGGGCGGAGAAGATCATCCGGGATGGGCGGGCCGGTAACGAAAACTGGCTGTTGGGCATGGCGAACGTCGAGCTCATCCGGGGCCATGCACGCTTCGAGAGTTCCATCGTCGTCTCCGTCGACGGGGAGCGGCTGACGGCGCCGCGCATCTTCATCAACGTCGGCGGCAGGGCCGTGGTGCCGGACATGCCAGGCGTGGATCAGGTTCCGATCCTCACCAACACCGACATCGTCGCGCTCGACACGCTTCCCCGGCATCTCGTGGTGATCGGCGGAAGCTATATCGGACTGGAGTTCGCCCAGATGTATCGGCGCTTCGGCGCAGAGGTCACGGTGGTCGAACGTATGGACCGTCTCATTACGCGGGAGGACCCCGACGTGTCCGATGCCGTGAGGCAGATCCTCGAGGCGGAGGGCATCACGATCCGGACGGGTGCGGACTGCATCGGTTTCGTCCGTAGCGGCGAGAACATCCAGGTGCGGGTGGACTGCGCCGAGGATGCGCGCCCCATCGTCGCCAGCCATGTCCTGATGGCGGTCGGGCGGCGTCCGAACACCGACGACCTCGGGCTGGGGGCCGCAGGCGTGGCAGTGGATGGGCGCGGTTATATCACCGTGGATGACAGACTGGAGACCAGCGTCCCCGGGATCTGGGCGCTAGGCGACTGCAACGGTCGCGGTGCCTTCACGCACACCGCCTATAACGATTTTGAAATCGTCGCGGCCAACCTGCTGGACGGCGAGGACCGCCGGGTCAGCCAACGTCTGCCGGGCTACGCGCTCTATATTGATCCTCCGCTCGCGCGGGTGGGCATGACCGAGGCCGAGGCCGCCAAGAGCGGGCGACGGCTGCTTCATTCCAAGCGGCCGATGTCGCATGTCGGACGCGCGGTGGAAAAAGGGGAAACCCAGGGATTCATGAAGGTGGTGGCCGACGCCGACACCCGCCGCATCCTCGGCGCGGCGATATTGGGAACGAGCGGAGACGAGGCGATCCACGGCATCCTCGACATGATGAATGCCGACCAGGCGATCGAGACGCTACGCTGGGCGGTCCCGATCCACCCGACGGTTTCGGAACTCATCCCGACGCTGCTGCTCGATCTGGCGCCTCAATAAGCGCCATGCCACCGGCTCCCGCCAGGCGTTCTGGCGTTTCCCCAGGACCTTTGAATTTTTCTGCGGCACATCATGCAGTCGTGTTTACGAGATGATCCGATACCGTGGAGATGAACGCGCGAAGGCGCCCGAGACGCCGTAGGTCCCGGTGGTATCCCATCCAAATGTCTCTCGCCGGTGGCGAGGTTGGCAGTTCCAATCTGCGGATGCCCGGGATTTGATCGCCGAACGCGCGGGGCAGGACAGCGATGCCGACGCCTTGCCTGCACATGCGCGCCTGGACGTTGCGGTTGTTCGATCTGAGGACCGGTCGCGCGTTGGGAAAACTCTCCGTGAGCCACGCGATGTCAGGGAAATGGCCCGTTGATGTGTCGTGGGTAATCAGGCGGAAACCGGTCCCGTCGCCATATCTGGGATCAGCTGCCTCCTCGGCCATGTAGACGCCATATTCGAGCTTGAAGAGCCGCCGCTGAACGACATCGGCGGTATCGAACGGAACGATCCGAAAAGCGACGTCGGCCTCCCGCTGGGTAAGGCTGAACAGGCGCGTGCCGGTCAGGACCTCGACGTCGACATTCGGATAGGCTTTGAAGAAATCCGCCAGGATAGGCGGGAGGACATAGGCCCCAAACCAGTCCGCTGACGAAATGCGCAGACTGCCTTCGAGGTTCCGCTCCTTCCCCGCGAGCCGGCGTTCCATCGCCAGCGCGCCCTCTTCCATCTGCTCGGCCAGAGCGATGATCACGTGGCCCTCGTCGGTCAGGACCAAGCCGTTCGCTGTGCGCTGGAAGAGCGTATGGCCGATCGCCTGCTCAAGTGCGCGAAGGCGCCTGCCGACCGTCGGATGGCTTGTCTGCAGCGAACGCGCCGCGCCGCCGAGCGTGCCGGATCGCGCGACCGCAAGAAAGATCCTGACATCACTCCATTCCATCCTGGAGACCCTTACAAAACTGAACGGCTGGAATACATTTCTGTCAGTTAAAGAACAAATCCAAACCCCTAAATCCCCTCCATCCCCTGGAGGTGCGTCGTTATGAAGACCTGGCTTATCACTGGCTGTTCGAGCGGTTTCGGCCGGCGGCTTGCGCTCGCTGCAGCAGAGCGCGGCGATCGCGTCATCGCGACCGCCCGGAACGTGAAGGCGATCGAGGACATGGCCGAGCCGTTCGGCGGCCGCATAATCACCTTGCCGCTCGACGTGACCGTTCCGGGGGCGGCCAGGGCAGCGGTCGCCAAGACGGTCGAGACCTTTGGCGGGTTCGACGTGCTCGTGAACAATGCCGGCTACGCTTTGTTCGGCGCGATCGAAGAGGGCACGCTCGAGGAATATCGGCCGATGTTCGAGGTGAACGTCTTCGGTCTGATCGAAGCTACCAGAGCCGCGCTCCCCGTCTTGCGACGTTCAGGCGGAACGATCGTCAACATGTCGTCCGGTGCAGGCATCGAGGGCCGTGGTGGCGGAGGCTATTACCACGCCGCCAAGTTCGCCGTGGAAGGGATTTCCGAAGCGCTCGCGGGAGAGCTGGCGCCATTCGGCATCCGAGTGTTGATCATCGAACCCGGACCGTTCCGCACGGATTTCCTCGGCCGTTCGATCACGATGGCGGCGAACGAGATGCCGGAATATGCCGCGACCTCACGCAAGCATTATCGCGACACCAACGACGGCAATCAGGCCGGCGATCCCGGCAAGGCCGTCGCAGTGATCCTGCGAGCGGTGGATGCCAAGGACGCACCGCTGCACCTGCCGCTCGGCCCGGCCGCGCACGCGATCGCCGAGCGAAAGCTGGCGGCCTTCCGCCGCGATATCGACGCTTGGCGCGACATCACGATCGCGACCGATTTCGAACGGCCCTGAGCGCTGGCCCGGCTCGCAGCGGACCTGATACCGTCGGAAAGCTAGGATTTTAGCCAATTCTGGACCTTGGTGGACCATCGCGGAGGAGGCGATGGTGCCGGGGGCGGAATCCCATTCTGATAATATTACGGAGTATTATCAAGCATTTGAAAAGATACAGTTTGACGTTTGTACCGTCATATATACCGTCTGCGTAACGCTTCGCAGTTCGATTCCAAAGGCCGTGCATTTTCTCGTTATCAGCAGTTGCGGTGAGAGGCCATTGGTTCTGCGTTGGTGTAGCTAAACGGTGTGGCTGCCCCGCGCTGTGCGCGGCCGGGCTCTGCTCCGCTTGGCGCTCCGCCGAGCCGCCGGCTGCGCCGTCGTCTCGTCCCTGACGGGCGACGATCCCTGGCAGGGCCGGCGTGCTGGCGCACACCGGCAGGGCGGACATCGCGCATGCGCGCGATGGCGTGGGTCGATGGACCGCCGGCCTGGCGGGTGTGGGCGTCGCTCATCCTCTAGGCCCGCCGCGGCGCGCCGCAAGCCGGGGCTGCGCCTCGGCTCCTCCACTGACGTTACGGCCTTCGCAGGTGCGGCCCGCCTCACCTCGGCGGGCCTGCCGGAACCGCTCCTGCCGCCCACCCCCGCCATTCCGGCGGTCCATGGTGCGGATAGAAGGAGTGAAGGAACATGGAACTCAAGCACATCGATATCGCGCGTCTGTCGGTCTCGGCCCTCAACATGCGTGGGACCAAGAAGAGCTGCGACATCGCCAACATCCTGCCCTCGGTCAGGGCACGCGGCGTGCTGGTGCCGCTGATCGTTCGCGAGAGGGTCGCGGGCGAGGACCGGTCCGGAAGCGAGGTTGGGGCGGGGGCTGGGGCTGGGGCTGGGGCTGGGGAGGGCGGTGGCGCTCTGCCCACCTACGAAATCCTCGGCGGTGCACGGCGCTACCATGCCGCTCTGGCGCTGGCGGAGGAAGGTGCCGGCATCGAGGACCTGCCGTGCGCGGTGCTCGAAGCGGGCGACGATGCTGCTGCGCTCGAAGCCTCGCTGATCGAGAACATCGCCCGGCTCGATCCCGACGAGATGACCCGCTGCGAGACCTTCACCCGGCTCGTGCGCGAAGGGAGGGGCGTGGAGGCCATCGCCCAGACCTTCGGCCTCACCGCCTTGCAGGTGAAGCGCACCCTCGCACTCGGCAATCTGATCCCGCGCCTGCGCCACCTCTACCGCCAGGACAAGATCGATGCGGTCACGCTGCGTCATCTCACCATGGCCTCGAAGGTGAGGCAACGCGAATGGGTGCGGCTCCACGAGGACAAGACCGCCTATGCACCGGTCGGGTCCGCGCTCAAGGCGTGGCTGTTCGGCGGGGCCTCGATCCCAGTGTCCTCCGCGCTGTTCGATGTGGATCGTACGAAGCTGGAGATCGTCGCCGACTTGTTCGGTGAGGATGCCTACTTCGCCGATGCCGAGGCCTTCTGGGCCGCACAGATGGCCGCCGTCGAGGCGAGGGCGGAGCGCTACCGCGAGGCAGGCTGGGCCGAGGTCGTGGTCCTCGAACGCGGCGAGCCGTTCCACCGCTGGGAGCACGAGCGCTGGGGCAAGGACAAGGGCGGGCGCATCTATATCGCGCTCGGCCATCGCGGCGAGGTCAGCTTCCACGAGGGCTATGTCACCTGCAAGGAAGCGCGCAAGCTGGAGCGTGGCGAGGTCATCGACAAGCCGGTGCGGCCCGAGGTGTCGAGCACCACCCACGCCTACATCGACCTGCACCGCCATGCCGCCGTGCGGGCCAAGCTGGCGAATGAGACCGGCCTGTCGCTGAGGGTCATGGTCGCGCACGCCATTGCCGGATCGCCGCTGTGGTCGGTGCACATCGAGCCGCAGCGCGCCCCCAACGAAGCGGTGTCCGAGAGCGTCGAGACCAGCGCTTCGGAGACCCTGTTCGAGGCCAGGCGGCGCAGGGTGCTCG
>Ga0268266_10005752_pt1 | contig 11478 bp, 7 predicted proteins | sample KBSS13metaG_FD_190356 | JGI IMG/M metagenome (GOLD analysis project Ga0268266, IMG submission 190356) | Switchgrass rhizosphere microbial communities from Kellogg Biological Station, Michigan, USA - KBS S1-3 metaG (SPAdes) (version 2) | ecosystem: Host-associated > Plants > Roots > Rhizosphere >... | reverse complement strand
CGGTCGCGCTGTTCTGCGGGTACCAGGAGCATCGGCCGGCGCCGAAATGCAGCAGCCTGTCGCGCGAGGCCACGCTGAAAACCAATCCCGAGCCGCCGTCGAGGTCGCGAAAGTGGAGGCCGAATTCGGCGCAGGCAAATTCGGCATAGACCGCCTGGTCCGGGTAGAAGTCCGGTTTACCGTTTCGAAACTCAGTTGGGCTTCGCATGCGATCTCTTTTGAACCGTTCTTAATTCGCTGCGGTCATTTATTGCCAGATCGGCGCCGAATTCAGCAAGTTAATTGCGCGACAAAGCGTTAACGAAGCCGATCGAACCTTTTTGCAAAATAGACCGACAGCTATTCCGAGTTCTCGATTGTGCTGTAGGTCATATTGACTATGTGTCTGCTGTGCGCAAATGAAGCGCGAAATCGCCGAGAAATCCTCTGATTTTTGGTACTTCGAGGCCCGAGAACCGAAACGTTCTACATCGAGACGTCAGGAAAAACGAAAACCCATGGCTGCATTCTATAGAGAGAAGGTTCTTTCTGTCCGCCACTGGACCGATACGCTTTTCAGCTTCCGGGCCACCCGCGATTCCGGTTTCCGCTTCCAGAACGGTCAGTTTGCGATGATCGGCCTCGAGGTCGAGGGCCGGCCGCTGCTGCGTGCCTACAGCATGGCGAGCGCCAATCACGAGGAAGAACTCGAATTCTTCTCCATCAAGGTCGCGGATGGGCCGTTGACCTCGAAGCTGCAGAAGATCCGCGAGGGTGACGAAATCCTGGTCGGCCGCAAGGCGACCGGCACGCTGATCACCGACAATCTGATTCCGGGCCAGCGCCTGCTGTTGCTGTCGACCGGCACCGGGCTTGCGCCGTTCGCCAGCCTGATCAAGGACCCCGACGTCTATGAGCGGTTCGAGACCATCGTGCTGGTTCACGGCTGCCGCCAGGTTTCCGAACTCGCCTATGGCGAGGAACTCGTCGCCAAGCTGCGCGACGATGAACTGTTCGGACCGCTGCTGTCGGAGAAGCTGCTGTATTACCCGACCGTGACCCGCGAGCCGTTCCGCAACCGCGGCCGCATCACCGACCTGATCTCGTCCGAGCAGCTGTTCAACGACATTCATCAGCCGCCGCTCAATATCGAGACCGACCGCGTCATGATGTGCGGCAGCCCCGGGATGCTGGAAGAGCTGAAGGTGATGTTCGAATCTGGCGGATTCATCGAAGGCAGCGGCAACACGCCCGGCCATTTCGTGATCGAGAAGGCGTTCGTCGAGCGCTGACGACATTCGGTGTCGTAGCCCGGATGGAGCGCAGCGAAATCCGGGGCCGCTCTTTCTGCCGATGCAGCCGTCCCGGATTGCGCTTCGCTCCATCCGGGCTACAGGTTGACCGGGATGCACCCAGTAGCCCATCCCAATTTCCTCCTGCTATAACATCCCCAACGCCGCGCACCTGACTGACGCGGCGTTGAGGGAGTGGGTGCGTGTCGGTGCGCGACGAGATCGGTCCGGCAAAGACCGCCTTTGTGTTCGCGGGCGGCGGCAGTTTTGGCGCCATCCAGGTCGGCATGCTGCATTCGCTCGCGGCCCACGGCATCGCTGCGGATATGGTAGTCGGTTCCAGCGTCGGTGCGCTGAACGGCGCGTTCTATGCCGGCGATCCCACGCTCGATGGCGTGCAGCGGCTTGCCGCCGTCTGGCGCGGATTGCAGCGGCACGACGTTTTCCCGATGAGCTGGCGAGCGGTGCTGAGTTTTCTGTGGCGCCGCGATTTCCTGATCTCCCATGACGGCATCCGCAAGCTGATTGAGGATCACATCCCCTATCGCAATCTGGAGGAGGCGAAGCTACCGGTGCATATCGTCACCACCGACATCGTCTCCGGCGACAGCGTGGTGTTATCGGAGGGCTCGACGGCAGAAGCGATCGTTGCGTCCACCGCGATCCCGGGCGCGTTCTCGCCGATCCGCTACAAGGATCGTTATCTCGCCGACGGCGCGATCTCCAGCAACACGCCGATAAATGCCGCCGTGAACAAGGGCGCCCGGCGCCTGATCATTCTGCCGACCGGGCACGCCTGCGCAAACCAGACGCCGCCGATCGGGGCGGTCGCCAACGCGCTGCATGCGCTGACGCTCCTGATCGCGCGGCAACTGGTCAGCGAGCTCGAACTGCTCGGGCGCGATATCGAGTATTTCGTGGTGCCGCCGCTATGCCCCCTGGTGGGCTCACCCTACGACTTCTCGCGAACCGCCGATCATATCGACCGCGCTATTCTCTCCACCGACGCCTGGCTGGCGCAGCACGGCCTGCAGCAGGGCAAGATTCCGCACGAGATGCGGCTGCACAGCCACTGAGCGGCGGGTGCCGGGCCGTTACGCTGCACTGCAAAAGTGCTCGGAACAGAGCGCAAATATTTCTGCCGCCCGTTGTCACATCCGCGAGCGCCCGCCCGTATATCGTATGGGCTTGCCCCACCGGTTGGACTAAGCTGCCGGCCGGCAAGAATAATTTGGCTGAGGGTTCTATGGAAACGTTGCTGCTGCCGTTCTCGCCACGCTTCATCGTCCTGACGATCTGCGCCGTCGTTACCGCACTGCTCGTCGGCATCGGCATTTTCGACCATAACCCGAAGGTGTGGGAAATCCTGCTGATCCCGATCGGGATTTTCGGCGCGCTCACGCTGCTCGGCGTTCGCGATCTGCTGCAGAAGAATCACGCGGTCCTGCGCAACTATCCGATCTCGGCGCATATCCGCTTCCTGCTCGAGGAAATTCGCCCCGAGATGCGGCAGTACTTCTTCGAGAGCGAGAAGGACGGCATGCCGTTCTCCCGCGACACCCGCGCGCTGGTCTATCAGCGCGCCAAGATGCAGCTCGACAAGCGGCCGTTCGGCACCCAGGAAGACGTCTATCGCGAGGGTTACGAATGGATGCATCATTCGGTGGCGCCGAAGGCGCTGAGTGGCGCGGAGTTCCGCGTCACCATCGGCGGCCCCGACTGCGCCAAGCCGTATTCGGCATCGGTATTCAACATCTCGGCGATGAGCTTTGGCGCGCTCAGCCCCAACGCCGTGCGTGCGCTGAACACCGGCGCCAAAAAGGGCGGCTTCGCGCATGATACCGGCGAGGGCGGTGTCAGTCCCTACCATCGCGAAAATGGCGGCGACATCATCTGGGAGATCGGCTCCGGCTATTTCGGCTGCCGCAACCGCGATGGTTCGTTCAACCCGGAAGAATTCGCCCGCGTCGCATCCGACGACCAGATCAAGATGGTCGAACTCAAGATCAGCCAGGGCGCCAAGCCCGGACATGGCGGCGTGCTGCCGGCAGCCAAGGTGTCGGAAGAGATCTCAAAAATCCGCGGCGTGCCGATGGGCGAGGATTGCATTTCGCCGGCCACCCATCGTGCCTTCTCGACGCCGCTGCAGATGATGGCGTTCGTCGGCGAGATGCGCAGGCTGTCGGGCGGCAAGCCCGCCGGGTTCAAGATGTGCATCGGCCATCCCTGGGAATTCCTGGCGATCTGCAAGGCGATGCTGGAGACCGGTATTTATCCGGACTTCATCGTCGTCGACGGCAATGAGGGCGGCACCGGCGCGGCTCCGCTGGAGTTCATGGACCATCTGGGCATGCCGATGCGCGAGGGCGTCAGTTTCGTCCACAACGCGCTGATCGGCATCAATGCGCGCGACCGCGTCAAGGTCGGCGCCGCCGGCAAGGTCGCGACCGCCTTCGACATGGCACGCGCCATGGCGATCGGCGCCGACTGGTGCAATTCCGCGCGCGGCTTCATGTTCGCGCTCGGCTGCATCCAGTCGTTGAGCTGCCACACCGATCGCTGTCCGACCGGCGTGACCACGCAGGATCCTTCCCGGGCGCGCGCGCTGGTGGTGCCGCTCAAGACCGAGCGGGTCTACATGTACCATCATGCCACCCTGCACGCGCTGTCCGAGCTTCTCGCCGCCGCTGGCCTCGACCACCCGCAGCAGCTGCGGCCGATCCACTTCTCGAAGCGAACCTCGAGCACCGAGGTGATGTCGTTTGCAAAGCTCTATCCGTCGCTGCGGCCGGGCGAGTTGATCGAAGGCACCCAGGATCCGCGCTTCCGTGATGCCTGGGCGATGGCGCGCGCGGATTCGTTCCAACCGGTGGGATAGAGCCGTTGCGGCATTTTCGCGCTCTTTAGAGTCTTGGAGCGAGTGACTATCTGATGGGCTCTCTGTCTTCCGGGGAATGGAACCCACACAAATAATGCTCTACTTTGAACTCGGGATCGTGACGGTCCTGATTGTTACCAACGGCCTGCTCTCCATGTCGGAACTGGCTATCGTATCGTCGCGGCCTGCACGCCTTGCGGCGCTGGCTGAAAGAAGCGTCAAGGGCTCTCGCCGCGCGCTGGCGCTGGCATCCGATCCCGGAAAATTCCTCTCCACGGTGCAGATCGGCATCACGCTGATCGGCGTGCTGTCGGGCGCATTTTCCGGCGCCACCCTTGGCCTGCGGCTGACCAACCTGCTGGTCGGGGCGGGGTGGTCACAGGGATGGGCGGACGCCGTCGGCGTCGGCGCCGTGGTCACCTTGATCACTTACGCGTCGCTCATCATTGGCGAACTTGTCCCCAAGCAGATCGCCTTGCGCGACCCGGAATTGGTGGCGGTGCGGGTGGCACCCTACATGACCCTGCTTGCAACGATTTCATTGCCCGCCGTCTGGCTGCTCGATCGGTCCGGCAAGGCATTGTTATGGCTATTGGGCCAGCGCGGCGAGGCCGGCGAGAAAGTCAGCGAGGATGAAATCCGCACTCTTGTGGTCGAAGCGGAGAATGCCGGCGTGCTCGAACCCGGCGAAAAGGAAATGATCGCGGGCGTCATGCGCCTCGGCGATCTTCCCGTCGGTGCCGTCATGACGCCGCGTCGCGAGGTGAGCGTGATCAACCTGACCGACGACCTGCAAGCCATCCGAGCCGCGCTGGCTGCCAGCAGCCATTCCCGCTTTGTGGTGTTCGATCAGGCGGCCGATGCCGCGGTCGGGATCGTCAGCGCCAAGGACATGCTGGACTGCTATCTGTCGGGGGAGACGCTTGATGTCGGCAAGCTGGTCCGCCCGGCGCCGATCATTCCGGAGTTTCTCGACGCGAGGGACGTCGTCGCTATCCTGCGCGATTCCGCCGTCCATATGGGGCTGGTCCATGACGAATATGGCGCGTTCCAGGGCGTGATCACCAGTGCAGACATTCTGGAATCGATAGTCGGCGGTTTTCACACCGAGGAGGGGCCGCCGGAAGCTGCGGCCGTCAAACGCGATGACGGCTCGTATTTGATTTCGGGCTGGATGCCAGCCGTCGAGTTTGCCTCGCTGCTCCGCTTCGAGTTGCCGGTGTCCCGTCACTACCAGACCGTTGCAGGCTTTCTGCTCAGCCACTTCGGCCGAATACCCGATGTCGGCGATCGGATCGAGGCAGAAGGTTGGCGCTTTGAGGTCCTCGATCTCGATGGCCGGCGCATCGACAAGGTACTGGCTGCCAAAATGGCGTGAGCGGAGTGGATTTTTCAAAGATCCTGTATTCGAGCGAATTGTCGCAATTAAGGACTCCCGGCTTAAGATTGCCGCATGTCCTAGGTCGTTCGGCGGTTGTCGGCCCTCGTTCGACGATCTATATAGACCGGCATGAACGCCCTTCGCAGGAAGCCGGGGCTGGCCGGGTTTCGGTCACGCTGGTTGGCTCTGTTTTGCATCGCGCTGACCCTGTCGTTTGGCGCGAGCGCGGCCGTGTCCGCGAGCGAGAGCGCGCATCACGAGGTCGAAGTCGCGCAGGCGTCACCGCTTGTTGCGACGATCATCTGCCTCGGTAACGATCGTTCCTGCGGACTGCCCGATCACGACGAGAGCCAGATCATCCCGCATCTTCACACCGTCGATATCGGATCGATCGGACTGCCCGCCGTCGACGCCCCGGCCACGATTCTTGAACTGCGAGGGGAGAACGTTCCTCTTCCAGCATTCCTGTCCGCCGACGGGCTGACGCAGCCGACCCCCGAACGTCCCCCAAGAACCACCTGCATCTGAAGCGGCTGGCGCATCTGCGCCCAGCGAATGGATTCGAACGGTGTCCACGCGCCGCGTCGGCCGTCGGCATATCCGCCGATGTCCGCGCAGCACGAGCTTTCTCGCAGGAACAATTCAGATGTCGATATCAAGGAAGTTGTCAGCCCTCGCTGTCGGGCTCGGCTTGGCGTGCATGCAGCCGGCCTGGGCCGCGCCTGAAAGCCAGCACGGCCACGAAGGCTTGGTCAAACTGTCGCCAGCGCAAATCGCGGCCTTGCGGATCGAGGTGGCGCCGGCTGGTCCTGGGATACTATCGCGAACCGTGCGTGTTCCGGGCAATGTGATGATGGATCCCGATCGGATCGGTCATGTGCCGGCCAAGGTGATCGGGACCGTGGTCGAGTTGCGCAAGCGCCTCGGCGATGTCGTGCAAAAGGGCGAGGTGGTTGCCTACCTGGAAAGCCGCGAGGTCGCCGACGCCAAGAGCGAATTCCTGACGGCCGGCGCCAATCTCGAACTGCAAACGACGCTAATCGAACGCGAGCGGTCGCTGTTCGAGAAGAAGATTTCCGCCGAGCAGCAGTTTCTCCGTGCCGAGAACGCATTTTCGCTATCGAAGCTGCGGCACGATCTGGCGCGCCAGAAACTCTCGGCGCTGGATGTCGATGAGGCCGAGATCGCAGAGCTTCCGAAACAACCGGTCGCGAACCTGCGGCGTTACGCCCTGCGCTCACCGATTGCCGGCCGGGTGATCGATCGACGGGTCGATCTTGGCGCGCCGGTTGGCGGCGACCAGCAGGAGAAGGAGATTTATGTCGTTGCCGACCTGTCGTCGGTCTGGGTTGAACTCACAGTCTCGGCGCCGGACCTCGCGCTCCTGAAGGAGGGCGATGACATCACGATCGAGGACTCGACACGCGAAAAAGCCACTGGGAAAACCATCTTCGTCAGTCCGATGGTGAGCAAGGAGACACGGACGACGCGGGTCATCGTTTCGCTCGATAATGCCGACGGCCGCTGGCGCCCTGGATCTTTCGTCGGTGCAAGCATTCCCGTCGACCAGCGCCCGGTTGAGCTGCTGCTGCCGAGAAATGCGCTGCAGACGATCGATGGAAAACTCATCGCATTCGTGCAGGTGCCGGACGGATTTGAGGCGCACGCGGTGCAGGCGGGCGCCATGACCGAGGATGCCGTCGAGGTGATCGGCGGACTCAAGCCCGGTGAGATCGTCGCCGTGCTCAACACCTTTGTCCTGAAGTCCGATCTCGGAAAAGCAAAGGCGGATCACTGATGATCGAGAAAATCCTCGACCTTTCGATCCGTAACCGCTGGTTCATCGTGCTGTTGACCGCGGTTGCCTGCGCGCTTGGCGTCTGGTCGCTCAACAGGTTGCCGATCGATGCCGTGCCTGACGTCACCAATAACCAGGTGCAGATCAACGCCATCGCACCGGCGCTGACGCCTGTCGAGATGGAAAAGCAGATCACGTTCCAGATCGAAAACATCCTGGCCGGTACGCCGACCCTCGAATACACGCGCTCGTTCTCCCGCAACGGCTTTGCCCAGGTGACGGCGGTGTTCCGCGACAACACTAGCATTTACTTCGCGCGGCAGCAGGTGAATGAGCGCCTGCAGGAGATCCGGCAATCGCTGCCGCCCGAAACTGAGGTCAAGCTCGGTCCGATCTCGACCGGGCTCGGCGAAGTGTATTGGTGGGCGGTCGAATACCGGAAGCCGCCCAGGGATGCGCCGGTGGCCGACGGCAGGCCGGGCTGGCAGAGCGACGGCAGCTATCTCACGCCGGAAGGCCGCCATCTGCGCAATGATTTCGAGCGCGCGGTGTACCTGCGCACCGTCCAGGACTGGATTATCCGCCCGCAGATGCGGACGGTGCCGGGTATCGCCGGCGCCGATGCCATCGGCGGCTATGTCAAGCAGTATCAGATCGCGCCGGATCCGGCCAAATCGATCGCCTATGGCGTCTCTTTCGCCGACATCGTTCGAGCGGTGGAGGCCAACAATGCCAGCCGCGGCGCGAATTACGTCGAACGCAACGGCGAGATTTATGTCGTGCGGGCCGCCGGCCGCATCGAAGATATCTCCGAGATTGGCGAGATCGTCGTCGCCACCCGTGGCGACACGCCGCTGCGGGTGAAGGATCTGGCCGAAGTGTCGATCGGGCGTGAGCTGCGGACCGGCAGCGCCAGTCTTGACGGGCACGAGGCCGTGCTCGGTACCGCGCTGATGCTGGTCGGCGGCAACAGCCGGACGGTATCCGCCGCCGCTGCTGCCAAAATCGAAGCCATCAACAAGGCGCTGCCGCCCGGCATCGTCGCCAAGACAGTGCTGAACCGGACGCAACTGGTCGATGCCACCATCACCACGGTGGCGAAGAACCTGTCGGAAGGCGCGCTCCTCGTCGTGATCATCCTGTTCGCCCTGCTCGGAAATTTTCGCGCGGCACTAATCACGGCGCTGGTGATTCCGGCCGCGATGCTGTTGACGGTCAGCGGCATGCTGCAGGCAAAAGTCAGCGCCAACCTGATGAGTCTCGGCGCGATCGATTTCGGCCTGATCGTCGACGGCGCCGTCATCATCACCGAGAATTGTCTCCGGCACCTCGCCAACCGGCAGCACCAGCTCGGCCGCCAGCTCGATCTTACCGAACGGCTGGAGACGGTCCGGCTCGCCGCAAAGGAGATGGTCGCGCCGTCGGTCTATGGCCAGGCGGTGATCATGCTGGTCTACATCCCGCTGCTGACGTTTTCCGGCGTCGAAGGCAAGATGTTCGAGCCGATGGCGCTGACCGTCATCATCGCCTTGCTCGCGGCGTTCGTGCTGTCGCTGACTTTCGTTCCGGCGATGATCGCGATCGCCGTCACCGGGCGCGTGCAGGAGAAGCCGAACCGGCTGGTTCGTGGGCTCGCCGATCTCTACCGGTCGGCGCTCACGCGGTCATTGAAAGTGCCGGGCCTCGTGCTGGGTGTTGGCGCGGCGGCCTTTGCGCTGAGCGTGATGGTCTTTCTGTCGCTCGGACAGGAGTTCAATCCGACGCTCGACGAAAAGAACCTCGTGATCGAGGCGCGGCGGATTCCGAGCACCTCGCTGGCGCAATCGCAGGCCATGCAGCTCGATCTCGAACAGGCGGTTTCGAAGTTTCGCGAAGTGGCGTTCGCGTTTTCCCGCGTCGGCACCCCCGACATCGCCGCCGATCCGATGCCGCCGAATGCCGCGGACACCTATGTCATCCTGAAGCCACAGCAGGAATGGCCTGATCCGTCGCTGACAAAGGCAGAACTGATCGAACGCATGGAGCCCGAACTGCAGAAGCTGGTGGGTACCAGTTTCAGCTTCTCGCAACCGATCCAGATGCGCTTCAACGAATTGATCGCCGGTGTTCGCGAGGATATCGCGGTCAAGATATTCGGCGACGAGTTCGAGCCGATGCTGAAATCCGCCAACGAAGTGGCGGGTGTGTTGCGGGGCATTCATGGCGCCCAGGACGTCAGGGTCGAGCAGGTGACGGGGCTGCCGTTCGTCGAGATCGGCATCGACAAGAAGGAGATATCGCGACGGGGCTTGAGCATTGCCGCTGTTCAGGACGTGATCGGTACCGCGATCGGCGGGCGGGAGGCCGGGCTGGTGTTCGAAGGCGACCGCCGTTTCCGGATCGTGGTCCGGCTTCCGGATGCGTTGCGCGCCAATGCCGACGTGATTCTCGGCCTTCCGGTGCCGCTGCCGGGGGAGGGCGGGGCGCCGTCGCGCATGATGATTCCCCTGCGCGACGTGGCCTCGCTGACATTCACGGAGGGGCCCAACCAGGTCAGCCGCGAAAACGGCAAGCGCCGCGTCGTGGTGACGGCGAATGTGCGCGGCCGGGACATCGGCTCGGTGGTGCGCGAAGCCCAAGAGAAGATTTCGCAACAAGTAAAGCTTCCGTCCGGATACTGGATCGCTTGGGGAGGACAGTTCGAGAATCTCGCCTCGGCGCGCGAGCGCCTGACCATCGTGGTGCCCGCCTGCTTTGTGATGATCTTCCTGATCCTGTTCGCGGCGCTGGGCTCCGCGCGCGATGCGCTGCTGGTGTTCAGCGCGGTGCCGCTTGCGCTGTCGGGAGGCGTCGTCGCGCTCTGGCTGCGCGGCATGCCGTTCTCGGTCTCGGCCGCGGTGGGCTTCATCGCCCTGTCCGGCGTCGCCGTGCTCAACGGGCTGGTGATGCTGACGTTCATCAAGCAGCTCATCGCGCGCGGGCAGCCTCCGCGGCAGGCGATCATCGAGGGCGCGGTCACGAGGCTGAGGCCGGTTGCCATGACGGCGTTGGTGGCATCCGTCGGCTTCATCCCGATGGCGCTGGCGACAGGCACGGGCGCGGAAGTTCAGAAGCCGCTCGCGACCGTCGTGATCGGCGGGCTGGTCACGGCGACGTTCCTGACGCTGTTTGTACTGCCGGCGCTTTATTGGCTGGTCGGCGCGGAAGCGAAAACGGCGGGGCCGGGAGAATCCGCCGGGTCAGAGGCGGATGCCGAATCTGACGAGCACGCACGCGATCAAGGCGTAAGGAATCGCCGCCACCGCGCGGCTGCCAGATCGTGATGCTGGCCATGTAGCCCGGATGAGCGGAGCGATATCCGGGACAATTCTATCAGCTTGAAAGTCCCGGATATCGCTCCGCTCATCCGGGCTACGAGTCACCGCGGAAAGAGCTAGAACTCTCCGTGCAGCCGCCCGGAGAACACATGGACCGGGCCGCGGTCGGCGTTGTAGGCGGGGTTGGTGACGAACTGGTAGTCCGCCGTCAGCGTGATTTGCTTGTTGAGCGCATAGGCGTAATAGGTCTCGAGGATGCGTTCCTTGCGGTAATTGAGCTGTCCGTCGCCGATCAGCGGGCCGAGCCCGCCGGCGGCGATGAAGTCGCGGTGGTCGCGCGACAGCGCGTTGATGGCGCCGCCGATGCCGATCACGTCGTCGGGCCTGCCCCATTTGGTGCCTTTGATCGATGTGCCCCCTGACAGGGAAGCGTCGATGTCGGTGAACGACATGATTTCGGTCTTGCCGTTGTTCCAGCTCCAGCGGCCGAACAGGCCGATGTCGTCGGTGACGGACTGTTCGACGTTGAAGACGTAGCCGTATTTGGGGCGGCCCGTGCGCGTCAGCGCAATGTCGAGATTGAGCGCGGGATTATCCAGCGTGTCGCGATAGCTGCCGGAAAAGGCGCTGCTCACCCAGCCGATGGTGCGCAGCTTGCCCGGACGGGAGAACAGCGTGTATCGCGTCTCCAGTTCGGCGACATATTGTCCGCGGCGAAATACCTGGGTATCGAAATTGTTGGAGTTGGATACCGCACCCATCAGGAAATAGCCGCCGCGCAATGCCCAGTTCTTCTGGTTGAGCTCGGCGGTCATGCCGTAGGTGAGGCCGAGCTTGTCGGCGGCATAGTCGAA
>Ga0268266_10005750_pt1 | contig 11480 bp, 9 predicted proteins | sample KBSS13metaG_FD_190356 | JGI IMG/M metagenome (GOLD analysis project Ga0268266, IMG submission 190356) | Switchgrass rhizosphere microbial communities from Kellogg Biological Station, Michigan, USA - KBS S1-3 metaG (SPAdes) (version 2) | ecosystem: Host-associated > Plants > Roots > Rhizosphere >... | reverse complement strand
CCTGAACACCCTGCTCGACGAGCGATCCGTCGCGCCGCCCGGGCCGTGGGGGTCCGACTTCCCGGATCGCGCACGGCGGCGTCCGCCATTGCAGCCGCTGCGGCGGTTCCTGGCCTTTGCAGGTCCCGGCTATCTCGTCGCCGTCGGCTACATGGACCCGGGCAATTGGGCCACCGCACTCAGCGGTGGCTCGACGTTCGGCTATTCGCTGTTGAGTGTCATCCTGCTGTCGAGTGTCATGGCGATGTTCCTGCAGGCAGCAGCCGTGCGCTTGGGTATTGCCGGCAATACCGACCTGGCCAGCGCCTGCCGCCTGTATCTGGGCAGGCGCACGAGCCTCTTCTTATGGGTGGTCTGCGAGCTGGCGATCGTAGCGTGTAACGTAGCCGAGGTGTTGGGAATGGCCTGCGGTCTGCAGCTTCTGCTGCACATTCCCTTGATCTGGGGCGTGTGTCTCACGACGCTCGATGTGCTGTTGGTTCTGCAGCTGCAGAACCGCGGTGCCCGTTATCTGGAGGCCCTGATCATCGGCCTCACCGCCCTGATCGGGGCCTGCATGGCCCTGCAGTTGTGGTGGCTGAAGCCTTCGGCCGCCCTGTTCAGTGGTTTCCTGCCCGATCCGACGATTGTTGCACAGCCCGAGATGTTGTATGTGGCGATTGCCATCATGGGCGCAACCGTAATGCCGCACAACCTCTATCTGCATTCATCGATTGTCCGTTCCCATGCCAACTACGGCTCGATCCGCTCCGCCATTCGCTATGCAACACTGGATTCCAACATAGCGCTGACGCTCGCGTTGCTGGTCAACGCATCCATCCTGATCCTCGCCGCCGGCGCCTTCCACGCTCCCGGCCGAGGCCCGGTCACGGAGCTGGCCGACGCCTATCACCTTCTGAGCCCGCTGCTCGGCGTCGGCGCAGCCAGCGCCGTGTTTGGTCTCGGCCTCGTGGCCTCCGGCCTGACCTCTTCCATCACCGGCACCCTGGCCGGTCAGATCGTGATGGAGGGCTTTCTCGATATGCGTGTTTCGCGCGCGCAGCGAGCACTGTGGGGCAGATTGCTCGCGATCGTGCCCTCGATCGCCGTCGCGCTCGCGATCGGTGAGTCGGGTATCGGCAAGGCGTTGGTATTCACGCAGGTCGTGCTCGGGCTGCAGTTGCCGTTCGCGATTGTGCCGCTGCTGTGGTTTACGACCCGCTCCCGTTTCCTGGGCGTCTACGCCTTCGGGACCGGAGCCGCCATCGCTCTGTGGAGCGTGGCGGCCCTGGTGATCGCCGGCAATGGCTGGATGTTGTTGCGACTGATCTGAGCTCAGGCCGACTGGCGCCGTTCCTTGCCGCCGCGCCCCGAGCGCCTGCGTCCGTTGCCGGATTCCTCCTCGTCGGCGTCCGTTTCCTCGTCTTCCTCTGCCTCGGCTGCTTCCAACAGCGCCGGGGTGATCTCACCTTCGGCCAGTTTAGTCAGCTGCTCATCGAACTTCTTGCCCTCCTTGATCGCACGCTCCATGGCCTTGGCGGCGCTGGGCTGCTCGGTCGCCTCTGCCAGTGAGCGCGCGGTTCCCCAGGCGGCAATACAATAGTGCTCGGTTTTCTGGATACCGGCGATCAGTACCGCATCCAGGGCAGGCCCGGCCTGGATCTCCTGCGTATGCTCGCGGGCGTCATTGATCAGCCCTTCGGCTGCGACATTCTTCTTGCGCCCCGGGCTCTCCTCGAGCTCCTCGAGCGCCGACTCGACCTCCCCGATGACCTGCTCGCCTTCACTCAGCCGCTGCTCCAACATCTGGCGCAGTGTCTCGGATTCGACGGCCTTGTTCAGCCGGGGCAGCGCGCGCGCCAGCTGACTCTCGGCGCTGTGAATTTCCTGCAGCTCGAGCACGAGCAGCTCATTGGCGGTGGGTGACTCCCTGCTGGGACGTCTGGATTGCTTGGCGGCCATGATATCTCCACAAAAGTTGGTGTTAGGACCAGGAGATTCTCAGCAGGAAACGCGCCCTACAGATGTGCGAGCACCCGCACGTTCGTATCCGCTTGTTTGATCGGCACGGCGACGACTCCGGTGCCGATCCGTTGGAAGTTGAGATCGATGCGCGAGCCGCCGACCTCGAGGCCGGCGACCTCGATGGCTTCGATCCCGATCGGCAGCGCGGGCTGGCGAATGTGCACTTCAGCCCTCGCGCCGTCGATCTGCACTCCCAACAGCGCCTGCAGCAACAGGAATACCGACCCTGCCGCCCAGGCCTGCGGCAGGCAGGCGACCGGGTAGGGCACCGGCCCCTGGCCGGGCGCCCTTTCAAACCCACAGAACAGCTCCGGGAGTCGCATGCCGAAGTGGTTCGCGGCTTCGAACATCTCGCTCACGATCCGAACAACCGCCGCTCGCTCGCCGTAACGCGCGATGCCGGCGGCGCAGATCGCGGTGTCGTGCGGCCACACCGAGCCGTTGTGATACGACATGGGGTTATAGCGAGCCTGGCCGTCGGCCAGGGTGCGAATGCCCCAGCCGCTGGCCGAGTCGGACCTGAGTAGTTGCGCGGACACAGCGGCCCCGCGCTGCGCGTCAGGAACTCCGCAATACAGCAGATGCCCGGCGTTGGATGCGCGAACTGCGCACGCAGCCCCGTCGCCGTCGACGGCAATCGCGTAAAAATCCATCTCGGGGATCCAGAACAACCGCTCGATAGTGGCGCGTAATTTCTCCGCGCGTCTGCGCCAGCTCCCGGCACGCGAGAGATCCCCTCGGGTCTGAGCCAACTCGGCCGCTCCACGCAACGCTGCGTAGGCGTACCCTTGCACTTCCACAACGGCAACGGGCCCATCCGGAAAAGCGCCGCTCGCGTGGAAGATGGAGTCCTGACTATCTTTCCACGCCTGGTTTTTCAGCCCTGACTCGCGTGCACGCTGGTAAAAGAGAAGTCCGTCACGCCCGTTGTCGAGTTGTTTCTCGATCCAGGCCATGGCCGCACAGATCGAATCCCAGATTTGATCCACTACGCCTGCGTCGCCGGTGCGCTTTTCATATTCGGAGGCCAGCAGGACAAACAGCGGCGTTGAATCCACCGAGCCGTAATACTTTGCAAAGGGCACTTCGCCCAGGGCAGCCATCTCGCCCCGCCGTGCCTCGTGGAGGATTTTTCCGGGCTGTGCATCCCGGAATGCAGATTCTTCCTGTGCCTGGGTCGCCGCGAGATAGGCCAACACGCCGGCGGCGAGTGTTGGATCCAGCCAGAGCGTCTGCAGGGCAGTGATCAGCGCATCGCGTCCGAATTGCGTGGCAAACCACGGAATTCCCGCGTACGGATACGGTCCGGTCACCAGCTCGGTTGTCAGCAACGCGATATCCGCCCGGGATTTGTCGATCCACTGGTTGAACAGCCGTCCCGAGGTGGTGATTGAGGCGGACTGCGCGCCCTGTTGGCTCAATTCCTGGAGCAGGGCATCGAAGCGCTTCTGTTGCAGCGGAGCCGGATCCGTCACCCCGGCTTTGACAAACAGATGCACCACTTCGCCGCGCCCCAGCTCGATCCTGAAGTGCGCGCAATCCGCTGCAATCGATTGAGGCTCGCGGGAAAACTCGATGCACGTGCTACGTACTGCACCATCGAGTCCGCGATAGCCGAGCAGCACCGCGCGTTCTTTGACCTCCGGGTCCAACTCGGCGCCGCGCGCGGCGCGCGTGTCGCCCTTGACTTCAAAGACATCCCGATAATCCGCCCGAAAGCGTAATTCGAGCGGCACCACGGCCCGCGTCTCGCTGAAGTTGGTGAGCTGCAGGCGTTCGTATAAGCACGCATCACGCAGGAAGCGCGTGCGCTCGAGGTGGATGACCCCCTGAGGGATCGATTGTTCACTGGGGGCCGGCAGCGGCTGATTCGTCAGGTGGGCGGTGAACAGCCGGTTGTCCTGGCTGATGGCCGCTCCCAGCAGCGCGGGTGAGCGGCCGGCGATCCGCAACTCATAGCGGGATAACACGCGGGTATCGCTGGTAAACATCCCATCGTCGGCGTCCTGGATGTCGCCCAGCGCATCAGCCAGCAGGAACGTGTCACTGTGCTTGAGCGTAAACCGCGGCAGCAGCCCGGGACGCCCCGGCGTCTCCGGTGTGCTCATGAGACGAGATCCAACCTCTGCGACTGCAGGAGGCTCGTGTACACACCGACATAGGCTTCCGCCATGTGCTCGGCACTGAACCTCTTCTCAAACGCCGCACGGACGGCGCGCCGCTCGAGTTGCTGCAGGCGCGACACGGCCGCGATGGCCTCGTCTTCGGTGTCCACAATAAAGCCGCTGAGACCATCCTCGATGACTTCCGGTACCGCGCCCCGCCGGAACGCGATCACCGGAGTACCGCAGGCCATAGCCTCGATCATTACCAGCCCGAACGGCTCGGGCCAGCGGATCGGAAACAGCAGGGCGCGAGCGTTGCCGAGGAATTCCGATTTCGCGTCATCGCCGATCTCACCCATGAATTCAATCAAGGGATGCTCCAGCAGCGGCCTGATATGAGCGTTGTAATAGATCCGGTCCGCCTGGTCGACCTTGGCGGCGATCTTGAGCGGCACACCGGCTCGGACGGCGATCTCAATGGCCGCTTCCAAGCCCTTCTCCGGTGAAGCCCGACCTACGAACGCAAGGTAGTCACCGGATGGTTGCTCTCGAAACCGGTACCGGTGTGCCGGCAGCCCGTGGTGTACGGTGGCAAGCCAGTTGGCGTTGGGCATCGGCTTGCGCTGATGATCCGAGATGGACACGAGCCCGAAGCCCGGCCAGTGCTCATACGCTTGCGGCAGGTCCGCCAGATCCAGCCTGCCGTGCAAGGTGGTGACGCACTTATTGCAATGCAACTCAAACATCGGCAAATGGATCAGCTCGACATGAAAATGCAGCACATCGAAGTGGGCGGCGTGCCGCTGCACCTCCCGCAGCATGGTGAGGTGAGCCGCGAGCTCTGACTTCAGCGGCGTCTCATCCAGCCGGATCGCCTGTTCGCGCGTAGCAATCAACCTGGCCCGGGTGCGCGAGCCGGCTGATGCAAACAAGGTCACCTCGTGCCCAAGCTCGACCAGACTGTCGCACAAAGACGCGACCACCCGTTCCGTTCCCCCGTAAAGCTTCGGCGGTACCGACTCAAACAGCGGCGCGACCTGCGCGATGCGCATGCTCGTCTTCATGATGCTTTACAACGCACGGGAGTACGAGACTATCCCGTTACCGCTCAACCTTTTCCTAACACATGTTAGGACCCGTTACGGGAATCGCTCTTGCTCCGATGTGTAAACAAACATCAGGCAAGGCGGGCGAATGAGCACGGGCGCGGACCGATTGGTTGCAGGCTTGATCGACTGGGGCGTCGACACGATCTTCGGTATGCCCGGCGACGGCATCAACGGCGTCATGGAGGCGATCCGCACTCGTCAGGACCACGTTCGTTTCATCCAGGTCCGGCACGAAGAGTCGGCAGCATTGGCGGCCTGCGCCCATGCCAAGTTGACGGGCAAGCTGGGGTGTTGTCTCGCCACCACCGGCCCCGGCGGAATTCACCTGCTCAATGGCCTGTATGACGCGAAGTTTGATCGCGCCCCGGTCATTGCGATCACCGGCCTTCCGTATCACGACCTCGTCGACACGTTCACCCAGCAGGACGTAGACCACAACCGCCTGTTTGCCGATGTGGCCGAGTACACCACGCGCATCATGAGCGCGGTTCATGTGGACAACGTCGTGGCGCTGGCGTGCCGGACGGCGATCGGCCGCCGTGGTGTGGCTCACATTTCGATTCCGATCGACGTCCAGGAAGAGTTGCTCGATGAGACGGAGCATTCACCGCGAAATGTACCGCATCACGTCTCCTTCGCCGGCGCGCAATCCGTGCGCGCTCCCTCCCTGGAAGATATCGAACGCGCCGTCGGAGTGTTGGATTGCGGGCGCAAGGTGGCAATCCTGGCGGGCCAGGGTGCGCTCGCAGCCCGTGCCGAGCTGTTGCAGACCGCGGAGCTGCTCGGCGCCCCCATTGTCAAAGCATTGCTCGGAAAGTCAGTGGTGCCGGATGCGCATCCCCTGACTACGGGTGGTATCGGACTCCTCGGCACTCGTCCCTCGCAGCTGGCATTCGATGAATGCGACACGCTGCTCATCGTGGGCTCCACCTTTCCTTACGTGGAGTATTACCCCAAGCCGGACCAGGCGCGGGGCGTGCAGATAGATCTCGACCCGACCCGGATCGGCCTGCGCTTTCCCGCGGAAGTCGGCCTGGTGGGCGATGCACGGGCGACCTTGCGGCTGCTGAATGAGCGGCTCCAGGTCAAGGCGGACCGCTCCTTCCTCGAGCTTGCGCAGCAGCGAATGCAGGCGTGGCGACAGCTCTTGTCGGATTCGGCCCACACGAGCCGTCCATTGATGAAGCCGGAAAGGCTCGCCGCGAGCCTCGGTGAGCGCCTCAGCGAGGACGCCATCGTAACCTGGGACTCAGGGCACAACACCGGCGTGCTGGCGCGGTGTGTGGAGGCCCGCTCAGCTCAACAGTTTATCGGCTCCGGGATGTTGGCCACCATGGGCTGCGCGGTGCCCTATGCCATAGCGGCCTCACTGGCGTTTCCACAACGCCAGGTAGTCGCCTTCGTGGGCGACGGGGGGCTCACCATGTTGTTGGGCGAGCTGGCCACGATCGCCAGGTATCGATTGCCCATCAAGGTCGTCGTGATGAAAAACAACACCCTGGGCCAGATCAAGTGGGAGCAGATGATGTTTCTCGGCAACCCGGAATACGAATGCGACCTGCAACCGGTCGACTTCGTGAAAGTGGCTGAAGCGATGGGCTTGCGCGGCCTCGCTATTGCGACCGCCGAGCAGTGCGAGGCCGCGCTCGATGCAGCCTTCAACCATCCGGGCGCCGTGTTGGTTGAAGCCCGGGTCGATCCCAACGAGCCGCTGCTGCCGCCGCGGCGAATGCCCAATTACGCACAAAACCTGCAGAAGGCGCTGGAGCGAGGCACGGCCGGCGATGCGGATATCCGCCGCGCCCTGGACGAAGAGCCCGCGCGCACGATGCTGAGCGAATGAACCCCCGTTAACTTTTTTAAGGAGCCCACCATGGTCGCCGAATTTTCCCATCCCTCCCAGGCGCGGCCTGGCGCTCGCGCCGAGTTCGGCCCCGCTCATGTCTATGACGAATGGGACGATCAGAGCCAGTCCCCGCCGAGCCCGGCCGCGGGGTCGCCTGCAGCCCGCAATCTCGGAATTCTGAGCCTGGCGCTCGGCGCCGGCGCGCTCCTCATGCCGGCGCGGCTGTCCCGGGTGAGCGGTCTGCAGCCGTACCGACGGCTGCTACCGCTGGTGGGCCTGCGCGAGCTGACGGCGGGCATCGGCCTGCTCAGCAGCAGCAATCCAACTCCCTGGCTCTGGTCGCGGGTGGCGGGCGATGCAATGGACCTCGCCGTGATCCTGAGCAGCCTGTTGAATCCCAACAATCCCCGGAAAACCAGCGCTGCTGTCACTGCCGCGGTTGTGGCCGCCATCACCGCCATCGACACCCGTGAAAGCATGCGCAGTTCCCGCGCCGGTGACTCGATCCGGCAGAGCGCGGCACCGGACGCGCTGGTGTCCGCCAGTGTGATCGTCAGCAAGTCCCCGCAGGAGTGTTATGACTTCTGGAGGAATCCCCTGAACATGACACGTATCAGCCCCATGGTCGAGTCCGTGACCGTGCTCGATGAGCGGACCTCCAGGTGGCTGATCCGAAGCCCGTTGGGTCACCGCATCGAATGGGACTCCAAGGTAACCGCCGAGGTTCCCGGCGAGCGGATCTCGTGGCGGTCGGTTGACGGTGGTGGTCTCTATCACGCCGGAGTGATCCGCTTTGAGCGTGCCACGGGCGATCGCGGCACGCTCGTCAACACCAGCATGCACTTCAGAGTCCCCGCCGGCGCGGCCGGGCTCGGGCTCGCGAAGCTGCTCGGCGCCAATCCACGTAGCGAAGTCCGCGAGGACCTGCGCCGTTTCAAACAACTTCTGGAGGCCGGAGAAATCCCCACCACCCGTGGCCAACCCTCCGGCCGCCGCAGCATCGTGGGTCGAATGACCCGCGAAGGACGCCTGTCACGCCAAGGGAGCCGCTGATGAAAGCCAACTGCTGGAACGGTACCGAGGACCTGCGCGTCGAGGAAGTCCCGGACCCGAAGATCCTCAATCCTCGCGATGCCATCATCAAGATCACCTCCACGGCCATCTGCGGCTCGGACCTCCACATCTACGACGGGTACATCCCCTCGATGATGAAGGGGGACATCCTCGGCCACGAATTCATGGGTGAAGTGGTCGAGGTCGGGCCCGCCGTCAACAACCTCAAGGTCGGCGACCGCGTCGTCAATCCGTTTCCCATTGCCTGCGGCCGGTGTTATTTCTGTGCGAGCGGCCAGTTCTCACTGTGCGAGAACTCCAACCCGAACGCCTGGATGGCCGAAAAGCTGTGGGGCCGTTCCCCCGCGGGCCTGTTCGGCTATTCACATATGTTGGGTGGTTACGCGGGCGGCCAGGCTGAATATGCGCGCATCCCCTTCGCCGACGTCGGTCCCATCAAGGTCCCACAGCACCTGAGCGATGAGCAGGTGCTGTTTCTCTCGGACATCTTCCCGACCGGCTACATGGCCGCCGAAAACTGCAACATCCAGCCGGGCGACACCGTGGCCGTATGGGGCTGCGGACCCGTCGGGCTTTTTGCGATCGCGAGCGCATTCCTGTTGGGCGCGGAGCGCGTCATCGCAATCGATCGATTCGAGGAGCGCTTGCGCATGGCGCGGGAAAACTGCCGGGCCGAAACACTGAACTACGAAAGCACCGATGTGCTCGAGGCCTTGTCCGAGATGACGGGCGGTCGCGGCCCGGATTCCTGCATCGACGCCGTGGGCCTCGAAGGTCACGCCCACGGCTTCTTCGGCCTGTATGACCGGATCAAACAGTCCCTCATGCTGGCCACGGATCGGCCGACCTCGTTGCGGGAGGCCATTCACGCCTGTCGTAATGGCGGTACCGTCTCAGTACCCGGAGTGTATGGAGGCTTCCTCGACAAGGTTCCGTTCGGCTCCATCGTGAACAAGGCCCTCACCATCAAGTCCGGCCAGACTCACGTGCAGCGTTACCTGCGCCCCCTGTTGGATCTCATCGAGCAGGACAAGATCGACCCCAGCTTTGTCGTAACCCATCACATGCCGCTGGCGCGCGCCCCCGAGGGGTATGCGATGTTTCGCGACAAGCAGCACGAATGTATCAAGGTGGTGCTCAAACCTTGAAAGTTTTACCGCCCAGGCTCGAGGTAGAAGGGGAATGAGCTGCGGTTGACACCAGACAGTCACTTCACTCGCAATCTGCCGAAGCTGCGGCGTGAAGCGGATGAACTGCACGGTGTCGCCGAGCCCGTGATAACAACGGACCAGCACCCGCTGTGAGCGCAGGGAACGGCCGTCCCATATCTGCCGCTGATGTCGCGGCAGATGCGGTTGTGTCCAACACAACATCTCACGGTCGGCGGCTGAAGCAAACGCGTCGCGACGTGTTGATCGGCATGAGCTTTTCGAATGTGATCCTCTGTTTCATCATCCTGACCACCGGTGCCACGTTGCACCCCGCGGGTCACACGCAGTTGGATTCAGCGGCCGGTGTTCTGTTCGCCGTCGGCTCGTCGGTGTGGGAGTGGTAGCGGTACCGGTGATGACAACAGGAGCCGCGTACGACCTGGCTTCAATCCCATGCGCGCCCTGGTCTGGTCCGGCATCGTGCAGGGCTTCTCCGTGCCGCCGTTGCTGCTGCTCATCATGCTCCTGGCTGGTCTAACGCAGGTTAGCGCTGATCTCGAGGTGCGATGCTACTTTGACCAGACAACTGACGCACAGCACAGGCATTGGCATATGCCCCACCGGGAACTTCTGCGCAAACGGGCGGCTCGTCACCTCGAGGATCCGCTCTGGTCGAGCCTCGCTGCGCGCGATCTGGAGGTGGCCAGCGGTTTCCTGCGCGAGTCGGGCAAACACCGCCGCGGCTCGGTCGCCTATTCGGCCGCGATACTCGGAGCCTTGATTTCCTACAGCCGGCCCTTCACGAAGCGGCCGGATGCCGTTCTGAATCAGAACGCCGCCGAGCGACGCTGCTTCTTATCGCTCGCGGCGGACCTGGGAGCGGACCTGCGGTTGCATGGGATGTTGCTGCAGATGCGTGACGAGATCATCGCACTCTCGGATATCGTGAGCGTCCCGGTGGTGCGCGTGCATGCGCGCCGCTTCAAATACCCGGATCCCCGCCGTGCCCGTATCACCGCCGCCCTGAATCTGTCTGCCTGGCGCAGGCTGGCGGCTTCGATGCAGGTCGCCTGCCGCTTCTTCCAGGCGGAAATGAACACCCGCGGTCTGTAATCAGGCCGTTCGCTGCTGCGCGATGAAGGAGGGGCCGTTCAACCCGTCCAGGTGCAGATAGCGCGCATCGAAACCCGCGATGTTTCGCAGTGCCTGGTAGTCGTGCAGGGTCAGTTGTTGGTTGCGCAGGGTGATGAGCTGGTTGTGTCGCATCTCCATCAACACGCGGTTGACGTGTACCGCTGACAGCGCCAGCGCGTCGCTCAGTTCGGCCTGAGTGAGCGGCAGGTCACAGCTGTCGCCCCTCGTGAGCCCCGCCGTGTGCAAGCGCTCGAAAATCTCACAGAACAGGTGAGCCATCCGTTCGAAAGCCGTGCGATGCCCCACGTTGACCACCCATTCGCGGGTGATCGATTCCTCGACGAGTGTGGACCACCACATCGCCCGGGCGAGGCGTGGGTACCGTTCCAGCAGTAAATCGATGGTCTCGCGGGGAATCTGCGCGGCACGGACGGGGCTGAGAGTGCCGATCGAATGGTCCATGCGCTTGAGGATACAGACCCGGATGTCGCACATGTCGCCTGGGAGCAGCAGGCCGACAACCTGGCGGCGCCCATCCGACTGCAATCGGTAACGGCAGGCGAAGCCTTCCAGTATTACATTCACCCTTTGAGCGGGATCGCCCTCCGAGACGAGATTGGTGCGCGGCGTCAGGAGGCGAACGGAGCCGCAGGCATTTTCCAGCGCACGTTTCTCCTCCGTTGAGAGCAGTCCGCAATGCTCCAGCTTGCGGATCAGGCTCGAGATGTTTGCCTGCGTGGACACGTTCAGGCCCGCTGGGGCGTGTGCGCGTTGCTGCGGATCAACTGCACGAGCACCGTGAAGTTGACCGGTTTCTGCAGGCACGGGTTGCCCCGAAAAGTGTCAGGGAAGAACGCAGCGTCATAACCGGTAGTGAAAATGGTCGGGATACCTTCGCGACGGAATTCCTCGGCGAGCTCGAACGCCAGTGTGCCGTTCAGATTCGAGTCCAGGAGCGCGCAGTCCGGGCGCTGTTGCCGCAGCAGTTCCCGGGTGCGGCGCAGGTTGCTGGCCGGTCCCAGAATGATGGCGCCGCGACGAATGCGGGTCGAGCACA
>Ga0268266_10005749_pt1 | contig 11481 bp, 9 predicted proteins | sample KBSS13metaG_FD_190356 | JGI IMG/M metagenome (GOLD analysis project Ga0268266, IMG submission 190356) | Switchgrass rhizosphere microbial communities from Kellogg Biological Station, Michigan, USA - KBS S1-3 metaG (SPAdes) (version 2) | ecosystem: Host-associated > Plants > Roots > Rhizosphere >... | reverse complement strand
CCTTGGAGAGCCCGTCGCGATCGAGATCGGCGATGCGCAGCTCCGGCGTGGTCGGCCGCGGCGCGGCGCCGGGATAGCTGTCCCATTCGAAGCCTGCATCCTTCATCTCGTCGACATGGCCGAACGCGCCCTTGGTGTAGGGCAGGAAGCCCGGACCGACGCCGTTCCACATGCCGCGATCCTTGTCGTCGACGAACCAGTGCTGGCCGTCGTTGCGCTCCTCGACCCGGGGCGCGTTCTTCTTCCATTTGGCGGGCGCCTGCGCCGACCACAGGTCGGGCGGGCAATAGGTGAGATCGATATGATTGTCGCCGGAGATGAGCTCGTGCCGCATTCGCGCGTCCTCCTTTATGTGTCTGCATGGTACGGCCCTTTTCCTCACGCTCTCAAGGGGCATCGGCGTTCCGCATGTCGCTGCGAGCCCGGGGACGGACATGGGCCGACTTTTCGGCTGCTCTCCTGGCACCTTGTTTGCGACACTGCGCGACATGGCCAAGCATCCGACCTACACCGTGATCCGCGGCGGCAAGCTGCTCGACATCGCCAAGCGCAAGGCGGTGCCCGTCGATATCCTCGTCAAGGGCGACACGATCGCCGAGATCGGCCGTCCCGGACTCGCCGCGCCCGAAGGCGCTGCCGTGGTCGATGCGAAGCACCGCCTGATGCATCCCGGGCTGATCAATGCGCACACGCACGGGCCCGGCAACCTCGCCAAGGGGCTACACGACCGCTGGTCGCTCGAGCTGCTGTTGACGGCAAGCCAATGGACCGGCGTCGGGCGCAACCTCGAGGACAAGTATCTGTCGGCGCTGATCGGCGCCGCCGAGATGGTGCTGAAGGGCTGCACCGCCGCCTACGATCTCGCGGCCGAGTTCCCGCTGCCGTCGGTCGAAGGGCTGTCGGCGATGGCCAAGGCCTACGAGGAGGTCGGCATGCGCTGCGTGCTCGCGCCGATGGTGGCCGACCTCTCCTTCTTCGAGGCGATTCCCGGCCTGATGGATCGGCTGCCGCCTTCCCTGCAGAAAGAGGTCGAGAGCTTCAAGCTCGCGCCGTGGAAGGCGACGACGAAGCAGATGAAGAAGGCGCTGCAGAAGTGGCCGTTCGAGATGGTGCACCTCGCGCTCGCGCCTACCATCCCGCACCATTGCAGCGACGCCTTCCTGATCTCCTGCCGCGACCTCGCGAAGGAATACGACGTGGGCCTCCACACCCACGTCGCCGAGTCGAAGGTGCAGGTGATCGCCGGCTACCAGCGCTACGGCACCTCGCTCGCCGCCCACATGGACGAGCTCGGGCTGGTGTCCGATCGCTTCACGGTCGCGCACGGCGTGTGGCTCGACGACGACGACATGAAGCGGCTGGGCGATCGCGGCGCCTCGGTGGCGCACAATCCCGGGTCCAACATGCGGCTGGGCAGCGGCCTGGCCGACGTGCGCGGCATGCTCGCGCGCAAGGTCAACGTCGCGATCGGCACCGACGGCGCGAGCTGCTCGGACAACCAGAACGTCTACGAGGCGATGCGGCTGGCCTCGCTCGCCTCCAAGGTCCAGGGCCCCGACGTCGAGAAATGGGTCACGACCGATGAGGCCCTGCGGGCCACGACCGAAGGTGGAGCCCGCGCGCTCGGCCTCGGCAAGCAGATCGGCCGGATCGAGCCGGGCTACAAGGCCGACATCGTCTTCCTCGACCTGCACCACATCAACTGGATCCCGATCAACGATCCGGTGAACCAGATCGTCCATACCGAGGACGGCAGCGGCGTGCATTCGGTGATGATCGGCGGCCGCATGGTGGTGGAGAACCGCAAGCTGCTGACCGTCGACTTGCCCAAGCTTGCCGCCCAGGCCGCCGCCTCGCAGGCGCGCCGTGCCGCGCCGATGGGCGAGGCGCGCAAGCTCTACGACAGGCTGGAGAAGGTCGTCGGCAGCTTCTGCCCCGGCCTCGCCAAGGCGCCGCTCCACATCCACCGCTTTGGCGCCAGCCACCATCATCCGCACACGCATTGAGCGCTGGGGGCGCGCCACAAATATGAAACTGGGTTGGAAAGAACATGAGGTCGCCTCGCCAAAGGTGTCATCCCGAGCGCAGCGGGGGGACCTATGGCAACGGCAGCCATAGGTCCCTCGCTGCGCTCGGGATGACACCGGTGTGCGGCAAGCAGCCAGTTTCATCCCCGAGGGTCGCCGCGGCCGACGGTGAACAACTCCAGTGGCGCGTCATGCGGTGCTGCAACGATGGGAAAGACACGCCACTGGAGTGGCGCGCCCCCAGCAAAAGACTACAGCAGCGTATTCAGCGCCGCCTCGAGCTCCATCACGTCGGCAACGACGGCGTCCGGCGTTTCGGAGTCGCCGCAACCCGGCACCGGTTGTGTTGGATGACATGCACGGCTCTCGACACCGGCGGTTGCTCCCGAGCGGCAAGATCGAGATCGCTCTCGCGGGAAGGCTTTCGTGTGTCGTTGACACGTTTCAGGCTGCGCATCGTCATTCGGCCGGGACAGCAATGGGCTCACGTGGCGGTGTGGCCGCAGCGGCCTTGCGGATGGACCAGATGCTGTCGGTGGGACCGTTCCTGATGCGCCGCATGGTGGCGACCGCCATCCATGCGAAGCACAGCGCGCCTACGAAGGCGATCGCATCGACGCCGATCGTCGCGGCGCTGCCATAGGCCCACATGCCCAGCGCCGGGAACAGCAGCGCCGCCAGCGTGGTCAGCGGGATCGCCATCGTCGCGGCGGCGCACAGCCACAGCAGATGCACCGCCGATCGCGCTGCGCCCCAGGCGAAGGCCCATGCGACGGAACCAAGGAACACCATGTAATAGATCAGTTCATGCCAGTGGTTGAGATCGGCAACGCGACCGTGCAGCCACTTGGCAGAGACGATGGTGAGCGAGATGCCCGCGACGCAGCCGAGGCAAACGCCTACGGTCGCGCTGCCCAAGAGGCGCGTTGAGCGCGATTGTTCGACCTCGCCGCCCTCGCGCGCCTTCTTCCGGCGCGTCTCGATCCACAGCAGATTGCCCGAATAGAACAGCCATGCGCCGGAAAATCCGAGGAAGAAATAGGCCCATGTAATCGTGATCCCGCCATATTCCCCGGTGTGCAGGGCGAAGATCGTCGTTGACGCTCGCCGGTCGGGGTCCTGGCGCGATGCACGGGCGCGGTCGTTGACCAGATCGCCCGTGACGGCGCTGAGCATGACGCCCCCAAAGCTGGTATCCCCGACATAACCGCGCTCGGCTCCGACGAATTTCACGGCAGCGGCTTTGTCTCCGAAATTCCTGAAGATCATGACTTTGGGCTCGAAATCGGGCACCTGAGCGTGCAGCCGTTGGAGCAACTGCGCCGGCGGCATCATTACCCCCGCCTCCCCGGTCGGCTTTGGCGCGCGCCACCGCTCGGCATCGCGTTTCATCACGATCTTTTGCTTGCCGCCGAAGATCACGCTCTCCTGCGCGGACCAGAGCGGACCGCCGAACCCCCATGCCGTTGCGGTCACCGCAATCACGAGGTGGAACGGGAGTGCCGTGATCCCGACGACATTGTGCGCGTCCAGCCACATGCGCTTGAGGTTATGGCCGACACGCAGCGCCAGGAAATCTTTGGTGAGCGATGGTAGCAGCACGATCACGCCGGCGATCAGCGTCACGCCGTAGAGCAGCGAGACCACCCCCATGAAATACGATCCCCACGGTCTTGGAAGCCCGGCGCGCATGTGGATCGCATTGATGAATTCCGCCAGTTCGGACGGCTCCTCCTGCTTTGCCAGCAGCGTGCCATCGGGTTTCAGGGTCGCCCACCAATGGACGTGCTCATGAGGCTGGCCTTCTTGATGCGGCGCATCTTCCTTCCAAGTCACCCGCGCAGGCTCGTTCTCGTGTCCCCGCAGATGCAACGTGATGCCTTCCTCCCGCGCTTCAGGATGGGCGGCGGCGACCAATTCGAGGAGACGGGGCGCATCGTCCAAAGGAACGGCTGCCACACCCACGGCGGGTGGCGCTGCCCAGCGTGCTATGGGTTCCTGAAACATGGTGAGCGCGCCCGCATAGAAGGCGATGAACAGGGCGAAGCCGCAAGTGATGCCGATCCAGGTATGGACGGGCCTGTAGAGCTTGACGATATCGGCGCGGACCATCTTGCCCTCACGCGAAAAAATAGAAGCGGCAGGCGAACAGCGCCGCGAAGGCGATCAGATTCGCCGCGCCGAGCCATGCCCACGCCGCGCGACCGCTGCGAAACAGGAAGCAGAAGCCGAACACCGCGATCCAGACGAACGCTTCCAGGTGCCGCATCAGCGAGTAGCGTCCAGTCGGCGCGTCTATGCCACCCGGGCCCAGGTAGGCATAGAGACCGACCAGCGAGAGAGCCAAGCCTAAACCGAGGATTGCGCCGGCACTGGCCTTGCTCCACCAGTCAGGGCGAATGTCGCCTGCCATGTCAGTTCTTCCGCCCGAAGTGGCGAAGAGCGGCCGAACAAGGAAAGACGAAGAGACAAACCATCGCAACATGCAGAGTTACGAAGAATCCGGCCAAGGGCCGCAATGCCGCAATCCATGCGGCAAGACCGGCGATCAGCAGCAGGCTTCCCACCGCCAGCAACGGCCGTCGCGGTGGAACCAGCGACAGCCACTTCTGGTTGGGGCTGGCAAGATAGAGGCATGCACAGCCTAGAACGGTCGAAGCCAGCGCCAGCACCACGAGCATGTTCAGAACTTGAACGCGGTCGATAGACGAAAGGTGCGTGGCGCGCCGAGCTGGATATACCTCAGGTTCGTTCCCGACCAATAATCCTGGTCGAACACGTTATCGACATTGAAGCGGACCGTGATCGGCTTGTCGTTCCATGGCGAGTCGAAAACATAACGGACCCCGAGATCGACGAGGGCCCATGAAGGGATCTTCAGGTTCTCGTTGCTGCCGCTGACCACTTGATCGCCGGTGTAGGTGAAGCGGCCGGTCAGCGTCAGGCCTTGCAGGAATGGCGTATCCCATTCGCCCCCGACCACGGTCCGGACGGCTGGGGCGCCATCTGCCCTGTGTCCGTCATAGAGACCGCCCTGGGTCTTCGTCAGGCGGGCGTCGAGCAGGGTAAGCCCGCCCATCAGGCGAACGCCGGGAAAGAGTTCCCCGTAGGCGTTCAGCTCGATACCGCGATTGAGCTGCTCGCCATCGAGCGCGAGCGTCGGCAGCCCGCCGGTCGGGCTGGAGATGGAGACGGTGTTGGGCTGGGCGATCTGGAACGCCGCCAGCGTCGTCGTCACCGTTCCCCAGTCGACCTTGACGCCCGCTTCGTACTGCTTGCTGACATAGGGCGCCAGGACGTCGCCGGAATTCGCATACGACGGGCCAACGATGGCTCCCCGCTGCAGATCCTGTATGTAGTTGGCGTAGAATGAGACGTTCTCCCATGGCTTGACGACCAACCCTAGAGCCGGAGACCATGCCTTACCCTGATAGCTGGAAGTCTGGGCCCCGGTCGTCGTGCTGAAATTGCTGGCTCCCACTGCCTGGTAGCGGATGCCTGCGGTGAACTGGACCCGCTCGCCGAGGATCGACAAGGTGTCGGCGACGCCGATGCTGGAAACTTGGGATTCGCTTGATTTCCTCGGATCGCCAGGATCGGCGATGTACGGAGCGGGGCCGAACATCGGATTGTAAAGGTTCGTGGTGTAGGTATATGGGCTCGTCGTTTCCGCCAGTGCAGTCTCCATCCGGGACAGCGAGAGGTTGAGGCTCAAGGCATGGTTCGCCGGCCCGGTCGCCGCCCTCGCCCTCACTCCGCTCTGCACGGACAGCACGTCATAGGCAAATTTCGAGTACTCGACGCCGCTCCACCCATAAGTTCCGCTCGTATCGAGCAGCTTCGGTTGGCTTGGGCCGATGAGTGAGAAATTCAGTTTCTGCTTTCCGAAAGCGGCATAGGCCGTGACATTCTCGGCAATGTCGATTTCGCCCTGCACCATGCCCAGCGTCAAACTGCTGGGCTGTTTGCTCCATGCGGGATTGAGACTGGTTCTGGCGTTGGGGGCCGTCGGAACGAAGACGACGCCGCCGCCGACACCGCTGACAACGAGCTGCTGCGTAATCTGCGGGTTGGCGTTGTTCAACTGATGCGCGATATCAGCGGATATCCGGACGCGCTCGCCGCGATAGTCCAGATTGATCGCCGCCGATCCCACTTCTGCGTAGATCGGGTCCACCGGCGTATAGCCCTTGCGGAACGCTCCGTTGAAGCGAATGCCGAACTGTTTCTCTGCGCCGAAGCGGCGGCCGACATCGAGATGGGCGCCAAACTGCAAGCTGGAGCCATAGCGCGCGGTCAGCTCGGCGAGCGGTTCGTCGCCGGCCCGCTTGGTGACGAGGTTGTACGAGCCGCCGGGACCGCCTACCCCGGATGCCGCCATGCCGTTCAGCAGAGCGCTCGGCCCCTTGAGCACCTCGACTCGCTCGATGTAATCCATGTCCGGCGAACGCAACGGAGACATGCCCATCAACCCGTTCAGGCTACCGGAACCGGATGAAAGGGCGGTCCGGAAGCCCCGAATGTTTATCGAGCCGTCTTCGTCGCTCGCGCTGTTCTGTTTCGTCAATATGGACGGATCGTTCGATAGAACATCCTGAACGGTCTGCGCCTGCTGATCCTCTATCGTCTTTTTCGTGTAGTTGGTGACACTGAACGGCGTGTTCATCACGCTGCGGTTGCCAAGCATTCCGACCTGACCGCCCGTCGCCATCTGACCCCCGGCATAGGGCGGCGGCAGGTTGCCGATCGTCGCCTGCGGCGGCACAGGATAGCCCTGCACCTGCACGGGATCGAGCTGCATGACACCGCCGAGGTCGGGCTTGCTCAAGATGAAACCACGGTCAGGCGTGAAGCGCGCCACGATACCGGTCCCGGCCAGCAATTGATTGAGCGCCTGCTCGGGACGCATCGTTCCCGACACGCCCTGAACCTGTACGCCGCTCGCGACCGAGGCTTCGACCGACACCTGCAGACCTGCCTGCCGGCCGAAGGCGTTGAGCGCCGATGCCAGCGGCTGCGGCGGGATGTCGAAGGTACGTACACTATCGCCAGGCGCCGGCTGCGCCTGCGCAACCTGGGGAGCGTGTGTGTCGCCGATGATTTCGTTCTCGGCTTTCGCCGCCGTCGTCATCAAAATCGCCGCCAAGGTCATTGCCGTCGATGCCGCCGCTGCTTCCCTGCTCATCACTCTCCCCAAACGCCAGTGCTGACGCGACTGGCGGCGGGCTGCGCGTCCGGCCTAAGACGAAGAGCGGCGATTTTTGTTCGATCGACGGCAGATCTTTTTCGGCAAGGCGCTACGGCCCCGAAATCACCTGAAGCAGAGGGGTGACTTCTCGGACCCGGCCGCCGAGCGGTCCGACCAGAATCCGCAACGCCGCGTCGGGATCCTGCAAGTCAAAGAGGCCGGTGATGCGCTGATCGACGAGGCCACCACCGGCAAAGACGATCCAGCCCGAGCGGTAGCGACGAAGCTCGTCGACCACCTCCGCCACGGTCGCGCCCTCGACGAACAACTTGTGACCCCGCCACGAGGCAACCTCCTCGGGTGGAACCTTGGTCCGCCGGACGTACCCATTGCGACGATCGACGACAAAGCGGTCGCCCGGCCCCAAACGCACCGGCGGCGGCGAAGCGGCAAACCCGGCGTGCGCCTCGACCACGCCCTGCTGGACTCCGACCGACAGCGCATCATCGGAAATGCGGACATCGAAGGCCGTGCCGACCACGGTGACCGAAAGCTCGCGGGCCTGCACCTCGAACGGCCGGGCGCGATCCGGTACGACCTCGAAGAAAGCCTCGCCGGCCAACAACGTCACCGAGCGGCGATCGGCGGTGAAGCGGACGTCGAGCGCGGTCAGCGGTGACAGGTGGACGACGGTGCCGTCCTCCAGGGTGATCTGGCGCAGCTCGGCGGTCTCGGACGCAAAATCCGCCCGCAGGCGCGTCAGGGTCGCCGGCAGGTAGAGAACAGCAAACAACACCACCAGCGCAGCCGCGACCCCCGCCGCCCATCGGGCCGCCGCGGGCACGCGGGCCACGCGCGCTGTCAACACCACGGCCGGAGGATCGCGGGGAGGCAGCGCGGGCTGCGGCTTTCTTGTCGTGAGCAGGCGCCAGGCTCGTTCGGCATGAAGCCAGGCTCGGGCATGAGCCGGATCCGCCTGCCGCCAGGCCTCCGCCGCCGCGCGCAGGCCGGCATCGCCGGACTCCTCCTCGAGGCGCAGCAGCCAGTCGGTCGCTTCCTCGATCAGGGGGTCCAAGGGTTCGTTTGCTGTCATGCTCGCCGGGTTGTCCGCGTCGACCAGGCGCCGCCGCAGACGTCGAATCATCATAGACGATCAACTGAGATTTTTGTTCGACGCACCGGCGAGCATCTAACCGTCCGATGACGGCAGGTGCATGGCAACGCGCGCGACGCCTTCGCGGACCAGGCGATGCGCCGTATTGAGGGAGACGCCGAGGCAGTCGGCGATCTCCCGCAAGGTATGTCCGCCACCGCGATGCATCTCCACTGCCCTTCTTGCCTGGGGCGAGAGCTTGGCGAGGATCTCGTCGATGCGCTCGAGTTCCTGGCTGAGGGCGAGCTCCTGCTCGGGGGTACGCGGCGTGGACGGTATCACCCACCAGGACGGGGCTTCCTGCAGATGGCGTTGCTCGGCCAACCGCCGCCGCGAGAAATCGTAGGCGAGATTGCGGACGATGCGATAGAGATAGCGGAGCGGCTGAGTGACGGTGGTGTCGGCGGCCGAGGCTCGGCCGGGCGAGAAGCGGATGAACGCATCCTGGACGACATCCTCTGCACGCATGCGATCGCCACCGACCATGGGCAGGGCGTACTCGACCAGCGCCGCCCTGTGCATCAAATAAATCTGCAGCTTTTCGTCGGCTGCCGGCACGCTCGTGACCCTTACGATTGAGAATTATTCGCAACCAACATAACCATCGCAAGCCTTGAGGGCAAGCTGCAGGTGAGGTCCGTTGCGGCAATTGGCTATACAAGACGCGCCACTGGAGTGTTCACCGTCGGCCGCGCCGATCGTCGGGGATGAAACTGGTCTCTTACCGCACATCCGGTGTCATCCCGAGCGCAGCGAGGGACCTATGGCAACGGCAAGCATAGGTCCCTCGCTGCGCTCGGGATGACACCTTTGGTGAGGCGACCTCATGCTCTTTCCAACCCAGTTTCTTATTGGTGGCGCCCCAGCGCGAGACTACAGCAACGCCCTCAGCGCCGCCTCGAGTTCCATCACGTCGGTGACGACGGCGTCTGGCGTCTCTGCCGCACTGCGTGGACGCTGGCGGCGGTAGCGTCCGCTGCGGAACTGGATCGTCGCCATGCCACGCGCTTTCGCTGGCGCGATGTCCTTGTCGAGCCGGTCGCCGACGAAGATGCAGGCGTCGGCCGGCGCGTCCACCTCGCGCGTGAAGAAGTTCGCGACCCCTGCCCGGTCCAGCCGCTCCCAGGACGCGCCCGGGGCGCCGAGCAGCAACCCGCGCTGCCGCAGCCGTGCCAGCAATTCATCGATCCCCGGCCGAAGCTGGAAGGCATCGAGGTTGCCGGTCATCGCCTCGACCCGCTGACGCACGCGCGCCATCGTGACCGGCTCGCCGCCGCACAGTGTCTCGATCATGTGACCGCACGTGTCGGGCGCGAAGGCCGCGACCGCCTGGTCCGACGCCGCCTCGACCATCGCCTGGTCGACCCGCACGCCTTCCATGCCGCAGGCCGCGGCAATCGCGCCGTCGACCGCCATCTCCCAGGCGAACTCGAGATCGATCGCGCCCCCGACGTCGAACAGGACGGCGCGGTAGCGCACGTCAGGCCAGATACGTCAGGCAGCCGGTTTCTTCGAGCACCGGATCGAGCCGCCGGCGCACGTCGGGCGCCAGCGCCGCGAGCTTCCTGCGCAGCGCGTCGTGGCATTTGGCCTGGTAGCGAAACGGCGCCTGCGCATAGGGCCGGCCCTGGATATCGAGCCTGACCTCCTCCGCCCCCTCCTGCAGCGCGTGCGTGTTGGCGGCGAGGAACGGCAGATATGTCTCGCCGCAATGCCTCAGCAGCGCGATCAGGGTCGACGGCGGCGCCAGCGACGGATCGCGCCACGCGCCGTCGACGCCCGACGCATCGTCGAGCCGCAGCAGCCAGCAATAGACGTCCGGCGTCCGCGCGCGCATCTCGGCCATCGGCGTCGGATCGACCGACAGGATCTGGAGCTGGCCGAACAGCCCGAAGTCGGCAAGCGAGGGGCGCGAGCCGAACAGGAACGGGATCGTGCGCACATGGCGGTCGAGCGTGTCGAGCACGAAGCGGTAGCTGTCCTCGATGATCGGCCGGTTCTGCTCGGTGCAGCCGACCATCGCCATGCGGCCGACCTGGCGGTCGTTGAACGCCTGCATCGTGGCACGGCGCGGGCCCTCCGCCATCAACGGATCGCGCGAGCTGACAATCCAGGTCTGGGCGAAGTCGCGGTCCGCGGCATAGTACCAGCGGTAATGGAACATCATCTTGGTGACCCACTCGTCGCCGAAGTCCTCGAACAGGTCGTTGAGATAGGCCTGCACCGGATCGTCCGGCACGATCGACCGCTCGCCGGGATGCGCGCGTTCGAGCGCGAAAGCGAGCGGCGTCGAGTCGTTCATCAGCCGACCGTCAGGGAATTGCAGCACCGGGATCACCGGCGGCAGGCCGGCGGCCACCGCCACATCGCGCGGATGGCCTGTCGCCTTCCACACGAAGGGGATCCTGCGATAGCGCAGGATCGCCCGCATCTTCACCGAGTAGGGCGACGGGTTGAAACCGTGCAGGACGTACATCGGCCCTTTCTCGGTTCAGGCCTTCTCGACGTCGCCTCCGGCGTCGACCCAGCCCTTGAAGCCGCCGAGGTTGCGGACGTTGTCGTAACCCATGTCCTTCAGCGTCTTGCCGACCAGCGCCGAACGGCCGCCGGAGGCGCAGTAGGCGACGATCGTCTTGGACCGGTCGAACGCCTTGTCGTGCATCGGCGATGCCGGGTCGGCGCGGAATTCGACCAACCCGCGCGGTACGGCGACCGCGCCCGGCACCTTGCCGGACGCCGCGACCTCGGGCGGCTCGCGCACGTCGAGGAACAGCACGTCGGCCTTGCCGACCAGCGCCTTGGCCTCCTGCGGGCTGATCGTCGGCACGGCCGCCTGGGCCTCGGCGAGCATCGACTGGACGGTCTTCATGAAATCTCCTCCTCAAACGAGGCCCGGAGTGGAACCCGAAGCCGCTCGCCGATCAAGCCGTTCATGGCTGGGAGCGCGGCTCTCCAGAGCCGCTCTTTCTCGAGTTTGCCACATCCTATGAGCGGCTCTGGAGAGCCGCGCTCCCAGCTTAATGCGCGCTGCCTTCCAGCGCCTTGACGATGTTCTCGCACATCACCTTGGCGTCGGCGAACAGCATCATCGTGTTGTCGCGGAAGAACAGCTC
>Ga0268266_10005744_pt1 | contig 11485 bp, 12 predicted proteins | sample KBSS13metaG_FD_190356 | JGI IMG/M metagenome (GOLD analysis project Ga0268266, IMG submission 190356) | Switchgrass rhizosphere microbial communities from Kellogg Biological Station, Michigan, USA - KBS S1-3 metaG (SPAdes) (version 2) | ecosystem: Host-associated > Plants > Roots > Rhizosphere... | reverse complement strand
TTTACGGTTATGACACCGCGGTCATCTCTGGAACAGGCGAGCCGCTGCGCGCGCACTTTCACCTGAGCCCATTGGATTTGGGTTCGGTTGTGGGTAGTGCACTCTTGGGTTGCGTTGCCGGCGTGCTCATCGTCGGTCGCTTGACCGACTGGTTTGGCCGCCGACGGATGTTTATGGCTTCGGCACTCTTGTTTCTCTTCTCCGCCGTGTGGTGCTATGCCGCCGGCTCCGTTGCTGAGCTAGTCGCGGCACGGATTTTGGGTGGTGTCGGTGTTGGGTTTGCGTCACTGCTCGTGCCGATCTATATCGCGGAAATCTCTCCGCCGAAGTCGCGGGGCGCCCTTGTATCGTTACACCAATTTGGAATTGTGACCGGTATGAATCTAGCCTATGTCGTCAACGCCTGGATTGGTCGCCATGGGGATAACCATTGGCTGACAGATCACGGATGGCGTGTGATGCTGGGCGCCTGCGGCGTACCCGCAGTAGTATTCCTTGTGTTAACCACCTTACTTCCCGAGAGCCCGAGATGGCTGGTTAAGCGCGGCAGAAGCTTCGAAGCTCTCGACATTTTGCGCCGGCTGCACGGTGAGGCAGCAGCCGTTGACGAGTCCAAGGAGATCTATGAAACCGTGGCCCAGGAGCGCGGCAAGCTCCAGGAGCTCTTCAGCCCGGGGGTGCGGCGCGTTATGATCATGGCTATGACACTGGCCCTCTTTCAGGCGATCACGGGGATCAATGTAACTCTGTACTACGCACCAACAATCTTCGCGGCGGTAGGTATTGGGATGGGTAGTGCGTTGGCTTACCAGGCGGTCATTGGGTCCGCGCTCATTGTCGGCACAATTTCTTCGATCTTCGTCGTGGATCGATTAGGACGGCGGCCTATTATGTTGATCGCCATCAGCACGATGGGAGTGTCGCTCGCACTCATGGGAGTATTTTTCAACACTTCCTCTGGGGTTGGGTGGGCGTTGCTCATCTGCACGCTTCTATACATCTACGCTTTTAATTTCGGGATGGGCGGCATCTACTGGGTCATGGTTTCCGAGATCTTTCCCACCAGAATCCGCGGCGTCGCCTCCTCGCTCTCCGTGATCTTCCTCTGGGGTGGCAACTATCTCGTGCTGCTGTTCTTCCCAACCATGTTGGATACCCTCAAAGGAAATGTCTTCTATGTTTATGCAGCGGTTTGCGCGTTGTGCCTGATATTCATGTGGCGTTTCGTCCCAGAGACGAAAGGAAAGACGTTAGAGAGGATCGAGCACGAACTCTATGGAGCGGGGGGCCTTCAGAAACTTGGCACGACGTCAGCGCCTCGGAGTAATTTACTCGCGCGATGAGCATGACATGAAACTACTACACCGATGCGCAGTCATTACTGGAGGTGCAAGCGGGATCGGGGAGGCAATTGCGGTGGCCTTTGCTGAAGAAGGCGCAGATGTGGCGATTCTTGACATAGATGAGGCCAAAGGCGCTGCGGTCGTCAAGAATTTGGAAGCCTTTGGTCGCAAGGCCTACTTCATCTGCTGCGACGTAGGGGAGTCTGCGCAGGTGCGCTCGGCGTTTGCAGAAGCGGATCGGCAGCTCGGTGGGATAGATATCCTTGTCAACAATGCCGGCATCATCAGGCTGTCGCGGATCGTCGATATGTCGGAGCAAGAATGGGACTTGATCCTGCGGACCAATCTCAAGAGCGTCTTTCTGTGTTCGCAGCAGGCAGCGCAGCGCATGATCGAGCAAGGCCGTGGCGGACGCATTATCTGTATCTCCAGCATTCATGCAGTATTGAGTGAACCCAAAGCCGGCCATTACACGGCGTCTAAAGGGGGGATGGAGGCATTCGCCCGAACTCTCGCGAGCGAGCTTGCGCCGTATAACATTACGGTGAACTGCATCCGGCCGGGCGCTGTATCCACCGCCCTGAACGCGCACCTGTATACACCTGCCGTAAAGCAAGCGACACTTGCCCGGATGGCGATAAAGGCGATCGCGGTTCCTGAATGGATCGCGCCCGGCGCCGTCTTCTTAGCGAGCGATGACTCGCGTTTTATGACTGGCCAGCAGTTGACTCTCGATGGGGGCTACATCATGGATGGCTCATTGCCGCTGGGAGTCACGCTTGGCAACGAATAGAAATGAAGCTCGCGCGGCGGTACTGGGGTGTCCGGTGCACAGCGCGTGCGTTACCGCCGAACTATTCGGCAGCTCGCCGCGCGGCCTGGCGAGCTTGATGGACCACGGCCGGGCGGATTAAAGCTCGGACGGCGGCAAGTGTCCCCGATACAACTTTCCTCTCCGTTAAAGTTGTAAATTTGCATACCCGGTTTGGCTAGGTTCGACGGTCAAGCTGCATTTCAGCTCGAGCACCTCCGGGGCGCTCACGCCTTCTCCCTGCATCTACACGTCAAGTGCGGCTGGCGCAGAGGCAGGCGAGGGGTAGGCCGAGGGCCTGCGATAGCGGCGTGTGCATCGCAAAACCCTGCTAATTTTGTCGGCTCACACGGCCGAAGTGATACCTGCGAACGTATACAGCCTTCGACTGATTACAGCCGAGATCAAATCAGGCATTTGCTCGCTGACGGAGAATTGGTCCTTGCCAACGATCGTCGGATCCGACCTTCGTCAAACAACTAGAGGGTGACGACCGGCGCATCGCGGCTGACTCCGGATTGACAGCGAAGCAACGGGAAAAGCTACGAGGCACGAAGGCGAGTCCGTCGAGCAACATGGCCGCTGCCGAGCGTGATAACATCCGACGCCTGCTACACAACGACACCCGGATCCGGTTCTCTTATCTGTTAGCAGAACCACCTCTGTTGTGGTCCAACTATGCTGATAGACACCCTCCTTAGGCACGGCTGAACTTCTCTGAGACAAAGAATATATTTCATTCCGCGTGCTATGTAACAGGCATGAATTGATGCGTACCGCACAAGCCGATCTAGATGCTCGCATGGCTCTCAGACAGGCTGCGCCGTCCAGACTCGACCACACCGACCGACTGACCGCCTCCTGCAGTTCCTTGACGCCGTGTGAGGCATGGAACTATGTCGGATGTAGTAGCGCCAAATTTCACTCTAGGAGCGATGTTTCGCAGCTAACCGGAATATGCATTGATGCCATTCGGCATGCTGGGACGGTCAGTGTGATCCGCGAAGCTCGCGAATACGATCTATATTGGTACCTAATGGCACTTCTCGAGCGCGTGCCTCACCCCTGGAACTTGTTGCCTGTCTCCCAATAACGCAACTTCGGATCGGTGCGTGCGTGTGCACTAGGTGTGACGATCGGATGGTTGCCGAAGAACACTAACGCTACTGTCGCTGGAATTAGGGGAAGATGGGTTTCTGCCGGCTGAAGCCTTTGGAGTGGGCTCTGCCAATTGGACACCGACACCGGCGTTACATCACTACTGCTGCCTAGTGTCGCGCAAGCGGTATTGCATTGGCGTGCCCTACCACACTTCGTGTAACCAGCACGAAATGTATGATGAGAGCTGTCGGTAATTGGATCGCCGCAAAGTCTGGTTAACATTCATGAAGCAGCAAGGAACGTCGCTCTCTCACACTCCATGGCGGAGCTTCACGTGAGAATAGTCATTCTATGCGGCGGAACCGGCTCGATTGGGCTTCAACATGGCTTGTATGAAACGTTCGAAGGCGATCGTGATGGAGTGGTAACGCATATCCTTGTGAACGCGTACGATAATGGGTTTTCCACCGGCCAGGTCCGGTACGTCATGAAAGGTCAGATCCTCGGTCCATCCGATGTTCGAAAGAATCATGAGACGCGGTTGCGACTGGAAGACCCGGACAGTCCGTGGTTGAACTTTCTTAACCGGAGATTTGACATCGCGGCAGACAAGGCGCAAGGGTTCTGCAATCGCGAAGTGGATCGCCTTATAGGGGAGCAACAGCGGATGGGGCGTCCGCACGACTGCTGCGGCTTCCTACTCGAGGCGATAGAAGCGTATTTTCGGTCTCCGTTGGCTTTGAAGATCGTGTACAGCGACTTCGCGCTGGCGAACATCGTCTATGGGGGATTGGCGAGAATCCACGGCAACTCCCTGCGGACTGCGGCGCGGATCATGGCGGGAGCTTTAGGCATCGCGGACAATGTCCTTCTGAACGATGATAAATCGTTGTTCTTGGGCGCCAAAACTCGCAGTGGGAAGACGATCAATGACGAGGGGAACATTGTTACCTGGGGTAATTGCGAGGATCCAATAGAGGCCATTTTTTTCACAGACCCAGACGGAAGGGAGGACAATCCTGTACTGTGCCTCGAGGCATGGAAGGTACTGGTTGATGCAGATCTGGTGATTCTCTCGTCCGGAACCCAGTGGTCATCACTGATCCCTACCTACGCGTCGGACGGCTTCAGCACCGCAATGCGCGACAGCAGGGCGGAGGTGCTGATGGTGGTGAATCGATCGCCGGACCAGGATAGCCCCGGACAGAGTGTGTCCGAAATTGTAGGTGCATTGGTTCCTCGTTACTTCGAACCAGGACGCTTGCATCTGCTGGCGGATCGAAATGGTCACTCTAGCATGCGCTCACTGGATGCAAAGTCCCGCTCAAAGGTTGCATCCTTCTCGCTCTTGCAACTATCCGATAAGTCTACTCCAGTGGACAAGCACGATCCCAAGAGGCTCGTGCAGGCGATCGGTTATGTGTTCTTCAGACAATATTTCGACAGCGATATCTATTTGTTCGACTATGACAACACGTTGTTCGGGCGGCGGAACGCGTACCCCAAATCATCTGCTTTCAACATGCGGGGACTCTATCGACTCAATTCCATGACTGAGGTCGGAATCTGCACAGGCAATACGATTAGTAGGCTGGAGCTGCAGCACACTTTGACGGACAAAAGCGAGCTAGCCAAGGAGGCCGACAAGCCGCTGCTCGTATTCGCCGATGGGGGCGTAAATCTATACTTGTGTGACATCGCTGCTATGCCAACCTGCCGAGAGCGGCGGCCGGAGCCGGTACTCTGCGTTGCGCCGGAGACCTTGTTGCCGTCGACCGGACCCCATAGCGCTAGCCGAATCATCGAGGCGCTAATACGGGCTGGCTTGCCTGACTCGATTCTCGAGAATCGCGGCAACGCACTAATCGCAATCAGGCCCGTCGACCGTCGGCATAGCCAATCAATGATGTGCTTGATAAAACACGTTATCCGAGGATCTAAGTTAGAAGTGCGGGAGGCTGGAGAGACCACTATCGAGATCCGCTCACCGGCCCTATCCAAGCGTGCGGCGATACTGCATTTGGCCGGAAAGCCAAACTCTGCGCAGCAGATCACCTATGTAGGCGACGAATGCGACTCCGGAAATGACCATGATGTCCAGGAGCTGTCATCCCTGGGGTTTGCAGTAAAGTGTCTCCGCGTCGACAGCCCAGCAACAACAGCGTTTTTTATTGCCACACTCATCAGTCACCTGAAAAATGAATACTGTTGACCTCTATATTGTCACCGCGGGCGATGGTTCGCGGATGATGAGTGATGAGCCGAAGGCACTTGCCCGGATTGCGGACGAGCCATGTCTTACCGCGACGTTGCACCAGATTGCAGGCAAGTTTAGGAGGGTCTTCATCGTCACCGGTGTTTCCAAGCGAGATCAATGGGCGATGTACTTTCAGGAGCTTAAGGCGGTCTACCCGGAGCTGGCGCGACCGGTTGTGAACCTGCCGATTAAGTCAGGGCTGGGCGATGGGCATGCCACGCTCCAGGGCATTATTGCCGCGGAGGCCCGCGAGGGTAGCTCTATAGCGCTGGAGATTGTGGTTGCTTGGGGGGACGTGTTTTTTCCGAACGGCGCAATTATCGATGAGTTGCTGTCGAATCCCCGGAAAGGCTCCGGCTTGCTCCCGGCCGTGAATGAAAGCTATCCGTACGTCTCGCTTCGAGTCAATGAGGAAATGCAGTGCTTGTCTGCCGAGTTCTCGAAAGCCGGCGAGCAGGATCTCGTGGGATTTCACGATCAGTCCGTGTTTCGATTCAACCGGCAACGATTACGAGCTTCCCTTTGCGATCTTCACAATGCTTTGTGGAAGAATGGGCGATATATCACCCCTGGCGGTGAGCTTTCGCTTCTTTATACATTTCACCAGCTCTACAACGCGGGCGATCCCGCCTACGTGTATGAGACGAAGTATCCCACACTCAGTTTCAATACCCGCAAGGAAGTCGCGGCGATTGAGCAAGTGATGCGGACGGGCTTGGAGGCGGGATTTCGCGGTGATCTCGAGGGGGCCAAGCCGGCGACTGATGGATGACGGCCCAGCCCCTTACCTCCTAGCGCTTGATCGGCAGACCGGCGAGTCTTTGCACAAGTTGCGGAAGAGCCGCATATGGACTGTAGGACGATTTAGAGGTTGTGAAGACGGCGACCTTGTTAAACCGACTGGACCAAATTTCGGTCACCATCCAAAGCACATCGAGAAGGACTGCGCATTCTGATCGACGCAATCGCAACCGCATTGTTGCCCCTTGATCACTGCCGCTTGCTTGCTAACTCAATCACGAGCGCGATCCATCATAACTATTCCGGCTTGGAATTCTCGCTTTGCCCCGAAGCACAAATGCGTCTTTGAGTTCGAGAACAATGCGACCCGCTCATCCGCGCCACGACAGTCGTTAGGATAGTTTGCGCCTTACGTCGATCAGCTTCGCGACTCATTCGCGAAACATCGCGCACAACGGTTCCTTTTTGAAGGAGACTCATGGACAATCGTCATATCTCGTTCATTACTCTTCCACACTCACCGCATGTAAATCCGACGTTTCCGGTAGTTTCTGCCTTGGTCCGGCGCGGCTATCGCGTGACCTATGCAACCTCAGAACGATTTGCCTCGGTAGTTCAAGGCCTCGGCGCGGAGGTCGTTCCTTGTCCAAGGTTGCAATTGGAGGCTTCCGCGGACGAACGGAATTTCCCAGATGCTCCGCGTGAGAACTTTTTCACCCGCTATGCGGCGAGCATGTTAGATGCCATTCGGCCGTTCCTTGAGAGGAATAGACCGGACCTTATTTTGTACGATTTCACGGCGTTGGCAGGTCGCATTTTAGCAAGCCAGTGGAACATCCCCGCGATTCAGACAAGCCCTTTTTATGCTTTCGATGAGTCTGTTTCTTTCGAAAGTCAAATGAAGCACCCCGAGTTGCGAACCTGGATAACCGAGCACGCGCAAGTCATAGCGCAGTACCTTAAGCGTAACGGGGTGGTTAGCAACAATTACCATGTAGATAAGGAAAGGTTAAATATCTACCTATTCTCTCGGGTTCTCCAGCCGAATAGCGCAAGATTCGGAGCTAACTGTTATTTTGCCGGGCGCTGTGCAGCTGAACGATTAGTGACGGGAAAGTGGCAAGGCAATTCTGATGGTCGGCCAATTGCATTGATTGCCATGTCGACATTATCCTCAAAGTGGCCTGAACGTTCGCGTGTGCCAGAGTATTTCGGGATGTGCATGAGCGCACTCCCTAGTCTAGGATGGCACGTGGTGTTAGCAATTGGTGAGCATTGCGCCACAGAATCGTTGACGCCTTTGCCAGCCCATTGCGAGATAGTCAAACATACCTCTTACCTAAACGTACTTTCACGCGCAAAGCTACTATGCTTTATGAGCGGAATAGCAAGCACCACGGAGGCCGCTTATCATGGAATTCCCATGATAGCAATATCAGAGGGGGTTGGTGAGTATGAGTGGCAGTCGGACCGCATTGTTGAACTGGGTATTGGTGCCCATCTCAGAAAAGGGGAGACGAGTATGGAGAACATACGAGGAGCCGCCATCCAACTATCGAGTGACGCGGCGACACTCCATAGAGTAAAGAAAATTGAGCGAATTGTTCGGAGAGAACCGGGCGGAGAAGATACAGCGAACCGAATTGAAGACTATCTTGATGAGTGTAGCTGACCGAATTCCTTTTCGGGTGGTCCTGGCGGCATGGTGCGGACGAGGGGATCCTTGGAGAAAGGACACGTTGACGGGATGCGCAGTTCCACGAGCGTTGCTGAGAAAATGCATATAGCGCATCGGTAGTGCGCCGGGTTCATTCCGCCTGCTGATCAATTAACGTCAATGACTGCAACTGCAAACCCGCCGAGGCGCAGAACATTTCCGTTGGGCGTTGTGGCGCGCGGAGGGCCGTCTCCCGACTGCCCGTCAACGAGTGTTACCTTCGCTATAGTGCCTAGCCCCGCGACATCAATATCGACGTCATGTAACCTCTTATTGACGACAAGCACCTTTCTACCATTGGCCGTTATAAAAGCTTGCGCTACTACATCTGAGGGTGAAAGCTCCGCAAACCAATTTCCGATCGGATCGTTAGAGTCGAGGGTGGATAGCAGCTTGTCACCTGGACCAAAGTTATTCTTGATCAGTTCGAGCACGTGGAGTGGAGCACGCAGCGCACCACTTAGAGGATCAATAAAGGTAATGCTCGGAATATGTCCGGGAAGACCGTGCGGACGATCGTAGATGCCGGAAATGGTGGCGACATCGATGCCCATTTTGGCAAGCGCGATATAGAGGTAGGCAAAAACGGATCCATTCAGATTCCAATATGATGTAGGGATCGGCTTGGCCTTTTCCGGCTGATCCATGGAGATTACATCGTCTGCCAAATAGGTTCCGAGCTCGTCTAGGTCCACATGCGTCGCAGGAGCAAGACGTTTGCGAATGGATTCGATGTAACGGACTGTGCTCAGGAAGCTCGCTGCCTGTTGGAAAAATGTATATTGCCATTCCGCAATCGTCTCATCTTGGCTGGAGCCACCAAGACCGAATGCGCCGGCATAGAAGTGGTAGGCGACCATATCCACAGGAATGCCGCGGCGATGATTTTTTGGATCGAGAAAATATTCAAAGAATTCAGGTTGAAGTGAAGGAACGCCGAGTGAAAGTCCGACAAACTTCGTCGTGGGGCTGACGGCGTGAACCGCTGCAACGATCGCATCATATCGGGCCGTGTATTGCTTCGGTGTCATCCCTCCGAATTCTACGTCAATCTCGTTCAACACGCCCCACCAGGGTAGGTCGTAGTGATAACCTGAGTGGTGGTATGCACCGTCCTCGTCTGTGAACCCACCCTGCGTGTACCAACTTGCAATGCGTGCGAAGTAATCACCGAGTTCCTTGCCGGTAGGATCGACTAGTTCCTTGGTGCCCTCCCAGTATTTTTCGCGCAGATTGGGGTCGTCGGGAATATCTGAATGAGGGATCGGCCGCCCTGTCTTAAACATCCAGTAAGGAATTCCCGCAAGATTGAGGATAGGTTGATGTCCTTTCGTTGCCTCAAGAAACGGGATCACATCCGCATCGAGGCGCGATAAGTCCCAAGAGATTTTCCCTTTAGTGGGTGGATATATTTCTGGGATCTGTCTTGCGGGGTTAATCAAATGCCATCTAACGTAGTCGGCCTGGAGATTCCGGAGCACGTGAAATTCTGTGTCTTGAAGTAATGCAGTTGAAGCGGACGCGCCTGGAATTGGCCTAAAAGGGCATGCAACGATCGTGGGCGTAGTCTTCGACAGTGCAATGGTGTCGCTCCAGTTAACAGAAAGGTGGATTGTCGGCCCTGCGGCTGAGGCGTTTGTAACACACAGCGCGCTGACAAGGATGCCTGAGATACCTAAATGGACGTGCGTCATTGCTTCCCTTGATTTCTGGATGCGGAGCCGAGTGTTACTCGCGCCAGCCCCGTGAATCTATCTATTGTAGTTGTCTAAGTTGGTCTCCGAAGTATCGAACAACAGTGCGCTAACTAGAGAGCACCAATCGGCGACCAAGCCGTTCTCTCCCGCAAGTACGCTCCCACAAAGCTCGACGCCTGCGGTGCCAGGATCCAGCAAAAAGCAATTTCTATGAGCACACATAACTTGTAGGACGGCACACAGAGTGTGGTTGTTTGGGTAGCTAGAATGTATCGCTTGATTCGTCTCGATATAGACGAACGAGAGAACCAACATCGAAAAAATCTAAAAGCAGCGATCGTGCTGTTGTCACCGCCCCAGCGAAAAATGGTTGCGCCGGCACAGCCTCCGGGCCGCCAACCCCTTACGTGAACCTCCCAAACCGCGGATCTCAAGCTTGACCGCTCGCATCAGCGGGGCGGATCGCATCAGGAAGGCGAGGAGCCGTAGCCGATGATTCACGAGCTGGAGAATTCATCGCTATATAGTAGCGGTGAAGTTGGCGAATAACCATGGTGGATCGGAGTTGGAGTCTATGGAGAGAAAGGGAGCAGGCCAAATGGAACGCGAACAGGCCTCGCACACACCGGACGCAGAGTCGAGAGAGTGTGTTGTCGGTACTTGAGCGTGTCCGCAAGCGAGCAGGGCAAAAGGAAGAAGCGGTTCACTAGTCTATTGCGCCACGTGGACGTCGACATCTTAAGGACTGCATACAAAAAGTTAAGGCGGGATGCGGCTCCGGGAGTAGATGGACTGATATGGAAGCAATGGAGGCAGAACCTGGACACGCGGCTCACTGATCCAAGTGTGCGCATTTATCCGGTTTGAGCACGCCTTGTGGATAGTCGAAAGGGATGTTGGGATCACGAAGGTTCGCTAGCGAGGTCTGGCCAAAAAATGGACCTCTACCGCATGCAGGTGACACGCGCGTTGGCAAAATCTGTTCATGGGTTCGCTGCCATAGACCCAAGACCGGTGACCACATGGTGGATTGCACGGGCCTATCAACGATTGCAATCTAACCAAATCTCGCGATTTGATGACAGTCGTCTGCCCGCGTCGGAACCGCCAGTTCAAGTACGGAGCGGCTGTGACTTGGGAGGCCCCGAAAAATGTGACAACGATATCGGAACCGCGCAAGTTCCTCCTGAGGAGACGAGCGCTATCTCGGGCGAGTGCGTTGACCTTGCAAGCTCCTGGTTTCTAGGTCCTGCAGATTACGGAGGACTACCGCGTTTAAAGAGTTTCGGTTTTATTGCACTCATTCGTCTTACGTGCATGAAGAATACGGTCCTTGTTGAGATATGGTCGATGCCGCAAGGCGCCGGTTCAGTAAACCGCAAGTGACGGATACCTCAGCGGTGTTGCGATGAAGCTCACTTTTTCGGTGGTGTTCGCCGTGTTAGCACTGTGCTTGGACGCCACCAACAGCGAGGCACAATCCGTGCATCGCTGGAACTTCAATAAAGTGGACGATAAGGAGGGTTGGGATGTTAGGCCCGACGCGCGTGGAGTCGTGATGGGAGGCGCGCTCTGGCTAACACTGGTATCCAATCCGAAGATATCGGCACGGTCCTATGAGGGATTCGGGGATTCATTGAGCTTTGGCGCTATATCTGAGCCTAGCGGTAACCTAGTGTCTTCGCCACGCGGTTTGAACTTCTCTGCCGCGGAAGCCACACAGGTTCGCTTGCGGGTACTGAATCTGTCGTCCACGACGGATTTCTATGTGATGTGGCGTGCTAGCGGAAGCGATTGGGGATCTAACCGGGGCGGTGG
>Ga0268266_10005743_pt1 | contig 11485 bp, 4 predicted proteins | sample KBSS13metaG_FD_190356 | JGI IMG/M metagenome (GOLD analysis project Ga0268266, IMG submission 190356) | Switchgrass rhizosphere microbial communities from Kellogg Biological Station, Michigan, USA - KBS S1-3 metaG (SPAdes) (version 2) | ecosystem: Host-associated > Plants > Roots > Rhizosphere >... | reverse complement strand
ACCCGAGCCGACTTCGACTGTGGAGCTGTGCAGGCGGGCGATCTCTTCAACAATCGCAAGCCCCAGGCCGCACCCATCGCCGGTTGAGCCCTCCACGCGGTAGAAGCGCTCGAAAATCTTCACCCGCTCGTCTTCCGGGATGCCCGGGCCATCGTCCTGCACAGATAGAGTTGGCTGCGGTTGGGCCTCCACAACCACTGAGACCCGCCCTCCGGCGCCGCTGTAGCGCAGGGCGTTGTCGATCAGGTTGGAAAGCAATTCGCCCAACAGCCGCTCGTCGCCTGTGATGGTGACGGGCACAGGCGGCGCGATCAGCCCGAAGTCGATGTCACGTCGCAACGCTTGCGGGATCCACTCCTCACCCACTCGTCGCGCCAGTCCTACCAGGTCCAACGGCTTGAGCTCGACAGTGTGGATCGCTTCCGGATCGGTACGGGCCAACGACAGAAGCTGTTGGGCCATTCTCCCCGCACGCTCAACCGATCGATGCAGGGCCTGCAAAGCTTCACGTTGGGTCGCAACGTCCGGCGCACGTTCCGCGCGCTCAACTTGAAGCGTGACCGCAGCCAATGGTGTTCTCAACTGGTGGGCCGCGTCGGTGACGAAACGCTTCTGCGCACGGATGGCACTTCCCAGCCGGGCCAGTAGCTCGTTGATGCGCGATGCGAGCACACGAGCTTCGCGGGGCAAGCCGGTCTGCGGAACCGGCGACAGGTTGTTCTGATCGCGAGACTCGATCTGACGGGCGAGATCCGTCAGCGGCTTCAGTCCGCGCGACACGCCGAGCCAGGACAACAGCGAGGCAATCGCCGCGAGGGCGAACTGCGGAGCGACCATGGCAACCAGGATGTCGCCGGCCAGCGTGTTGCGTTTGATCAAAGTCTCGGCAATGGTGACCGTAACAGTGTCGTTGGTCTGCGCGGGGGCGATTCGTAAGGAGACCACGCGCATGCGCTGACCGCGCACTGTTGCGTTGTCCAACGCGATGCCGTTGATCGCCAGTGACTGGCCGGCGGTGGGCAGATCACGGTCGCCGCCGATCACCCCCCGCTTCTCGGAGACCACCTTGAAGAACTCACGGTCGACCTGGTCGAACTGGAAGATCTGCAGAGCGATGGGCGGAACGTCGAACTGCGTCTGACCGTTCTCACTGCGGATGGCCGAGGCCAGCGAGTGGGTGTCATCGATCAACCAACGGTCGTAGACGAGGTTCGCGAAGTGCAGGGCGGTGAGATAACAGGCGAGCGCATCGAGCGCCAGCAGCAGCACCAACACGGGCATGAGCCACGACAGCAGCCCGACCCGCAGGCTGCGGTCATTCACCGACCGTTGTTTCCAGCAGGTAGCCGAAGCCGCGCAGCGTCCGGATCTTGAGTCCGAAGGGCCCGATCCGCCGCCTCAGTCGATGCACGCAGATCTCGATCGCCGTGTCGGACGGCGGATTGCCGCCGCGATTGAGCCGGTCCGCGATGGCTTCCTTGCTCACGACCCGGCCGAGTCGAGTGGCCAGTGTCTCGAGCAGTGCCATTTCGCTCGCGGGCAGATCGACGCTCGTGCCACCGAGCGAGACCCGCGGTTCGCCGGGAACCAGCACCAACGGTCCGACCCGGATTTCCGCTTCGCGGTCGGAGCGATGTCGGCGCAGCAGCGCGCGCACTCGCGCCTCCAGCTCCGGCATTTCAAACGGTTTGACCAGGTAGTCGTCCGCACCCGCATCCAGCCCCGAAACCCGATCCTCCAACGCATCGCGCGCCGTCACGATCAGGATCGGCAGCTCGGAGAGTTGGCGTCGCATGCTGCGCACCAGCGCGAGTCCGCTCATCCCCGGCACCATCAGGTCCACGATGGCGAGGTCGTATTCCCGCGTCATCAGCGTGTTGAACGCCAGGCGGCCGTCCGCATGCGCGTCAACTTCGTAGCCCGACTGCAGCAGCAAAGCCGTGAGCGCTTCGCGCAACTCGTGATCATCTTCAACAATGAGAAGTCGCATGTGCGAGATTGTACTGCGATTGCGGTGCCAATGAGCGCCACTTCGGGCAAACTGCCGCCCGCCATGCGCTTACCCGAATTCCCACCGCTGTCCATCATCAAGAACCGGCTCGTCCCCGGTCAGTGGGATGTGCTCGCCTTTCTGCTGGTCATCACCTTCTTCGTGTATCTGGCCGAAGCGGCGCATGGACTGATTCAGCCGTTGGCGCGCCTCGAGGCCACACCGATCTCGCTGGATCCCTGGGCGCTGGTGGGATACGCGGCCCGCACCGGTCTGCGCATGCTGATTGCGATGGGCTTTTCGCTGCTTTTTACCTTCACGTACGCAACGCTCGCGGCCAAAAGCCGGCGCGCCGAGATGGTGCTGGTACCGCTGCTCGACATCCTGCAGTCGGTACCGATTCTCAGCTTCTCCATTCTGATTGTTTTCTTTCTATCCCTGACGCCGGGTCGGGTCGCGGGCGCCGAGATGGCCTCCATCTTCCTGATCTTCACCAGCCAGGCATGGAACATGGCGTTCAGCTTCTATCAGTCGTTGCGGAGCATTCCCGATGACCTGCAGGAGGTTTCACGAAGCTTTCATCTCTCGCCCTGGATGAAGTTCTGGCGCCTCGAAGTGCCGTTCGCCATGCCCCCGCTCATCTGGAACATGATGATGTCCATGTCGGGCGGCTGGTTCTTCGTGGTCGTCTCCGAGGCCATCACCGTTGGCAACACGACCGTTACGCTTCCGGGTGTCGGCTCCTACATCGCGCTCGCCATCGAGCAGCGCAATGTCGGTGCGATCGGCTATGCGATCGCGGCGATGTTTGTAGTCATTCTGATCTACGATCAGTTGTTGTTCCGCCCCCTGATCGCCAGCGCCGACTGGTTTCGCCTGGAGCAGGAGTCGGGGACGCTCACGCCGTCCCGTTCCTGGGCGCTCACCATGATGCGCCGGTCGCGCCTGATCAATGTGTTCGGCCGGCTCATGCGCGCAATCCTGCGCTTCGGGCGATCGTCGGCGCATGCCGTGACTTCGGTCGGCCCCCGGCCCCGGCGGCGGGCTGTTCAATCAGACAGTCGGCTCGGCGATGTGTTGTGGTATTCCCTGATTGCAGTCGTCGCCTTCTGTGCGTTCGTGAAGACGGTGACGTTCGTTTTGGGCGAGGTGCCGGCCGGCGAGGTCGGGCACGTCATCGTGCTCGGGCTGATTACCCTGCTGCGGGTGGTCGTGCTCATCGCCATTGCCAGCCTCATCTGGGTGCCGGTCGGCATGGCCATCGGCCTGCGACCCAAGGTCGCCCGCATTGCGCAGCCGATTGCGCAGTTCCTGGCAGCGTTTCCCGCGATTCTGTTTTTCCCGGTGGTGGTCTCCGGCATTGTGCTGCTGCGGCTCAACCCCAACATCTGGCTGAGCCCGCTGATGATCCTGGGCACACAGTGGTACATCCTGTTCAACGTAATCGTGGGTGCCACGGCGTTGCCCGCGGAGCTGCGCTATGTCGGCGAGAACCTGCGGGTGGGCGGCTGGCTGTGGTGGAAGCGGATCGGACTGCCGGCGGTGTTCCCTTACTACCTGACCGGCGCGATCACGGCTTCAGGCGGTTCATGGAACGCGAGCATCGCTGCGGAGGTCGCAGTATGGGGGCACGAGAAGCTCGTCGCGACGGGGCTCGGTTCCTACATTGCGGCTGCGACGGATGGCGGTGACTACCAGCGTGTGGCGCTGGGCACGGTGATGATGAGCCTGTTCGTGGTACTGATTAACCGGTTTTTCTGGCGGCCGTTGTATACACGCGCCGAGCGGAAGTTCAGGCTGACCTAGTGCTTTTTTGATTGGCGCGGCACCGGCCGCGCGGAGCCCGGGTTCTTTTGAGGCCCTCAGCGAGATTCAAGTCATGAATGCCGTACCCTTGCTCGATGTACAGAACGTCTCGCAGGCTTTCAGCAAGCCTGACGGGGACCAGCTCGTCGTTCTCGAGGGCGTGAATGTCACGCTGCGCGAAGGCGAGATCGTCGGGCTGTTGGGGCGTTCAGGGTCGGGCAAGTCGACGCTGCTGCGCGTAATCGCCGGCCTGAATCTCCCTACCGTCGGTGAAGTGCGTTACCTCGGCAATTCCGTCGAAGGTCCCGCCGACGGCATTGCGATGGTGTTCCAGGGGTTCGCTCTGTTCCCGTGGCTGACGGTTCTGGAGAACGTGCAGCTGGGTCTGGAAGCGCAGGGCGTGCCCGCGGCTGAGGGGCGGCAGCGCTCGCTGCAGGCCATCGACCTCATCGGCCTGGACGGATTCGAGTCTGCGTATCCGCGCGAGTTGTCGGGTGGTATGCGGCAGCGCGTGGGTTTCGCGCGGGCGCTGGTGGTTCATCCCAACATTCTGTTGATGGATGAGCCGTTTTCGGCGCTCGATGTGTTGACGGCGGAGACGCTGCGCACCGACTTTCTCGATCTGTGGTGTGAGGGGCAGCTGCCCATCAAGTCGGTGTTGCTCGTGACGCACAACATCGATGAGGCGGTGCAGATGTGCGACCGCCTGCTGATTTTCTCCACCCACCCGGGGCGGGTGGTGAGTGAGATTCCAATCAACATGCCGCGGCCTCGCAACGCCAACGACCCGCGATACATCGCCATGGTCGATCGTGTGTATGCGGAGATGACGACTCGCCGTAACGGCGAGCAGCGGCCGGGCGGCCGTGTCGAGCGTTTCCCCGGCACCGGCATCGGCACCATCCTCACTCATGTTTCCTCCAACCTGCTGTCAGGTTTGATGGAGGCAGTCGCTGAGGATCCCTTCAAGGGCAAGGCCGACTTGCCTGACATCGCCGAGACGCTGCAGATGGAAGCAGGCGACCTGCTGCCCGTCGCTGAAGCACTGCAGATGCTCCGCTTCGCGGAGATCGAGCGTGGCGACATCCGGCTGACAGAAGCCGGCGCTCAATTCGTGCGCGAGGAAACCGACGAGCGCAAGCGTTTGTTCTCCCGCCATCTGCTGACCTACGTCCCGCTCGCGGCCCACATCCGTCGAGTCCTCGACGAACGCAAAGGCAAACCCGCTCCCAAGCGCCGCTTCGCCGACGAGTTGGAAGACTACATGGCCGAAGAAGCCGCCGAAGAAACCCTCCGCACCGTCATCAGCTGGGGCCGCTACGCGGAAGCCTTCGCCTACGACGACAACCAACAAGCCTTCAGCCTCGACAACCCCGCATAACTTCAGGGCGCTGAGTCGCCGGTTCAACAGCGCCGACCATACCGTGCGACAGCCGCATCCGGCGCGTTTGGGATGTCAGTGGGCCAGGTCGCTGGTTTTCCAGCCGCCGCCGAGGGCTTTCAGTAAGCCTACGCTGGCGGTGAGGCGGCGGTTGGCGAGGTCGCGGACCGACCGTTCGGCGGTGAGGGCGGTTTGCTGGGCCGTGACTACATTGAGGTAGTCGACCGTGCCGGCCTGATACTGGTTTTGGGTGATATCCAAGGTCTTCTCGGCGGCCTCGGCGGCTTTGATTTCGGCTTGGGATTCCTGCGCCAGCAGTTTCAACGTGGAGAGGTTGTCTTCGACGTCCTGGAAGGCGGTGAGGACGGTTTCGCGATAGGTGGCCACGTTGAAATCGTAGGTGGCGATGTTTTGTTTGACCTGGGCGTGGATGGCGCCTGCATCGAAGATCGTTTGGGCCAGGTTGGGGCCTAGGGACCAGAAGCGGTTCGGGGCGCGGAAGAGGGTGGAAAACTCGTTGGATTCGTACCCGCCGGTGCCCGTCAATGTCAGGTCCGGGAAGTACGCAGCGCGTGCGACGCCTATTTGTGCGTTGGCGGCGGCGGTGCGTCGTTCGGCGGCGGCGATGTCGGGGCGGCGCTCGAGTAGAGCGGCCGGGACGACGACAGGCGTCTCCGGAACGTCCGGAAGCGCATTGGTGCGCTCAATCGTCAGTTCCGACGGCGGCCGTCCCACCAACACGGCCACCGCGTGTTCGAGCGTGTGTCGCGTGACAGCAAGGTCGAAGGCTGCAGCGCGTGCGGATTCCAACTGGCTTTGAGCCTGCGTCACGTCCGTGCGTTGCGCGACGCCTGCGTCGTAGCGGTTTTGCGTGATCGTCAGTGCACGCTCGTACGACACAATGGAATGCTCATAAAGATCCAAGTCAATGTCGGTCGCGCGCAGTTGCAGATAGCTGGTCACCAGCATCGCCTGCGCCGACAGTAATGCGTTCGCGAGGTCGCTTTCGCTGGCGATCGCAGAGGCCTTCTGTGACTCCACCTGCCGCCGGATCTTCCCCCAGACGTCGAGCTCCCACGCCGCCGACAGGCTGACGCGATCGCTGGTTCGGGTCTGCGCGGGTACCGTCGCCTGGGAGGTGCCCCCGTTGCCCGTGGTCGCTCCAGCACCGGCTACCTCGGCGGTCAACGCGTTCTGACTGCGTGTGGCGGAAACATTCGCCGTGATCTGCGGGAAGAACTGGGACCGGGCTCCACTCACCAGCGCGAGCGCCTCCCGGTACTGCGCCTCAGCCGCAATCACGTTCTGATTTGACACCTTCACCTGCTCAACCAGTTTGTTCAGCACCGGGTCGTTGTAAACCTCCCACCAGTTGCCACGCGGAGCGACATCGTTGGGTTCGGCAACTTTCCAACCCTCGGTCTCCTTGAACATGGGTGGCGTGCTTGCCTGCGGTCGCTTGTAGTCGGGGCCGACGGCGCATCCTCCCAGCAGCAGGCACGCCAGTACAACGGCAGCGCCTGCGCCGAACTCGGGCCGCCGGAGTCGCGGGCTCACCTTGCTCCGTGACCAGGTGCTGAACCTGTCGAAATAGACGTAGATGACCGGCGTTGTGTACAGCGTCAGCAATTGGCTCAGGATCAGACCTCCCACAATGGCAATTCCCAGCGGCCGCCGCATCTCAGCGCCATCGCCCGTTCCAACAGCGAGCGGCAACGCCCCAAACAACGCTGCCACCGTCGTCATCAAAATCGGCCGCAGCCGAAGCAGCGAAGCACGATGAATGGCCTCTCGCGGCTCGAGTTGCTGCTCCCGTTCCAACTGCAGCGCAAAGTCGATCATCATGATGGCGTTCTTTTTGACGATGCCGATCAGCAGGATCACGCCGATCAAAGCGATGATGCTGAACTCGGTTCCCGTCACCAACAGCGCGAGCAGAGCACCCACTCCCGCGGAAGGCAGCGTAGAAAGGATTGTCACCGGGTGCACCAGGCTCTCATAGAGAATGCCCAGCACGAGGTAAACGGCAACCAGTGCCGCGAGTACCAACAGCGGCTGATTGGCCAGCGCATCCTGAAACGCCTTCGCCGTTCCCTGGAAGGAACCGCGAACGGTTGTGGGTGCGCCGATCTTCGCGAAGACGTCGCCAATGTCCTTGGTCGCATCCGACAGAGAAACATTCGGTGCCAGATTGAACGATTCCGTTGACGCTGGCGATTGACCCTGATGATTGACGACGAGAGGAGTAGAGGTCGTCCCCCAGGACGCCAGGTCTGAAAGCGGTACCTGTTTCCCACCGGGAGTGATTACATGGACGGTGCTGAGTACAGTTGGGCTCTGCCAGAACGACGGCGCTGCTTCCATAACGACGTGGTACTGGTTCAAAGGGTTGTAGATCGTGGATACCTGACGCTGCCCAAAGAGGTCGTTGAGCGTGTTGTCGATGAGGCTCTGGTTGAGTCCGAGTCGCGCAATGGTGTCACGGTTGACGACCAACGATGTCTGAAGGCCTTTGTCGTTGGCGTCGGTGTTGACGTCTGCGATGCTCGGAGTGCTCGATAGCGCGTTTTTGATCTTGGGCTCCCACTCGCGCAATATGGCAGTGCTGTCGGCTTGCAAGGTGTACTGATATTGAGCGCCGCCGGAACGTCCGCCGACCCGGATGTCCTGCACCGGCTGGAGGAAGAGATTGGCGCCGGGTTCATGTGAGAGCTTCCCGCGCAGTCGCGCGATGACCTGATCGGCGGACATTTTGCGTTCGGCCAGCGGTTTCAGCGATATGAACATCGTGCCGCTGTTGCGTTGGCCACCGCCGGTGAATCCGACAACGGCATCCACCGCAGGGTCCTTTTTCACAATGGCCACGAAGTCGCGCAGCTTCGACTGCATCGCCTGAAACGAGATGCTCTGGTCCGCCTGGATGGAGCCGGTGATGCGGCCCGTATCCTGTTGCGGGAAAAAGCCCTTCGGAATCGCGATATACAAGTAGACGGTCAGGCCGATTGTCACGCTGAGGATGAGCATCATCACCAGACCGTGACCCAGCGCCCAATCGAGAGAGCGCTCATATCCAGACTGCAAGGCGTTAAACGCCCGTTCCGTAGCCTGATACACCCGACCGTGTTTCGGTTCCTCTTCGCGGGGACGCAGTAGTCGCGCGCACATCATGGGAGTGGTGGTCAGTGAGACCACCAGCGAGACGAGGATCGCCGCCGACAGTGTTACCGCAAACTCGCGGAAGAGGCGGCCGACGATTCCGCCCATCAGAAGAATGGGGATGAATACGGCGATGAGGGAGATGCTCATCGAAAGGACGGTGAAGCCCACCTCGCGCGCACCGAGTAGTGCTGCCTGAAGTGGTTTCACACCTTCTTCTACGTGGCGGGAGATGTTCTCCAGTACCACCACCGCATCGTCGACGACAAAACCTGTCGCGATGGTGAGGGCCATGAGGGATAGGTTGTCCAGACTGTAACCGAACAGGTACATGACACCGAATGTGCCAACCAGTGAGACGGGTACGGCGACCAGAGGGACCAGCGCGGCGCGGATGTTCCGGAGGAACAAGAAGACCGAGAACACGACGAGGGCCACGGAGATCAGGAGTGACCGTTCGACTTCGTGTAGCGATGCGCGGATGGTCGGCGTGCGGTCGGACACTACGTCCAGCGAGACGCTGGCGGGAATGGAGGCACGGAGGTTTGGCAGCAGAGCGCGTACACCGTCGACGGTTTCGATGATGTTGGCGCCTGGCTGGCGGAACAGCACCAGCAGGACGGCGGGGGTGCCATTGGACACGCCGTCGTTACGGACGTCCTCAACAGAGTCAACTACGTCTGCTACGTCGCGCAGCCTGACGGGGTTGCCGTTGGTATAGGAGATGATGAGAGGTTGGTAGTCCTTGGCAGTCGTCGCTTGATCGTTTGCGAGGATCTGCCAACGGCGCTCGCCGTCGTCAATTGCGCCTTTGGGGCGATTGGGATTGGTGGCAGCTATTGCCGTGCGGACCGTTTCGGGGCTGATGCCGTAGCCGTCGAGTTGCGACGGGTTGAGCTCCACACGGACGGCCGGCAAGGAGCCACCGCCTACGGTGACATCGCCGATGCCTTTAACCTGCAACACCTTCTGGGCAAGGATCGTCGACGCGGCGTCGTACATCTGGCCACGTGACAGCGTCTGCGACGTCAGGGCCAGGATCATGATGGGGGCGTCGGCGGGGTTGACCTTGCGATAGGTTGGGTTGCTCGGCAGACCTGTGGGGAGGAGGGCGCGGGCTGCATTCAGTGCGGCTTGCACGTCGCGAGCAGCGCCGTCGATGTCGCGGCTGAGGTCGAATTGCAATGTGATGCGAGATGAGCCCAGTGAGCTCACCGACGTCATCTCAGTGACGCTGGCGATACGCCCCAACGACCGTTCCAGCGGAGCAGCGACGGTCGCCGCCATCGTATCTGGGCTGGCCCCCGGCAACGAAGCCGACACCGACACCGTCGGAAAGTCCACCTGCGGCAGCGGCGACACCGGCAACAACCCAAACGCCACCGCCCCCGCAATGATGACCCCAATAGTGAGCAACGTAGTTGCCACCGGCCGCAAAATAAAAGGAGCGGAGAGGTTCACAACACCCACCCCGGCAGGGAGCCATGGTTCCCCGATGCAACAGCGAGGCACGGGTTGACATCCAAGGACGCCTCGCGTCGGGTAACCGAGTCGCCGCGTTTCCGCGGCGCCCGCGACATGCCTTGCGCCACTGGCCGTCCGTCGACCGTCACCCAGTTCGCGTGGGCTCTCACGGCGGGCCGACAACCGTCACCGGGGCGTCCGGGCGCGGCGGTTCGACGGGGCTGCCTTTGCGCCACTGCGCCAACCGATCAAACGCCAGGTAGATAACCGGCGTTGTAAACAACGTCAGCACCTGACTCACCAACAACCCACCTACCATGGTGATACCCAAAGGATGCCGCAGCTCCGACCCCATCCCCGTGCCCAGCATCAACGGCAACGCCCCCAGCAGCGCCGCCATCGTCGTCATCAATATAGGCCGCAACCGCAATAGCGCAGCCTCGTAGATGGCGTCGCGCGGCGGCTTCCCCTCGCCACGCTCCGCCTGCAAGGCGAAATCGATCATCATGATCGCGTTCTTCTTCACAATGCCAATCAACAGCACGATGCCGATGATTCCCACGATCCCCAGATCCTGACCCGCAACCATCAACGCGAGCAGGGCTCCCACGCCGGCCGACGGCAAAGTCGACAAAATCGTCACCGGGTGGATGTAACTCTCATAGAGCACCCCCAGCACGATGTACACCGTAACCACCGCAGCCAGAATCAACCACAGCGTGTTGGAAAGCGAAGCCTGAAAGGCATTCGCAGCCCCCTGGAAGCTCGTCTCCACGCTGGCCGGCATTCCGATTTCCTTTTCGGCCGCCCGGATATCGCTGACGGCATTCCCGAGCGACGCACCCGGCGCGAGGTTGAAAGAGACCGTCGCCGACGGGAACTGCCCAATGTGATTCACCACGAGCGGTGACACCCGTTCCGATACCTGCGCCACACTCGACAGCGGGATCTTGTTGCCATTCACAGTGGCCACATAGAGGTCGCGGATCTTGTCGGGACTGTTCTGGTCCCCCGGTCTGACCTCCAACACCACGCGATACAGGTTCGACTGCGTGAAAATAGTCGACACCAGTCGCTGTCCGTATGCGTCGTAAAGCGCGTTGTCGATCGCGGCTGTCGTCACACCGAGCCGACCCGCCGCGTCGCGGTCGATGTTGACGTAAACCTCCAACCCCTGGTCCTGCAGATCGCTGGCAACGTCAGCCAGCTGAGGTTCACTCTGGAGCCGAGAAACCAGCCGCCCGACCTGTGTCGATAGTTCCGCAGCGTTGGGGTCCTCGGCACTCAATTGGTACTGCGTGCGGCTGACGCGCGCATCAATCGTCAGATCCTGCACCGGTTGCATATACATCGTGATGCCGGTCACGCGCGCCAACTGTGGCTGCAATCGTCGGATCACCCCCAGCGCGTCGACGCGTTTGCTCTTATCAACCAGGTTGATGAGCATCCGGCCGCTGTTGAGCGTGGTATTGGTCCCATCCACGCCGATGTACGACGAGATGGTATCGACCGCCGGATCCTTCAATAACACGCGGGCCAGCTCGCTCTGCTTCTGGGCCATCTCCGAAAACGAGATGGCCGCCGGTGCTTCCGTGATTCCCTGGATGACCCCCGTGTCCTGCGAGGGGAAAAATCCCTTCGGGATGAGCACATACAACAAAATGGTCAGTCCCAGTGTGGCTACCGCG
>Ga0268266_10005742_pt1 | contig 11486 bp, 8 predicted proteins | sample KBSS13metaG_FD_190356 | JGI IMG/M metagenome (GOLD analysis project Ga0268266, IMG submission 190356) | Switchgrass rhizosphere microbial communities from Kellogg Biological Station, Michigan, USA - KBS S1-3 metaG (SPAdes) (version 2) | ecosystem: Host-associated > Plants > Roots > Rhizosphere >... | reverse complement strand
ATGCCCGCATCGACCGAAATTCCGTCGCAAGCCTTGTGGGGCGAGGATAGACCGGACTCGCCCGTCCCTCCGGTCGCCGAGGCTCCTTACTTCGACACCACCCTCGATGCCTGGGTCTTCAGTCGCTACGCCGATATCGTAGCCGCGCTTCGCAACCCCTTTCTCGTCCCCGCATCTGCCACCAAGGCAAAAGCACCCGAACAACACGACGACGAGCAGCAGCAAAAGATGCGCGCCGAGGCGCAAGCCGGTCTTCCAGCCTCCAGCCTCCGTCTCTGGAAGCGCCAGCTGGCCCGCCACTCCGAGCAGCTCGTTCGCTTGCTTCCCCAGGACAGACCGGTAGACCTCCTCGGCGAATACGCCCGCCCTCTCTGTGTCTCGCTCGCCTCAACCATCACCGGCATCCAGCACAGCGATCCTGCAAAACTCTGTGAGCACGCGCGTGCTGTCTCCGCCTTCGCGGCCGATCCTTACAACCCCGTGCTCAAAGCCCCGGCGAAATCTGCGAGCGCAGAGCTCCATCCATTCTTCCCCTCTGGCCCTGAGACCCTGCGCAGCTCCGGCTTCGTCGCTCTCACCCAAACCATGCCGGCCCTTCTTGGCAACACCTGGTTTGCCCTCCTCCAGCACCCGGATGAGTGGCGACGCCTCCATCTGCATCCTGAATGGATGGAACAGGCAATCGAAGAGTTGATGCGATACTCAGGCTTCACCCGCATCCTCGCCAGAATGGCCGTAGCCGATACCTGCGTCAACGGAACCCAGATCCAGAAAGATCAACGCATCGTTCTTCGCCTGATCGCCGCCAACCGAGACCCTGAATCCTTCTCCTGCCCCAACGACATCGATCTCAACCGCCGCGGAGCCGCGCATCTCTCCTTCGGCACCGGTCCTCACGCCTGTGTAGCCGCCGGGCTGCTCCGTATGATCGCTGTCACGATAAGCGCTCCCCTCCTGACTCAATTCGCAACCGCCCAACTCGCAAGTAATGTCGACTGGAAGGGCGGAGCCATCTTCCTCGCGCCCAAATTCCTCTGGGTCCACCTGTACCGGTAGTACCGCCAAGAGTGTCATTCCGAGCGAAGTCGAGGAACCCGCATTTTTGCAGGACGTCGGATGAGCCTCCCCCCAAAGAGCCCCCCCAAGCAGAAATTCAACAAAACAATCCCCGCATTGCGCCTATACTGTCTCCGTCACGGAGACCAACACCATGCGCTCTGCGTACCTCCGGCTGCTCGCCCCCATCTTCCTGGCGCCTCTTCTCATGGCCCAGACTCCAACGCCGCAGAACAACATCTACGTCATCCATGATGGCGGAACCAGCGGCCGGATGGAGAGCATCACAGTCCCACCCGTAGCGGGTGCTCCATTCAGCCTCATCCTCAACACCGAATGGTCTCGCTCCCTCGCCGGAAGCGGGTCCATCACCCTCGTCAATCAGCGCCCCATCATGCGCGATGGGATGGGACGAATCTACCAGGAGCGCTGGTTCCTCGTACCGAAGGGAGGCAACGTGAAATCGGAGCTGGAGATCATCCAGATCATGGACCCGGTCCAACACACCTGGTACAACTGTGCCGTTCGATCGAAGATCTGTGAGCTGCTCAACTTCCGCATGCGCTCCGATATGGTCTATAAACCCTCCTTCGCCGCCAGCGGTCCTCTTCCGGACGGCAAGGGCTTCCGTCAGCATGAAGATCTCGGGACCAGCAACATCAGCGGCGAAGATGTCATGGGCTACCGCGACATCCTGACCCTCAACCCCGGAGTCATGGGAAACGACCAGCCTCTCGTCAGTACACGCGAGTCCTGGTACTCCGCGCATCTCGCCCTCAATCTCGTCTCCAAGGTAGACAGCCCCACCAGCGGCAAACAGGTCTTCACCGTCACCGCTCTCACGACCTCCGAACCTGATCCCAAATTCTTCGAGATCCCCGAAGGCTACAAGATCATCGACCACCGCAAACCGGAGAACAACGGTTCGAACTGAGCCGATCTCGTCACTTGGTGAAGAGATCTGCGAGCGCCATGCTGAGGGAGATCTGCGGCTGAAGATAATGAAACTGCTCTGGTAGATTGGGAAGGCAATTTTCCGGAGGAACTCGTGAATCGACTCTTGGCAGCAATCCTTCTTACATCGGTGACAGCCTTTGCCAGCGATCTTCCAAACAAGAAGTATCTGGATCTCGCCAATATCAAAATCATGGTCGCTGCCGCGGAGGCGAAGGCGAAGGAGTTGAATGTCTCCGTAACCATCTGCGTCGTCGATGAGAGTGGCAACCTGCTCTTTTTGGAAAAGGGCCAAACGGCCTCATTGAATACGATTCAATTTGCTCAGAAAAAAGCGCGCCATGCAGCCTTCTACGGAAGCCCGTCCAAAGCAGGCGCAGACACGATCAAGAAAGGCAGCACGGAAGCGCTAGCATTCCCCGAATTTTTCCCAAATCAGGGAGGGTTGCCGATCAAGATCGATGGGCAGCTTCTTGGAGGGATATCCGCGAGCGGCGCAAAATCGGAGATCGACGAAGTCATCGCGCAAGCCGGTCTTGACGCCCTTCCCAAGCAATGACTCTCTGATTGAGGTGGTCCGTCGACCCAATAGGCGGTTACACTCAACGGTAACGATGAAGATTCTGTTTGCACCTATCCTGACAATCGCTCTGGCCTCAACCGTCACCGCGCAAGACTCCAAAGCATTTCTCGGCCGCTGGGACATGACTGTTACCCCCGCCAGCGGGAAACCGTATCCGCAATGGATAGAGCTCACGGAGAACGCCGGCAAAATCGAAGGTCGCGTTCAGCCGCGCGGTGGTGCATGGCGTCCGATCGCAGGCGCCCAGATGGAGTCGGACAAACTGATCGTGTCCTTAGGGGAAGCCGGCCCGGGTTCGGCGATTAGCTGGGAGCTCACGTCCTCCGGTCCCGGCAAGCTGACCGGCGTGGAGAAGCTCGGTGACTCAAACGACGGTTCGGCGCTCGCAGGCGTGAAGGCGCCTTCGCTTGATCGGCCAATGCCGAAGGACTGGACCAAGCCCAGACCTCTCTTCGACGGCAAAGATCTTAAAGGCTGGGAGCCGATAGGAAACGTCGACAACAACAAATGGGTGGCACGCAACGGCGAGCTGGTGAATGACAACCCCGAAGTGCCAGGCAAAAGAACCCACGGGGCTGCCAACATCATGACCACAAAGAAATTTCAGGACTTCAAGCTGCACATCGAAGTGAAGTGCCCGGAAGGCGGTAACAGCGGCATCTATCTGCGTGGTCGCTATGAGTTGCAGGTGGGTACCGAAGGCGGGAAGCTCCCGTCGCATGAGATGGGCGCGATCTACAGCTACTATCCACCGCCAGAAGGCTCAGAACTCGGCCTCGGAAAATGGACCACCTTCGACGTCACTCTGGTCGGCAGACATGTAACGGTTTTGCGCGATGGCAAGATGTATCACGACAATGTCGAGATTCCCGGCCCTACCGGCGGAGCTCTCGACAGCAACGAAGGCGAGCCAGGACCGTTCTATCTGCAGGGCGATCACCACGGCGTTATCGCTTACCGCAATATCACCATTTCTGTTCCGAAGAAGTAAGCTCCACCCGAAGCAAACTCGCCAGCGATACCCTACCGGAGACCAGATTCATGGATCGTCGTGAGTTTTTGAAACAGGGAGTTGCCGTTTCGACATCGGCTGCGCTTTCACTGCCTGCGTCGGCGGCACAAACGACTCCACGCAAGAAACCAAACGTGCTGTACGTCTTCAGTGATCAGCATCGCGCCCAGTCGATGCCCGGAGAGCCTCTCTGTGAGGCCGTGGCTCCTACCCTGGATCGCTTTCGCAAAGAGAATCTTTCGATGGATGCATGTATCTCGAATTACCCTCTCTGCGTTCCGCATCGCGCGATTCTCATGAGCGGCCGATACTCCTGGCAGACCAAGGTCTATCACAACGAGCACACGCTCGAGCCCGGCTCGCCGGGATTAGGAGACGTCTTTCAACGTGCCGGTTACCACACCGGCTACGTCGGCAAATGGCACCTCTATCACGGCGAAGGAGAGTTTGTTCCCAAGGGGCCATACCGCTTCGGATTCGAACACTGGCGTCTGTGGGCGAACACGAACAAACATTACGACGGCACTAACTTCGATCCGGAGACAGGCGAAAAAGTTACAGTGCCGGGATATCAGCCCACACGGATGACCGACCAGGCACTCGAGTTCATCAACGCGCAAAAGGGCGCGGAGAAGCCGTGGTTCCTCGTCCTGAGCTGGAACCCGCCGCATCCTCCATTCGATCCTCCGCAGCCGGAGAGATCTCTCTACAACCCATCTACGCTCAAGATGGCGCCGAATGTGCGTCTGTCTACGCCTGCCGATAAGATCACGAATCCTTTTCCGCCGCTTGCGTCGATGGAGGCGCTCCATCAGGCCGAGCAGGGCTACTACGGCGGAATCACTGCGGTGGATAAAGAATTCGCGCGCCTCCTCAAGGCGCTGGACGACAATGGCATGGCCGACGATACCATCGTCGTCTATACATCCGATCACGGTGAAATGATGGGCTCGCACGGCCACATGGCCAAGCAGATGCCGCATGAGGAATCATGCCGCGTGCCGTTTTTTATCAGGGTTCCAGGAACACAAGGTCATCGAAGCTCGAATACGCTCTTCAGCTCGGTCGATATCTATCCGACGCTTTGTGGACTAGCGGGCATCGCCGCGCCGAAGCACTGCAGTGGGCACGATTTTTCGAGCTTCATCCGGGAAGGCAAAAATCCTCCTAAGACAGAGATGGTGTTTCTGATGAACGAACAGGGGCCGCCAAATCGCCAGGAGGTCAACGTTCAGACCTACCGCGGTGTTCGCACAGCGACGCATACGTATGCGATTCAACTGGACGGACGTTGGTGCCTCTACGACAACACGAAGGATCCCTATCAGATGAACAATCTCGTAAAAGATCCTTCGCAACAGGCCCTGATTAAAAAGCTGGAAGCAGCATTGATCGCCTGGAGTAAATCAACCGGCGACCCGTTCCCTTATGCCGCCGCAACAGGTTTGTACTCTTCCTATCCCTCAGCATAAGACTACAAAAAAGACTGAGCATCTCTTCCATGAGTGCTAAGCCCGGAAGTCAACAGTTGAGGTTGGAACTGCTTGCAAATCTCTCGACACAAGCCAACATTTCATTAGAAACCAGACTACGCGTCTTCAATACAAGTGTCCCGGCGGTTCCCGACAGCTCTTCTGGATCTGGTCGATGAAAGAAAGCTCAGAATCTCCTGTTGCTTTCCAAAAGGAAGAGTGTAATTATTCCTGTTGGAAAACTAGAGGTTGATTCGCCATGAAGGAAAAGCCCGACGTCTTGCAAGGAACACTCGCCCTGATGGTCCTTAAGACGCTCGATGTCCTGGGACCGCAGCATGGCTGGGGAATCGCGCGGCGCATCGAGCAGATCAGTGGAGACCTTCTGGCTGTCAACCAGGGCACGCTCTATCCTCTGCTGCTCAAGCTGGAGCATGAAGGTTCTATTGCCTCCGAGTGGGGCGCATCGGAAAACAACCGCCGCGCGCGCTTCTATCGGCTTACGGGCGCTGGCCACAAGCAACTCCAGGCGGAGACCCGCGAATGGGAGCAAACCGCGGCAATCATCGCGCGCTTTTTCAAAGTCAAGGCTGAGGATTTAACGTGAAATTCCTGCGACGCTTCTTCATACGCCTCTCGAATCTGGCCACAGGTCGGAGTGCCGACCAACGTTTGCAGGATGAGATCGCCGAACATCTCGCGTTCCAGACAGAAGAAAACATGCGTGCAGGTATGTCGCCGGCCGAGGCGCGACGGCAGGCCGCACTCAAGCTTGGCGCGGCTGGGGCAATCCGAGAACAGCACCACGCCGAACACAGCGTTCCTCTCATCGAGAATCTGCTTTTTGACCTGAAGTACACGGTTCGCCTGCTTCTAAGATCTCCCGGATTCTCTGTCATCGCGATCGCCACAATGGCGCTGGGCATTGGAGCAACTACTGCCATATACAGCGTGATTGACGCCACTTTGCTGCACCCGTTGCCCTACCCCCAACCCGAACAGCTCGTCCGCATTGAGGACGATCTTCCCGGCGTAGACGCGCAAGACGTCGGCATCTCCGTCCCTGAGTGGAACGACCTCGAGAGTTCCGGCATATTCCAGTCCGTGTCGATCTCCGGTCGGGGAGCAGACGTGAACCTGACCGGCAGTGCTCAGCCTGAGCGTCTCAGCTACAAGCACGTCACGCCGAATTACTTCGCCGTCTTCGGTGTAGACGCGCAACTGGGCCGCACATTCGATCCGCACGATGCTACTCCCGGCTTCAACCTTGAGGCCGTGATCAGCAACGGGCTCTGGAGGAGAGAGTTCGGAGCCGACCCGCACATTCTCGGCAAAGCTCTGCTCCTGGACAACGACGTTTACCACGTCGTGGGGGTCATGCCGAGCGGTTTTCGCGATCTGGGCTCAACCAACGAGGAACGGAATACGGAGGTTTGGTTGGCGGCTGGCATGGCCGGTCTGCCGTTTCCGCCCCCGCTTCGCGCTTCACGGCAGCAAAGTCGCGTGGTCGCGCGCATGAAGCCCGGCCTCTCGATTGCGGCTGCGCAGGGACACCTCGATGCGCTGGTTGAATCGCTGAAAAAGCAATATCCGGCAGAGTATCCGGCACAGGCCGCATGGACCGTGCGCCTGATTCCGCTCAGCGAAACGGTGGTCGGCAGCGTTCGCCAATCCCTCATTCTGCTGTTCGGCGCGGTAGGCTTGGTCCTGCTGATCAGCTGCGTCAACGTCGCCAATCTCCTGCTCGCCAGGGCCAGCGGGCGAGGCCGTGAGATCGCTGTTCGCCAGGCTCTGGGTGCGCAAAGAACGCGGCTCATCCGCCAGCTGCTGACCGAGAGTCTGCTGCTCTTCCTGCTTGGCGGAATCGCCGGTTTTGCCATTCTCTTCTCTACCCAGCGATTCCTGCTGCGGCTTGTCCCGGAGAGCCTGCCGCACCTCAACGAGATCGCGGTTGGATGGGACGTGCTGGCGTTCGCCATGGCCGTCTCCGTCACAGCCGGTACTATCTTTGGACTCGCCCCCGCATGGCTCATGAGCGGTGTCAATCTGATCGATACGCTCAGGCAGGAAGGGCGCGGTTCAAGCGGATCACTCAGTCGCTCGCGCGCCCGCCAGATGCTGGTCATCAGTGAGCTGGCGCTCTCTCTGGTGCTGATGGTCGCCGCGAGCCTGCTGTTGCGCAGTTTTTGGGACTTGTACAAGGCGGAGCCGGGTTTCAATCCTGACCGTGTTATGGCCATTCAAACCTGGTTGCCGGGGCCTAACGATCCCAGTCAGGATATCTACCGGACTGCCACCCAGGAATCAGTCTTGCTGCGCGAGATTTTGCGCCGCAGCCGAACCCTGCCAGGAGTAGAAGAAGCGGCCATCGGCGACGTGCCCGCTCTTCCCCTGGGCCACAGCCATCCCAGCCTGCAGCCCTTGATCCGCGAAGGCATCGAGACGATGGATAATCAGGCTCCTGTCATTGATAGTCCCATCGTCTCGCCCGAATACTTCCACCTCTTGGGCATGCCGCTGTTGCTCGGCCGCTCTTTCAACGATCAGGACCTTGAGAACACACCCCATGTTGCGGTCATCAATCAGGCCGCGGCTCACACTTATTGGCCAAATCAGGACCCGCTTGGCAAACGCGTCCGTCTGCGCTTGGATACCCGCGAGCCATCGAGCTCCAGGCCAGTCTGGACCACGATCGTCGGCGTCATTGCGGATGCCCGGACGGAATCCTTGGCGGACGCGGCAATTCCGCAGATCTACCGTAGTGTGTACCAGCACCCCGCCAAAAGCCTGGCCATCTTTCTTCGCGGACAACTCGATCCGAGCACCATTCTCGGACAGGAGCGAAGCCAGATTCAATCTGTAGATCCGGGACTTCCGGTCTTCCATGCGGAGACGCTGGATGACGTGCTCTCCACCTCGCTCTCGGTCAGGCGATTCTCGATGGTGATGGTGGCCTTCTTTGCAGCCACTGCCTTGTTGCTCGCTGGACTCGGAATCTACGGGACCATCTCCTTTGTCGTGAATGAACAACGAAGGGAGATCGCCATTCGCCTCGCGCTGGGAGCTCAAAGAGGCACTATTCTCAAGATGGTCCTGCACCGGGGACTCGGTCTGGCCGCCGCTGGAGCCGGGCTGGGGGTGACCGGTGCGCTCATCGTCTCTCACCTTATGGCCGGCTTGCTCTTCGGCGTGTCGCCGACCGATGTACCCACCTTCGCTGGGGTCACCCTTCTACTCACCGCTGTCGCGCTCGCCGCCAGCTATATTCCGGCGCTGCGCGCCATGCGCCTCGATCCAATCACGACACTCCACGCCGAATAACTTCCTCGCACTGCTTGAGACTTGTCTTGGCAAGTTGTGGCCGTCCCAAGGACGCGGTCGTCAGTGATCTGCCTCACTGTATGAGCGGTAAATCGCCAATGCACTCAGCGTGCGAATTGGCCCTCGTAAGTCGTAGCGGGAGTGATAGCTTTAATCGACATGCTTTGCGCAACCGGACAAAATTTTGTGGAAGAATTCCGCGCCTCGGGGTTAGATCTATCCACCGCTGAGGCCGAACGCGACAGAGCAGGAGCTGAATTGGCTAGAAAGCGGCGGGAAGATGCCCTCGCAGCCCTAGAGAAACATAAACAAGATTGCAGTGTATGTTCCAGGAGTGGCAAGAAAAAGCCAGAACTTCAAAACTGAAGTTGCCGAAAACCCTGTTTTGCGGGTGCTTCTCGAGAGACGACTTTATGAGGAGTGGCCTCGTCGCTTATTCATTTTGATTGATGGCTGCCGGGCTCTAAAACGCAGCGGCGGCGCGCTTTCGCTTGATTCCTTCCGCAACCACTCATCCCTCCAGCGGCTTCATCTCTTCCGGCAGAGCTTCGGCAATCTCTCCCCTAACCGCTCTCAGCAGATCCTCGCGCGTCGCAAACTCCTTCGGCTCAATCTGCGGCAAAAATCGCACCTTCGCCACCCCCGGTGTAATCGCCGCACTTCCCTTCTTCATCATCGTCTGCGTACCCGAGATTGCGATCGGAACCACTGGTGCCAGCGTCTCCATCGCCAGGAAAAACGGCCCCTTCTTGAAGGTCGACAGATGTCCATCCCTCGACCGCGTTCCCTCTGGAAACACCAGGATGTGCAGACCGTCGCGCAGCGCCTCTTCTGCCGCGCGTACGCTGACCTGTGCCGCATCACGCTTGCCTCCGCGCTCTACCGGGATAAACTTCCCCATCCGCATCGCCCGTCCCAGGATAGGAATACTCATCAGCTCTTTCTTCAGGAACACGGAGCTTCGCCCCGGGATCATCGGAAGCACCACTGGCGGATCCAGGTTCGAGACGTGATTGCACATGAAGATGCAAGGTCTTCCCGCTGGAACATTCTCCAGCCCCGACACCTCAATCCGAATCCCCGCCGCCCTCACCCCGGCATTGGCAATCCACATAGCGATCGGGTACAAGCGATTAACATTCCCCACCAGCAGCGAATAAGGAATCCCAATAACCCCGGCCGGAACCCCCAGGGTCAGATACACAAACAGAAGCTTCAAAGTCGCAAACATTCCACTTTGCAGAATACCCCACCGGCGCACGGAGCCCGCGACAACCGGCCTGAAAGGCTGTCAAGCTCAAAGATCGGACAACTCATTCAAAAAAGGCAAGATACAAGTTGCCGATTAGATATCGTCGTCTCGCTAAACTTGAAGTAGATGCCATCACAGGATCGACGGTGGTATTCTCGCAAACGATTTATTTTCAATATTTTGCATATAAACCATTTGGAATGAAGAACCTACTTGAAGCATCCTGACCTAAGTCATTTCAGATCAAGATTTTGTCAAAAAAGATAGGGATTGGGGATCAAGCGAAACGGACTGCCAGTCGGCCCGTCACTGCAGCTTCCACGATCGCCCGCGGCAGCTTCTGATAGATGTCTCCAAAACCGCCGTTGGAAAGGATGGCAACCACATCCCCGCTCCGCAGCTCGGGAGTCAGTGCCGCGACAATCGCGTCCGCATCCTGATGCACCGCTGCCGGAATCCCACGAGCGAGCAGCCCTTCCACCACATGCGCAGGATCAAGCCGCTCGGCAGCCGGAATACTCTCCGACTTGAAGACCGCCGCCAGCGCAACCCGATCGGCGAGCGCCAGGCTGTCGACCAGCGCGCACTCAAACACGTTCCGGCGCAGCGTGTTCGAGCGAGGCTCGAGCACGGCAACCAGCCGCTGGCCGGGATGACTCTCCCGCAGCGCTCGCAGCGTCTCCCGGATCGCCGTCGGATGATGCGCGAAGTCGTCGATGATCGTGATTCCCTCAGCGACCGCCTTCACCTCTAGCCTTCGCTTCACGCTGTGGAAGGTTCGAAGAGCTTCACGGATGGCCTCGACCGGAACACCCTGCCCTGCCGCCAACGCAGCTGCGGCAGTCGCGTTCAAAGCATTGTGTTCGCCGGCCATCGGCAGACAGAGCTCCTCAAACTGTTCTCCCGCCCGCCACAGCGTCCATCGCGTCACAGGACCATCGTGACGCAGGTCCGAGATTCGCCAGTACGAATCCTCGCGAAAGCCGTAGCGCTCCACCGCGCAGAATGCCTTCGCGACGCACTCGCTGACGTTCTCGCAGCCGTCAAAGGCCACTACGCGGCCGCGGCGCGGAACCAGATTCACGAATCGCTTGAAAGCCGTCTTCACCGCATCGAGATCGGTGTAGATGTCCGCATGATCGAACTCCACATGCGTCAGGATCGCCGAATCCGGAAAGTAGTGAAGAAACTTCGGCCCCTTGTCGAAGAACGCCGTATCGTACTCGTCGCCCTCGAGAATGAACGGCTTCGTCGGACGCACCATGAAACTCGTCCCGAAGTTTTCCGCCACGCCTCCGATCAGGAACGAAGGCGCCAGCTTCGCATCGTGCCGTGAAGCCGTCTCGTAGATCCAGGCGAGCATGCTGGTTGTCGTCGTCTTGCCATGCGTTCCCGCGACCACCAGCGGCTCACGGCTGGCAAGAAACTCGTCATGCAACACCGATGCCATCGAGCAGAACGGAATGCGCTCATCCATCACGCGCTCCAGCTCCACATTGCCGCGCGAGATCGCGTTGCCAACGATCACCAGATCGGGACGGCGATCGAGATTGCGCTCCGCATACGGTTCATGCACAGCGATGCCAAGCTCCTGCAGAAGGTCGCTCATCGGCGGATACGCCGCTGCATCCGAGCCCGTCACCTCGTGGCCCTGTTGCTTCAGCATTCCGGCAAGCGACGCCATCGCCGTGCCGCAGATTCCTATTAGATAAATGTGTTTCCGCATTGCGCCAAAGAAAAGACTAACCTGAAACAGCAGCCGCAAGAAAGCTCAGCTGCGGATTCTTTACATCTGAAAGATCGAGCCGCGCTGGAACTCCCAGCGGCAACGTGCGA